>Ga0302319_10014156_pt1 | contig 14902 bp, 14 predicted proteins | sample Bog_T0_2_FD_203319 | JGI IMG/M metagenome (GOLD analysis project Ga0302319, IMG submission 203319) | Peat permafrost microbial communities from Stordalen Mire near Abisko, Sweden - Bog_T0_2 | ecosystem: Environmental > Terrestrial > Soil > Wetlands > Peat | place: Sweden: Abisko, Stordalen Mire... | reverse complement strand
CCACGACAAGACCTGCAACTGGCTGAAAGCAACGCTCTCGGACAAGCGCATCCAGCGACTGAAACCTCTCGGCGTGGTGCCGCATAATATCGACGCGACCGTGGCCCAGACGATGTCTCGGACCACTACCGGCTGCGATGCGGATCCGACCAATGTCATTCTTGGCGGAGTCCGGGCTGCGATGGCAGATCTCGACGGCATGGCCCTGGCAACGGAACTGTCCGATGTACTCTTTGGAACGCCGAAGCCCGCCATCACTGCTGCGAATCTCGGCGTTCTCAAGCCGGATGCCGTCAACATCGCCGTCAACGGACACAATCCGCTACTGGTAGAAGTCATTTGCAATGTGGCCCGGGAGATGAACGAACAGGCAATTCAGGCCGGCGCCAAAGACGGCATAAACATCATTGGCATCTGCTGTGTCGGCAACGAACTCGCGGTCCGCCATGGAGTTCCTCTGGCCGCCAACTATCTCTCTCAGGAGATGGCGATTTTGACCGGTGCGCTCGACGCCATGGTGCTCGATATGCAGTGCATCATGCCTTCGCTGCCACGTATTGCGGAGTGCTTCCATACCCAGGTGATCACCACCATGGACGAAAACAAAATCTCCGGCGCACGGCATGTAAGCTTCAAGGAAGAGCACGCGGGCGAGATTGCCCGGGAGATCCTTTCTATCGCTATCGAGGCCTATGGTCATCGTGATCCGGCGAAGATCCACATCCCCGACAAGAAGTCGACCGCTATTGTTGGCTTCAGTACCGAGGCTATCCTCGATGCCTTCTCTCTGCTCGACGCGAACGATCCCCTCAAGCCGTTGATCGATAACATCGTCAACGGCAATATCCAGGGAGTAGCGCTCTTTTGTGGCTGCAATACAACCCAGCGCGAACAGGACGATAGCTTCGTGCGTATGGCAAAGAAGCTGGCGGCAAACAATGTTCTTCTGCTGGCTACCGGGTGCGGTGCAGGCGCGTTTGCCAAGCACGGACTCATGTCGCAAGAAGCAACGGAGAAATATGCTGGCGATGGTCTGAAAGCGGTATTGACTGCCATCGGTAACGCCGCAGGCTTGAATGGCCCCTTGCCACTGGTTCTGCATATGGGGTCCTGCGTGGACAACAGCCGCGCGGTCATCCTGGCGACCGCTCTTGCGGAGAAGCTCGGTGTGGATCTGAACGACCTGCCCCTTGTCGCATCCGCGCCGGAGGTGATGTCCGAAAAAGCTGTGGCCATTGGTACCTGGAGCGTCGCCATCGGATTGCCGACCCACCTTGGCGTGGTCCCGCAGGTGTCGGGCTCAGCGAAGGTGGTTCAACTCATCACGGAGGACGCCAAGGATCTTTTCGGCGGCTACTTCCTGGTTGAGCCTGATCCTGACGTGGCAGCCGACAAGTTGTTCGCTGTCATCCAGGAGAAGCGCGTGGCTCTTGGCATCTAAAAACCCGTAATTTATTTGGCGAAATATTTGGAGAGAAATTATGAAAATTGCTATTGCTGGCAAAGGAGGCGTGGGAAAAACAACGCTTGCAGGCTTACTGGCGCGGTCGTATGCCGAAGATGGATATCGCGTTCTGGCAATCGATGCTGACCCCGATGCGAACCTCGCCTCTTCGATAGGCATCAGCCCGGAGCAACTGACCGGGTTGCAGCCAATCTCGAGGATGAAAGAGTTGGCGAAGGAGCGCACCGGCGCCAGTGAAGGATTCGGATCGCTCTTCATCCTCAACCCAAAAGTCGACGACCTTCCAGAGCGTTTCATTGTGAAGCACAAAGGCGTGTCGATGCTGGCGATGGGTACGGTAGACCATGGTGGCACTGGTTGCGTATGTCCGGAACACACATTGGTGCGCAACCTGATGAAGCACTTGCTCCTTGGCAACGACGATCTGGTGATACTGGATATGGAGGCCGGCATCGAACATCTCGGCCGCGCGACCGCCGAATCTGTCGATGCATTGATCGTAGTCGTAGAAGCAGGCAAACGCAGTCTGCAGACGGCAGCACAGATTGAAAGGCTCGCCACGGAGATCGGCATCAAGAATATTGTCTATGTCGCCAGCAAGGTGAATGGAGAGGACGATGAGAGCTTTGTCGCCTCCGCGCTTCCTGCATCGCGATTTCTTGATTGCCTCTCATGGAACGAACAGCTTCGCGAAGCAGACCGTCTGGGATCATCGCCGTACGACGCAGGCGGGGAGATCTTGACCGAAGTCGCAAACATCAAGGAGCACCTCGCTCTTGGAGCCACAGCGATTTCATCCTCGAAGGAACAGCTCGTATGAGACGGGAGAGACGCTCCTGAATGAGCCCAGCGGTCAATCTCGATGAGAAGAAGTTACATCGCTAGAGGGAAGATCGAACGTATCAGAATCGCATCTCGGATCAAATTGTCGTATATTGACAGAGTCCCTGGAAATTTTGAAGAGCAACGAGGCGGATACGGCCCAATCCATGAGCAACTTCGGAGGCGCAACAACCTTTGCCCTTTCCGACATCCCGGGTTTCGCTGACCCCGCTCGCGATACATTCATCTTCAATTTTTCTACGACATTCACGCTAGTATGTACCTGGCGCCGGCGGCAACCCGGCAACGACAGATCAATGTCGTTGATACATTCTCGACCGTCTTCGGAAGGCATTCGCTAAGCTTTGGCGTCGACTACCGCAGGTTGATCACTTCCGAGTCCCGTCCTCCGCTCTATGAGTTCGCCTACGTCCTTACCCCGGACCAGATTTATGCTAACAGCATGGCCTGATCGTGGCCCAGAATACACAGCGGCCATGCGGCCTGTGTATGGATGAAGTCTCCTGGGTAGCGCTGTCGATACCCTTGGCGGTTATCGTATGGAAGTACGGCCGGACGAATCGCTCTTTGACTCCTCGATGACGTTCGCGCTCATCATCTTTGCATTGCTCATTGAGCGTTGATGCACAGAAACCATACTCACCGGATTGGTTCACTTGGCTCTTTGCGTATTGCTCACATCACGGAATAGGGGCTTCGTTGGGCATCGAGAGTTCTTGAAAAAGCCCCTCGACACTGCTTCGAACGATGTCCTTAATTCCTGTAGGGTTGACGTAGGGAAAGCGGGCATTGATGCGTTCCACTGTAGCTTGCTTAGCCGCCTCCGTGAAGCCGGAACGAGCGATCTCTTCAGCCGCGATCTTTCGGCATGTCCTCAGGTAGACGCGTTCGTCTTCGTATAGTGTCGACGCTGGACCAGCGGCACCGTGCCCAGGGTGGACCGTCCGAGCGTCTGGGAACATCGTCTCAAGACGATCCAAAATACCAAGCCAAGATCCGGAGGCCGCTTCCAGAATCGGTCCGTGAAGCCGATTGATTACCGCGTCGCCTACGAACAGATCCTGTGTTGCAGGCAGGTAGTAGGCCGTTGTACTGTGCGCCTCACCGCGCCCCAACTCACGGGCGACGATGGTCAAACCATCGATCTGAAGCGTGGTGTTGCCGTCGAAGGTCTCACCAGGCGGTACGAACACCTGCGGAGTAATTGCAGGGGCGTTCCGCTGCGTCGCCGCACTTGCACCATAGGTGTCGTTGCGGATCGTGTCGGCGGTAGCTTGCGATGCGTACACGACGACTCCCGGAAACGCCTGGCGGAACAGACCAATGCCGGTGTAATGATCTGGGTGAGGATGCGTGATCAGGATCGCACGGACCGGTTTTCCAACAGCACGCACCGCCGCTACAGCCTCTGCAGCGTGAACAAGGTCGCGTTGAACATCAATCACGACAATGCCTCCGCCTGGTGTCGCTACCCAATAGGTGTTAACGGTTCCTGTACCCGCGTAGGTCCAAACACCGACTATCCCCTGCGACACTGAGGCATGCCTCGAGCGGGAATCTTGGGCTGGCAACGCCGCGACTAATTCTTTCTTCTGGAGCATAGCGAGTTCGTGTCCTGGTTCTTTATGGCTCACGAGGAGCGGCACCACTTGCTGAGCAGACAAAATGTTAGGCATTACGAGACTGATTCCGAAACAAATGAGAATGGCCAGTCTGAGACGGGCCGTCGCAACTGCAGTTCGTTTCATGTCACTCCTAACGAAAACCTTCGCGGGGCATCCCTGCGAACCGGAAGATCAAGTTCACTTCTCATTCCTACAGGGAAGAGTATGGGCCTCATTGCTGGGACAAGGAATGATCGGATGTTCTTATTCCATTGCAATTCGTTCTAAACGAATTGCGGAGCTGGCCACTGGCCTTTAAAGGCGGAGATTTCACGGAGAGCAACTGCGAGGAGCAGAGTAAAACTTGACGTATTTACCCGCCCGGCTGGAGGCGAACGGAACTCGGCGACTTCCCATGGTCCGTTTGTAGGCGCGACTGAAGGATGCTTCCGACTCGTAGCCGAGCCGCGCGGCGGCGTCCGCGATCGTGGCACGCTCTTCTTGTAACATCAATGTCGCGAAGTTCATTCTGACACCGGCAACATAGCGGGCGGGAGTCTGTCCCAGGATGGAAGTAAACTTTGCGTAGAATTTTGACCGTGACATCCCGGCTCTTGCGGAGAGGCGCTCGACTGTCCAATCGTCGCCCGGTTCTGAATGAATCGCGAGCATAGCTTGACCCAATTGGGGATCACGGGCCGCATCTAACCAACCTGATAGATTGGGTTGCGCGCTCTCCGCCCATTCTCTGATGATGCAACCCACAATCAGATCCGCATAGCGCGTCAGTAATGTAGCAGATCCAGCTCTGTTCCGACGAACCTCCTCCGCCATCGCCCGAAGTAGAGTCTGTAACAGATCTCCTGAGTCATGGTTTGCGCGCAGCACAATGAGATCCGGCATTTGTTCCATCAACGATTTTAGAGCGGCCCCGTCATAAGCGATGCTGCAGCAGACAATGACCGCCCTCCTCCCGCCGCCTGAATTCCTCACGTTGAAGACACGATCTGCCACTCTCTTCCTCTCAAATTCGCTGAGCGGTATCGGACGCGTGCCTTGGCAATCAGCAAGCACATGTCCAGGACCACGCGGGAGCATAACCACATCCCCCTCGTGAAGGTGTTCCCAAGCCCCGCTGGGGCTTTGAAGCCAGGTCTCGCCTTCGACAACGAGATGAAGTCGTGCTGAATTCTCCGGCTCGAATTGGATTCCCCACGGAAGAGCCAATTCACATTGGCCATAGCTCACCCCGCTGAAACGGAAGTCGCGCAAGAGGACGCTTAGGGGATCGGATAAACTCACTCGGGTCATCCTTTCTAAACGGTTGAGCAGAAGACCATCATTGACTTCGCCTCCCAATCGTCGATCGGAGATCAGTCCTCATGACGAGGAGTTCCCGAAGCCCATGATGTTTATGATACTTGTGGATACGAGGAATAGGTGATCGCGGCTATTCGCCAGCCATCGCTTCCTTTCACAAGGATCCACGTTTCGCTGCCACGATTTTGTTCTTTGCCGTCGACCAGGAACACGAAGTCGAAGTACACCGAAGCAATCGTACCGTCGCTGTTTTGCTGCAAGTGGGTGTGTGTCGGGTTGAAGTTTGCCTTTGAGTTTGAGACTACCTTCGCGAAGTCGGCATAACTTCCTATGCGGATCTTCACTGCATCGGGCGACTTTGCCTTGGCACTAGCGTAGGCGTCATCGGAGAGTACGTTGAGCCACATGCCCCCTTGAGGAAGAAACAAACGCGCCAGCCGAGACCCATCGTGGGTCAGAACGGCTTCGTGGTAGGCGTCGATGACATGCTGCACGTCGACCGTGTCCGCTGCGTTGCCGACAGGGACCAAGCTCTTGTCTTCAGTCGCGGATAGATTTTGAGCGAAACTCGCTGGAACAATCGAAATCGTGAAGGCAAAGATAAGGCTGCTGATAAGACGCTTCATGCGTGATCTCCTAGACGATCGCTGCATCCGTCACATTCGGATGTGAGAGCAGAAAGGTCTAAGTGTGAATCTACGCATATCCGCCATGCAGTTGGCAGATATGTTCTGAAGTGGTCTTGGGTGATTTCAAGACGGTAGAGAGAGCGAATGAGACGGAAGTGCGCTAGGCGCCACGCGTTGTCAACACTTCTTGCAACACCGCGGAGGGACACGCCGGGGAATGTGATCTGTCAGAATGAGGAGACCTGCCATGATGAAAAGCACCAGATGGTTGATCGTCTCCTTCATCTTCTGGACAGTGATTGCCGTGATCTTTACTCTGCCTCAACTCGGGCAGAACGGTCATCCGCAGAAGATACTGTTCTCTGCGCTGGCACAGTGGTGGTCATGGGGACTGCTTGTACCGGGCATCCTGGCACTTGATCATGTTCTTCCGTTCTCAGCGCAACGGATCGTGCCGCGGGTTATATCGCACCTCTTTTTAGGCCCGCTGGTGGCCGTCGCGTATTCATATGTTGAGGCAGTCTTGAAGGCGCTGTTCGGTGTGAGCGCATGGTCCAGGTTGTCGGGGACGACAGTCATCGCGGGGGCTCTGAAGGAGATGTTCTGGAGCATGCTCGTTTACTGTCTCATCGTTGGTGTTTGGGAGGCTTATCTCTACCATCAGCGTTTTGTTTCGGCTGAATTACAGATGGAGCGGCTTCAGAGAAACTTCTCAGAGGCTCGGCTGAATGCACTGCGCATGCAGTTGGACCCTCACTTTCTCTTCAATGCATTCAATACCGTATCGTCACAGGTGGAACGTGAACCTAAGCTTGCGAGACGAATGATCGAGCACCTGGGCGATCTGCTGCGACTCTCTTTGAATACGCAGGGATCTCAAGAAATATCGCTTGCTGAAGAGTTAGCTTTCCTTGACCATTATCTCGCCATCCAGAAGATTCGCTTCGGCGATGCGTTGAAGATTGAGATGAGAATCGATCCAGATGTGAAAGATGCCCTTGTACCCAGCCTTTTCATCCAGCCGCTGGTGGAGAATGCGATCCGCCACGGCATCTCCAAACGAGTCAGGGGCGGGTCCATCGTTTTGAGTGCGCAGCGTTTCGAGGAGAGGCTCGTCCTTCAGGTGTTGGACGATGGCGTGGGATTGCCTGCGGATTGGTCGTTCCACAGTCATAAGGGCGTAGGGCTCTCGGTGACACGAGAACGATTCGCGGGATTGTACCCGGACAACACGAGCCAGTTCGACGTCCGGCGTAGGCGTGAGGGCGGCACGGAGGTGTATCTTTCACTTCCTTTGCACAAGCGAAAGGAGACGGATGATGGAGACAAAGCCTGACGGTATCCGAGCGCTCATTGTGGATGACGAAGCACCGGCGCGCCAGCGTATCTCCGACCTGCTCAATCAGGACCCCGAGGTAGTTTCTCTCCAAGAGGCGGGCGATGGAGATACGGCAGTGCGCATGATCCTGAGCGAACGGCCCAACCTGGTACTTCTGGATGTGCAGATGCCTGAACTGGATGGCTTAGGGGTAATTGAAGCGGTTGGCTCGGAGCATATGCCGCTTACGGTTTTTGTGACCGCGTATGACCAGCATGCCATCCGTGCCTTCGAAGCAAATGCGTTGGACTACCTGCTCAAGCCCTTTAGCGATGAGCGCTTCGAGACCATGATGATGCGCGTGAAGAACAGCAGGAGCGATCTGCAGCTTCGGGTGTTTGGCCAAAACGTTGCCCGGGTGATGGCGATGCAGGCGACGGAGACGCACTACCTGGATCGCCTGGCGATCAAGGCAGATGGAATCACACGATTCGTGCGAGTGAAGGAAATCGAATGGATCGATGCTTCGGGCGTATATGTGACGTTGCACAGCTCCGGGAAAGAGCTTCTTTATCGTGCTTCGTTGACGGAACTGGCGCGAAGTCTCGACCCGAGCCGCTTTCTTCGTATTCACCGTTCGGTGATCGTGAATATCGACAGTATTGTGCAACTGGAACCGCTATCCCATGGGGAGTTTGAGCTTCTATTGAAGGATGGTGCCCATGCCAGAGTCAGCAGAACGTATCGCTCCGCGCTGGAGAAGAGATTAGGACAAAAGCTGTAGAGCGGAGTGCTGGATAGGGGTTTGTCCGCATTCCATCAGATCGGTTAGCTCATATTGCGCTTTTGTGCAAGGGCATCGAGCGTCATCCTGCTAACCATTCTTGCGGCCGGGGGCCGGGGCAACAATCTAAGGAGGAATGCGGCAAACCTGTTTTTGAACCGCGAACGACACCATGTCGCGAATCGAACATCATTTTCGTATTTTCTACGTCTGCGGCATCTTGTCTGGCTGCTCAATCGCGTTTTTTGAAGCATCGGTTGCCCCGTAAATATCGGCGATCCAAGAGGTCAGATCTCCTTGCACTTCTCCAACTGTACAGAATCGCCGTAGCGGTGATCCATCATCCGGGCCAATTGTCGACTAGAGCACGCGCGGTTCAAGACCTTCGCAAGGGAAAGTTCTCCAGAGCCTGTCCATAGGGGCTGCGGACCCAGCCCAATGAGCCGCGATACGGATCTCCAAATTGCAGCGAATACCGCTCCTGCCATGGAACAATGGGGATATGGCATCCAAAACAAAGCCGAATAAGCGCGACGCCATCCTTGATGCGATGCTCGACGTCGTTGTAGAACGTGGTTTCCACGAGGCCCCGATGTCCATAATTGCAGAGCGCTCCAACACTAGCGCTGGCCTTATCTATCACCACTTTGCCAGCAAGGAGGCGATTATTCGGGCGCTCTACGAGCGCATCTATGCCCTCAAGATGGCAAGCATCGTTGATGGCTTCACCCCGGATATGGACCCTCAGCAGACCTTCGTCCAAGGCTGCGAAAGGATCTACACCTTCTATCGCAAGCATCAGAAGGAGATGCGCTTCCTCGAACAATACGAGAATGCCGGCTTCGTCTGCGAACCCGGACTCAAAACGTCCGACCAGCGCGTCGCTGCCTTCGCCCAGCGCTTCTCCAGCCATTCAAAAGGTGGTGTTCTCAATGAATGGCCAGCAGAGATCATCCAGGAGATCACCATCGGCCTCATCGAGCGCCTCGCCAGACTGCCCCGCAAGGTGTCCCCCGCCGTCCTGCGAGAGATCTCCGAAAGCCTGTGGGAGCAGGTAAGGGCAAAATAAAACAGAGTGAACGTTCGGTCTGTCGTGTATATTCATTCTCATGAACGCAGATCTCGTACTCGTCACCGGAGGCTCCGGATTCGTCGGCGTCCATTGCATCGACCAGCTGCTACGCGCCGGATACCGCGTGCGGACCACCGTTCGATCGTCCAGCCGTGAAACCGATGTTCGTGCCATGCTTATGACAGCCGGCACACCCAATCAGCAGGAACTCACCTTCGTGACTGCCGACCTCGCGCAGGACGCAGGATGGCCCAAAGCCGTTGCTGGCTGCCGCTACGTTCACCACGTTGCCTCTCCCTTTCCCCGCTCACAGCCGAAGCGTGAAGATGACCTCATCGTTCCCGCCCGCGACGGCGCCCTGCGCGTGCTCCGCGCTGCCCGCGATGCCGGCGTCGAACGGGTCGTTCTCACCTCCTCCTTTGTCGCGATCGGTTACGGCCGCCCCCAGCAGACTGCGCACTTCGACGAATCCGACTGGACGAATGTCGATGGCGATGGCGTGAATGCCTATGCCAAATCCAAAACCATCGCTGAGCGTGCTGCGTGGAACTTTATAAAGCAGGAGAATGGCAAGCTCGAACTCTCCGTCGTCAATCCGGTCGGCATCTTCGGACCAACCTTCGGTCCAGATTTCTCAAACTCCGTCCTCATCATCCAACGTCTCCTCGGCGGCTTTCCCTTTTGTCCTCGCATCAGCTTCGGCGCGGTTGACGTCCGCGACGTCGCTGACATCCATCTCCGCGCCATGACTAACCCCAACGCGAAAGGCGAGCGCTTCCTCGCTTGTGCCGGCGAATTTCTTTCGCTGCTCGAGGTGTCTCTGATCCTTAGACAACGCCTCGGCACCTCCGCTCGCCGCTCACCCACCCGTGAAATTCCCGACTGGCTCGTCCGCGCCTTCGCCTTCGTCATCCCCGACCTCAGGCAGCTCAAGAACGAGCTCGGTACACGCAAGTCTGTCTCCAACGAAAAAGCCAAACGCGTCCTTGGATGGCAGCCCCGCTCCAATGAAGACTGCATCGTGGCTACAGCCGAGAGCCTCCAGCGTCTTGGCCTTTTAAAGGCCTAATACAAAGCCCGATGCCGAAACGCTACGGTGGGATCGGTACTGAGTCGGCTTGTCATCAGCGATCTTTGACTGGAGAGAATGGCGTTTCCCAAGGACTCTCTAGCCAGGCTAAGTGCCCTACGCGGCAGGATATTGCGCCGTTCAATGTGAAAATGCTGGACGGTGGATGCATCCCTATTGTCATGTACCAGAGCTTCTTTGGACTAGACGATATCAATCGACACTCGCTTGGCGTACGCGCCAGGAGACGCACCAACGATTCGGCGAAAGGCCGTGCTAAACGCAGCAACTGACTTGTAGCCGCACAGGAAAGCGACCTCGGACGGGCGCTTTTCTGTGAAGAGAAACATGTCTTTTGCTATTGCCATTCGCAAGTGCAGCAGATAATCGATCGGAGCAAGTCCTACCACGCGAGCAAATCTTTCTGCGAATACTGATCGTGACATTCCGCTGACCGATGCGAGTTCAGTGACTGTCCAGTTCCGTTGAAACTTGGCGTGCATGACGTGCAAAGCAGCCGCCAGTTGGGGATCTGCCATAGCTGCAAGCAGGCCTTGCGTGATGCCGGAATCTAGTGGATTAAGACGCAGTGCTTCTACCAACATGATTTCAAGTAGCCGTTCAAGAATCAGACTGCGACCGGGCCTTTCGGAGACAGCTTCATCGCCGATCCATTCGAGCACTTTTTGTAGTCGTCCAGAAGACGGACTTAGGGATGGAATTCGCAGCATCGCTGGCAAGGCGTCTCTAAGCAGCTCAACGTTGCCGGGGCCAAAGGATATCTGTCCGCCGAGCAACTGGGTAAGTGGTCCAGAGGCCGACTTTCCGATGAAAGCCGTATTCCCATCCACGCCTGCATAGGTGGCCTCAAAGTCTTCCAATTGGGCATCAAGTCCATCCATCAGCACCCAGCGTGGCGGAGCGTTCAGGAGCACTAGATCGCCCTCATCCAGATGTTGCTGTTCTTGGCCTTCCAACTGGATTTCGCACTTTCCCTTGCCAACCATGCAAAAGGATATCCATCGTGCCCGCGAAACTGGATCGCCCAGGCACCCGTGGCATCAAGTCGCTTCCACCGGAGCCCATGGGGGCCGAAGCAGTTTGATCAGTTGGGTGAGAGGATCCATTTCCGGATGATCTCACAATCATTCCGGATTTTGACGCATAGATCATCCCGAAAGTGTAGCTAGTCTGAGATGAAGCCCTTTGGGGCAGGGCATTACGCGTTCTGGTGAAATACGGCACTAGCACGAGCGGTCGAAATGAGGATTGAATGATTACGAAACAGCAAGTCTGGAAGCTGTACACACAGTATGCGAATGCATGGAAGCCAAACTCTGATCAAGTGCGGACGAAGATGCTGGCCGATGTCCTCGACAAGGATTTTCACTACCCGACTCCCGAGTTCGAAGGCGGTCTCGATTCACTGCTCGAAGGCATGGCAGGGATACAAAAGAAAGTGCCCGGAGGATACTTTGACGTCGAGGATGTCTCCACGCACCATGATGTTGCGCTCCTAACTTGGTTGCTTGTTCAGCCAGACGGTACAGTTCTCGCGAAGGGACACGATCAGATCCAGGGCTCTCCCGAAGGCAAAATTGTGAGTCTACTTACGTTTGCACCTTCGGTTTCCCAGCCGTAGATTCTGCGCAGCATTTCTCTGGATCACTTCGTGAGGACGCCACTCAAGTGATCGTTCGCGCCCTTATGCTTGGAACTCTCACGCCAAGGAGATGGCGCGTGGCCACGTCGTTGCTTCGCGCCGTGGCCGCGCGAGTGCCTTGGTAGACGAAGCACTGGGTGCGCATCCTATGGTCATTGCGAATTAGATAGGTTTGGTTTCAATGAGTTGCGATCAAAGCCTGGAGAACGGCCAAAGTGACGCCGATACTCGCGATTGAATTGGGAAACACTCTGATAACCAACACGCAATGCGACGGTTCCCTGATCCGCAGCACTATCGGCGAACAGAAGTCGCCTAGCTTCTCTTAGGCGCAGCTCTTTCTGATATTGCAGAGGGCTCATACCGGTGAGGCGTTTAAAGCTGTGATGCAAGGTGCTTTCTGCAACCTGTACACGGTTGGCAAGCGCTGACATGCTGAATTTGCGGTGAAAGTTGTTCAAGGCAACGCATTCGAACCCCGTAAAATCAGCCCTTGTGTGATCCGCATCGACGGGTCAGGCAGGGGTTCACTGTTTCTCGGAGGCACGTGCCAGGGCTTGCGTGTCGACGTATTCCCGGACCTTCGTCAACTTGCCGTTTAGAACGGTAATGTCGAAGACCCAATGGTCTTCCCACTTCTTGTTCGTGGCTTTGATTCTTCCCGTCGCCAAGCCGACTACAAGAACCCGGTCTCCCTGTGCTATGAACTCGGGCGGCTCTGGAAATGAGGTTTCCATTGTGTCGTTAGCCCTTTGAAGTAGCTTCTCCAATCCAGCATGCCCCCGGTGCGTGCCGGCTAGTGGCCAGTTCTCACCCGGAATAATCCACTCGATATGTTCGTCAGCTAATGCCAGCAAACCGTCTTTATCGCGGCCCCCAAGGGCCGCAAGAAAATCTTTCACAACCTGGACATTCTTCTCAAGACTCATCGAAATCTCCCTTTCCCCACATCAAGCGTCCAATCTGTTCGAACGTCATCGAACCAGCTCACGTGCGCAATTTGATTACTGCTGCTTCTTGAACAGATCCTGAAAGATAAGCGGACCCCAGACCGGGCCGCGTGCGCTCACCAGTGCGCCACCCTCGTTGAGCTTTCCCAGCTTGACGGGAGCGAACCCGAGTTGTTTCGCCAGATCCATCACGGGGGCGAACGCGTCATCGTCGTCGCTCGAAAGAAAGACGACGCGGTGCCCGCCCTCTACGATCGGATCGGTAGCCAGCTTCGCCGCACCCAGGTGATTGAAGCCCTTCACCAACTTTGCGCCGGTGAACGACTTCGCCACGAAGGCGGAGGAAGTGAGACCGTCCAGTTCCTCCGGTGGGGTTGGAAACGAGTTCATCGCATCGATGATGGTCTTGCCTTTCCAACTCGGCAGGGCTTTCGCAATCTCGCGATGTTGCCCAAACGGTACCGCCAAGATGATTGTGTCGGCTTCTAATGCATCCTGCAGCGACTTGGCGACGACAGTGGGTCCAATCTCCCGGGCCAGCGGCGCCAGTTCCTCCGGTGACCGACGGCTCGCGACGGTCACCTGGATATTTTTACGAGCGAAGGCGTGGGCGAGAGCCTGACCTATCTTTCCGAATCCTACGATTGCATAGCTCATCATGTTCTCCGATCTGGGGTGAAACTAAAGGTTTGAGAAGCGTGATTCCAGGACTGGCATAGTTGGAGTGCCAGCCCCGGAACCGTGCCGGGCTTAGACCTGCGCCATGCCTCCATCGACGGCGAGATCCGCGCCAGTGATATAGGAGCTTTCATCGGAAGCGAGAAACACGACCGCAGCCGCGATTTCCTCTGGCTTGCCCCTGCGACCCATCGGAATCATCGTGGTGAACTGTTCAGCGGCTTGCTTGGCCTGTTCCGGGGTGAGGCCCGTCGTCGTCTCCAAGGCCGGAGTCTCGATGGCTCCGGGGCTCATGCAATTCACCCGGATCTTGCGGCCCAGCAGTTCCATCGTCCAGCCGCGCGCGAAGTTGCGCACAGCCGCCTTGCTCGCGGCGTAGGCGGTAAAGCCTGCGAGGCCCTTCACGTTGGAGACAGAAGAGTTGAGGACAATCGAGCCGCCGTCTTTGAAGAGGGGGAGCGCCTTCTGCACCGTAAAGAACATTCCCTTGACGTTCACGTCGAAGGTCTGGTCGAAATGCTGCTCTGTAGCCATCGCAAGCGGTGCGATCGTACCCGCGCCCGCGTTCGCAAAGAGTATGTCGATGTGACCATGCTTCTCTTTCACAACCGCATAGAGGCGGTCCAGATCTTCCAGGCGCGAAACGTCCCCTGTGACCGTTGTAACGTTTTTCCCGATGACAGCGACTGCTTCCTTCAGCTCTTTCTCACGTCGCCCAGTGATCACTACGTGGGCACCTTCTTCGACGAAGCGCTTGGCTGTGGCTAAGCCAATTCCGCTGCTTCCGCCTGTGATTACCGCAACCTTACCTTCAAGCTTTCCCATGATGACTTCCTTTGATCGCTGTTCTTCTTGTGTTTCCTGAATGATGCAGTGCGCTGTATTATTCAGGAAGCATCTGGAGCAGTGACCCATATGTACAATCTAATTATGTGGATCACTGATCCGTTTGTCAAGGTAGCATGCGAGCCGAAGCCAAAAAGAATTACAGCCAACTAATTTCCGTCGCGCGCGACGTGATCGCCGAGCACGGTGTCAATGCGTCCATGCGGGATATCGCCCGCCAGGCTGGCGTCGGGTTTCTAAGTCTTGAAATGGCTTAGTCGGGACGAAGGTGGGAGTCCGGGCAGTGATGTTTTTCCCATGCCGTAAACGTTAACGTCCTGCTTTGAAACTCTAGGCCCCTATAGTCATGGAGGAAGTTGGGAAAGTGGCTAGCAAGTCGTGCTGCGTTGTCCGCGGTCAGGACCCTAGGCGCAGGTGCACCTTTGTGGAAGGTCGCGATCTTTTTGGCAAGCTGCTTCTCTAGCTTAGTTCACCGTACGTCGACGTTTTGAATAGCGAGGCAGAGCCGGTATGCATCGCCTTCTTTAATCCTCTCTTTAACAAAGGGTTTCATGACCTCTGCCACGAGCTTCGTATCGCTCAGATTGGCGTCATGCGCCGCCTTATGTTGCCAGATGGAGGGATGAAAGAGATAGCCTGAGATATCACCCTGAGAGCCTTG
>Ga0302319_10014153_pt1 | contig 14903 bp, 9 predicted proteins | sample Bog_T0_2_FD_203319 | JGI IMG/M metagenome (GOLD analysis project Ga0302319, IMG submission 203319) | Peat permafrost microbial communities from Stordalen Mire near Abisko, Sweden - Bog_T0_2 | ecosystem: Environmental > Terrestrial > Soil > Wetlands > Peat | place: Sweden: Abisko, Stordalen Mire... | reverse complement strand
TCGCCTTGACCAGGTGCGCCTCAGAGCGGAACAGGAAATGCATCGACATCACGCCGGCCTGCGGCGACAGCGTCGCGGCATTGGCGGACGAGGAAATGCAGAACTCGACGTCGCCCGATTTGACCAACTGCAGGACCTGCGGTTCCTGTCCGAGCTGCGCGCCCGGATATTGATCGATCAGCATGGTGCCCTTGCTCAGCGCCTTGAGCTTGTCGGCGAAGATATCGCCGAGGATTCCATACCCCGTGGTCTTCGGCTGATCGTAGGCGAAGCGATAATGTCTTGCCTCTTGCGCATTTGCGCCGGAGGCCGCCATGAACGCGGATGCAGCCACCACGGCCGCGAGAATGCTTCCCAGCCTGCTCATCGTCCCTCCCCTGCGTTGTTTTTTCTTTGATCATCCCATCGGGGTTGTTTGAATGTCAATCAAACAAAGGGCGCAGTGCGGGAATGGGGGATGGGAGAGGTAGCTTCACCCCAGCGCCGTCATTGCGAGGAGCGCCAGCGACGAAGCAATCCACCTTTGCGGCGCCACGGATTGCTTCGTGGAGCCTGTCATCGGGCGCGCATTCGCGCGACCCGTTGGCTCGCAATGACGGAAGCGGCAGCAATTGCTGCCCCGCTTTCGTGGGGCATGACGGCTGTGTGATATTCGCGCGACGACGGCCTTCGCGCGAACCAGCCACCTAGCCCTAGCCGTTGCCCTTGGCGCGCATGAAATCGAAATCGCAGCCTTCGTCGGCCTGCAGGATGGTCTCGTTGAACAGATGCGCATAGCCGCGGCTTGCCCATTCCGGCGTCTCCGGCAGCGCCAGCGCGGCGCGGCGCTTCTCCAGCTCGGCGGCGTCGACCAGAAGATCGATGCTTCGCCTGGCGACGTCGAGCCGGATCATGTCGCCGTTCCTGACCAGCGCCAGCGGGCCGCCGACTGCGGATTCCGGGGTGATGTGCAATACGATGGTGCCGAAGGCGGTGCCGCTCATGCGCGCGTCCGAGATTCGCACCATATCCTTGACGCCGGCGCGCCCCAGTTTCCTCGGGATCGGCAGATAGCCCGCCTCCGGCATGCCCGGTGCGCCCTTGGGGCCGGCATTGCGCAGCACCAGGACGTCGGCGGCGGTCACGTCCAGCGCGGGGTCGTCGACCCGCAGCGTCATGTCTTCGACGGATTCGAACACCACGGCGCGGCCGGTGTGCTGCAGCAATTTGGGGCTCGCCGCGGAATGTTTTATCACGGCCCCACGCGGCGCAAGGTTGCCATGCAGCACCGCCATCGCGCCCTCCGGCTTGATCGGAGCATTGCGCGCGCGGATCACGTCCTGTCCAGGCACCTCCTCGGCGCTCGCCACGACATCGCGCAGGGTCGCGCCGGTGATGGTTTTGGCATCGAGGTCGATCAGGTCACCGAGTTGCGCCATCAGTTTCGGGACGCCGCCGGCGTGATGGAAATGCTCCATGTAATGATCGCCCGACGGCTTCAGGTCGATCAGCACCGGCACTTCCCGGGAGAGCTTGTCGAAGGCTTCGAGATCGATGCGGTGCGAGGTGCGGTTGGCGATCGCGGTGAGATGGATCAGGCCGTTGGTCGACCCGCCGATCGCCTGCAGCACCACCTGCGCATTGCGGAACGAGGCCTGCGTCAGGAACTCGCTGGGTTTTGGCCCCTTCGCGATCGCCATTGCCGCTGCGACGCGGCCGCTGGCCTCGGCCGAGCGAAAGCGCTCGGCATGCGGTGCTGGAATGGTCGCGCTCATCGGCAGCGACAGGCCGAGCGACTCGGTGATGCAGGCCATGGTGGAAGCGGTGCCCATCACCATGCAGGTGCCGACCGACGGCGCGAGCCGGCCGTTGACCGCCTCGATCTCGACATCGTCGATCTCGCCGGCGCGGTATTTCGCCCACAGCCGGCGGCAATCGGTGCAGGCGCCCAGCACCTCGCCCTTGTGATGGCCGACCACCATCGGCCCGACCGGGATCACCACCGTCGGCAGGTCCGCCGAGACCGCGGCCATGATCTGCGCCGGCAGGGTCTTGTCGCAGCCGCCGATCACGATGACGGCGTCCATCGGCTGGGCGCGGATCATCTCCTCGGTATCCATCGCCATCAGATTGCGCAGATACATCGAGGTCGGAAACGCGAAACTTTCCGCGATCGAGATGGTCGGGAACACCATCGGCATCGCGCCCGACAGCATCACGCCGCGCTTCACCGCCTCGATGATTTGCGGGACGTTACCGTGACAGGGATTGTAGTCGCTATAGGTGTTGGTGATGCCGACGATGGGGCGGTTCAGCGCGTCGTCGGAATAGCCCATCGCCTTGATGAAGGCCTTGCGCAGGAACAGCGAAAATCCGGCGTCGCCATAGCTCGTCAGTCCCTTGCGCAGTCCGTCGGCCATGGTGCTGTCTTCCTCATCTTCCGGCGGCCCAGTTATGAAGTTCGCAGAATTATTGTCAATATTTGATTATCCGCTTCGAAACTCCTCGATCAACCACCGAAATCGGCACCATTATTGACAATGAATTGGCTGCGTGCTGATTTCGATCCATGATCAGAAGTGATCGCCCATGAACCGACCGTTGCGTATCGGCCTGATCGGTGCCGGCATGGTGAGCCGCCATCATCTGCTGGCTTGGGCCGATATCGCCGATCGGGCGCGCGTGGTCGCGGTCGCCGATCCCTCCTCCGACAATGCCGCGCGGCGCGCGGCCGAATTCGGAATCGCGCAAGTCCATGCCGACGCGGAGACGATGCTGGCGCAAGCCGAACTCGACGCCGTCGACATCGCAGCCCCCCGGCAATGTCACGCGCCGCTGGTGCGGCTCGCCGCAAAACGGGGCTTGCCGGTGCTGTGCCAGAAGCCGCTGGCGCCGGACCTGCAGCAGGCGATCGAACTCGCCGCGGAGGTCAAAAACCAGACCCGGCTGATGGTGCACGAGAACTGGCGTTTTCGCGGCTACTACCGCGACGCCGCAGCGTGGCTTCGCGCGGGCCGCATCGGCAACGTCAAACAGGCCCAACTCACGTTGCTCACCTCGGGCGTGTTGCCGGGGCCGGACGGCTTGCGTCCGGCACTGGAACGGCAGCCGTTCATGCGCGGCGAAAAGCGGATGCTGGTCGCCGAAGTGCTGATCCATCACCTCGATACGCTGCGTATGCTGCTCGGTCCGCTGCGCGTCACCGCGGCGGGCCTCAGCCGCAGCTACGCCGGAATGGCCGGCGAGGATGGTGCCGCGATCCAGATGCAGGCCGAAAGCGGCGGCAGCGTCGCCATCTTCGCCAGTTTTGCCGCGCACGGCCATCCGGCGGTGCAGGTCGACCGCCTCGACATTCTCGGCGATCTCGGATCGATCCGGCTCGACGGGCCGTTGTTGAGCTGCGCCGGCGCGCAGCCTGCCGAGCTGCGTTACGATCTCGCCGCCGAATATCAGGGCTCCTATAACCGAACCATCGCGCATTTCGTGCAATGCCTGCACGACGGCGCCCCGTTCGAAACCGCGCCCGAAGACAATCTCGAGACTTTGCGGTTGGTCGAGGATTGCTACCGTCTGTCCGGCTGGGAGGCAGCGCGATGAAACCACAGGCCGCATCTCACGAGGCGGGCGCGCTCACCCGCGAGGAGGAACAGGCGGAAGTGATCCGCCGCCTGGAGGAGGACATCATCTTCGGCCGCTTCGCGCCGGGCTCGCGGCTGGTCGAGGACCCCCTGATGAGCCGCTATGGCGCCAGCCGGCATTTCGTCCGGCAGGCGCTGTTCCAGCTCGAGCGCCAGGGCATCGTGCTGCGCGAGAAGAACATCGGCGCCACCGTGCGGTTCTATTCCAGCGAGGAGGTGCGGCAGATTTACCAGGTGCGGGAGATGCTGACCCGGCAGGCGGCATTGATGATCGCCCTGCCCGCGCAGCCTGCGCTGATCGCGCAACTGAAGGCACTGCAACGGCAATACTGCGCCAAAGCCGATGCGCAGGACCTGCGCGGCATCCATGAAGCCAACGACGCCTTCCACGTCGCGCTGTTCTCCGCCTGCGGCAATCCCTACCTGGTGCGCTCGCTCAGGGATTACATGAACCTGACGCTGCCGATGCGCGCGAAAAACCTCGCCGACACCGAAGGCCTGGCGCTGTCGCGCCGCCAGCACGAATTCATGATCGAGCTGTTGCAGGGCCGCGACAGCTGGGCGCTGGCGCAGCTCTGCGTCGACCACATGCAGTTCAGCAAGTCGGATTATCTCGGGCGGATCGGCGCGGATCCGACAACCAAATAGAGACCGTCATTCCGGGGCGCGCGCCTTCGCGCGAACCCGGAACCTCGAGATTGAGAATCGCAAGACAACGTCTGGATTCCCCGATGTGCAATTGCACATCTGAGGTTCGTGCTTCGCACGCCCCGGAATGACGGAAGGCTCATTCCTTCCAGTCGATGATCCGGCTCATATCGCCGTCGAACTCCATGCCGCAAAACGCTCCGCCCTGATAGAAATCGCCGACCGGATCGGGCGGAAGCTTGGCCTGTTCGGCGAAGGCGTGCTCGCGAAAATCTTCACCGCGCCCGATCGGGCGATAGCCGAGGTCGTACGCACGGTGGTTGTCCCACCACGAACGCTCGTTGTAGGAGGCGCCGTAGAAGATCTCGAAATGGATGTCGGGATGATCGAGCCCGATCCGGCACAACTGCACCAGATCTTCCGGCTTCAGCCAGATCGACAGCCGGCGATGATCGAGCGGCACCTCGCCGAAATTGCCGATGCGGATGCACGTCACCTCGAGCCCGTGCTTGTCGGCATAGAGCGCGCCGACGGCTTCGCCGAACACCTTGCTGACGCCGTAGCGACTGTCCGGGCGCGCCGTCACGTCGGTTCCGGTCCGGTGATGCCGGGGATAAAAGCCCACCGCATGGTTGGAGGACGCGAACACCACGCGCTTGACGCCCTTTTTGCGCGCGGCCTCGAACAGATTGTAGCAGCCGATGATGTTGGATTGCAGGATCGAGTCCCAGGGGCCTTCGACCGAATAGCCGCCGAAGTGCAAAATGCCGTCGACGCCCTCGCAGATCGCCTCGACCTGCGCGAGGTCGGCGAGATCGGCGGCCTTGAATTTTTCGCTCGGACCGAGATCGGCGGGCACTTTCAGGTCGCTCAGCAACAGGTCCGGATAGACCGGCGGCAGCAGCTTGCGCAAGCTCGTGCCGATCCCGCCCGCCGCGCCGGTCATCAATATCCGTGGCATTTCATCCCTCGTATTCATCTATACTAGGCGGAGTATGGCGCGACGACCGCGATGCGGCAAGCTTGCGTGTTGCAACACAAACACGCTCGTCATGCCCCGCGAAGGCGGGGCATCCAGCACGCTGCGGCCTATCGGCTCGATCACTGACGCCGGCGTTTACTGGATCGCCCGCTTTCGCGGGCGATGACACCCACAAAAATACCGACTTGCTTGCCGCCGCAGGTCGGCGATGATAGCAGACGAAGACTGATGAGGAATTCAAGCAACAACGAGAACAGCAAATGTCGGAAGCAAAATCCCCTCGCGCCGGCTGGCAGCCGGCGAGCTATTATCCCGATCCCGCCATCCATGCGCTCGACCCGCGCTTCGAGAAATACTGGCTGAAACTGTCGGCGGTGGAGCGGCTGACCACCGGACTGCGCTGGGCCGAAGGCCCGGTCTGGTTCGGCGACGGGCGCTACCTGCTGTGCAGCGACATTCCCAACCAGCGCATCCTCAAATGGGAAGAGGAAACCAGCGCGATCAGCGTTTTTCGCAAACCGTCGAATTTCGCCAACGGCAACACCCGCGACCGCCAGGGCCGCCTGATCACCTGCGAACATGGCGGCCGCCGCGTTACGCGCACCGAATATGACGGCTCGATCACGGTGCTGATGGATTCCTTCGAGGGCAAGCGGCTGAACTCGCCGAACGACGTCGTGGTGAAATCCGACGGCTCGATCTGGTTCACCGATCCGCAGTTCGGCCTGCTCGGCAATTACGAGGGCTACGTGGCCGAGCCCGAGATCGACATGAACGTCTACCGGATCGACGGCGCAACCGGAAAGGCCACCATCGTCGCCGAAGGCATTCTGGGCCCGAACGGACTGTGCTTCTCGCCGGACGAGAAGATCCTCTACATCATCGAGTCGCGCGGCGTGCCTACCCGCAAGATCCTGGCCTACGACGTTTCGGCGAGCGGCGATAAAATCACCAACAAGCGCACGCATGTCGACGCCGGCGCCGGCACTCCCGACGGCATGCGCGCCGACATCGACGGCAACCTGTGGTGCGGCTGGGGCATGGGCGATCCCGAACTCGACGGCGTCGTGGTGTTCGCGCCCGACGGCATCATGATCGGCCGCATCGCACTGCCGGAGCGCTGCGCCAATCTCTGCTTCGGCGGGTTGAAGCGCAACCGCCTGTTCATGGCCGCGAGCCAGTCGATCTACGCGCTGTATGTGAACACGCAAGGTGCGCCGGGGGGATAAGGGCTGGCCCTCTCAACCGTCGTCCCGGCGAACGCCGGGACCCATACGCCGCGGCCTATCGTACGAGCACGCGGGCAGATACCTTCTACAACAATGGACACTCGTGTGTATGGGTCCCGGCGTTCGCCGGGACGACACTGAGTTTGGTGACGCGCTCTCCAAAACACAAAAACGCCGGAGCGGGATTTCTCCCGCCCCGGCGCTTTTATGACATCAGACGATTACGCGGCGTTGTAGCCGGCGACCGCCTTGACCTCGAGATATTCTTCCAGGCCGTATTTGCCCCATTCGCGGCCGTTGCCGGACTGCTTGTAGCCGCCGAACGGCGCGGTGCGGTCGTTCGGCACGCCCTGCAGGTTGACGTTGCCGGCGCGGATCTGGCGACCGACCTTGCGGGCGCGCTCGACGGTGCCGGCAGAGACGTAGCCGGCCAGACCGTAGGGCGTATCGTTGGCGATCTTGACGGCCTCTTCCTCGTCCTTGGCGCCGAGGATGGTGAGCACCGGCCCGAAGATCTCTTCCCGCGCGATGGTCATATCGTTGGTGACGTCCGCAAAGATGGTCGGGCGCACATAGAAGCCCTTGTTGACGCCTTCGGGGAGGCCGGGACCGCCGGCCACCAGCGTGGCGCCTTCCTCGATGCCCTTGTGGATCAAGGCCTGGATCTTGTCCCACTGGATGCGCGACACGACGGGGCCGATGGTGGTGCCCTCGGCGCGGGGATCACCGGCCTTGGTCTTGTCGGCCACGCCCTTGGCGATCGCGGCGACTTCCTTCATCTTCGACAGCGGCACGATCATCCGGGACGGCGCGTTGCAGGACTGCCCGGAATTGTTGAACATGTGCATCACGCCGCCGATCACCGCCTTCTGCAGGTCGGCGTCGTCGAGGATGACGTTCGGCGACTTGCCGCCGAGTTCCTGGCTGACGCGCTTGACCGTGGGCGCAGCGCGCTTGGCGACGTCCACGCCGGCGCGGGTCGAGCCGGTGAACGAGATCATGTCGATGTCAGGATGCTCGCTCATGGCGGCGCCGACCTCGGGCCCGAGGCCGTTGACGAGGTTGAACACGCCCTTGGGCACGCCGGCTTCATGCAGGATTTCCGCGAAGATCAAGGCCGACGACGGGGTGAATTCGGACGGCTTCAGGATCATGGTGCAGCCGGCGGCCAGCGCAGGCGCCACCTTGCAGGCGATCTGGTTCAGCGGCCAGTTCCACGGCGTGATCATGCCGATGACGCCGACAGGCTCGCGCACCACCATAGCGGAGCCGGCCGGCTCCTCGAAATGGTAGTTCTTGAGCACTTCCAGGGTGGAGGCGAGATGGCCGAGGCCGGCGCCGGCCTGCAGCTTCTCGGCCATCGGCAACGGCGCGCCCATCTCGTCGGACACGGCGGCGCCGATATCCTTCATGCGGGTCTTGTAGACCTCGATGATCCGGGACAAGAGCGCGACGCGCTCCTCGCGGCTGGTCTGCGAATAGGTCTGGAACGCGCGCTTGGCGGCAGCCACCGCCTTGTCGACATCGGCCTTGGAGCCGAGCGCAACCTCATACATCGCCTCTTCGGTCGCCGGATTGACGACGGGCGTGGACTTCTTGACGGCGGGATCGACCCAGGCGCCGTCGATGTAGAATTGCATGCGGTTGACCATCGTAAACCTCTTATTTCGGGGCAATTGGTGGGGGAACGGAGCGTTCGGCAGGCATCCTTGCACGAAACCCCCGATAATTGAACCCGCCATATGCGGGATGCCGCATTGCGGCGGACGCTACATATAAAGTGCGGGTGGCGGAGGATGCAAGGCAGCCAATTCGTCGCCCCGGCGAACGCCGGGGCGGCGATTGGACGTCACACCGCCATCTTGCGGTGCCGCACCGGGGCGCCGGCGGTCAGGCTTTCGGCGGCGTCGATGATGGCGTTGGCGTCGATGCCGTGGTGGCGATAGAGGTCGGGAATCGAGCCGGTCTGGCCGAAATGCTCGACGCCGAGCGCTTCCACGCGGTGACCGCGCACGCTGCCGAGCCAGCCGAGGGCTGCCGGATGGCCATCGATCACGGTGACGATGCCGCAGTCGCGCGGCAGCGGCGCCAGCAGTTTTTCGATGTGGCTGAGGTGAGCCACGCCACGGCGGTCGCGGCGCAGTTGGCGCGCCGCGGTCCACCCCGCATGCAGCCGGTCGGCGGAGGTGACCGCGAGCAGCCCGACATCCCTACGGCTTTCGCCGATCAGGCCGATCGCCTCGATCGCCTCCGGCGCCATTGCGCCGGCATAGGCGATCACGGCTTCGCAATTCTCGCCGGGCTTGCGCAGCCAGTAGGCGCCCTCGGTGATGCCCTTTTGCAGCTCGGGCGTCATCAGCCGCTGCGGCTGCTCGATGGCGCGGGTGGTCAAGCGCAGATAGACTGACCCGCCCTCACCGCTTTCGCGCTGCATGTGTGCAAATCCCCAGCGCATGATGACGGCGAGCTCGTCGACGAAGGCCGGCTCGAACGAGGAAAGCCCGTCCTGCGCCATCCCGATCAGCGGCGTCGCGATCGACTGATGCGCGCCGCCCTCCGGCGACAGCGTGATGCCCGACGGCGTCGCCGCCACCATGAAGCGGGCATCCTGGTAGCAGGCGTAGTTCAAGGCATCGAGGCCGCGCTCGATGAAGGGATCGTAGAGGGTGGCGACCGGCAGCAGCCGCTCGCCGTTGATCTGGTGCGACAACCCCAGCGCCGACATCAGGATGAACAGGTTCATCTCGGCGATGCCGAGTTCGATATGCTGGCCCTTGGGTGAAAATTCCCAGTTGAAGGTCGAGGGAATCTTTTCGCTGCGGAACAGGTCAGCCTTCTCGGCGCGCGCGAACAACCCGCGCCGGTTGACCCAGGCGCCGAGATTGGTCGACACCGTGACGTCGGGCGAAGCGGTGACGATGCGGGCGGCCAGTTCGGTATCGCCGCGCGCGAGTTCGTTGAGCACCAGCCCAAAGCCCTGCTGGGTCGACATCTGGGCCGACGGCGTGAACGACAGCCGCTCGGGCACCTCGACCACTGGCGCATTCAGCCGGCGGCGGCCGTCGCGGTTAAACGGTGCCTGCTCGAGAAACGCCTCGAGCGCCGCGGGCGCCTGCGCCAGCCCTTCGAACTTCTCCCATTCGCGGCCGGGGCGGATGTTCTGCGTGCTGCGCCACTTCTCCATCTGCGCTACCGTCATCAGGCCGGCATGGTTGTCCTTGTGGCCCTGGAACGGCAGGCCGATGCCCTTGATGGTGTAGGCGATGAAGCAGACCGGGCGGTCGTGATCGATGGATTCGAAGGCTTCCACCATGCTGGCCATGTCGTGTCCGCCGAGATTGGACATCAGCGCCAGCAACTCGTCGTCGCTGCGCTTCTCGATCAGTTCCGACACCGCGCCCTGGTCGCCGATCGCGTCGCGCAGATGGCGGCGGAACGCCGCGCCGCCCTGGAAACACAGCGCCGCGTACATCGCGTTCGGACAGGCGTCGATCCAGCGCCTCAGCGCCTCGCCGCCGGGTTCGGCGAACGCCGCCTGCATCAGGCGTCCGTATTTCACGATCACCACGTCCCAGCCGAAATTGCGGAACATGGATTCGAATTTCTCCCACAGCCCCTCGCGCACCACGGCGTCGAGGCTCTGGCGGTTGTAGTCGACCACCCACCAGGTGTTGCGCAGGCCGTGCTTCCAGCCCTCCAGCAGCGCCTCGAAGATGTTGCCCTCGTCCATCTCGGCGTCGCCGACCAGCGCGATCATGCGCCCCTCGGGCCGGTCCTTCATCCAGCCATGCGACTTGACGTAATCCTGCACCAGCGAGGAGAACAGGGTCTGGGCGACGCCGAGCCCCACCGATCCCGTGGAGAAATCGACGTCGTCGGTGTCCTTGGTGCGCGACGGATAGGATTGCGCGCCCTTGAAACCGCGGAAATTCTCCAGCCTGTCGCGGGTCTCGTGCCCGAACAGATACTGGATGGCGTGGAACACCGGGCTCGCATGCGGCTTCACCGCGACGCGGTCTTCCGGCTTCAGCACCGCGAAATACAGCGCCGACATGATGGTGGCGAGCGAGGCCGAGGACGCCTGATGGCCGCCGACCTTGAGGCCGTCGGCATTGGGGCGGATGTGATTGGCGTGGTGGATGGTCCACGACGACAGCCACAGCACCTTGCGCGCCAGCGCGGACAACAGTTCGAGGCGTGCGGGTTCGATCGGCATAGCGGCTCTCCCGGCAGCAATGGAGGTCGGGGGATGGTAACGCCGGGGCCGGCAGCAAAAATCTCAAATTTCCGCGACATACCCGCCGGAATTGGGATAAAATACCAATCCGGAGCCCTCAAGCCAGAGTTTATCCCAATGCATGCCCTGGATGCCATCGACCGCAAGATCCTCGCCCTGCTGCAGGCCGATGGCCGCACCACCATGCAGGAGCTCGCCGACAAGGTCGGCCTGTCGGTCTCGCCGTGCCACCGCCGGGTGAAACTTCTCGAAGAGCGCGGCGTCATCACCCGCTACATCGCCACCGTCGACCAGAAGTCGCTGGGGCTGCATGTCAGCGTCTTCATCTCCATAAAACTGGCGCGGCAGAAGGAGGAAGACCTCAACCGCTTTGCAAAAGCCATCTCGAAATGGGACGAGGTGCTGGAATGCTATCTGATGACCGGCAACCGCGACTATCTCCTGCGCGTGGTCGCCGCGGACCTATCGTCCTATGAAGCGTTCCTGAAGAACAAGCTGACGCGCCTCGACGGCATCGCCTCGATCGAATCGAGTTTTGCGCTCAGCCAGGTGAAATACTCGATCGCGCTGCCGGTGTGATCCTTCGTCGCCCCGGCCTAGACGACGAACGTCAACGCCACGGCTCGACGATGATCTTGGTGTGGCGTTCCGGATTGGCGAGATCGGCGAAGGCCAGGGCGACGCCGTCGATGCCGACGGTCGCGGTCACCAGCGACGCCGCATCGACCTCTCCTTCCGCGATCAGGCGCAGCGAAGCGGCAAATTCGTCCGGCGTATAGCCCAGCACATACTGGACGTTGAGTTCCTTCATGATGCCGAGCATCGGCTCGGAGCGGTCGGTTTCCATGCAGACGCCGACCACGACGATGCGGGCGTCGCGCGCGGCACCTTCGAACAGCTGCTGGATCATGCCGGGGATGCCGACGCATTCGAAGATCAGCGCCGGTCTCAGCGCCGGCAGCCATGCCTGCAGCGGCGGCCGCGCCGCCTTCTGTTCCAGCGACATCGCGGCGTGCTCGGCCCAGGTCGCGTAAGGCTGGTCGCGCGCGGGATCGACGACGATATCGGCGCCGAGCTTCTGCGCCAGCGCGCGGCGCGCCGGCGAATAATCGGCAGCCACGATCGGGCGCAGGCCCTTCAGTTTCAGCGCCGCGATCACCGCGAGCCCGACCGGGCCGCAGCCGATCACCAGCGGCACCTCGTCGCCGCGCGCATTTGCCTTGGCGACCGCGTGAACACCGACCGCCAGCGGCTCGGTCAGGGCGGCATGCTCCGCCGCAAGGCCATTGGGGACTTCGAGCAGCAACGCCTCGCTGAGCAGCATGCGCTCGGCATAGCCGCCGATATTGTCGTTGGAATAGCCGATGCCCTGCGGTCCCTGCGGGGTGAGCAGCGCCGGAAGCGAGCACACATGCGTACCGGTCTTCAGCTGGCGCGACGTCTGCGGCCCGTAATCCAGGATCTCGCAGCAGAATTCATGGCCGAACACGACGTCGCGGGCAAGGTCCATCGGCTTGCGGCCGGGAAAATGCCGCGTCAGCTCGACCATGCGATGGGCGTGCTTGCGCGCGTGCAGGTCGGAACCGCAGATGCCGCAGGCCAGCGTCCTCACCAGCACCTGCCCCGGACCCGGCACCGGCTCGGGCAAGCTGTCGACGACGATCTCGCCGTTCCTGAAAATGGCTGCACGCAAACGATGTCCTCCCGGCGGCTATTGGAGATTTTGATCTCTCTTAGCACGAGGACTCACCAGTTGTAACGCACGACGCCCTTGCCGGCATCGCCGATTACATTACGCATTCGGCGACAATTCGCCGTCCAGCGCCAATAGTTGCGAGCGGCGGATGCGCTCGCGTTGGGCGGTGTAGAGGCCGCTGCCGACGATGAACACCGCGCCGGTCACCGTCCAGAGATCCGGGACCTCACCGAAAATGACAAAACCGAGGATGCTGACCCACAGCAACTGGGTGTAGGAAAACGGCGCCAGCACGGAGGCGTCGGCGTAGCGGAAGGCCAGCACCACGATCCACTGCCCCGCGGTCGAGGCGACGCCGATCAGGATCCCGAACGCAATGTCGTGCCAGGTCGGGGCCACCCAGACGAACGGCACCAGCGCGCAGAGCACGCCGACCCCCGCGATCGATGACCAGGTCATCGTGGTCAGCACGTGCTCCCGGCCGCTCATCATCCGCGTCATGATCAGGGTACAGGCCCAGGCGAATGCCGACACGATCGGGAAAAACGCGGCGGGATGAAACGCGCCGGTACCGGGTCGCAGGATGATCAGCACGCCGATCAGGCCGAGCGCGGTGGCGATCCAGCGGCGCAACCCGACCCGCTCGCCGAGAAACATGATCGACAACGCCGTGACGAACAGCGGCGAGACGAAGCCGGTGGCGGAGGCTTCCGCGATCGGGAGGAACCGCAGGCCGGAAATGAAGAACAGCGACGACGACAACAGCGCGACGCCGCGCATGATCTGCATTCCGGGTCGCTGTGTGTGCAGCGCAAACAGCGGCGAGCGCGGCAACATCGCCGGCGCCATGATCAGCGCGAACACCAGAAACCGGATCCAGGCGATCTCGATCGAGGGCAACGTCGCCGACAGGTATTTCGCGGTGACGTCGGACGCGCCGAGAAACACCGTCGAGGCGAGGATCAACGCGATGCCGCGAAACGGCCGGTCCGACCGCGCCGGCGCGGTGCGGGCGGCGGCCTTCTTCTCAGGCAGGGGCAAGGCAGCACTGTCCAGCCTGGCGGCTGCGGCGGGAGGCGGTGTCACGGCGAAACTCGGCGAGGCAAAAGCGAATCGGGCGAATAATCAAAAAACGATAATCGGCTCGGCCCGACAAGGTCCGAAAACAGGCAGCCGATATGCGCGATTGCGCGCGGCGGTCCGGCACGGCCTGTCCGAGGGACTCATCCTGAGAGGCCGTGAATGTATCTCCGACCTCATCCTGAGGAGCTTGCGAAGCAAGCGTCTCGAAGGATGGATGCAGGTTCGGAGCCTGATGCCATCCTTCGAGACGCGCGCAAAGAGCGCGCCCTCAGGATGAGGTCCGAGGTGAATTCCGATTCAATTGTCAAACAGCGATGAGACGTGCGTCCGCGTTCCCGCGGCGCGATCTGCCCGAGTTGTGCATCAGTCTTGCCCCCGCTCGATGAGCAGAGGGCGCAGGGAAGACCGGGTGCGCGCTGCACCCGCGGTCCCGTGTGCTGAAATGGTAGAAGGCGCACACGAGCATACAGGTTCAGCGGAGGCAATCCGGCCTTCCCTGCGCGATGGTTTACGGCTTACTCCGCGCTCTCCCTGGTGACCGGGCTTTCTTGCCACCATCGCCGGCGGGACCATTCCCGCCAACTTGACGCCAGCATCGGGGCGCCAGGACCACACGGCTATATTTTAGTACTCGGTGAAACACCCCGAAACTAAGAAACCCCTTTAAAACAAGCATCTTTGGCTCAGCTTGTCAGTTGGTGTTTCAGCGGGGTTCGCCAAATTCAGGGCCGGGCACTCTTGCCTCGACGCCCTCACCCCACCGAGGAGCGACACCATGACCGACACCTTCACGACCGGCAAGCGCGGGCGCAAGAGCAGCGTCATCCTGACTGACCGCCTGTGCGAAACGCGGGTCGCCAAGCGGACCAAGACCTATGACCGCAAGTGCCCCGGCCTCTACGTCAGCATCATTCCTGCCGGGGTAGCGACGTTCAATTACAAGTTCACCAGCCCGGAGACCGGCAAGCAGCGTACCGCATGGCTAGGTGTCCACAACCCCGAGACCTTCACGGTCGAGGATGCCCGCAGCAAGGTCTACGGCCTCAAGGCCAAGGGCGGCACGGCCATCGCCGAGACACTGCGCCAGCACAAGGTGCAGAAGGTGAAACAGGGCAAGACCGTGGGCGAGATCATTGAGGAGCGGGTCGAGTGGATGAAGACCCCGGTGCTCAAGCGGGACGGCGAAATGCGGCCTCGGATCGAGAGCTGGAAGGGTGTCGCGAGCCATTTGCGGAACTTCGTCGGGCCTCGGTTTGGCAAGAAGCTCCCCGGTGAGGTCACGAAGGGAGACATCGCGACGCTGTCGAATGACATCGTTGAAGGCAGGCTCGGCGTTCCCTCCGTAGCCAATGCCCGCCATATGCGGCGCGCCGCCTCCGGCCTGTTCAACTGGGCGGCGGAAGCGGGCCGC
>Ga0302319_10014149_pt1 | contig 14907 bp, 13 predicted proteins | sample Bog_T0_2_FD_203319 | JGI IMG/M metagenome (GOLD analysis project Ga0302319, IMG submission 203319) | Peat permafrost microbial communities from Stordalen Mire near Abisko, Sweden - Bog_T0_2 | ecosystem: Environmental > Terrestrial > Soil > Wetlands > Peat | place: Sweden: Abisko, Stordalen Mire... | reverse complement strand
GGCGGGCGCTGTGTAAAGACCAGCCGGGGTGATGGTTCCGGCCACGGCGCTCCATGTGGTGGAATTAGTGGCCGAGAACTGCTGCGTTCCACCCAGTCCGACCGTGGCGCTCGGCGGCGAGATCACCGGCGCCGGCGTGGAGCCGCCGCTGCCACCCGTACCACCGCCCGAACCACCCCCGGAGCTGCTTGAGCCCTTTACGGGCACGGTCAGCGAATTGCTCTGCCATGTGCCGGGATTGTTGACGTAACAGCTTACGGTTGACTGATTCGCACCCACGTAGGTCCCCACGGACACCGAAGTGGCAGAGATAAACGTAGCCGCCATCGACGCGCCGTTGCACAGGGCCGTGGCGCCTTTGACAAAGGGCGCGCTCGCACTGGCAGTGATCGTGATGGTGTCGGTGCCGACGGGTAGCGGATTCGGCGAAAGCGCGGTAATCGTAGGCCCGGGCCCTTCCGGGTTGACGTACACGACCGTTGAGATTTTCGGATTGGCGGTGGAGGTCGCGCTGATGAGAACCGAATTCTTGGGAAGTGTCGCGGGCGCCGTATAAAGGCCCGTCTGCGTAATTGATCCGCCGCCGGCTGTGACTCCCCAGGTTACCGTCTCGGGCGAAAGCCCAGTTAGCGTCGCGGTGTATTGCTGTGTGCCGCCAAGAGGAAGGTTCACGTAGCCGGGCGAAATACTAACGGTCTGGGCGAACAGGCAACCGCCCGCAAGAATCGCAGCGCTACATAGCGTGGCGATTCGGTTTGCGAATCTGCGCATCAAGCTTCCTCCGTGGGTTTACGCACTTCCAGTGCGATATTTGTGTGGAGCATCCCTAGGAGATGATAACGGAAATTGGTAAGTATTCAATCCCTTTTTGCAGGTTATTCGCGAGGCGCTGATGACTTTAGTAATCGGGTGAATTCCTTTCCAATAAATAGTGTTGCTTGCCGATCTTATGTGCCGGTGTTCCCCGCGACAGGCAACCGGAATGCGCAACGCCGAGCCCACGGCGCTGGTGGTCTTCGAACTGGAGGAGACGGCAGAAGGCATCCTGCTGACGTTGACCCGCCAAACACCTGCCGGTCATGGAGGGATCGGGGCTGGTACGCAGCACGCGGAAAGGGCGAGAGGCCGCCTGGCAATTAGACCAACGGCGTCTGGCCGAGGGCCGCCGCTACCTGGACATCATTTCCAGGCAGTGGGAGGACCCACTTCTCCGCCTGGGGCAGTTCGTGGAAAGCTGATGCCGCCCGTCTTGGGCATGGTCCAACCGGTTTAGACGCCCACGGCAGCCGCGGCCTTATCGGCCTGAAAAAAACGCGGCGCGTGGTAAGGCTGAAACCGGTATCCGATGCCGAAGATGGTCTCGATGTACTGGTCGGCGTAAACCCCGAGTTTCTTGCGCAGCCGGCGCACATGGACATCCAGCGTGCGCGTGCGAATTTCGGCGCCATAGCCCCACACCCGCATCAGCAGGGCTTCACGCGGAATGATCTCACCGGCGTGCGCCACCATCAGGGCCAGCAGGTCGTACTCTTTGCGGGTGAGCGGCATGCGCTCAGTATCCAGCGCGGCCGACTGTTGGTCGAAGTCGACCACCAGATGCTCGTCCCGATAGGCCGGGGTGTGATTGCTACCGATTGCAGTGGGTCCCACGTTCCCTCCTTACAATACCGCTACGGTTATGCTACGAATCAACCGGGCGAAGGTCGTGGGCAACTTGTAAAGACTTTGTAAAATCTGCGAAATGGGCTGGGCGGGATTTCGGACTACGCCGTACCGCCCGCGGTGTGACATAATGACAAATCTTTCGCAGTTATTGCACGCCCGGAAAGCACACCCAAATGGGGAATTTTACCTTGAGCAGGCGGGCCGCGATGTTCGGTGCGGCGGCACTGCCGGCGATTCGCGTCCTCCAGGGGCAGTCGAAGCCGAAATCCGTCGTGATTTCGAGTAATAATCGCGCCAACGGTGGAGTGAATTGCTGCAACAAGGCGATGGAGATGATCCAGGCCGGCAAGGATACTCTGGACGCGGTAATCGCCGGCGTCAACATCGTCGAGCTGGATCCCAACGATACCAGTGTGGGTTATGGCGGCCTGCCCAATGAAGACGGCGTAGTGCAGCTCGATGCCAGTTGCGTCCACGGTCCTTCGCGCCGTATGGGTGCGGTGGGCGCGCTGGAAGGAATCAAGACGCCGTCGAAAATCGCCCAACTGGTGATGGCCGAAACGGATCACATGATGCTGGTGGGCGCCGGCGCCCTCAAGTTCGCCAAGATCTGGGGATTCCCGGAAGAGGACCTGCTGACCGACAAGTCGCGTCTGGCGTATCGCATGTGGAAGCGCGAAATGCGCGACAAGAGCGGGCATACATTTTGGGAATCGAATATCGATGCGCCGCCGCCGCCCGAAAAGCCGGGGAAAATGGCCGACCTCAAGCGGGCCTTTCCGGAGTACGACGAGGAGACGCTGGCCTGGGCGTACGACGTGGCTATCCATCCGCCGCACGGGACCATCAACTGTATCGCGCTGAACGAAAAGGGCGAGATGTCGGCGGTTACCACGACCAGCGGGATGGCCTGGAAGATTGCCGGCCGCTGCGGGGATTCCCCGATTATCGGCGGCGGGCTGTGGCTCGATCAGGACGTCGGCGGGGCTGGGTCCACGGGCCGCGGCGAAGAGAACCTGCGGGTTTGCGGCGCACATACGGTGGTCGAGAACATGAAACATGGGATGTCGCCGAAGGATGCCATTCTGGATACGCTGAAGCGGGTGTCTCGAAATTTCAATGATGACAAGAAGCGCCTGGAGGCGGTGGATTTGAACTTTTACGCCCTGAGCAAGACCGGAGAATATGCCGGGGGATCTCTTTGGGGGCCGGCGCGGTTTGTAGCCTGCACTAGCGATGCCGCCGGCCATACGGAAGCTTCGGCGTACTTATACGAGCACCCACGCGGGTAATGGTGTAGAAAATTTCATCGCGACGTCGCACTATATGGGTCGGGTCGTATCCCGGCAGACAAGTCTTCTCGGTTGAGAGAGACAAAAGGCGAGGGAATTTGGCCGCGAATTCGATACAATGAAACAAATTCCCAAGTCTTGCATCCGATAACTGTAATTGGCCCTGGGGTCCTGAGGTTTTTTCATAATCTGACTGGTTATCCTCCTACATGTTGAATCACAGAATATCGACTAGCGAACTGGAACGCCGCTGAAGCCATGTCGCAGATTTTTCACCGCAGCACCAACACGTTCGCACGCATTACTATTTTCGGCGCGATATTCATCCTGGCGTTTCTGGCCTGGGTGTTCACGGAGCTGGACCGTTCCAATTACAGCACGCGAGCCACCGAAGCGCGCGATCAGCCGGTTCCTTTCAGCCATGCCCACCATGTGGGCGGCATCGGAATCGATTGCCGCTATTGCCATACCACGGTAGAGACTTCCAGCTTCGCCAACGTGCCGCCCACCAAAACGTGCATGAACTGCCACTCGCAGATCTGGGTGACCAGCCCGACGCTGGAGCCGGTGCGCGCCAGTTTTCGGGAAGACAAGTCCATCTCCTGGACGCGCGTTAACGATCTGCCGGATTACGTTTATTTCAACCACAGCATCCACGTAAATAAAGGCGTGGGCTGCGAAACCTGCCACGGGCGCATTGACAAGATGCCGCTTACCGCGCAGGAAAATAGCTTGGAAATGGAATGGTGCCTCAATTGTCACCGCAACACGGAGAAGTACATCCGGCCGCGGCAATTCATCACCACCATGGGATACCAGCCGGCAGGCGATCAGGAAGAAATCGGCAAACGGCTGCAGAAGGAATACAACATCCAGGACGTACGCCACCTGACCAGTTGTTCGACGTGCCACCGATGAGCAGCCCAGAAGAAATGAGTAACCCTGAGAATCGACTAGACCTGGCGACGGTTCGCACCCGCCTGGCGGGAACCAGCGGGCGCGAATACTGGCGCAGCCTGGACGACCTGGCGGCGACGCCGGAGTTCCAGGACCTGCTCCATCGCGAATTCCCGCGGCAAGCCGTCGGCTGGAGCGAAGATGAAAATCCCGTCGAAGGGCGGCGCAATTTCCTCAAGCTGATGGGTGCGTCGCTGGCGTTGGCGGGGCTCACCGGCTGCACGCGGCAGCCAACCGAGCACATCGTGCCTTATGTGAAGCAGCCGGAGGAATTGATCCCCGGCCGGCCGCTGTTCTTTGCCACGGCGGCGACCCTGGGCGGGGTGGCCAACGGCGTTTTGGCCGAAAGCCACGAAGGGCGTCCGACTAAGATCGAAGGCAATCCGGAGCACCCCGCTACGCTGGGCGCGTGCGATATTTTCTCGCAGGCTTCGGTGTTGCAACTGTACGATCCGGACCGCGCGCAGGCAGTCAGTTACCAGGGCGAAATCCGCGGATGGGGGGATTTCTTCGGCGCTTTCCGCGGCATGCTGGCGGCTCAGAAAAGCAAGAATGGGGCGGGGATCCGGATTCTCACGGAGACGGTGACCTCGCCCACCTTGGCAGCCCAGTTCCGCGGTATCCAGAAGCTCTATCCCGCGGCCAAGTGGCACCAGTGGGAGCCGGCGGGGCCGCACGGCGCACGCGCCGGCGCGGTACAAACCTTCGGGCAGCCCATCAACACTTACTACAATCTGGCCCCTGCCGATGTGGTGGTTTCGCTGGATGCGGACTTTCTGGCGTCGGGCGCGGGCAGCCTGCGCTACGCACGGCAATTCGCCTCCCGCCGGCGGCTGACCGATAACCACGGCGCCATGAATCGGCTGTATGTAGTGGAACCCATGCCCACGCCAACGGGCGCCAAGGCCGACCACCGCCTGCCCTTGCGTGCCGGAGACATCCAGGAGTTTGCCTGGGCGCTGGCCACGGCCATGCGCACCGCCAATGGCCCCACGAAGGGACAAAACGCGGACATTTATTCCTGGGCCGGGCCCATGGCCGACGACTTGCTGCGCCACAAGGGCGCCAGCCTGGTCATCGCCGGCGAATACCAGCCGCCGATCGTGCACGCCCTGGCCCACGTGATGAACGACTTCTTGGGCAACGTGGGTAAGACGGTGTTTTATACGGATCCAATCGAGGCCAATCCGGTAGACCAGTTGGCGTCTTTGCAGGATCTGGTGAAGGATCTCGATGCAGGCGCGGTGGATCTGCTCTTGATTCTCGGTGGTAACCCGGTCTTCACGGCGCCGGTGGAAATCGGCATGCGCGACCGCATCCAAAAGGCGAAGATGCGGGTGCATCTGAACCAGTACGAAGACGAGACCTCGGCGGTCTGCCAGTGGAGCCTGCCCGAAACGCACTACCTCGAAACCTGGGGTGACGCGCGCGCTTTCGATGGCACGGTCAGCATCCAGCAGCCGCTGATTTCACCTCTGTACGGCGGCCGTTCGGCGTATGAGATTCTACAAACCCTGACCGATTCTCCCGAGACGAAACCCTACGATATTGTCAAAGGCTATTGGGCCTCGCAGCACACTGGCGCGGATTTCGAAGCCTGGTGGCGGCGCTCGGTCCACGATGGCATTGTGGCCGGAACGGCGCTGCCCCCGAAGACGCCGCAAATCCACGGCGGGGCTATTTCCGAGCACCCGCAAAAGCGTCAACTGGGCGGCAAGTTCGAAGTCGCTTTCCGCCCCGACCCGACCATCTACGACGGGCGCTTTGCCAATAGCGGTTGGCTCCAGGAATTACCCAAGCCGATCACCAAGCTGACTTGGGATAACGCCGCCATCATGAGCAAAGGCGATGCCACGCGGCTGGGCGTGGAAACCGCCGATATGGTGCGGCTCACCTATCAGGGCCACACGTTGAAGGCGCCGGTGTGGATTCAGCCTGGGCACATCGATGGCGCCATCACCCTGCACTTGGGCTATGGCCGTACGCGAGCCGGCCGATCCGGAACGGGCATGGGCTTCAATCCTTACGGCCTGCGCACCGGCAACGCACTATGGCAGGATATTGGGCTCGAGGTCCAGAAGATCTCCGGCACGTACGCTTTTGCCGCCACGCAGAATGACGGAGTCCTGACCGACCGGGCCTTGGATGAGGCTCGCCACATCATTCATAAGGGCGACCTGGCGGAGTATCTGAAGGATCCCGAATCGGTACATAACGGCGCGGAAGCGCCGCCCCCCGGCCTCACCATGTATCCCGGGTTCGACTATTCCAAGGGGTATGCCTGGGGCATGGCCATCGATCTCAATGCCTGCACCGGTTGCAGCGCCTGTGTGGTGGCCTGCCAGGCGGAAAACAATATCGCCGTGGTCGGCAAAGATCAGGTACGGCGCGGCCGCAACATGCAGTGGTTGCGCGTCGACACGTACTACAAGAGCAACCCCGCCAACCCCAGCGACCTGGTCAACATCGAACTGTACAACCAGCCGGTTCCCTGTATGCAGTGCGAGAATGCGCCGTGTGAGCTGGTCTGCCCGGTGCAAGCCACATCGCACAGCGCCGAAGGCCTGAACGACATGGTCTACAACCGCTGCGTGGGAACCCGCTATTGCTCCAATAACTGCCCTTACAAAGTGCGGCGATTCAATTTTTACCTGTATTCGGATTTCGAAACGCCCAGCCTGAAACTGCTCCATAACCCCAACGTGACGGTACGCAGCCGCGGGGTGATGGAAAAGTGTACCTACTGCGTGCAGCGCATCAATGCCGCCAAAATCGATTCCGAGCGGGAAGACCGCCAGGTGGCGGACGGCGAAATTCAGACCGCGTGCCAGGCCAGTTGCCCCACGGAGGCGATTATATTCGGCAATATCAACGATCCCGCCAGCCGCGTGTCCAAGATGAAGGCGGAAAAACGGAATTACGGCCTGCTGGCTGATTTGAACACCAAGCCGCGGACCACCTACCTGGCGGCGTTGCGCAATCCGAATCCGGAGATCGAGGCGTAGATGGCTGAAGAAGAACAACAGGATCCACACGTAGCGGCGAAAACCATCATCGCTCCCGGCTATACGTTCGGGACCGTGACGGACCAGATCGCCACCGTGGTGCTCACCAAGCGCACGCCCATCTTCTGGTTCGTCAGCTTCGGTACGGGGCTGGTGTTGCTGCTGCTGTTCCTGCTGGCGGTGGGCCTGCTCTTCGTCAAGGGCGTGGGCATCTGGGGACTTCGCACGCCGGTGATGTGGGGCTTCGCCATCACCAATTTCGTATGGTGGATCGGGATCGGCCATGCGGGAACGCTGATTTCGGCCATCCTGCTGCTGCTCAATCAGCGCTGGCGAAATTCCATCAACCGGTTCGCGGAAGCTATGACGCTGTTCGCGGTTTCCTGCGCGGGCATGTTCCCGGTGCTGCACCTGGGGCGGCCCTGGCTGGCATACTGGCTGTTCCCCTACCCCAACACCATGGGGGTGCAGCCGAATTTCCGCAGCCCGCTGGTGTGGGACGTGTTCGCGGTTTCCACCTATGCCACGGTGTCGCTGCTGTTCTGGTATGTGGGGCTGATGCCCGATCTGGCCACGCTGCGCGACCGCACGCACAACCGCTTCGCGCGCTTCACCTACGGCATCATGGCGATGGGCTGGCGCGGATCGGCGAAGCACTGGAGCATCTACGAAACGGCCTCGCTGCTGCTGGCCGGGCTGGCCACGCCGCTGGTGCTTTCGGTCCACACGGTGGTGAGTTTCGACTTCACCATCGCCATCGTGCCCGGCTGGCACAGCACGTTCTTCCCGCCGTATTTCGTGGCGGGCGCCATCTATTCCGGGTTCGCCATGGTGCTGGCGCTGGCCATTCCGTTGCGCTCGGTCTACGGCTTGCAAGGGTTAATCACCGACAAGCATCTGGATAACGCGGCCAAGGTGATGCTGGCAACAGGCTTGATTGTGGCTTATGCCTACATGATGGAAACCTTCAGCGCCTGGTACACCACCAACGTATACGAGCACCAGGCCATCTGGCATCGCATGTTCGGACCGTATCGCGTAGCCTACTGGAGCCTGATTTCGTGCAACATTCTGGCGCCGCAGGCGCTGTGGTTCAAACGCGTGCGCAGCAATCCCGTGTTGCTATTCATCTCCTCAATCGTGGTGCTGGTCGGCATGTGGCTGGAGCGCTACGTGATCATCGTGAGCAGCCTGGCGCAGGATTATCTGCCGTCTTCCTGGAGTATCTTCCAGGCGACCCGTTGGGATTGGGCGACTTACGTGGGCACGATCGGATTGTTCCTGTTTCTGTTTTTCCTGTTCATCCGGCTTTTGCCGATGATCTCCATCTTTGAAGTTCGCACCCTCTTGCCGCAGGCGAAGGTTGAGGAGGAGGTGGGCAATTGAATAAGCCGGTTTATGGATTGATGGCGGAATTCGAGAGTCCCACGGAACTGGTGGCGGCCGCGCGGGCAGCCCGCGAAAAAGGGTACCGCAGGCTGGACGCCTACTCGCCGTTCCCCATCGAAGAACTGACGGATGCGCTCCACTTGCACCACAACAAACTGCCGCTGCTGGTGCTGCTCGGCGGCATCCTGGGTGGGCTCACGGGCTATCTGCTGCAGTATTACGTGACCGTAATCTATTTCCCCATCAATATCGGAGGAAGGCCGCTGCATAGCTGGCCCTCCTACATCATCATCACCTTCGAAATGACCATTCTCTTCGCCGCTATCTCGGCCGTTCTCGGGTTGTTGGGACTGTGCGGGCTGCCGATGCCCTACCATCCGACCTTCAACGTGCCGCGATTCGCGCTGGCATCGCGCAATCGCTTTTTTCTATGCATCGAAGCGCGGGACCCGTTGTTCGACATCACCCAGACCTGCCAGTTTCTGGAAACGCTGGAGCCGAGGGAGGTATCTGAAGTTGCGCATTAACCCTCGACTTTCCCTGCTGCCCGGCCTCTTCGCCCTGTTGACGGCCGCTTTCGCCCTTACCGGTTGCCGGCAGGACATGCAGGATCAGCCCAAGTTCATTCCGCTGCGGCCCAGCGAGTTTTTCGATGACGGCCGTTCGGAGCGGCCGCTGATTGAGGGAACCGTAGCCCGCGGACATCTGAACGATGACGCCGCACTCTACGCCGGCAAAGGGCCGGACGGCAAGTTCGTAGATACTTTCCCCTTTCCCGTAACCAAGGAAGTAATGGATCGCGGGCAGCAGCGATTCAATGTGTACTGCACTCCCTGCCATGATCGCACGGGCAACGGCAATGGCATGGTGGTACGGCGCGGCTTCCGGCATCCGCCCTCTTATCACAGCGACCAGGTTCGCGCGCTTTCCAACGGCTATATCTTCGACGTGATCACTCACGGGTTCGGCGCCATGCCGGACTATGCCGCCCAGATTCCGCCGCACGACCGGTGGGCCATCGTAGCGTATGTGCGGGCCTTGCAATTGAGCGAGAATGCGACGCTGGGCGACGTTCCACCCGGCGAGCGCGAAAAGCTCGGCACGGGCACAGCGATTCAAGTTCACCAGGAAGGTGCGAAATGACGGCGCAGGCGATGGATTTTCAAATATCCCCCGAGCTGCGCAACGATCTCAAGCTGTGGCGCTCGCGCGCATTGATAGCAGGCATCGTGGGCGCCGTGCTCAGCGCCATCGGCTTCTTTCTTTCGACGGAGCTGAAGTTCCAGTTCTACCGTTCTTACCTGTGGTCTTACCTGTTTGTGCTGGGCGTGACGCTGGGACCGCTGGCGTGGCTGTTGCTGCAATACCTCACCGGCGGCGCCTGGGGGCTGATTATCCGCCGGCCGTGTGAAGCGGCGCTACGCACCATGCCGTTGGTAGCGGTGATGTTCCTGCCGATCGTGATTGGCATTCCCAATCTTTACCCTTGGTCGCATGCCGCCAATGTCGCGGCCGACCCTGTGCTGCAGCATAAACATGTTTATCTGAACGTCCCGTTCTTCCTGATTCGCGCGGCCGTGTACTTCGGCGGCTGGCTGCTTCTTTCGTGGTATTACACGCGCTGTTCCGACCGCGAGGATAGCGAAGGGCACGCGGCCGTCCACGGGAAGATGAGTTCGCCGGCCGGCCCCGGCTTGATCTTCTGGGGTTTCAGCGTGACCTTCATGTCCATCGATTGGCTGCTTTCGGTGAATCCCAAGTGGTTCTCCACCATGTACGGCCTGCTGTTCGTCGCCGACCAGGGGCTCACCGGAATGGCGTTCCTGATCACCGTGATGGTGCTGCTTTCCATGCGCCGCCCGATGTCGGCCGTTCTGACTCCGCGGCACATGCATGATCTGGGGAAATTTCTGTTGGCCATGGTGATGGTGTGGGCCTATTTTTCTTTCTCGCAATTTCTGATCATCTGGGCCGGCAATCTGCCGGAAGAGATTCCCTGGTATATGTCGCGCATCAACGGCGGATGGGGTCTCATGGCGCTGGCGCTGGTGGTAGGCCATTTCGCGCTGCCCTTCGCGCTGCTGCTGTCGCGCGATTTGAAGCGCAATTTCAAGCTGCTGGCCTCCATCGCGGTCTTCATTTTGTTTATGCGGCTGGTGGACCTGTACTGGGTGGTAGCCCCGGAGTTTCGCAAAGAGTCGTTCGGCATAAGCTGGATGGATTTCACGCTGCCGTTGGCGCTGATCGGGCTTTGGCTGGCATACTTCCTCACGCAGTTGGAGAAGCGGCCTCTGCTGCCCATCAACAACCCGCACCTGGAGGAGGCTCTGCAGCATGGCCGAGAATAACAAGCACCGGGCCGGGTTCGAGCAGACCGATGTCAATGTTGTCGCTGTAGGAAAGTTCGGCATTGCGCTCCTGTTGGCGACTATTCTGGCGATGGCCTTGTTAGTCGGAGTCTTCAACTATTTCAAGGCCAGCGAAGGTGGTCAGGCAGTAACCGTGGATCCTACCAAGGTGTTTCCGCATCCACAACTGCAGAAGACTCCGATTCCCGACTTAGCGACGTTTCACCAGGCCGAAGATCAGGTGTTGAACAACTACGGGTGGGTAGACCAGCAAAAAGGTGTAGTGCAAATTCCCATCGAGCGAGCCATGGAGTTGGTAGTGCGGAAAGGTCTGCCGGTTCGCGCGGCGGCGCCGCCGAGCGCCGAAGGAGTGAGCATGCCGACAGCTAGTGGTTTGGGACCCAAGATGCAGCCGCCGGGCGGGCCGCTGGGAGCAGGGAAATGAGCAAGATTCTCGCCACTCTTCTCCTCGCCGCCCTCACCGCCGCCGCCCAACCCGGGCAACCTGCCCCGGCGCAGCCCACGTACAGCATGCAGGATTCGAACCTGCAGCCGGCGTTGCCGGGCGCCCTGCAAGGTGTCGGCATCGACCAAAAACTCGACCAGCAAATCCCGCTGAGCCTCACCTTTACCGACGAATTCGGCAAAACGGTTCCGCTCTCGACCTACTTCCACGGCAAGAAGCCGGTCATCCTGGCGCTGGTCTATTACCGCTGCCCCATGCTGTGTACTCAAATCCTGACCGGCCTGGAGAGCAGCCTTAAGGCCGTCTCCTTCAATCCGGGACAGGATTTTGAAATTGTCAGTTTGAGCTTCGACCCGCAGGACACCTGGCAACTGGCTGCCGCCAAGAAGCAGACTTACGTCAAGCGCTATGGCCGGCCCAACACCGTGAACGGATGGCATTTCCTCACCGGCAGCGCGAGCAACATCAAGACGCTCACCGACGCGGTGGGTTTTCACTATAAATACGACGCATCCACCGACCAGTTTGCGCATGCCAGCGGGATCATGATACTCACCCCGGACGGGCGCCTCTCGCGCTATTTCTACGGCGTGGAGTATGCGCCGCGCGATGTGCGCCTGGGGTTGGTGGAGGCTTCGCAGAACAAGATCGGCAGCCCCGTGGACCAGATCCTGCTGTTCTGCTATCACTACGACCCGGCTACCGGCAAGTACGGAGCTCTGGTCATGAACATGGTGCGCGTAGCCGGCGCGGGTTTCGTGCTGGTATTCGGTGGAATTTTATGGATTGTGATCAGGCGGGAAAAGCGGAGCGAACTCGTTCGACATGGGATCTAAATTACCTCTATTTCCGGAGCAGGCGTCCAGCATCGCACCCGATGTGGATCATTTGACGCTATTTCTGTTGGCCGTCGCGATCTTCTTTACGGTGCTGATTTTCAGCTCAATCTTCTATTTCGCCATCCGTTACCGCAGACGTTCCGATCGCGAACTGCCGCACGTGCAGCATGGCGGTATGGCGCTGGAAATCATCTGGTCGGTGATTCCTTTTGGCATCACCATGGTGATGTTCACCTGGGGCGCGAGGCTGTACTACGAAGAGAGCCGCCCACCGGATAACGCTCTACCCATCTATGTAGTGGGCAAGCAGTGGATGTGGAAGATCGAGCACATGGAAGGTCAGCGGGAAATCAACGAGCTGCATATTCCGGTTGGCCGGGCGGTGAAGCTGACCATGGCGTCGGAAGACGTGATTCACAGTTTCTTCGTGCCGGCGTTCCGGCTTAAGTCGGACGTGGTGCCGGGTAAGTACTCCACGCTTTGGTTCACGGCCACGAAGCCGGGTAAGTACCATCTCTTCTGCGCCGAATATTGCGGCACCCGCCACTCCGGCATGATCGGCTGGATCTACGTGATGGAGCCGCAGGATTACGAGAACTGGCTCAATGGAGGGCCGCCGCCGGCCACTTTAGCCCAGGGCGGAGAAAGGCTCTTTAATAGCCTGGCTTGTTCCAATTGTCACAAGCCCGACGGAACCGGCCGCTGTCCCAGCCTGGTGGGTCTGTATGGCAAGACGGTACAACTGGCCAGTGGAAACAAAGTAGTGGCCGACGAGGATTATATCCGCGAATCGATCCTGCAGCCCTCGGCCAAGGTGGTGGCCGGCTACCCGCCGGTGATGCCGACTTACCAGGGGCAGGTCAACGAGGACGGTATCTTGCAGTTGGTGGAATACGTAAAGTCCCTGGGCGACAAGCCGGAAGACAAGAAACGAGCGGCCGGCACGCTGGGAGAGCAGCACTAGAACATTATGATTACCGCGGCGGTACAAGAACGCGAGCATTATCTGAATCAGAGCTACGGGATCAAATCGTGGCTGTTGACCAAGGACCACAAGCGCATCGGGTTGCTATACCTTTTCACGGTCACGCTTTTCTTTTTCCTCGGTGGCGCCTTCGCCACCATGATCCGCATCGAGCTGCTGACGCCGACGGGCAATTTCGTGTCGTCGGAAACTTACAACAAACTCTTCACCATGCACGGCGTGGCGATGGTCTTCTTCTTTCTGATTCCGTCGATCCCCGCCACTCTGGGCAACTTCTTCCTGCCCATGATGATCGGCGCGCGCGATCTGGCCTTTCCGCGTATCAACCTGCTGAGCTGGTATCTGCTGGTGATCGGCGGGGCATTCAGCCTGTTCGCCATGCTGGCGGGCGGAGTGGATACGGGCTGGACTTTTTACACGCCGTATAGCACCACTTATTCCAACACGTGGGTGATCGCTACCGCTTTGGGAATTTTTATCGCCGGCTTTTCGTCGATTCTGACGGGGCTCAATTTCATCGTCACGGTACACCGCATGCGGGCGCCGGGCATGACCTGGATGCGCATGCCTCTGTTCGTCTGGTCGACTTATGCCACCTCCCTGATTCAGGTTCTGGGCACTCCGGTGCTGGCCGTCACCATCGTCCTGCTGTTCTGCGAGCGCGTGTTCCATATCGGCATCTTCGACCCGAATCTGGGAGGCGACCCGGTGCTGTTTCAGCATCTGTTCTGGTTCTACTCGCATCCCGCGGTGTACATCATGGTGCTGCCGGCGATGGGCATCATCAGCGAGGTGGTGTCGGTATTTTCGCGCAAGCCGCCGTTCGGCTACATATTCATTGCTTACGCCAGCATGGCGATCGCGGTGCTCGGCTTTCTGGTATGGGGCCATCACTTGTTCGTAGCCACGCAATCCGTGTATGCCGGGCTGGTTTTTTCTTTCCTGAGCTACTTTGTGGCCATCCCTTCGGCGATCAAGGTTTTTAACTGGACAGCGACCTTGTATAAGGGTTCGATCTCGTTCGCCACGCCTATGCTCTACGCATTCGGCTTCATAGGGTTATTTACCATTGGCGGGCTGACCGGACTATTTGTGGCGGCGCTCGGTTTCGACGTGCATGTTACCGACACTTACTTCGTGGTGGCGCACTTCCACTACATCATGGTCGGCGGCACGATCATGGCTTACCTCGCCGGGTTGCACTACTGGTGGCCTAAGATGACCGGACGAATGTATCCCGAGGGGTGGGCCAGGCTTTCGGCGCTGGTCATCTTCCTGGGCTTCAACCTGACTTTCTTCCCCCAGTTCATTCTGGGTTACCTGGGCATGCCGCGGCGCTACCATGTATACCCCGACGAGTTCCAGGTGCTCCACGTGCTGTCCACGGCGGGTGCTTCGGTGCTGGCGGTCGGTTACCTCATGCCCATGATCTACTTCGTCTGGTCGCTGCGCTACGGCAAGATCGCCGGCGCTAATCCGTGGGGCGCAACGGGCCTGGAGTGGAAGACGGCTTCCCCGCCACCGCTGCATAATTTCGACGAGATGCCGGTGGTAACCCATGAAGCCTACGATTACAGCACCGTGATCGGCGAGGAGGTCCAGGTTGGCTAGCGAAGTACACGCCGACGGCGAATCCCTCGCCCTGCGCGAGCAGTTCGATACTGCCGCTCAGCAAAAGGACGCCTCCACGCTCGGCATGTGGATTTTCCTCATCACCGAAGTGATGTTCTTCGGTGGTATGTTCCTTGCCTATACGGTGTACCGGCGAACCTATCCGGAAATCTTCGCCATTGCCAGCAGCAGCCTCAACGTATATATCGGCGCCGCCAATACGGTGGTGCTGCTGTGCAGTAGTTTCACTATGGTAATGGCCGTGCGCGCAGCGCAATTGGGACGAACGAAAGGCATTGTCCTCTTTCTCATTCTGACTCTGCTGTTGGGCGGCGTCTTCCTCGGCGTTA
>Ga0302319_10014148_pt1 | contig 14907 bp, 16 predicted proteins | sample Bog_T0_2_FD_203319 | JGI IMG/M metagenome (GOLD analysis project Ga0302319, IMG submission 203319) | Peat permafrost microbial communities from Stordalen Mire near Abisko, Sweden - Bog_T0_2 | ecosystem: Environmental > Terrestrial > Soil > Wetlands > Peat | place: Sweden: Abisko, Stordalen Mire... | reverse complement strand
GGGCCAGAAAGCATGCCCTGACGGGCGGGCCGCCCGTCCCTACCTTCAAGCCGCCCGTTCCTGCGTTAGTCCCGTCCCTTCGTTAAGCCGCCCGTCCGTGTGGCATGCCGCCCCAGCTGGCAGTCCGGCAATGTTCGCAGCCGATTAAAATGCCACTTGGGGGCCTCGGCTGCGTCTAACCGCAAACGGTCCAATGCGTATTCTTAGACAAAAAATGGAGGCGGCGACGCTTTCTGGGTATAAATCAACAACCACCCCTGTTTGCATGGAGGAAGCCCCCGATCATGAGTGCTGGAGAGAATGGTTTGAGCGCCACGGCCCTGGACTGCTGTTGTATGCCCGCCAGTGCACTCGGTCGCTCGCCGATGCCGAGGACGTCGTGCAGGAGGCTTTCGTCCGCTATTGGAGGAATCAGCGGAAGCTCGGCGGCGAGCCTCTCGGCCTCCTTTTCACGTCGGTCCGGAGGGCCGCAGTCGACCTTGCGCGGCGTGACGGGCGGCGCGAGGTCCGTGAAACCCAGTCCGAGGGCCCGCCCGATGAGTCGGGGAGGGTTTTCGAGGCTCCCCTTGAGGGGGAGGACCGCCGCATTGCCATCGAGTCCGCACTTCGCCGCCTTCCGGACGAGCAGCGCGAGGTGCTTGCCCTCAAGATCTGGGGCGGACTCACCTTCGATGGCATCGGGGAGCAGTTGGGACTCTCCCCGAACACTGCGGCGTCCCGCTATCGGTATGCCCTCGATGCGCTCCGCCGCGAGCTGCCCGTTGTGACCTGCCATGGATGACGAACTGCAGGCTCTGGAGGCGGAACTTTCCCGACTGCGCCCGTTGGCTCCGTCGCCGGAGCTGTCGGCCCGCGTCGGCCGCGAACTCGGGCCAAGGGGCCGCCTGATCCCTCTCTGGTCCTGGATCGCGCTGCCTACGGCCGCCGCCGCTGCGGCCGCGCTCATCATCCTTGGCGCCCGCCCGGCGTCCGGCGCGGCCCCGGCGGCCGCGTTCAAGCCTGTTTCGGCGCAGCAAGTGCTCCTGTCGGCCAGCGACGAGGGATATGTCCAGCTGGGCGACGGCACCCCGGCCCACCGCTTTCGCGCGTCCTACGTGGACACGATCACGTGGGAGGACCCGCAGAGCCACGCGTCGCTCCGTTGGAGCGTTCCCCGGGACGAAGTCCGGGTGATTCCGGCAAGCTTCCAGTAAACCTCAAAGTCAAAGGCAACCCATGAAATGCACCGTTCCCATCCTTATTCCGCTTCTCGGAGTCGTCCTTGCGCTTCCGTTTGCGCGGGCCGACGCCCCGCCGCCCACCTGCGCATGCTCGGCAGACCAGGAGGTCGTCGGATCGCCCCACGCCATTGCCATCGAGGTCAGTGGAGTCGTGAACGAGGGCCCGCCGGGCGCATTTCTCGGCGTGGAGACGGAGACCGCCTCCCCAACCCTCACCGAGCAGCTCGGCCTTCCCAGCGACACCGGGCTTGTCGTCGAGCATGTCGTTCACGACAGCGCCGCTGCGTCCGCCCTGAAGCCCCACGATATCCTGCTCAAGCTTGACGACCAGCTGCTGATTGATCCCCGCCAGCTCTCCGTCCTTGTCCGCAGTCACAAGGTGGGCGACACGGTGAGCGTCGTGTTCCTGCGCGGGGGAAAGCAGGAGACAGCCACCATCAAGCTCGGCCGGCATGAAATGCCGAAGATCTCCGATTGGGGCGGGCCGGGCGGAGAGATGTTCAACGCCCGCGATCGGGAGCACATGCGGGAGGACATGGACAAGGTGCTTTCGCTCATGAACGGGCCCGCTCCCTGGCCGCTCGCTCCCGGCGAGCCGCGGCCGCCCGAGCCGCCGGTACCTCCCAAGATGAGCGAGGTGAGCGTCGACATGGCCAACAGCAACATCGTCTACACCGACGACAAGGGAACCCTAACGCTGACCATCAAGGACGGCAAGCGCACGCTCGTGGCGGTGGACGCGCACGGGAAGCAGCTCTTTTCGGGGCCCATCAACAGCCCGGAGGACTTTCGCGGGCTGCCTCCCCAGGTCCACGACTGGCTGAAGGGCCTGCACGGGCTACGCGAATTCAGGTTCACCATGGGCCGCGATTTCCAGGGGAAGCCTCCCCAGATGGCCCAGCCCGAGAATCAGAGCATGCCGCTGCCGCCGCGACTGGACCAGCCGCCCCAGCCGGCGTTTTGAACGACTTTCCCGCATCCTCGCGCGCCGCAAGGCGGCGGGGACACGTCTGGAGCCGTGTGTGGGTTGGGAGCCCCGGCCCCGGTCGGGCGCCGCGTCACTGAGCGGGCGCCGCCTGATCGGTGGCCGGGCGCTTCAGGAACGCTGCCACAATCAGGGAAATGACGGTTCCGAAGATCATCATCATGATGATCACCATCACGGCGTTTGGCAGGGGAGACGCCATGAACCGGATGCCCTTTTCCATCTGCTCAATCTGGTCCGGGCCCATGCCCTTCGCCTGGGCCTTGGCCAGTTGGGACTGCACCATGATGTCCGTGAAGCCCGTGTTGATGAAGGTCAAGTAGACGTAGTTGAGAACGATGTCCAAAATGGACGCAAAGAGGCTGATCATGACGCCCGCGCCCACGGCTTGGCCGTAGCTGAAGCCCGCCCCCTCGGGACCGGCGGCCCGCTTGACCTTGGTGCCCAGCACAATGGCGGCGACGGCGATCACGATGCCCGCCACGCCGGCGATCCATTGTCCCTGGCCGAACTTTTCGACGTCTGAGTGGTAACCGAGGATGAAGAGAACCAGCTGCAGGAGGAAGCCCACGGCCGACATGCCAAAGCCATACACGAGGTAGGTTTTCATAGGGGTGCCCGGAGCGTGGCCCCGGCCTGCCTCGCAGGCAAGCTTCGGCGGATGGGAGTGCACCGCCCCAATTGTCTGTGGGAGAACGTTTGGAGGTAGGGACGGGCGGCCCGCCCGTCCGGATCCGCCTTCAGGCCTGTACGCAACCCCTGGGCCCGTCTTGAATGCGCACCATTCGCCCTGGATTTTGGATTGACCCAGGGGACTGCCCGGACGCGCGAGCCGCGCGTCCCTACCTGACCTCCAGTCAAGACGACCCTGCAACGGGACCCGGAAGTCAACCCTCCTTCGGCCCGTGCTCCTGGACGTCGGGCGGGGGCACAATCGTCCGGGCCGGAGGCGTGATGATCCGCGGCGGCTGGGCAAGGTGCTCGCCCTCGTCCACGACCTTCTTGAACTCCTGCTCGACCTCGCTCGCAGCCTTCCGAAACTCCCGCACCGCCTTCCCGAGGCCGCGCGCGAACTCGGGCATCTTCTTTCCGCCGAAGAGAATGAGCGCGATCACGAGGATCAGGACCATCTCGGGGCCTCCGAAATCGATCAGCGCGAGCGGGGAAGGATGCAGGTTCACTCGAGAACAGTGGGGCAGGTTTTCGGAAAACGCCATCCCGATGTCCGGGGGCCAAACCAATCCAGCACCGGCTTGCTTCCGGCGGTGCATCCGCATTAGGCTCGTGCGATGATGCGGCATTGGCTCAAGTGTGTGCTCGGCGTCCTGGTCGCGGTGGCCGGCCTGGCGCCCGTCTCCGGATCGGCGGCCCAGACGCGCGTCGTCATCATCCCGATCCATGACGAGATCGCGCAGCCCACGCTCTTCGTCCTTCGTCGCGGATTGAAGGAGGCGATCGCGGCGCATGCCGACGTGGTGGTCCTGGACCTGAACACGCCGGGCGGAGCGCTCGACGTGACCCTCGACATCATGAAGGATCTCGGAAAGTTCCCGGGGCAGACGATCGCCTTCGTCGACGACGAGGCCATGTCCGCCGGGGCCTTCGTCTCGGGGGTGACCGGCGAGATCTGGTTTGCACCCAAGGGCGTGATCGGGGCCGCCGCTCCCGTCCAGGCAACGGGGCAGGACGTGGACGCGACGATGAAGGAAAAGCTCGTGAGCTTCCTCAAGGCGCGGATGCGGGCCGTCTCGGAGGGCAAGGGGCACCGCGGCGAGGTCATTTCAGCCATGATCGACGCGGACACGGAGCTCAAGGTCGAGGGCCAGGTAATCAAGGAAAAGGGCGGCCTCCTTTCGCTTACGGCCACCGAGGCGATGAAGCCGTACGGCAAGCCGCCGCAGCCCCTCCTCGGCGCGGGGATCGCCCGCGACGTCGACGACCTCCTCGCTCAAAAGTATGGAGCGGACGGATACGAGGCGGTCCGACTCGAGGTCACGTGGTCCGAGCAGCTCGCCGTCGTGCTCAACCACCTTTCCCCGATCCTGCTCGCGCTCGGGATGCTCGCCCTTTTCCTCGCCTTCAAGACGCAGAGCTTCGGCCTGTTCGGGGCACCGGGGCTGTTGCTGCTCGGGCTCGTCTTTTTCGGCAGCTACATAGCCGGCCTCTCGGGCCACGAGCCCGTCCTCGTCTTTGCCGTGGGCGCGGTGCTTCTCCTGCTCGAGCTCATGTTTTTCCACAGCGCGGGATTCCTTGGCGCGGTGGGCCTGGGCCTGATCTTTGGCTCCCTCGTCTGGGCGATGGCCGACCTCTGGCCCGGGGAGCCGCTGGGAGCCGCCTGGACGGCGAACGTCTTCCTCCTTCCCCTCGTGAACCTCGGGCTCGGCCTCCTGCTCGCGGTCGCGCTCGCGATCGCCTCGCTCCGCTTCCTGCCCAAGGGCTGGATCTGGGACCGCCTCGTGGTGCAGACGACCCTCAAGGCGACCAGCCAGCCCCTGCCGGCCCCGCCGGAGGCGGTCGTGGGCAGGACTGCCCACGCCCTCACGACCATGGCTCCCACCGGGTATGTGCTGGTCGACGGCGCCCGCTACGAGGCATTCTGCGATTCCGGACTCGCCGAGAAAGGGGCCTCGCTCAGGGTGGTCTCCGTCGACAATTTCCGCCTCATCGTCACCCAGATCCATAAAACCCAAGCCGCATCATGATCAACCTTCCCCTTCTCATCCTCATCCCCGTGGCGCTCGTCGTCCTGGTGCTGGTGGGCGTGTTCCTGTCCTTCATCGGCACTTGGCTGAAAGCGCGGCTGAACGGCGCCCCGGTGAGCGTGGCCAACCTCCTGGGCATGCGGCTGGGAGGGGTGCCCTACAACCTGGTGGTCACCGCCCGCATCACGGCGGTCAAGGCGGGAATTCCCATCACCACCGACCGGATCGCGGCCCACTTCCTGGCCGGCGGCAACGTGGTCCCCACGGTCCAGGCGCTGATCGCCGCCCAGAAGGCGGGCATCGTGCTCGACTGGGACCGCGCGTGCGCGATCGACCTTGCGACCAAGGGGTCGGGCAAGTCGGTCGTCGAGGCGGTGCGCACGTCGGTGGACCCAAAGGTCATCGACTGCCCGAACCCCCAGAGCGGCCGGACGACGATCGACGGCGTGGCCAAGGACGGTATCCAGGTGAAGGTGAAGGCGCGCGTGACCGTCCGCACCCACCTCGACCGGTTTGTCGGCGGAGCCAAGGAGGAGACCATCATCGCCCGCGTCGGCGAGGGCATCGTGACTACGATCGGCGTCGCCGAGTCGTACAAGCACGTGCTCGAGTCCCCGGCCAGCATTTCCAAGACCGTGCTCGCGCGCGGGCTCGACGTCGGCTCGGCCTTTGAGATCCTCTCGATCGACATCGCCGACGTGGACGTGGGCGAGAACATCGGCGCGCGGCTGCAGGTGGCCCAGGCCGAGGCGAACAAGAACATGGCCCAGGCCCAGGCGGAAATCCGCCGCGCGGCCGCTGTTGCCCTTGAGCAGGAGATGAAGGCCCGCGTCCAGGAGATGCAGGCCAAGGTGGTCGAGGCCCAGGCGCAGGTGCCGCAGGCCATGGCCGATGCCTTCCGCAGCGGACGCCTGGGGGTCATGGACTACTACAAGATGGAAAACATCCAGTCCGACACCGCGATGCGCCAGAGCATCGCCCAGCCCGAGCAGAAGAAGTGAATTCGGGGGTGTTCCAGATCCTGGTCGCCGTCGCGGCGGTCCTTGCGCTGTGGGTCAAGCAGCGCCGGGAATCCGCGCGGTCGCGCGGCGAAAGGCCCGGCGCCGCCGGTTCCGGCCAGCCGGATCCGACGGAGGAGGAGCGCACGCGAAGGGTCCAGGAGGAGATCCGCAGGAAGATCGCGCAGCGCAATGCATGGCAGGTGGCCCGGGAGGAGGCCCCTCCGGTCATGACGGAGGAACCTCCGGTCGAGGAGGGGCCGGTGGAGGTCCCGGTTCTCCGGGAGGCCCCGCAGATTCCCATTCAGGCCCAGGCTCCTGCGTACCGCGCGGAGCCGGCGCCCGCGGCCCCGGCCGACGACTGGCTGACGGAGTTGCGCGGCACCCAGGGAGCGCGGCGCGCGATGGTCCTCAGGGAGATCCTGGGACCGCCCGTGGGCCTCCGCTAGCGGGTACGCGCAACCGTTTGCGCCCGGAGGTAGGGACGCCCGGCCCGGGCGTCCGGGCAAACCCCGGTGTCATTCCAAAACCCCGGACGAATTGTGTCTGTTCAAGACGGGCCGAGCGGCTGCGTACGGGCCCGAAAGCGGATCCGGACGGGCGGGCCGCCCGTCCCTACCTGTTCGAGAAGTCCAGGGCGACCTTGCTCCAGCCCTTCTGGCCGGTGCTGTAGTGCCTGCCCTTATACACTATCTCGACGGACTCCAGCGCGTTGGAGGTCAGGTAGAGTGGGACGTTCGGGTAGTCCCGGCGCTCGCCGCGCTCCAGGGGCCCCTGGTACAGCTCCGAGCCGTCGGACTGCCGGACCACCTTGATGCGCACCGCGTCGAGGGCGCCGATGGACACCATGGCATCGGGGGCGGCCGGTGCCACGGCCGCGGCGGGCGCGGGGGCCGCCGGCCCCTCGCTCATCAGCGACCGGACCGCCCAAAAAGCCAGGAAGGCGACGACCGCGATCGCCAGGGCGATCCCCCCGCGGAAGATCAGGGCGGGCTGGATCAGCGGGCTCGCCGGCAGGTTTGTCCGGCCACGCGGGATCCGCGGCTCGAGGGCGGGCGAGGTGGCCGCCGAGGTCGGCTCAGTCCGCTCGTCGGCCGTGGCGATCGAGACGTCCATGCGCCCGTACACTTCGCGGCTGGGTTGGCGCGGACCCGGCTCGCGGTGCCCGAGCGCGGCGTAGTCGGCCAGGATCCTGTCGGCCGGCAGCTTAAGGAAGTTGGAATACGACCGGAGGAACCCCTTCACATAGATCTCGGAAAGATCGATGTCGAACTGGTTGCCCTCGAACTTCTGCAGGTAGTCGCCCCGGATCTTGGTGGCCTCCGCGGCCTCGCGGATGGAGACACCCTTCCTCTTGCGGGCCTCCTCAAATCGTTCGCCGATGGTCTGCATGTGGGGTCTACGGGGCGATCCTCTAGCGGTGGGGCGGGGAAGTCACCTAAATTTTGTCCAGATCCACCAGGATTTCCCGCGGGCTGGAGCCGTTCTCCGGGCCGACGATCCCCTTCTCCTCCATCAGCTCCATGATGCGCGCAGCCCGGTTGTAGCCGATGCGCAGGCGCCTCTGGAGCATGGACGTGCTCGCCCGGCGGGTGGACCGCAGGACGTCGAGGGCCTGCTGGTAGAGCTCCTCGTCGTCGCCCATCTCGCCCTCCTCGTCAAAGTCCCCGTCCTCGTCGTCCTCGCGGGCTGCGCGGTCGATGTGCTGCTGGACCGCCTGGGCGTAGAGGGGCGGGTCGTTGTTCTCCTGGCTGTACGCGACGATCTTTTGTATTTCATCGTCGGATACGAAGGCGCCCTGGGCTCGCACCACGCGGGAGGTTCCGGGCGGGGTGAAGAGCATGTCGCCCCGGCCGATCAGCGTCTCGGCCCCCTTGGTGTCGAGGACGGTGCGGGAGTCCACCTGCGAGGCCATCTGGAAGGCGATGCGCGAGGGCAGGTTCGCCTTGATGACGCCGGTCACCACGTTCACCGAGGGGCGCTGCGTGGCGATGATCAGGTGGATGCCGGCGGCCCGGGCGAGCTGGGCGAGCCGGGCCACGTTGGTCTCGACCTCGGCGGGCGCGATCATCATCAGGTCGGCCAGCTCGTCGATGATCACGACGATGTAGGGCAGGTGGTCCGGCACCTCGATCCCGTCGTCCACGGGGGGCGTGCCGATCCCGGGGAGGGGCAGGGAAGCCTGGGCCTCGTCGGCCGCGCCGGCGCCGGACTTCTTCCGGTTGTTGAAGCCCACGATGTTTCGGACGTTGGTCTTGCCGAAGATCTGGTAGCGCTGCTCCATTTCAGCGAGCAGCCACTTGAGGGCGCCCGGCACCTTCTTCACCTCAGTGAGGACCGGGATCAGCATGTGGGGGAGCGAGTTGAAGATCTTCAGCTCGACCACCTTCGGGTCGACCATGATCAGGCGGACGTCGCGCGGGCTCTTGGAGTACAGGATCGAGGCGACGATCGCGTTCACGCAGACGGACTTGCCCGAGCCCGTGGCGCCGGCGATCAGCAGGTGCGGCATCTTGGCCAGGTCCGAGACGAGCGGCTGCCCGGACACGTCCTTTCCCAGGACGATGGGAAGCTCCGCGCGCGTCCCCACCCAGTCCTCGCTCTCGAGGATCTCGCGCAGCCCGACCGGCGTCGGGTGCTGGTTCGGCACCTCGACGCCGACCGCCGCCTTGCCCGGGATCGGGGCGAGGATGCGCACCGATTGCGCGCGCATGCCCAGGGCGATGTTCTTGTCGAGGCTGGATATCCTTTCGACCCGCACGCCCGGCGCCGGCACGACCTCGTAGCGGGTGATGACCGGCCCCACATGGATCTCGCCCAGCGCCACTTCCACTCCGAATTCCCCGAGGATGCGCATCAGGTTGCCCGCATTCTGGCTGTGTTCCTCCTCGCTGTTGCTCGCCGTGGGCCGCACCTGCTCCTTGAGCAGCTTGAGCGGCGGAAACTTGTAGCGGTCGTCGCCCGTGGGGACGGGAATCGCCTTCGCCTTCTTGGGCTCCTCGGGCTTTACGATGTTGAGCTGGATCTTTGCCGCCCCGGCCGTGCCGGCCAGACGGGCGGCCTCGCTTCCGGCCTTTGGAACGAAGAGCTTCTTTTCCACCGGCCCGAACGGCGGAGGCTTGGCGGGAGGGGCGGCGGGCTCCACCTGCTTGGTCCCCTCCTTGGGAACGGCCAGCGGGGCGGCCTTTGACCGGGACTGCCGCCACGCCGAGAACCCGGCAAGCAGCTTCTCAAACTCCGCGCCGATGTCCCTGGTGAAGATGAAAAGAAGCCCGAAGACATAGATGGTCCCGAGCAGCAGCACCGACCCGAACGCGCCCAGGCTGTCGCGGAGCAGGTCGTCGAAAACCAGGCGGCCGAGCAGCCCGCCGAGGCCGTAGGGGAAGAAATTTGTGCTCTTCTGCTCCGCAAACATGCTTGCGAGCCCGGAGAACGCGGCGATGCAGGCCGCCATGGCGATGAGCCGCGTGCCGGAGAGATGCCGGACTTGGCGGATGGCGACGTAGGCGAGCCAGAATAGGAAGATCGGCACCAGCCAGGCGGTGACTCCGAGGCTCCTGAACGCGATCGAGGAGCCGTAGGCGCCAAAAATCCCCACCATATTGGTGTCCGTCGGGTTTGTGGTGTGAAACGGATCCTGCTCGGGGCTGTAGTCGAGAAAGCCCACGGTCAGGAGCGTGGCAACCAGCCCGCAGGCCACCGCAACCGCCCAGTTCGGCACCTGCCGTGGCGGCTGGAACTGCCTGCCGCCGTTTGGGTTTGAAATCTGGGCCTTGGGCATATTTAGAACGAACCTGATTGCATGGTATCACCCGGACCGGTCAAATGTAAACCCCTGCCGTCCCACCAACCCATGCCGGAACTTCTTCGATTCAAGCCCTTGTACCAGGAACGCGTCTGGGGTGGCAGGGCGCTTGCGGAGACCTTTGGGCGGAACCTTCCGCCGGAGGGGCCGATCGGCGAGAGCTGGGAGATCGTCGACCGGCCCGAGGCCCAGTCCATCGTCGCGGGGGGGCAACTCGACGGGCTGACGCTACGCGCCGCCCTCGAGGCCCACGCGGCGGAGATCATGGGGCCCGCCTGGCCCCGGGCAAAGCCGTTTCCCCTCCTGGTCAAATGGCTCGACTGCCGGGAGAGGCTGAGCCTGCAGGTGCATCCGCCGGCCTCGGTGGCGGCGGAGCTCAAGGGGGAGCCGAAAACCGAGAATTGGTACATTGCGGCCGCGTCTCCCGACGCCCATGTCATGGTCGGCCTCAGGCGCGGGGTCACCCGGGACGGCTTTGAACGGGCGATCGCGGACCAGACAGTCGAAGCCTGCGTGCACAGGTTTCCCGTGGCGGCAGGGGACTCCATCCTGGTCCACAGCGGCCAAGTGCACGCGATCGACGGCGGAAACCTGATCCTCGAGATCCAGCAGAATTCCGACACGACGTACAGGGTCTACGACTGGGGCCGCGTCGGGCTCGACGGAAAGCCGCGCAAGCTTCACATCGCCGAGTCGCTTCGCTCGATCCGATGGGATGACTTTGAACCCGTGCCCGTGCGCGCAATCCTGGCACCGGCCGTGATCGCGAGCTGCGCGGAGTTCCTGATCCGGCGGGTCATCCTGGCGGCGGGCGAGGGCATGCGCCTCGCGGCGAACGTGCAGCCCCGTATGATCAGCGTTCCGAGCGGCGGCGTGAAGGTCGGCGCCGGCGGGGGAAAGGAGCAAACGCTCGCGAGGGGCGATAACGCCCTTCTTCCCTTTGCGGGGGCGTTCTCCATCGAGGCAACGGAGCCCACGATCCTGCTGATCACAGAGAATTTTGCCTGACGGCGCATCACAGAAGACGGGACTTGCTCGAATGTAGGTCAGCGAGCTTGCTCGCGCCTAACCGGGCGCGAGCAAGCTCGCTGACCTACGAATGACTGCGGCCGCTATTGTAAGGGGCTTGAAGAAAGGCCAAACTCGGTGCAGGATTGACCCCTTTGCACATGACATCATCCGACTCTGACACATCCGCCGAGCCAACGCCCGACGCCCAGTCCGGGTCCGCGGCGGACCTCGCCCCGCTGCTCGAGGCGGCAAAGAAGGAAGCCAAGGACAATTACGACCGCTATCTGCGCGCGGTCGCGGACCTTGAGAATTCCCGCAGGCGTTCGGTGCGCGAGAAGGAGGAGCTGAGACAGTTTGCCAACTCGGCCGTTCTCGGGGACCTGATCCCCGTCCTGGACAGCCTGGCCCTGGCCATCGAGGCGTCGCGCCAACCCAAGGCCGACCTCAAGACCCTGGCTGCCGGGGTGCAAAGGGTGCTGGACCAGTTCAAGTCCACCCTTGCCGGGCAGGGGTTCGCCGAGATCAATCCCGTGGGCCAGACCTTTGATCCCCACCAGCACGAGGCCATCTCCCACCAGCCGAGCGACGAAGTGAAGGCGGAGCACATCATCACCGTTGTGCGCACCGGGTTTTCCCTCAATGGCAGGCTGCTGCGTCCGGCCTCGGTCATCGTCTCGAGCGGCCCCGCAAAGAGGGGCTGAGCGCCGCCGGCAACCATGGCAAAGGAAGACTACTACGAGCTGCTCGGTGTGTCCAAGGGGGCGACCGACGAGGAACTGAAGAAGGCCTATCGGAAAAAGGCGGTCCAGCACCACCCGGACAAGAATCCGGGCGACAAGGCCGCCGAGGAGAAGTTCAAGAAGGTTTCCGAGGCCTATGAGGTCCTGAAGGACCCCGACAAGCGGGCGGCCTATGATCGCTATGGTCACGCCGCCTTCCAGGGGCCCGGCGCCGGTCGGGGACCCGGGGGCATGGCGGGGACCGGTGGCTTCCATGATCCATTCGACATTTTCCGGGAGGTGTTCGGCCAGGGCGGAGGCGGCGGAGGAGGTATTTTCGACGAGATGTTTGGCGGCGGAGCCCGCGACTCCGGGCGCGATGGGGCCGACCTGCGCTACGACCTTGAAATCACGCTCGAGGAGGCGGCCCGCGGGATCGAGAAGGAGATTTCCATCCGCAAGCTCGCGGCCTGCGAGCACTGCAGCGGATCGGGCGCCGAGCCGGGTTCGAAGCGCACGACCTGCCCGACCTGCAGGGGCGCGGGCCAGATCCGCCGCTCCGGCGGGATCATCGTGTTCACGCAGACGTGCCCGGCCTGCGGGGGCGCCGGGACTAAGATCGAGAAGCCCTGTTCCACATGCCGGGGCGAGGGCCGGGTGCCCAAGACGACCAAGCTCACCCTTCGCATTCCTCCAGGAGTGGACACGGGATCACGGCTGCGCTCCTCCGGAAGCGGCGAGGCGGGGGCGGCGGGCGGCTCCGCCGGTGACCTTTACGTCGTTCTCACCGTGAAGGAGCACGAGCTCTTCGAGCGGCAGGGAGACGATCTTTCCTGCGAGATCCCGATCAAGTTCACGCTCGCGGCGATGGGCGGCGCGATCGAAGTGCCGACGCTCTTTGGGAAGGCTTCCCTCAAGATTCCGGCCGGGACCCAGAGCGGGACCACGTTCCGGCTCCGCGACAAGGGCATGCCCTCGCTTCGGGGCGGCCGGCAGGGCGACCAGCTTGTGCGCATCCATGTGGAGGTGCCCACGTCGCTTACGGCCGAGCAGCGCCGGATCCTCGAGGAGTTCGCCAAGGTGGGAGGCGACGCAAACGAGCCCACCTCGCGAAGTTTCTTTGAGAAGGCCAAGAAATTCTTCTAGGACTTCCCACATGCCAGCCCGCCTGAACGACCCCAAGGTCATGTCGCTCTCCGCAGCCGTTCGGGCGCGGAAAAGGTTGGCCCGGGCCGGCGGAAGGCTTGTCCTGACCAATGGGGTGTTCGACCTGCTCCATCCCGGGCACACCTCCTATCTCGCCGCGGCCCGGAAACTCGCCGGGCCGAAGGGCAGGCTCTTTGTGGCCCTGAATTCCGACCGGAGTGTCAGGGCGCTCAAGGGAAAGTCCCGGCCGATCCTGGCCGAGCGGGACCGGGCGTACAACCTCGCGCAACTTGCGGCGGTCGACGGCGTCGTGATCTTCCGGCGCAAGCGTCTCGACCGCGAGATAGCCGCCCTCAGGCCGGACATCTACTGCAAGGCCGGGGACTACACCCCGGGTACCCTCGACCGCGGTGAGTTCCAGGCACTCAGGGACGCCGGGACGAGGATTCGTTTTCTGCCGTTCCTGCCCGGCTTCAGCACGACGAGGCTGATCGCCAGGATCAGGGCGGCGGGCTCGCTGTGAGCTTGCGCGTCGTCATCCTCGGCTCCGGTCGCGGCTCGAACGCCGAGGCCATCCTGCGCGCCCAGCAGCACGGCGCCCTCGGTTCCGCACGGGTCGTCGCGATCTTCTCGGACCAGCCTGCGGCGCCCATCCTGGCGCTTGGAACCCGGTTCGGCGTGAAGGCCCAGTTTGTCGACCCGGCTCCCTTCAAGACAAAGCTCGAGGGCGACGGCGAGGCCCGGTTCATCTCCGCGGTCGCGGCCGAGAAGCCCGGCTTGGTCGTGCTTGCGGGGTTCATGCGTGTGCTGAAGCCGGGATTTCTCTCCGCCTTTGAGGGACGGATCATCAACCTTCACCCGAGCCTCCTGCCGAGCTTCCCCGGGCTCGACGCCATAGGACAAGCCTGGCGCCGCGGGGTGAAGGTGACGGGTTGCACGGTGCACGGTGTCACCTCGGAAGTGGACGGCGGCCCGATCCTTGACCAGGCGGAGGTGCGGGTGGAGCCGGACGACACACCCGAGACGCTTGCGGCCAGGATCCACGCCGCCGAGCACGCGTTGTTGCCCGCCGTCATAGCCCGGTTGAGCGAAGGATCGAGGTAGGGACGGGCGGCCCGCCCGTCCGGGAATACCCTCGGGTCATTCCAAGATCCCTGACAAAATGGCTCCATACAAGACAGGCCGAAGGGTAGTGTAAGCACCTTGAAGCATGCCCGGACGGCCGGGACGGCCGTCCCTACCTCGACCAGGGTTGCCCGGCCCTACCCAAGAACTTTCTCATGCTCACCGAAATCAAAATCGAACTCCCATTTTTAGCCGTCGGGCAGACAGAAGATGTTCTGCTCGAATTGGGTGATGGGCGATGGAGCCTGCTCGAGGACGCGATTGCAGGGCGGGCGTGGATCGTCGGGATATTCGAGGATGGCGCGTCTCCCCGGGAAGAATGGACCCGGCTGGAGTCCATGCTCCCTGTTCCGGCGATGGGGGCGCCTGAGATCCGGAGTCTTGCGGCGCAAGACTGGGCCGAGAGCTACAAGGAGCATTTTCACCCCTGGCAATTCGGGCGCCTGCACTGGGTGCCCGCCTGGGAGCGGGGCAAGTTTGAGATTCCGCCCGGGGACTCGGTCCTCTGGCTCGATCCCGGAATGGCGTTTGGCACCGGCAACCACGAGACGACGCGGTTGTGCGTCGAGCGGCTTGTGGCGCTGGCCGAGGCGAGAAGCGCGGCGGGGAGGGCTCGGGCCCGGGTGATCGACGCGGGATGCGGATCCGGGATCCTCGCCTTGTCGGCAGCGCTTCTCGGCTTTGGCGACGTGTCGGGCTTCGACAACGACCCGGAGGCCATCCGCGTAAGCCGGGAGAATGCCACTCTGAACGCCGTTGCCGACAAGGTGCGGTTTTCGGTCGTCAACCTCGCGGCCGGCCTCGCGTCGGGCGCTGCGGACGTGGTGCTCGCCAACATCCAGGCGGACGTACTGGTGGCTGCATCCCGCGAGCTGACTGCAGCCGTTGCCCCGGGCGGAAGCCTTGTCCTGAGCGGAATCCTTGCCCAGGAGCGGGACGCGGTGCTGGAGGCCTTCAGGGCCGCGGCGCCGGAATGGGCTGCCGACTCCCGGGTGCTCGGCGAGTGGTCCGACATCCTGTTGACAAAGCCTTAACGAGAAGGGGTCATGCCAAGTAAAGTGTGGTCGCGTAGCGCGGAGAAATAACCGAAAGTTGTGGATGGCGGGTTGGGCGGGCAGCCTTGGGGTGCTCAAACCAACCAAAACATGCCCATCCACAACCCACCGAAGGAAATCCACCACGAAGAGGAACGATTC
>Ga0302319_10014144_pt1 | contig 14910 bp, 15 predicted proteins | sample Bog_T0_2_FD_203319 | JGI IMG/M metagenome (GOLD analysis project Ga0302319, IMG submission 203319) | Peat permafrost microbial communities from Stordalen Mire near Abisko, Sweden - Bog_T0_2 | ecosystem: Environmental > Terrestrial > Soil > Wetlands > Peat | place: Sweden: Abisko, Stordalen Mire... | reverse complement strand
CTGGGAGGTCACCCGCATCGCCGTGCTCAGCTACGCCAAGCGCGGCATTTTCGGCGCCATTATCCTTGGCCTTGGCCGCGCGCTGGGCGAGACGATGGCCGTAACCATGGTCATCGGCAATACCCCACAGATAGCCGCCTCGCTTTTCGCCCCGGGCTACACTCTGGCCAGTGTCATCGCAAACGAGTTTTCCGAGGCCAGCGACCTTTGCGCCCAATCCCTCTTCGAGATCGGCCTCGTCCTTTTCCTGGTCACCATCGCCGTCAACCTCCTGGCCCAGATCATCCTCAAGACCTTCGCCGGGGCCACCATCAAACAATGATCGGCAACGCCAACCGTCACGGTTTCCGCAAGGCATACAGCCGCTGCATCTCCGTCTTTACTTTCATTTGCGCCTGCCTCGTCGTCGCCCCGCTCGGCCTCATCTTCTTTCATCTCCTGCGCATGGGGGCCAGCTCCCTCAATCTCGAATTCTTCACCCATCTGCCCGCCGGCCCCGGAGAGGCGGGGGGCGGCATGGCCAATGCCATTTCCGGTACTCTCATCCTGCTCGGCATCGCCTGCGTCATCGGCGTGCCCACCGGCGTCCTTGGCGGCGTTTATCTCGCGGAGTTTGGCACGCCGCGGGTCAACTGGGGCATCCGCTTTCTCTGCGACATTCTCAACGGCGTCCCTTCAATCATCTGGGGCATCGTAATCAACGGCCTCGTCGTCATTCCCATGAAGTCCTACTCCGCCTACGCCGGCGGCCTCGCGCTTGGCTGTCTCATGGTTCCCCTTGTCATGCGCACCACCGAGGAGGTCCTCGTTCTGGTCCCGCAAGCTTATCGCGAGGCCGCGCTCGCCCTCGGCATCGCACGCTGGAAGACCACCGTCCACATCGTCATGAAGGCTGCCACACGCGGCATCATCACCGGCATCCTCCTCGCCCTGGCGCGCGTCGCCGGGGAGACCGCTCCGCTCCTTTTCACTGCCCTCGGCAACAACTTTTGGAATAACGATCTCTCGAAGCCCATCGCCGCTCTGCCCCTCCAGATTTTTCAATATGCCATCTCCCCTTACCAGGACTGGCATCGCCAGGCGTGGGCCGGCGCCCTCGTCCTCGTCGCTTTTATTTTTACCCTCAATATATCCGTCCGCTTTCTTACCCGGGGAAAACCTGTAAGAGTATAGTTGCGCCCCCCCCATTTCGATCCGGCTCATGGAAACCACCCAAGACATCGCCTCCACCGGCAAGCCTGCGGCAACCGCCGCCGGGCCGGATGCTGCCGCGCCAGCCGCCCCGCGCACCGCCTTCGAGATCTCCAGTCTCAACCTCTGGTACGGCCAGAAGCATGCCGTCGAAGATGTCACCATCAATATCCCCGACCGCACCATCACCTCCATCATTGGCCCCAGCGGCTGCGGCAAATCGACCCTCCTGCGCTGCCTCAACCGCATGCACGAACTCGTCCCCAAGTCTCGCATGACCGGCTCCATCCTCTTCTTCGGCCAGGACCTTTACGCGCCGCAGATCGATCCCGCCGTCATCCGCCGCCGCATCGGGATGGTCTTCCAGAAGTCCAATCCGTTCCCAACCATGTCCGTCGCGGAGAACGTTACCGTCGGCCTCCGTCTCAACGGCATCCGCAACCGCCCCTTCCTCCGCGACCGCATGGAGCAATCCCTGCGCATGGCCGCCCTTTGGGACGAGGTCAAGGACGATCTCGGCAAGCCCGGTGTCAGCCTCTCCGGCGGCCAGCAGCAGCGCCTTTGCATTGCACGCGCCATCGCCACCCAGCCCGAGGTGCTCCTCATGGACGAGCCCGCCTCCGCCCTCGACCCCATCGCCACCATGAAAGTCGAGGAGCTGATCCGCCAGTTGAGCCGCGAATACACCATTGTCATCGTCACTCACAACATGCAGCAGGCCAGCCGCGTCTCGGATAAGACAGCCTTCCTTTATCTTGGCAGACTCATCGAATTCAGCGATACAGACCAGCTCTTCACCCGTCCTCGGTCCAAGCAGACGGAAGATTATATTAGTGGTAGATTCGGATAAAGGTAGACCATGGCGGACACCTCAAGACACATCCTCGGCGCTTACGATGACGCTCTGTCGGCGTTGCAGAACGATCTGCTCATGATGGCCAGCCTCTGCGAGCGCAACCTCCGCAACTCCCTCGGCTGCCTCCTCAATCGCGACGAGGACCTTTGCAACGTCATCATCGCCGATGACGAGGAGATCGATCAGTTCGAAAAACATGTCGATAAAACCGGCATCGACCTCCTCCGCCGTTTCCAGCCCGTCGCCAGCGATCTGCGACAGGTGGTCGCCGCCATGAAACTGAGCAACAACCTCGAGCGCATCGCCGATCAAGCCGTCAACATCGCCAGGAAAGCCCGCAAGCTCAACCGCGCCCCTCTCATCGACGAGGTCAACTTCCTCGACCCAATGTACCGCGAGGTGACCTCGATGCTCAGCGACGCCTTGCGCGCCTACACTGAGTCCGATATCGAACTCGCCATCAGCATCCCCCCCCGCGACAAGAAGCTCGACGCGATGAACCACGAGATCACGGAGAAGCTCACTGTCCGGATGACCAAATCCCCCGAGCGCATCACCGACTATCTCGATCTCATCTTCATCGCCCGCCACCTCGAGCGCGCAGGCGATCACACCAAGAACATCGCCGAGGATATCGTCTTCGCCATCGCCGCCGAGGATATCCGCCACATGGGCGCCCAGCGTCCCGGCTCCGCCGCCGATCTCCGCGGAGACAAACCTGTCGAGCCCGTCGCCGCCAAAGCCGGCGCCTCCGCGGTTTCGTAACCGCCGAATTTCGCGAAGCGTTGTAGCCCTGGGCCGGTGGCCCAGGCGAGGGCTGGCCCCGTGGTCCGCGCCACATGAACCTACACTTAAACTTGAACATGAACCGCTGGAGGAATTCGGCCTTTTCCCTCCCCCGGAAAGTTCAATTTCAAGTAAAGGCAGCGCGGACGCCTCTCGACGAATCTCATCTTTTGGCCCAAGCGGCAAAGAAACCGTGAGGGTTTCATCATCCCGCCTCGTTGAACATGGAAGCGACCGACTTACACGGAAGCTCAACTAACAAACAAAACTACCAATCCTATGAAACTCCTCACCAAACTCACCCTCATCACCTCGGCAGCCGCGTTCCTCGGCGGCGTCTCCGCATTCGCGGGCGACTCCCAACTGGCAAACCGGCTCGCCATCCAGCAAACCCAGATTGCCAAGACCACGACGACCGTCGCTCTTTTCTCCAACAACCAGGGCTTGGGTGCGCAGGCCGACGCCCAGCAAGCGCAGCTCGCGCAACACGCTAATGGCCACGGCCAGTCCGCCCCCCTCTATCGTTAATATCGCTAATCCGCGAGACACGTCTCCCGGCACTCCCATCGGAGTGCCGGGAGTGTCTATTTACTCTGGCCGAATAATCGGAGAGTTCCCAATACGTTCCATCAATAACTTGCGCGCGCGGTAAACGCGCACTTCGACCGCCTTTGCCGACAGGCCCAGCATCACCGCGATTTCCTTGTGGGGATGCCCTTCGACAGCTCCCAGCAGAAAAGGCTCGAGCAATTCGTTCGGCAGCCGGCGAATTTCGACATTCAGTAGCCGCGCCATTTCGGACTGCTCCAGCGCCCGATCCGGCGCCGGATCCGGATGGACCAGTTGCCGCTCCTCCACTGTTTCATCCTGAGACTCCTGCACGAGCGAAAAAGTAATCCGCGCCTGCCGGGTGGCCTTCGACTTCGCGTGATCCCGGCAGATGTTCACCGCGATCTGGAAAAGCCAAGTGGTGAGTTTTGCCTTCCTGCTCAATTTCGGCAGCGCGAACCAGGCCCGCACAAAAACCTCCTGCGTCAGATCGCGAGCCGTTTCCTCCTCCCCGACGGAACGGTAAATGAAGCGATGCACACTGGATTGATGGCGCTCTGTCAGCGCAGCGAAGGCATCCTCATCCCCGCGTCCGGCTGCTTCCGCCAAATCCCAATCTTCAAGCGCGATCCATTCATTTTCCTGCATGCGCGGAATCGAGGTTGTCAAGGGCGTCCGCCGTGAAATGCAGAAGCTTGTTGTACTGCTCCGGGGTGAGCGCGCTCCGCATCTCGAAGACATGGTTGATGGTGGCGTGTTGCAATTCCCCCATCGACGCGTGGATCTTCTCGATGGCGCCGCGCACACGAGGCGAATCGCTGCCGTCTTCCAAAATCGCCCTGGCGAGTTCCAGATTGCCCAGGCGCATCTGCTCCTCGAGCACGTGGGATCGCTCGCTGTAACGCTGATCGATTGGCTCGAGCGCCTTTTCCTGCGCGGCCGTCAATCCCAACTGGGTGTGAATCCAGTCGGAACCGGCCGGCTTCGGGTTCATTGGCATTCTGCAACAAAGTGAGTAGGAGGAGATCGACGAGACCGCCGCGACGAGCACTACACCCCCAACCAGCGCAAGTACTGCGGGAAGTTTTTTCATTGCGCGTTTGCGAGTGTGCCGGAAGGCAATTCGGTCATCGAACGGGAAAACACATCGAGGCCCAGGCTGCTGGCGATCGCACTCGGATTCGTCGGACGCATCATCGCGGGAAATGCGATTCCGACCATTATCGCAAGGGAAAATGAGGCCGCCAGAAAGCCTGGCCGGAAGACAAGCGTGTAAAGCTCCGAGAGCCAGCTTTCCGCCGGCCGGGGGCTTGTCTTGCGAAGCCGGATTTCACGGAGCACGTCCTGAGTGAATGACCCGGGCAGCGAGGGAACCGGGCAGTCGGCGTAGTTCCTCAGCAGTTCATCGAGATTCCGGTCGTTCATATATGGTTAAACGAGAATGTATCTCTGTTTCCCTCAAGGAATCAAAAATCAGCGTTCATCTCCCGTCCCCAGGTTCCCTTCGTCAAAATACTCAGTCGTTCCCACGCGGCTCACCTTTAGATACTGCTTCCATCCCGTGGCCGGATTCTCCGCCCGCAGCACCGTCTGGGATACGTGGCGGCCCAGCCGGTGCTTCGGCATCGCCTCCAGCAGCACCCGGCCGTCCATTGGTGCCGCCCGCGGCACTCCCAATATCCACAAGACCGTCGGCGCCAGGTCGATATTGCCCGTCGGCGTCTCGTCCGCCCATCCCTTCCTGAAGTCCGGGCCCGCCGCGATCAACGTGTTGTGCATATCGTATGCGCTCAACGTGGCATGCGTCCCTTTTCCCACCTTGTGCGGTGCATCCGCCACCACCGCGCCCGCCGCGCCATATGCGTTCGGCTCGGCGGACCACCGGAAGGCCATCACCACGTCCGGCGCTTCCCTGGTCGCAATGTGTCCCGTGTGCAGGTCGAAAGTCCCCGGCAGCTTCCAGCGCGAGAAAATCACCCCGGCGTAGTCCGATTTTTGAATAATTTCCGTCAGCTTCTGTCCAACTCCTTTGTCGTGACCGATGACGTAAAACATTATGCTGCCGCCGTTGTTCACGGCCATCACCTCGCCAGGCAGCGGTGGATGCTCGGGCGCCGTCCCCGTCACCTTGATGCCTGCCGCATTCAACGTTGCAATCACGTCGCTCGACCGGGTGATTGTCGAGAATCCGTGATCTGAAATAATCATTATATCTGTGTCATTCCTCAGGCCATTCGTATCCAGCGCCTCGATCACCTTCCCCAGACGGTCGTCCACGCTCTTGAGCGCAGCCAGCGCCATTTCCGAACCAGGAGCCATCTGATGTTGCGAGTAATCCGGATCGCTCATCCAGAGCATCGAATAGGCGGGCATCGCTCTCTTTTTCCACAGTACTTCCGTCAATGCCCGCTCCGTCCATTCATCCTCGGGACTATTGGGGAACTCGATCGTTGCCGGCCAGGCCCCAAGCGTTCCGGTCAACTCCGCCATTACGCTCTCCGGAGCCGTCTTTCCGTCATAGAACACAACAGAATCCCGCGCGGCGCGCGAAGTCCCATTGTGGGACCAGTCCTGCAGCAACGCCACCCCCTTGGTGCCTGCCACAGCCGTCTCCCGGCCCGCCGCGTGCAGCATTTGCGCCAGCGTCCGCACTTCCAGGTAATGCGCCCCCTCGCTCTGCATCGTCGAGGGCAACTCTGTCCCCACCGGCTTGAGCGGGTCCGCCTTCGGACGGTACTCGCGGTTTGCCATCAATCCGCTGTGTTCCGGGTACACCCCGGTGGCCATCACCGTCCCATTCACTTCGGTCGAGCTCGGGTAGGCCGGGTGATGCCGGTGGAAAGTGACCCCTTCCTGGGCCAGTTTCCAGAGATTGGGAGTCGTTTTCTCGGTCACAAAGTCTGGGCGCATCCCGTCCCAGACCACGACCACCACGTGATGCGCCTTGCCGTGGGGCGCGGGCGCGCCCGCGCATACGCCGGAAAATGTTATCAGCAGGGCAAGAAATGTATGGGATTTCATAAAACCAGCGTCGCACGTCCCCTCGGTGGCATCGAGACTGCTCTAACGATTTCCCCGGGGATTTACACGATTATAACCAGCGCGACGCAGAATTGACGCACAAAACAAGGAGACTTCGACACGTATGAAACGCAGCGGATGGGCGCCTGGCACAGCCCGCACCGGCAATTCGCAGAAAAAGGGGCGAGCGCGGACGATCAACCAGATACTCAGAGACTCCTACCGTCTCCACGCCCGTGACCGGGCCACTCAAAAAGCCGTCAAGCACTGCCTGGGTTAGGGGCGTATAGGCCAGCCTCAACGGCTAGATTTTAGCTGCGGATAGACGCAGATTCGCCCGGAGTGTCTTGGAGTCGGCCTTCAAGAAACTGCATTCATCTGCGGTTCCAACCTCCTCCCGCCGCCCAGTTCTCCCTTCCCGTTACAGAAACGTTACAATTCCACTTTTGACCGGTTCATAGCGGCCCACCAAAGTCTCCGGGCTTTGCTAATGAACCACTCAGTCCTCATCGCCGACGACGAGGAAGACGTGCTGAAACTGGTCGGCAGCAGCCTCAAGACCGCCGGTTTCAAAATCGTGGAGGCTCAGGGTGGCGCCGAAGCCCTCGAGAAAGCCTTCGATCAGCGCCCTTCCCTCATCGTCCTCGACGTGATGCTTCCCGGGATGTCCGGCCTCGAACTCTGCCGCCTCCTCAAGGGCGACGCACGCACCCGCCACATTCCCATCATCATGCTTACCGCCAAGGCGCAGGAGATCGACCGCGTCGTCGGCCTTGAGCTGGGCGCCGACGATTACGTCACCAAGCCTTTCAGCCCCCGCGAACTCGTACTGCGCGTCAAATCCCAGATCCGCCGCTCGCAGGGCAGTGACGAACCCGCCGACACCCTGCGCGCCGGCGACCTCGTCCTAGACCGCCTCCGCCATTCGGTCACCGCCAAGGGCAAGCCCATCCTCCTCACAGCCACCGAGTTCAAGCTCCTCACCCTCCTCATGGAACGCGCCGGCCGTGTCCAGACCCGCGATATCCTCCTCAACGAAGTCTGGGGCTACGACGTCGCCATCCAATCCCGCACCGTCGACATCCACGTCCGCCGTCTCCGGGAAAAGCTCGGCAAGGCCTCCGATTGCATCGAGACCGTCCGCGGTTTCGGCTACCGCATCTCCGAGGTGTCGTAGACTGGGAGCCGCCGGCTGGCGTCGATCCATCGGCGCGAAGACTGTTTCCACCAAATCGTCGTCCTTTTCCCCCGACGAAGCGCAACCCGGTACCCCGGCGATCCGTGGCGACCCTCCGACCATCACATTGGACGTCCAATCCGCGCCCTCGCGTTAGCAGAAAACGGAGAGGCGGCCGACTGCGCTGATCTGTGGTTCCTTAAAATCCCAGGTTGTCACCCGCAGGTTTCAGGCTGTCGAGATACTTGACCAGGGAATCCATGTCCTGAGCGCTGAGCAAATCCTTGAACGCCGGCATGTGAAGCGGCGGGATCGGCCCATCCGGGTTCAATTTTGCCGTAATCGGCACCCCTTGGCTGATTTTGGCAATGAGATCCGCCTTGGTGTAACTGTCGGCCACATGAATGAGCGACGGCACTTCCTGTCCCGTCTGCGAGTTGAAGTTATGCACGCCGCCCTTCCCGGCGGGGCCGTGGCACGCCACGCAACTCATTTTTTCGTACAGATTAAAGCCGGGTTGAAGGTCGGGAGTAAGCGGAGGCTGCGCCACGACGACCACCGCTGGCGGATTCTCCCTGTTGCGCCGTTGAGCGTCCAGGTAGCCGGTCGCGATGACGGAAACCAGGAGGATCAGCCCCATGATGCCGACAAGATATTTTTGCGCGTTGATGCTCATAGAAGGTTGGTTCAACCGGCAATGGCTTCCCAGAGCAGAAATACAATGGTCACCAGGAAGCAGGCCGATCCGACGTACACCCATAGGTTGCGGTTGGGCGCGATCTTTTCCATCGCGGCGTCAATGAACGGCCAAAAGAACAGCCCTGTCACATAACAGATGCTGCCTCCTATCCCAATGGTCAGGGAAGTCAGCTTGAGCCATCGATACGTTGGAAAGAAATACCATTCGGGACGGATATGGCCCGGGGTGTTCCCGGGCGTGGCCACCGCACCGACAATCGGCGGAAAGAACATGACGTAGTTGACCAACCCGATCAGGATGAGCAGGCCGATGATGACCTCCTTGAGCATGTGGTCTGGGAAAAACGGATAGGTCTCCTCGCGCGGATCGGCCTCGAGGCGGGCCACGCCGTGCAGCCGCACCATGATGATGTGCACGACCACCAGCAGCGTCGTGAGCAAGGGCAAAACGCCTACGTGAAAATCGTAGAACCGGGTGAGCGTGTTCGGATTCACATCCGGTCCGCCGCGCAGGAAATATAACAGGGGTTTGCCGAGCACGGGCAGGTCAGCGATCATGTTAGTCCCGATCGTGGTGGCCCAGTAGGAAAGCTGGTCATAAACCAGCGAGTAGCCTGTAAAGGCGAATGTCAGGGTGAGCATGAACAGCCCCGCGCCGAAGAACCAGTTGAATTCCCTAGGCTTGCGATACGCGCGAGTGAAAAGCACGCGGATCATGTGAAGCAGGACGGTCACAATCATCAGTTGGGAAGCGCCTTGATGAATCCCCCGGATAAACCAGCCCATCCGCACCCTGTAAGTGATGTTACTCACGCTGGCAAACGCCTGGGCGGGATATGGGACATAGTAAAAGGTCAGGAGGATGCCCGTGATGGCGAGCAGGCCGAAGAGCATCGCCGGCGTCCCTCCCAGGCAGAAGACCCACTGCTTGAGATGAACCGGCAGCGGTTCGCGCAGCGGCTTGCGAAGCTCCTCCGGATCAACCGGTACGCGCTCGTGAAGCCAAGTGGTCAAGCGGCTCATACCGGCTCTTCCTTTCGCACCTTCATCATGACAAAAACCTCGCCGGATCGGATTCGCGCCTCGAGTGGATCCAGCGGGCGCGGGGGAGGGCCGTAAGTCACCTTGCCATTGATGTCGTATACCCCGCCATGGCAGGGACAGACGAATTCCTTCCGATCCTTTTGCCACTGGACAATGCACCCGAGGTGAGTGCAGATGGCTGAGAAAGCGCGAACCTCCGTCCCGGCGTTTTCCAGCATGACAGGCCCCTCCGGGAGATTGACATAGCGCACGCCTCCCTCGGGGATTTCCGCGACCTTGCCGGCGGAGACCTCAACCAGCTTCTCCGGCAGGATCACCGGGTACAAATACTGCGCAAATCGAAACGCGAGCCCGCCCAGGCCCAGCACAGCTCCCACGGCCAGGACGGCGTCAGCCAGAAACTGGCGGCGGTTCCGGGACGTGGGCGGCGGGTTGGGTTGTTCGGCGTTTGAAGTCGCGCCCACTTATTTGTACCTGGCAACGACTTCCTGAATTTTCTTTTGCTGCGCAGCTTGATCCCCGGGAGAAAGAGACTTCAGCTTGGAGTCCAGCAGGCTCTTTTTGCGCACACTCGAATCGTACACGAGAAAGTCATAAATCTTCTTCGCGTCGCCGCCACTGATGCCCGATCCGGGCTTGTACATCATGCGCTTGATGTAATGAGACCAATCGTCCGGCAGGGCGAAATCGGAGTTGATGGGGCGGCTCAGCTTGTGGCACTGCGCGCACTTTTGCGCGAACACTTCGTAATCGCTCTGAATGCCCGCGGGGTAACCGGATACATTGACGGTCGCGGGACCCTTCTCGAATCGTTCTACCCGGGCTTTTGTGGCCGGATCGAGTTGATCGGCGGTCACGAGGCCGGCGCCGGCGAGGAGCAGCGTCGCGACGGCCAGGAATTTGGCGGATTTGCGGTTGATCATAATAGTTAGGTATCTGGTTTGTTGGTAAAGTTAGAATCCGTACGACATTTGGAAAATGTACGCCTGCGAGGGCAGGGCATTCGGTCCATAGCTGTGCAGCCATTCGTAGTCGCCCTCGAACCAGAGGGTGTTTGTAATATAATATACAAAGCCCCCGCTGATCCGGTCGGTTCCCGTACCCACGCCTTCCAGAAGGCCGTCCTTGACGGTATCGTAACGCGCCACGAGCTCGATGTTGCTGACGAAGGGCACGTCGAGGTTGAGGCCCGCCAGCTTATAACCGCCCTGGATCCACCAGCCACGGGGCTGAATGGTTCCCATGTCGCCGCTCTGGACCCAAGTGTTCATATACTCGCCTTTGATCTCGGCGAAAGGACTGATATGCACCGCGGCGTCCGCTACGGCAGCGTACCAGAGGCTGGTCTGGGCGTTGTCCCATGGCCCGAACTCGCCGGAAATGCCAAGCTCCACGTCGTAGTTGGGTTTCCATGGGTAGAACCACCCGATGCGGCCGCCTCCGGCGGGATGCTCATGGAGATTGCCCTGAACGCCGTTGGACTGGACGCCGACGTTGCCGAAGAGATCGAGCTGGTTGGCGCTTGAAGAGGTGTCCACGGAACTTGGGCCATTGACGCCAAACAGAGCGTAGGTAAGCGATTGGCCCTCCTGGCCCAACGGGAAGGCCCCCCTCAACTCGATGCCGGCGCCATTTTCTGGCAGGACCTGCCGGGATAACGGGTCATCCGGAAACTTATTGAGCCAGCCCGCACCCCGTTCGTTGTAGGTGCCCAGCGGGAGCAGGAGCTGCCCAAGCATTGCCGTCAGGTAGTCGTTGTACATATAGTCCAACGTCGCAAAGCTGAGGTCGATGTTGGTCGCGTAACCGGTGCCGTTTGGCGCGTTATTCGACAGCGTGACATCGAAGCCGGTCTCGAACAATACGTTATCAGCCGTTCGAAACAGAAAAATGGGCGCGAAGTCGGCCAGCGTAAATGCCGCGTGCTGGTTGGGATGAATCACCTGCCCAAATTGGACCTCAGCGTCTCCTACAACCATGAAATCATGCGTTGCATTTGACGGCGCCGGCGTTGCCTGCGCTGCCGCCGTGGCTGCCGCGGTGGCCGCAGTGGCTTCCTGCTTGGCGTCCGCTGCCGTCTCTTCCGTCCTGCCCACTTTCTGTTGCAGCTTTTCGATCGTCGCCTGATCTTCCTCGTGGGTGGTCTTCAGGGTCTGGACCTGGGTGTTGAGGTCCTCGACCATCGCCTTGAGCTTGGCAAAGTCTTCGTCGCTTACCTCCGCGATGGTTCGCAATGGGAGACAGAGGGAAATCAGTGAACAGGCGGCCAGAACCCGAATTGTAAGGGAATAGTTTCTCATGGGGGGGATTCCTAATTGCCGCTTTGTTCCTGCATGTACTTTAGGATTTCCCTGGCCTGATCCGCCGGGAGATTCGCCCGCACCCTCATGTGCATCATAAGGGTTTTCCACTGGCCCGGCGTCCATTCCTTCGGATACCGTTGCGAATGGCAGCGGCTGCAATGGATCGTGTATAAATCCTCGCCGCTCAGCTTTTGGGCTTTTACGGGGTTGCTCACGGAGGTGTCGGATTTCTGTTCCGATTTTCCATCTCCTCCCGCATAGAGGGAAGAGGGATACGTGCTGGCGTAAAGGATCGCGGCTATCAGGATTGCGCCGCCGCTCCCTGAAAGCCAAAGTTTCCATGCACTGCGACGGTGGAGGGATGACATTGGTTAATTATTAATCACAGCGTCAGGAGGCGTTGAGCCTTTGCCCGGCAACTGCTTCGCCGCGCCTTTTCCGCGGAAGTTTGGGGATCACGAAAAATAGTGAATAGTTATATTTTCAGTAGACTCAAGCCAAAAAGTATAGGAGAGTTGCATTATATAGGCGTCAGGTATTCCTTGAGCATTGATATCTTTGAGATATGACCAGAATGGCACTTAATAGTAACTATTCAGAACCTTATTGTTTTTAACGATAATTCCCGGGTTTATAGTGGATAAACTTGGTGTTGCATTGGATGACACCCAAAATTTCTCATAGAAACTTCGCCACCAAGCTCTCTGTTCGAGCGTGAACGTGAGTCGGATACAATCCGTCGAACGGGGTCGATCCATCGACTGGCGTGGATCCATCGACTCGGCGGCACACATTTCGAGGTCACGTTCCGCCGTACCCTCCTTGTTCAACCGTCCAACGGCATGCACGTTCCCTCCGTTCTCCGCCCGGCATAACCTCGATCCGCGAGCCATCCGCGCCCGCGACTCCCCATGATCAACTCCCGCCGGCTCCCCGGCCTTTTGGCCCTTGCGGTCTCCCTGGCCATCCCCCGGGCGGGTGTCGCGGACAACGGCAACATCCACGTCACTTGGATGTTGCACGATCACCAACCCATTTATTGGCCCGATGAAGGTTCCTACCGCGATCATTACCAAAACGCCTGGGACACCATCCAGGCCCAGGCCGCCGGCCAGGCTGAGCCTACCGACGTAAACCTGCCCAACGTCTTCGAAGACAGCGGAAACCGCCCCCAAGTCTATCAAAACTATCCGGAGGCCGCCGTCGAAAGCATCGATTACACCGCGGACGCCGGCATCCAGTTGAACATGTCCGGCGCTCTGATGGAAAATATCCAGAGCCTGGCAGCCGCCGGACAGTACGGCTACTACGCCGGCTGGAACAACAACAACGCCACCGCCCGCACCTGGCTTACCAGCGGCGGTAAACCGCGCCTGGACCTCGTCAATTTCACCTATCATCACGCGCTCGCCCCATTACTTAGCGATGCCACCCTCCGGATGGAACTCGAAATCCATCAGCGCCAGATGCAAATCTTTTGGAATATCGGCGCCTCCAGTCCGCCGCTGTCGAATGGTTATTTCCCCGCCGAGACCTGCTTTTCCGAGCGGCTTATTCCCATCTTGAACAGCATGGGCATCACCTGGTCGGTCGTCGCCGGCAATCACCTCTCGCGCACCTGTCCGGATTTTCCGCTCAAGCTCGGCTCCGGCGGCGAGATGTGCGATATCCCCAACCTGGCCGATCAGATCAACCCCTCCCAAGGCAGCGGAAGTTACCAGACCACCAGCATCGCGCGCGGCTGCTCCCCCACCTCCACCGCTCCCTTCAGTTTCCAGGCGCACGTCGCCCGCTATTTGGACCCCTCGACCGGCAGCGCCTCCACCATTGACATCGTCCCTTCCGATCAGGCCATGAGCTGGACCGATGGATACGAGGGTTGGAACCTTACGGATTTCACCAACAACGGCAGCAGCGCGCTCCAGCCGCGAAACGATACCAGTCATCCGGGGATCGTCCTGCTGGCGCATGACGGCGATAATGCTTACGCCGATGGCTACTCCTATTATTACTCGAACATCCCCTCGACTGCAGGCCAGGCCAATAGCGCCGGGTATGTCGTCACCACCATTCAGCAGTTTTTGGCCGACTATCCGCCAAGCGATGTCGTCCACGTCGAGGATGGCGGCTGGGTCTTTGCCGATAGTGACTTCGGTTCCCCCAGTTACATCAATTGGAACTGGCCCCCCAGTTACTCCGGTTCCGGCGGGGTCAATGTCGTCGATCCCAGCATTGGCGTCAGCAATAAGGCCGATTTCTGGCGCTGCATCATCGCCACCGAGAATCGCATTCGCACCGCCCAGCAGATCACCGGCATCACGCCGCGGGTCGATCAGGTGCGCGACCCGGGCAGTTACTCCACCACGCCGAATGCCGTTGAACTCGGCTGGCATTATTACCTCGCGGGTCTCGACAGCGGCTTTGTTTACTATGGCGCCGCCGATGACGAACAACGCTGCGCCATTGCCCAGAGAAATGTTATCCGCGAGATCAACGGCATCCTCACCGGCACTACAGCTTCCGGTGCTCCCGCCCTCTCCCATGATACCACGCCTCCCACGGTCTTTCTTCCCCAGAGGCATCCGTGGAATCCGGGTGGGGAAAACTATGGAGTTCAATACGGCTACAAGACTTATACCCCGCCCAATACCGATTTCTGGATATGGACTTACGCCTACGACGCCTCGGGCATCGGCGCCGTCACCCTCAAGTATCGCTCCAACGGCAGCGCCGGCGCGCCGACTCAGGATGAATTCAAGACTTATGCCGGCGGCCCGGATACCGGCCCCTGGCAATCCATCTCCATGACCGATCGCTCCGTTCCGAGCCTCCTCCAGACGGTCCCTCAGTACCAGGCGGATTACTATTACTCGAAGGTAACCGGGCTCTCGAATGCTTATGTGGATTACTACGTGACCGCCACCGATACGCTGGGCAACACTTACAACTCACCCATCCAGCACGTATATGTTTCGCAGAACACCGTTTCGATCCCGCCGGCGACACTTTCCGTGCTGGCAAGCCCGGCGAACGGCGGCACGGTAAGCGGGGGAGGGGTCTATTCCGTGGGGTCATCGGGGCAGATCACCGCTTTGGCCAACAGCGGGTTCACATTTACCCAGTGGAACGATGGAAACACGCAGAACCCGCGCGCTGTCACGGTACCATCGGGCGGGGCGAATTATACCGCCAGCTTCAGTGGAACCGCACCGACGCCAACTCCCCCCCCGAGCCCCCCCCCCCCCCCCCGCCCCCCCCCCCGGGGGGCCGCCCCCCCCCCCCGC
>Ga0302319_10014141_pt1 | contig 14912 bp, 10 predicted proteins | sample Bog_T0_2_FD_203319 | JGI IMG/M metagenome (GOLD analysis project Ga0302319, IMG submission 203319) | Peat permafrost microbial communities from Stordalen Mire near Abisko, Sweden - Bog_T0_2 | ecosystem: Environmental > Terrestrial > Soil > Wetlands > Peat | place: Sweden: Abisko, Stordalen Mire... | reverse complement strand
TTTCCTGGGTGTGACTGCTCTTGTAGACCCAGTCGGCAGGTTCAATCTGCTTGCCGTTCCATTTTCCGTTGCGCAGATAGAGAAGGCCGAAGCGGGCGAGATCGCGCGCGCTGATGCTGGCCATGAAACCGGGAATCGCAGATTCAGGGCCCTTGAGGTAGAACACGTTTTTGGGCGCGAAGTCCTGCATCTGGATGGGAGCGGCGATTTCCTTTTCGAAGGCGTCGCCAAGCGAGACGCCGGCTTCCTTTTCAAAGATGGCGTCGACGGTATCGAAGTCCCAGTTGTTGTAGTACCAGAATGATCCCGGCGGATGGCTGCCACGCGGTGGGCGGGCAGCTGTCATCCCGGCGGTTTCATAGGGAACGAGATGATAGACGCCTGAGCGCGCACGCAGCAGGTCGACGACCTTGGCCTGCTTCTCTTCCGGGGTGAGCGGCGGGACGTCGTCGATGTTGAGTTGCGCGAGCGTGGCCTGGGGATCGATTTTGCCTTGTTGAACGGCTATGCCGAAGACAGCGCTGAGCAGGCTCTTGCGCATGGAGTAGCAGACAAGATTCTTGTCGACCGCTCCCCACTGATCGATGACCTTGCCGCCCTGGACAATCATGACTGCGGTTGATCCGATGGACTGAGAATACTTGCGGGCATCGGCGAGTTTCTCATTCGACCAGCGGGTGCGCTCGCGGGCGGACGCGTTTTGCCACGTGTCTCCGGGGTATACGCCTTGTGACCTGGCTGCGTGTGCGGATGCCAACGCCAAGACGGCGCAGAGCAGGAGATTGATTGAGCGGACTTTGAGACGATTCATCTGAATAAGATTCTCGCGGAACAACGGTTCGGTTAAGCCTAATTGAATGCGAGGGGGACTCGCAATCGGATGGGCCACTGTCCCTGAGGTTCCGGGGATCCTTGTCGCCTCAAACCATTTGCACAACTTTTGGAGTGGCCAGATAATCCTTCACAGCCACGCCCGCGAAGTACAAACTCGCGAGTGTGGAGAGGTAGACTCCGAAACCGATGGAGATGGCCTTGGCAAGCTCGTCGCGCATCTGCTGCATGAATGGGTTATTTGCATCGGCTCCGCTGGCGCCGAGCGCGGAATTGAAACTGCTGTGCGCCAGGAGACCGACGAGCATCATGAATAAGAGCGGGAGCAAACCGCCGAGATAGGCGCGCTTGTCCTTCCAGACATAGTGCACAAACGGGCCGAGGATGGCGATGAAAGCGAGGAGCCCGTAGATACCTGCGCCGGATCCGGTCAAGCCGCCACCTTGAAGGATTCCTTCGAATGCATTCTTTGCGTTGATAAGGCCGAGAAGATGCCAGAAAGTGACGCTGATTGATCCAACCGGCGTGGTTACGGTAATGGCGCTGAGGAAGAACCATCCTATGAGCAACAGCGCCAATGCGATCAGGTTGCCGGCTCCAAAGCGTGCCACGGCGCCGGAGAGGACAACGGCGCCATGCTCTTTGGCCGCGGCGAGTGCGGCTTCCGCATGCTCCTTGGTAACCTGCGCGTCACCGACTGACCGGACAGACAAAACCTGACCGGCGGCATCAAATTCGACGTCTACGCGCATTCCCGCAGCCGGTGGAATATCCGACTTCCACATGCCTTCAAGCGTGAACGGAAATTGCGCACCATCAACGATGAGCAGCCCGGCACCAAGATTCGTATCGCGTAAAATCTTGCCTCTCTTTGTCATAGAAACCTCCAGGTAATTCGTAATGAGCCTACCCAGAATGGTCCAGCTTTGCCGGGATGGGAAATCCCGACTGGGCCGAGGAGACGAGGGGAGTGCCACTTGGTGCAGACTGACTTGTTGGGCAAGCCTATCGCGCACCGCCCAGCTTGTAAAGCGGAAATCGCAAAGAATCTTGGGGAAGGGGGCTTCTGGATGCTATCCGGAGAAACTTCGATGGGCTGCTTTCGTTGTTATGGTGAGCGACGGGCAGGCGCCAAATACAGCTAGCACTCACGCGGGGCAAATATAATTCTCTCTATCTCGCGGGCGCATGGAGTTATGCATCAAGCATTAACTCGAAACATTATGTGACAGGAATGTTGCGGGCATGAAGCGTCCCGAGTTGCCGGTTCCGAACCCTTCGCACTTTGCGCCGATCAGGAATTGCTCCCTGATCGATACTTGGCACCCTTTGCTATGCACGGATTGCTCCGTGGTCTGCATCGAATCCCCTGAGCTAACTGCGGATTGCTCCGCGATCAACTCTTGACGCCTCGCTCTCCTGCGCGGATTGCTCCGTGCCTGATTGCTTTCGTCCCCTGCAATGCACGGATTGCTCCATGCTTTGCAGCTTCCCGCTCTGTGCTGGCCTCGGATTGCTCCGCGATCAACACTTAGCGCTCTGCACCTTGCTTGGATCGCTCCTCGCTTGATGCTCTTGCGCCGGGTTAGTAGCACGGATTGCTCCGTGGTCTTTCCCCTTGCCGCTTGCGCCTGACTTGGATTGCTCCTCGTCCGGCCTTCCCGCGGTTCGCACCGATCAGAGGTTGCTCTCTGGCCGACGCTTGCGCCTGACATCTTGCGCGGATTGCTCCGTTCAGGATGTCTGCGCCGCGTGCTGAATGCGGATCGCTCCGTACTCAACACTTGCCGCCCTGCACCAAGTTAGGATTGCTCCTCGCCTGGCAGCTTGCGGTCGCACCGAACACGAATTACTTCGTGCCCGACACTTAGCGGTTCGCACCGAACACCGATTACTCTGTGTTCGACACTTGGCACCTTGTGCGTTGCTCGGATTACTCCTTGCTTCGCACGTTGTGTCTTGCGTGGATTGCTCCTTGCTTGACACTAAGTGCCCCGCGTTGGATACGGATCGCTCCGTGTTTCAACGCTTCATGCTTTGTAACTCGCTTGGATCGCTCCGCGCTTGTTACCCGGCATTTGTGCTGGACTTAGATTTCTCCTTGTTCAGCACTAAGTGCTCCGTGTTGGAACCTTTCGGTAGAACTTACTTACCGTCACGAATGAAGATACTCAGGTCTACCTAGCAACCCGGAATGAAAGTAACTATGCGCTTCCGCAAATTGCGGTGTCAATATGTTTGGAAAAGAAAACCCTGTGGATTTTTAGGAAATCCAGACGCATTGGTGGAAATCTTTCCAGGCCGCTTTTCGGATTGTTTTGAAAGTGATTCTAACCAACTGAAGCCATGCGGATTGGACACCCAAGCGGACGCGGCGGCCTTTGCTTGCGCCACCGCATTGACTTGTCTGGATGACCAATAGATGTAGCTCTATGCGTAAGGCTGGATGAGTTCCGGCGTCATGATGAAATCGTGCTTGTTGCGAAGGTTGACGCCGGCTTCAAGTTCGACCTTTTGATCGCTGCTGCAACGGAGACGCAGGTGTTTGGCGATGATCATGACGTGCATCTGCATCTCAATGCGGGCCAACATCTCGCCAATACATTTGCGCGGTCCGGCTGAGAACGGAATCATCGTCATGGGGTGGCGCTGGTTGGGTTGCGCGGGATCGAAACGAGCGGGATCGAATTGATTGGGGTGCTGCCAGAAATCGGGATGGCGCTGAATGAGATAGGGAGCTATGTAGACTTCTGTTCCGGCGGGGACGAAGTAATCGCCGAGTTGATCATCCTTGATCGCTCTGCGCGTCATCAGCCAACCGGCTGGGTAAAGGCGCAAGGTTTCTTCGATCACCTGACGCGTATACGGGAATTTCGCCAGTTCGCCCATGGCCGGAGAATCCGTATCCTGGAACGAGCTTAGTTCCTGGTGAAGCTTCTCCTCAGCGGCGGGACTGCCTGAGAGCAAATGCCAGGTCCAATTCAAGGTGCTGGCGGTGGTCTCGTGTCCGGCCACGATGAGGGTCATGATCTCGCTGACCAACTCGCGGTCGGACATTCCCTTGTCAGTATTGCGGTCGCGAGCCGCCATTAGCATGCCTAGCATGTCAGTGGCGATTCGATTCTGTTTGCGGCGCTCGGTGGCGACTTCAACGACTTTCTTTCCCAACGGCCTGAAGGTCTCAGCAAACTGAAGATTGCGAGTTGACTCATCGGAGAGGATGCTGAAGTGGGGAGCGACCTGCTCATAGTCTTCTCCGAAGATTGAGATCAGCACAATTTTCAAGATCATATGGCTGATGTCATTTGTGACGTTGACGGCCTGCTTTTGTTGGGCGGCGCGGGTCCAGGTCTGCAGAAGCTCGAGGTTAGCCGCTCGAATTACGCCCATGAGTGCCGCGATGGCTTCTTCATGGAAGGCAGGCTGAATCATGCGACGCTGTTTTTTCCAGAACTCACCGGTGCTGACCATCAGGCCATTTCCAAGAAGAAAGCCAATGCGCTTGATGGCGAATCCCTTCACGTAGTTCTGCCAGTTTGTGCGGAGAATATGGTCGACATATTCCGGCTCACTTACCACGTAGACGTCGGTGCCGAAGGCTGAGGCTCGGTAGATGCTGCCGAAGCGATCGAATTGATTGTTCAACCAGGTTAGAAGATCGTGAGAAGGGTTATATCGTTCGGTTGGTCCCGGAGGAAACCTACGGGCGCTGGCGGTTGAAATCACCGGTACCGGGGTCCGGCTTCCATTTTCCTCAACTGGTTGTGTTCCCTGGGGAATGGATGGTTGTCTTGGCTCGACGGGCGGCACGGGTAAGCCCCTTCACGCAGATTAGGGTTCTGGCGTCCAGGCTGGAATGCGGGGGCTGGTAATGTATTTGACGTTGGATAGCGGTGGTGTGATTACATGGGCGGCATGAATATTTTGGTTGAACAGGTAGCGCACAAGTTTGTTTGCGCGATTAACGAGCAGAATCTGGAGGCTCTTACGGAGCTGATGCCGGAAGAACACCGATTTGTCGATTCGCTGGGCAGGGTGATGAAGGGGCGCGAAACGGTACGCGCGGGTTGGGTTGAATATTTCAAGATGGTTGCCGACTACTCGATCGATCTGCAGGAAACTTTCAGCAAAGGGCCAGTGGTGGTAATGACAGGGCTGGCACAGGGCAGCTATGCAGTGGGCGGGAAGCTGACCCCGGAATATCGCTGGAGTACGCCTGCGGTATTTCGCGCTTTCGTTGAGGACGGAAAGATCGTAGAGTGGCGGGTATACGCGGACAACGAACCGGTGCGGAAGCGCATGAGAAAAAAAGGTGTGGTGGCGGCCGAACAGATTTCCTAGATAGAGTGTTCGATCAGGGCAGGATGATGCTTTGCTCGTTTTGGTTGGCGTTAAGGGAAGCGGAGGGATACTTGCTTTTTGTGTTTCAGCCGCAGGATCCTTTTAATTTCGAGTCGACAGATTTGAAAAATGCCGCGCAGGGATCGCGCCAGAGAGTTGGACTGAAAGTTATAAGTGGACGTCCTCATCCAGCCATTTTCAAACGCCGCGCAATGGATTGAAATGGTACTTTCGAAGGCGGCGGGCGATCCATTCGTGCGGGGAAACGTCCGTTGGTACTCTGATGAACAGTTACCTTCCGAGACGTGTACGCATTTGAAAAAGGCTTAAGAATGAATGGTTTTTGGGCATCTTTCAGACGCGTGATCGGGAGCACAGTGAAACGGTGAAGAAGCGCCGATAAGGCTAGTGCGCACGCTGACCAGGCCCGGCAGCGACGGGGCCTCTTGAATGGGGCCCCGTGGCGCAAAGCCGAAGGCGGCCCGTTCCCTTGATTGCCGTCGCTTTCTCAACCTGCGATTGCCGGCGGGTTTCCATTTGCAAAAAATTGCAATGGCGAGCTCGGTTATGGCTATAATCACGCCACCATGACGAGATGGATATTGCTGATTTGCCTGGCATCGTCGGCTGCGATGGGGGAAGACCAGCCATGGAGATGGAAGGACTCGGGCGGCGTGGTGCGGACCGAGGCTGACCTTGTCCAGGCACTAACCGCCAACAGGCAGTGGATGGCCTCGGGCGGCCACCAGGGGAAACAGGCTGCCCTCGCCCATGCGGACCTGCATGGTGCGGAGTTGAGCAACGCGGACCTGACCGGTCTGGATCTGACCGGCGCGAACCTCAGCGATGCGGACTTTACCCAGGCGAAGCTGGACAAGGCGAATCTTACCAGCGCAATTCTGGAAGATGCGGATCTTACCCAGGCGAGCCTTGCCGGGGCCAATTTGAACGGAGCGCATTTGAAGGGTGCGTACCTGGGCGGTGGAAATCTGCACACTGCTGGAGCGGAACTGCGCGGAGCTCGAATGACGAATGTCGACCTGACGGGAGCCGACCTGACAAACGCCGATTTGACCAAAGCGGACCTGCGCGATGCGCGACTTGGTGACAGTGAGTTGGAAGGGACCAACTTTAGTGGGGTTGTGTATCAGCCCACGGACGGGCCGTCTGCCTTGTCGATCAACACGGCGCAACATTTGGCCGATCTCCGGTTCGAAGATAACCCGCAGCCGATTATCCTGCTGCGGAACTCGCTTTTTGACGGAGGCTTTGAGCAATCGGGGCGAGAGGTGAACCGGGCTTATCGGCACCAGGGGGAGAATATCGTGCAGCGCGTACTTTTTGACTGGACGTGTGCATGGGGAGCAGACGCGGGGAGGCCGCTGGCGATCATGGCCGAGGTCTCATTGTTGTGCACGCTTGTTTACTGGATCGTCATTCAATTTTCCCCCTGGGGCGCAGGTCTTTTCCTGGTTTCGAATGGCGGCGTATGCGGCAACGGGAAAGAGAAAACGGTGCGGATCGTTGTGGTTTCTCGACAAAGGAACCGAGTGAAGAATGCGGGGGTAGCCGGAGTGCCGCGGCGAGTTGGCAGGGGTATCGTTCTGGAGTTTCGCGCGTTGAGCACAGCCTTTCTGTTCAGCCTGATGAGCGTATTCACAATAGGAGTGGAGGGGTTCAACTGCGGGCAGTGGCTGAGGATGCTGCAGCCGCGGGAGTTCGATATTCGCGCAACGGGCTGGGCGCGCACGGTCAGCGGCATGCAGGCATTGCTAGGAGCTGGGCTGGTTACGCTTGCGGCATTGAGCTACTTCGGGCACCCCTTCGAGTAGGGTCTTTGCAAGTTGCTTTAGCGTCTATCTTCTGTGTAATCTTTTAATTCTCAAGGAAGCAAGGTAAAGGGCAGAAAAAGCGAAGAGGCTGCGCGAAGGCGCGCACGTTGCGCTTGTGGCCCAGCGAGCGTGCAATGGAATGAGACTCCCGTCCTCAGCAGCGATCGAACGATTGCCCTGGCCAGTCCGCGCTTTGCTGGGGTGCTGCGCGGCGGGCGCGGCGGTCACGCTCACCTACAACGTTCAGCCATTGCGCGCGTTTCCGCTGCTTTTGGCCTTCCCCGCGGTTGTACTGGCTGCCTGGTTTCTGGGGATGTGGGGCGGCGCCGGCTGTGCATTGACTGAAGCATTCCTAGTGGATGCTTTTCTGACCAAGTCGCAGTTTCGGATTTCGATTGGGAGCGCCCCAGAGCAACTGAGACTGGCTACATTTCTAGTGATCTCGCTGCTCCTGGGGTGGGGAATACGGCATTTGGCTCGGCAGCGGGCGGAGTTGATCTCTCAGGATCTGCAACAGCAGCTAAGCCTGGCAAATGCGGAGCGCCGGCTGGCTGAAGAGCGTGCTCGTGCCAGCGAGGCGCTGCGGGACAGGGACGAATTGCTCCAGATGGCGTTGCGGGCGAACGGCATGGGGCTTTGGGTCTGGAATCTGCAGGACGACTCGATTCACAGGTCGGACGAGATGTACCGCATGATCGGTCGCGAACCTGGTTCCTTTGGGTCGGAGCCGGAAGCATGGATGCAGTTCATTCACCCAGAAGATGTCCAGGAAGTGATCGAAGGAGTTCACAAGACGCGTGACGGGGCGGGCGACTATCACAAGGAATATCGCGTGGTGTGGCCGGACGGATCGGTGCACTGGCTGGAATCGCAAGGAAAAAGTCAACGAGACAGCGCGGGCAAGGTCACGCGGGTGGTGGGCGTGGTTTCAGAAGTCACGCACCGCAAACGGGCTGAAGAGGCAATGCTGCGGGCTGAAAAGCTGGCCGTGGCGGGGCGCATGGCGGCCTCCGTTGCGCACGAAATCAACAACCCGCTGGAGGCAGTCGCGAACCTGCTCTACCTGATCACAACGTCGGAATCGACCGACGAAGCGCGTTCGCTGGGGACGCAGGCGCTTGACGAACTGATGCGGGTATCGCAAATCACGCAACAGACCCTGAAGTTTCATCGCCAAACGGGCGTGCCGCGAATGACTATGCTGTCTGAGGTCATGGAGATGGTGCTGGCGCTCTTTCGCGGCAAGCTCATGACCTCGCACATTTCTGTGGACGTGAAGGCGGAGCGGGAAGCGGGCATTGCCTGTATGCCGGGCGAGATGCAGCAGATTTTCGCAAACCTGGTTTCGAATGCGATTGAGGCTATGCCGCGAGGCGGCCGGCTGGCGATCCGGCTTCGGCCTTCACGGGACTGGCTGGATAGGCGTACGCAAGGGATGCGCATTTCAATCTGCGACTCGGGAACCGGTATGGATCGGCATACAATTCGGCAGACATTTGAGCCGTTCTTTACCACCAAGCCGGAGACAGGAACGGGCCTCGGCATGTGGGTGGTGGCCCAACTGGTGGAGCGACATCACGGGAATGTGCGCGCATGGAGCACGCAACGGTCGGGACGAAGCGGCACGGCGGTTACGGTGTTCCTGCCGTTTGGAGATACCGCGACCGCAGGGGCAATTGTGGACGATGCTTATGTGGAGGCAGAGGAATAGGGCTTCTCAATTGTCTAAATTGTGGCTTCCCTTGTGGTACTTCCGGCGTGAGGACGCGACATTGACTGGGCAACGGCCGTCAGCGGAATCGGATGCCAGAAGCAGCGGGGCGGTCCATCCTCCCACAAGGAATGGACCGCCTCTTTGCATTCCGGACTGTTGAAGCCTGCGCCGGAAACTCTTGAATGTCGTAACGCTCCTGAGAGGGGATTCTCTCGGAGGGGGAGCCGCTCGCTCAGAGCAGTTCGTCGATGAGACCTTCAGAGCGTGCGTTTGAAAAGCGGGGTTGCTAGTAACAGGGTGCCGATGCCGAAGGCGAACAAGAAGATCAAGTCATACTGGATGGCGACAAATCCGCCGTCTTTCAATAGCACGGCTTTGAACCCGTGGATGGCGTAGGTAAACGGGTCTACGACTGCGATGGCACGGAGCCAGGGCGGAAAAGCCGCGATAGGATAAATGGCGCCCGACGGGAAAAAGAGGAGCGTATTTAACACGCCGAACATGGCGCGGGGCACAAGCGGATCATCGACCCGGACCATCATCAGGAACATCATTCCGTTGAAAGCGATCGAGGTGCCGAGGATCATCAAGAGAAGTTCGAGATCGGCGACTGGATGAAAGATGATGCCGAGGCCGGCCATGAAAGAGCCAATGACAGTGAGCGATATGCCGGCGAGAACGGCCTTGATAGCACCGGCGATGTTGAGGCCCATGACTAACTCGAGGCGAGTTATGGGAGTTACCAGATATCCTTCATGCACGCCGCGCGCTTTGTCGTCGATGTATAACATGCCTCCGCCGATCATGACCGAGATATACATGGCGAGAGCGATGGAACCGGCGAGCAGAAACTTCATGTATGCGACGTAGGGATAAAGCTCCACCGTCTCGAGTGCAACATTCTTGACGATGCGGTCAGGAATGACGGGAGCGTTGAGCGAGTCCACCAGCGATTGCAGTTCGGCTTCAAGGGAACCGGAGGTGAACTGGTCAGAGTTATCGACGATGAGGCCAATACGGGGTGCATCTTGCGCGTAGACTCTGCGTGAATACTGGGCGGGAATGAGAACGGCGGCGTCGATTTTGCCGGTGCGGACATCTTCGCGGGCCTGGCGCTCGTCGTTGTAATTCACAGTGGTAAACGTCTTGATGGTGGCGTTGACTGAGTCAAAGGCTTCGCGGACTTTGACGGCTTGGGGTCCGTGGTCGTAGTCGACCACAGCGACGCGCGCGCCGACGATTTTTCCGCCGAAGGCATTGCCCAGGATGATGAGCTGCACGAGCGGCAGCATCATGGACATGATCATCAGGATGGGGGAGCGGAAGAACTTGCGCATCTCGCGCTCGACAATGGCGAACATTCTGTTCATTGCTGTTCTCCCGGACGGGGCGGCATCGTGAAGGCGTGTGCCTTCACTTGTTCATCGCGGAGCTGGCGACCCGTGTAGTGAACAAATACGTCGTCGAGCGTGGTATTTTGCACGCTGAGCGATGTGAGGGTTTCATCCAAGGATGCAGCGAGCTCGACCAACTGCATCGTGGTTTTCGAGCCGGAAGTCGTGAGAACGCGATAGTAGCCCGCGCTTAGCGCCTGGACGCTGGTGACTCCTTCAAGCTTCTCAAGCCGGTCCTGCCACTCTGAAGTCTCACGATCAAAGTGAACCTCGACAACATTCGCTCCGGGCACGCCGCGTTTAAGCTCCATGGGCGTGCCGAGAGCAACCAGGGTTCCGTGATCGACAATTGCTATGCGGTCACAAAGCTTGTCGGCTTCTTCCATGTAATGCGTCGTGATGAGCATCGTGAGTTTCCGGGTTTCGCGAAGGCGGTTAAGCATTTCCCACACGGCAATGCGGGATACGGGATCGAGGCCGGTGGTGGGTTCATCGAGAAAAAAGATGTGGGGATTGTGAACGAGGCCGCGCGCAATTTCTACGCGCCTCCGCATGCCGCCGGAGAGGGTTTTTACCTGCGCGCCGCGCCATTTGATGAGATCGACGGCTTCAAGAACTTCATTGATATTGTGAATACGCTCAGCCTTGGGAACGCTGTAGAGCTTGGCGTAGATGCTGAGGTTCTCTTCGACGGTTAGATCGGGATCGCTGGTGAGAGCCTGGGGAATGACGCCGATCATGCGACGCACGGCGTCAGGATCTTTCTCAACGTCGTAGCCCGACACGGTGGCGCGGCCGCTGGTAATCGGCACCAGGGTGGTCATCATGCGGATGAGCGTGCTTTTGCCGGCGCCGTTGGGACCAAGCAAGCCGAAGATTTCGCCATCCGCCACAGAGAAGCTGACACCTTTCACAGCTTCAAATGTGCCGTAGCGCTTGACGATGTTTTCGACAGCGATGGCGGTGGGCGCGGACTGCTCGCTATTTTGCACATTGGTCGAAGTTGCAGGCGAGGCAGTCACTGTTTCACCAGCTTGCTTTTTGGGATGTATACCTCGGCAGTCATGCCGGGCACGAAGCGTTCGTTCGGGTTATCGATGAGCAGCTTCAGTTGCACGGTCCTGATGTCGCGCTTACGCGAGCTGACATCGCGCTGCGTGGCGAAGTCGGCCTCAGCGGACTTCGCGATGATTTTGCCCTCCACGGTTGCACCGCTAGGCATAACGACGCGGAGACCGTCTCCGAGCTGTACGGTGTCTGCCTGGGTTTCAGGAAGGGGCGCGTAAATCCATGTCTGCGTGAGGTCCATGATGGTGACAATAGGACCGCCTGCAGCGACTACCTCTCCTTGGCGGGTTGCGCGGACGTTGACCTTACCGCTGACTGGAGCGAACACCTGCGAGTACCCAACTTCGACTTTGGCTTGCTCCTCGAGGGCGCGGGCATTCTGCTCTTCGCTGCGCGTGGAGTCGACGGTGCGGGCGGCCACATTGGCAAGCAACTCATGCGCGCGGGCCTGGTGGAGGGATGCTTCAGCGGCGGAGACGTTGTGCTGCGCTGCATCCACAGCGGCTTTCGCGGCCTGAAGACTGGTGACCGCGTCGTCCTTGGCCTGCTCGCTCATAATGCCCTGTTGAGATAGCGCTACAATGCGCGTGGTGTCTGCTTGCTGATGCGCGAAGTTGGCCTGCGCCTGGGCGAGCGACGCTTGTGCGGAGCTGACCATCGCTTCAGCGTTGACGGTGGCACTGCCGGTTTCGCCCTTCGTCTGCCGTTCTGTTTCGACCGTCTCACCGAGCTTGTAGCGCTGGCTGGCAACAGTGGCCTCAGCAGCTTTGCGCGCTGCCTGCAGGTCGTCACTCTCGATGACCGCGATGAGTTGGCCTGCCTTGACCGTATCGCCCTCGTCGACCAACAGGGTCTGGATGCGTCCAGGAATCTTGGCGCTGACTACGACTTCGTTGGCATCCACCGTACCGATCAACTGCAGATCTCCGGAAGGCCGAACGGTCACCAGGTAATAGATAAGCGAGCCAAGGGTCAGAAGGCCCAGGATCAGAAATACTCGATTACGTGCATTCATTCGTGCCTCACTTCAGGTTCTTGAATTCGCTGGTATCAATTGCGGCGGCGTTGAAGCTGCGCAAGTCGATGTTGACCGTGGCTGGCATTGGGGTTGTGGCCAGTACACGTGCGGCGATTTCCGCTCCATGATTCCGATCGGTAAAAAGTGTCTGGCCCAGGTATTCAACGGCGACCTTGCGCCGGAATTCGAGGGCTGACTTTTCAAGGGGGTCAACGCCAGCAACCACGCGCATCATTGGCGCTGACAGGAAGTAGAAAACGTTGGCTCCCAACGCGGCGTAAGTGATCTGTGTGCTTTCCACCTGGACGAGTTCGCCCGAGTGAATTCCCTCCTGGGCAACCGCTAGCATCTTTTCGCTGAGCGGCCGGAAAAGCTTCTCGGCGAGAGGATTAAACGCGTCCGATTCTCCCTTGCGCAGACGGATCATTTCCTGCTGCATCAGGGTCTGGAAAACTGGCTGAGAGTAGATGCGGTCAAAGTGGTTCAGCGCCGACCGAACCAGCCGTTCGCCGGCTGAGCAGTCCATCGCCAGGGTCTTCAGTCCGGTCACAGCCATCCGCTCGGATACGGCTTCAAGCGTCGCGGCATAAAGCGCCTGCTTGCTCTGGAAGTAGTAATAGAGCAGGGCTTTGTTCACGCCGGCCGCTCCAGCGATGCGTTCCGTGCGCGCGCCGGCCAGGCCGTTGGAACTGAATTCGCGGGTAGCGGCTTCAAGGATCCGGGCCCGGGTCTGGTCCGCCCGTTCCGCTTGGGTGCGACTTGGAGAACTTGCTTGCATGTTTTAACTAACCAGTTAGTAAATTAGATGAAAACTTGATAGAACACAAGTGGAAGCTGAACAGCGGGAGTGATTTTTCGTAAATAAGTTGTTTATTATCTGATATTTGTCTTAGTCGCCAGTCAACTGCATACCAGGCGCGGAGCGTTGTGATTCTGATTTCGGAGGGGCCGCCATAGGGGAGTTCTGGCCTTCGGCGGATTTCAAGCGCATGAGGAAGTCATTGAGTTCGTCCAGATCAACATTCGCGGCCATGTGCCGGTGGGCGCTGGATCTACCCATGGGGGTGGCCAGTAAAAATTGCAGTCCGACCCCGTCGTGGCCCCAGCGAACGGCGCGGGTACAGAGCGAGAGCGAATGCCCCGCAATCGGGCTTTCGCCGTCTGTTTTGGTGAGCGTCATCACGATCTCGGTACCGGGAAACCAGCGTTCGCGCGTGACGATGTACAAGCCGGTCAAACTGATATCGCGAATGGGGTGGGGCTTGGGAATGCCTCCAGTCCAGAAGAACGAAGCGAGGCCGTCCAACGGTTCGCGCGTCGATCTCCGCGGGTCCTGCGGATCGAGATCGAGGGCGCGCTCCCACCACTTTGGCTGTGGGGTGGGCCCATCCCTGCGGAGGCTTGCAGCGGACGCGCCGGCTGATTGTGGAGACGGGTTCTGGTTCTGGTCAGTGCGAGGCATGTACGGCGTTACGTCATAGTGACCGTACGGACGATTGTCTTCCTCGAGCGGAATTACGCGATACGCACCGGGCGCGACTGGCTCAGAGGTAGACGGCAGGCTGGGCCGGCCGCCCGCGGCAACGGCTTTTGCTTCCAGCACAGCTTTGATGCGCGCTTCCAACCGATCGAACGCGGAAAGCAGCGCCTGGTCAGCAGGCGGGTTTTGCGGTGCGGCGATCTTTTTGGCGGGGCTCTGCGGGTCGTAGGAGGCGCCCGGTAAATCGAGACTCGGAAAGGAATCGGGGGCAACGGCCCTGGGGCGCGTGCCGTTGGCGGACGTGGGGGGCGTCTCCTCGTCGAGAGCAAAATCTTTTGATGCAATCAGTTCCGCCGGGCGCGGGGCAGGCTTGACAACCGGGCGGACAGGCGGCGGGTCAGCGGGCTTGGCTTTTGGCGGCGCCGTGGGCCGAGGCTGGATGATAACCCCACTGGGAAGAATTGGTGGCGGCAGGTCCATGCGAGCCATGACGTCCGGATCAATTTCAATGATCCTGGGCGTTCGCGGCGGGGGTTGAGTCTTTGACCATCTTGCCCGAGCGGGGATCGGGTCGGGCTTGGCGATGATGCACATTGGGTCAGCCGGCGGTTGCGCGGTCGCAGGCTGTGACGCACGGGTGGTGACTGGATTGGAGACTCGTTTGGCGTAAAAGGTTGTGGGGGCGCGTCCTGGAGAGGCCGGAGGTGCGGGCCCGGGTGCTGGCGCTTCGGCGGGGTCTACTTGGTTTATGCGGAGTTTTGGCGCTTTGCCGCTCTGCATAGGAGGGCTCAGGGACGACAAGGGAGGCGAGGCGGGCGGCTGTTCCAGGGTTGGGGCCGGCGTGAAAACAGGAGCGGTTCCGGGGAGCGGATCGTCCGCGAAGTTGTCTTCAAATGGATCGGTGCCGGCCACCAGCTTTTTGGGGGAGTCGTCTTTGAGGCGCAACTCGAGTTCCTGGCCGCCGCATATCACGAGGCTATCTGCAATCTCGATCCGCAGCTGGGCAATTGATTGCTCAGGAAGGGCGAGGATGCTGGCGACCTCGGAAGGCGGGTCAGGGGCTCCGGCTTGTGGAAAGGACTGAACGACTTCGAGGACTGCTCCGAGCTCGTCGAGGTAGACGAGATCGATGGGGGAAGGCGCACCCGTTGAGGGCAGGTCGCCATGAAACGGGATCATCCAGATGCCAGAACCGGAGCGGGGCGCGAGGCGCGGGAACCACTCATCGAGGGCG
>Ga0302319_10014140_pt1 | contig 14913 bp, 15 predicted proteins | sample Bog_T0_2_FD_203319 | JGI IMG/M metagenome (GOLD analysis project Ga0302319, IMG submission 203319) | Peat permafrost microbial communities from Stordalen Mire near Abisko, Sweden - Bog_T0_2 | ecosystem: Environmental > Terrestrial > Soil > Wetlands > Peat | place: Sweden: Abisko, Stordalen Mire... | reverse complement strand
TGGGAGCGCGGTTCATGGCGCTTTGTGAACGGTTGAAGAACTTTGTGATGCGATGGAACCGCGAAGGCGATCTCGACGTAAGGATGAGTGTGACGAATCTCCTGATCCATGGCGGGCGGTTTGTACGGTTGTGAATTTGTGAAATTGAGGAAATAAACATGAAGCGTCTTTCTGTAGTAACAGCCATGGTTCTAGGTGCTTCGATTCTTTCGAGCGAAGCGGCGTTTGCGGCTCCCGTAGCGAAGTTTTCGCCCGTTCATGCGATGTTCAGCAGGGAAAAGCTTGTGAAGTTCAACTTGCACAACTCGACGGATGCCCCCATCAAGGTGAAGGCAGGGGATTTGGAAGTGACGCTTCTGCCGGGAAAAGACACGCCGGTGAAGCTCCCCGTTGGCGCAAAGATCATTGTGGAAGAAGCTACGGCTCATTTCACGCAGGGTACTGTGCTCGCAGTCGTTAGCTCGGAGCTCGGCGACTCGACCGTGCGGTTGAACTAGAACAGCCAGAGAGCGCGTCCTGAGGATTCGGGACGCGCTTCTTTATTTCTGAAGAGTTTCGCGCCAGAGGATTTGCCGGAAGATTCCCATCCAGGTCATCGCCTCGCGGTGCGAGGTTCCCAGTTGCTGGACGAGCTGGCGGACGAGCGGCTCCGAGGCGTTGGCGGGGAAGCGGCGGGTGTAGCCGGTGGCTTGCAGGACGTCTAGTAGAAGTTGGGTGAGGCGCTCTCGGTCGTCTGCGGTGGACGGTGCTTCGTGGCGCGGTGGGATCTCGACGGAGGCTTCGAAGCCGGAACGCGTGAGCTCGTACAGGCAGACCGCTACTGACTGGCCGAGGTTCATGGAGAGATGGCGCGCTTGCTCGGGTGCGTACATCGGGATCGTGGTGAGAAGCGTCGCGTGGGAGAGCTGGTCGTTGGTGAGGCCGGTTTTTTCTGAGCCGAAGAGGAGAGCTACTTTTCTGTCGAGGGTAGGGTTCTGGGGTTCATTGCAACCCCATGTCTCAGAATCGAGACATGGGGCACCCGGTGTGGTGAGGGAGGCGAGGATTGTGGGGGAGGCTTGTTGGAGGGGGAGGATGGGGTGCTTGAGTTGGCGTTCGCCGATGGCGGTGGTGGCTACGATGAGCGTGCAGTCGGCTATGGCGGTGGCCAGGTTGTCGTAGCGGCGCGCGTTGGTCATGACGTGTTGGGCGGCTACTGCGGATTTGGCTTCTAGCTGGGCGGCTTCGAAGGGTGCGGCGAAATCGTTGACGATGCGGAGGTCGGAGAAGCCGAAGTCCTGCATGGCGCGGGCGGCGGCTCCGATGTTCGAGGGGTTGCGCGCACCGACGAGGACGACGGTGAGGCGGGCGCGGGCTGCGGTGGAGAGCATAAGACAGAGTGTAGAGCGTAGACAGTAGAGCGTAGAGAAAAGCGGTTGCAGCAGCTAAGGCTGGGTGGAGCGGGCGCCGGCGATGAGGATGTCGACGAGGCGGTGGGCGGCTGGTTCCCAGCCGGGTTCGTGGGTGGTGTGGAAGATGCCGACGAGGGCACGGATCAGGTCATCGGGATCGACGTCGGGGCGGAGATCGCCGCTGGCGACTGCGCGCTGGCCGAGGGAGACGAACGCGGCGTAGATTTGGCCTCGGGAGCCGATGATTAGGCGCGAGGAGCCTCCAGCGACCGTGTCCATTGCGGGGACGATGAGCAGTTTACCGGCAACGTGGTCGATGAAGAGATTCATCCAGGCGCGGAGAGCTTCGATTGGGGACAAGGTGGCGGCGAAGCGGGGCGCGGCGGCGGCAAGTTTTTCGACTTCGCTGCGATAGACGGCTTCAATGAGGGTGTCGCGCGTGGGGAAATGGCGGTAGAGCGTGCCGGGTCCGATGCCGGCGAGGCGAGCAATTTCGTCCAAGCTGGCGGCTGCTCCGTCGCGGGCGAAGACTTCTTTTGCGGCTTGGAGGATCAGTTCGCGGTTCCGCTGGGCGTCGGCGCGTGGCTTGCGGACGAGCGGCGGCCGGGTTGTGATTTGTTTCTTTATGGGCATGGCAAATAACTTGAAAATTTTTGCAACCGGAGACTGTCTCCGGTTATCTTAGTATGCGGAGACTGTCTCCGTTTTACGGCGTGGAGGCGGCCATGTCAATTTTCCGGTGCGGGCCGAACCGCGCCCTAACAGCAGAAGGAGATGTCTATGCGTATCTTTGTGACGGGATCGACGGGTTTTATTGGAACGGAGTTGGTGAAGGAACTGATTGCTGCCGGACACCAGGTGCGTGGGCTTACGCGCAGCGATGAGGGCGAGGAGCAGTTGAGGACGGTGGGTGCAGAGGTGCATCGCGGCAACCTGACAGACCTGGAGAGTTTACGGAGCGGAGCGAAGGGGATGGACGTGGTGGTGAACCTGGCGTTCAGCCATGACTTTGAAAACTTTGCTAAGAACGCGGCGGACGAGAAGGAGGCCATCCGTGCGCTTGGATCGGTGATGGAGCCGGGGACGCTGCTGGTGGTGACGTCGGGTACTGGGCTGGCGCAGGGCGGGCCGGGGCATGTGCGGACGGAGAGCGATCCGCCGGTCGACATGCCGGGGATTCCGCGGCAGCCGGAGAAGGTAGCGCGGGAGATTGCGAAGGACCGCGGCCTGAGGCTGGCCATTGTGCGGCTTCCGCAGGTGCACGATACGCGCAAGCAGGGGCTGGTGCCTTATGTGACGCAGACGGCGCGCGAGAAGGGCGTTTCGGTCTACATCGGCGAAGGGAAGAACCGTTGGGCTGCTGCGCCGTTGAAGGATGTGGCTCATCTTTACCGGCTTGTGGTTGAGAAGCAGGGCGAGGGCGCGACGGTCTACAACGCAGTGCAGGAAGAAGGCGTGTCGATGCGGGAGATTGCGGAGACAATTGGCAAAGGGTTGAAGGTGCCGATCAAATCGATCACGCAGGAGGAGGCGGCTGAGCACTTTGGGTGGCTGGCGCACTTTGCGGCGACGGACATGCCGGCTTCGAGCGAGTGGACACGCAAGACCCTCGGTTGGGAACCGACCGGGCCCGGGCTGATTGAGGACTTGTCGAACATGAAGTACTGAACGAGTTTAGTGAGTGAGCGAGTCGAACTGTACTCGCTCACTCGCTTTAACCTAAGTAGATACGTGGCGGCCTTCAGTACAGCTCTGATCACACCCCGCGATAGGTTCGAAGCAGTAGGCGCGGGATAGCCAGCAGAAATCCGATTGAGATTCGAGGGAGCGCGTGGAGGTCGTGGAGGACCGTGGTATCGTCCACGCCACCTAGCATGGCGCCGTTGCGCATGGCGTACCAACTGAAGCCGGACGACAGCGAGGTGAGGAAGAACGAGGCGAGGAGGCCTCCTGCGAGGTGGGGCGTGTGCGCTGCCTTGTGCACGGCGAGTTGTCCAAACACGAAGAAGCCCGGCAGGGCCACGAGAACGACGGCGAGCGTTGCGGCTAGCGGCTCGGTCTTACGGAGTTGCTGAGAGATGGCTCCTGCGAGTCCGGCGGCGAAAACGGCATAGGCTCCTTCGACGAGCATCGCGCGGAAGGCTACCCGCTCGCCGCTGCGGATATTGGTGGCGAAAAATGTCAAGCCTCGCAGAACTGCGGTAAACACGGCTGCCTTCCAACTCCACGGAGGCACGATGGATTGCAGCGGGTGCGTGATCATACCGGCGAGGGTCGGCCACAAGCCCGTGGGTCGGGCCGCGATCAGTGACGCATTGGCAGTCTTGGACAGACGAGTCTCCTTCTCAGCGTTAGCAGAGCTGGAACTTCGCGCTCCACGAAAGCTTGGATGCGAAGGTGGTCTTCGGGATAGGTACCAGGCATAGAGATGCGCCAGGGGGTGCTTGTTCTTAAAAAAAGACACCCCTCAGCGAGGGGTGTCGGAAAGAATCAGTGGAATTGTAATCGCTTCAGGGGATACGACATGCCAGATTTGGTCGTGTGTATCGCTGCGTTGAGACTAACGGTGGTTCTCTCTTGGATCTGGCTTGTTTTGGTGAGCCGGAGCTTTCGGAGCGGGTTGAGGCCTTGCGGCGGGTTGAACCCGGGTTGCGGTCTGTTGGCGCTGCGCGGGTTGAGAGCGCTGTGCCGGTTGGCGGTTCGGCGTGGATTGATAGCGCTGTGTCGATTGAGCGGCAGGTGCAGTCTCGGTGCGTGTGACGGGTGCTGAGCGAGGTGCGGCATACTCGGTTCGCGGCGCTGCTGCCGGGTTGGCGCGTTCGTTTGGCTGCGCGCCGCGGTTGGCTGCGGGATTTGCGGCAGGGTTGGCCACTGTGTTGCGTTGCGCCGGATTGGCCCCGTTGTTGGGCTGGCCAGGGTTGGCTCCGCGGTTGTTGGGGTTGAAGGATTTGCCGGCAGAGCGGTCGGCGGCCGAGATGGGCTGCGCGGCTGCGTGCTGTTGGGCGATCTGGTGGTAGGCTGCGGGATTCGGAGCAGCCAGCGTTGCTGGACGACCGTGGTTGACCGCCGCTAGCTGCGAACGATCCTGGGCAGCGAAGGTCTGGTGCTGCTGCTGGACCGTGGTGGGCTGGATGTGGCGCTCGTGGGACCACTGCTGTTCCTGCGTGCTGGGCGGGTGATTGATGCCGCCGGGGCCACTGAAGGAATAGTGGTTGTTGTTGATGATGGTGTTGTGGACGACGACTTCGCGATCGACATAGACGCGGTCGTGGTCAGGGTGCCAGCCACCATTGAAGTTGACGACTGCGCTGTTGTAGAAGAAGTGATTGCCGCGCCACTCGCCTCCGGCGAAGCCTATGCCTCCGTAGCCAAAGCCGTAGTTGACTCCGCCGTAGTAGCCGATGTGCGGACCCCAATAGCCTTCGTGCCAGCCGTAGTAGCCGTTTTCAAAGCCCCAGTAGCCGGGGGTCCAGAGATAGCCGGGTTCGGGAGCGAGCACCCAGGTGCCCGGTACCCAGAAATAGCCGGCGTCGCCGTAGGCCCAGTAACCGGGCGTCCAGATGTAGCCGTCGCCGGGGATAGGGGGTTGGGCGTAGACGGGGAGCTCGGGTGGGGGAACTCCGATGTTGAGGGAGATGCCGATGTGCAACTGCGCCTCGGCAGAGGGTAGCGCGAAGAGGGGGACGGCGACGGCTGCTGCGATGAGCAGGGTACGAAGCTGGCGGTGGACTTTCATGGTTAATCTCCTTGCAGCAACTCGCCAAAAGACGGCGGTCGCGCTTGCCCGATGGTTTGGGGTCGCTGGTTGGAACACGACGCCGCGCGAGTTGTTGCTATGGTTGATCGTATTTCGGCAGGGGTTGAGGTTGGGGAGCTAATTGCGGAGGGTTACGTGGTAAGTACTGCGAAGCTAAAGGAATTGTCGTAACAAGATAGGTTGGCCGAAGGTGCGCATGGAACGGCAGCAGAAGAAGCAGATTCCCGGAGGGAATGACAGAAAGAAATACAAGTGCAAGGGCAAAACAAGGGCAAGGGCAAAACACATGCGAGTGCCAATGGAAGGGCGAGTGCCGCGCGGGAGGCGGTGGGTGTAGGCCATTGACTACACTGGTTGGAGCGCTATGGCGGACAATTTTTCTCAGATCGTGAAGCAGCAGGCAGACATCGTCCGGATTGTGGGCGAGTATGTGAAGCTGCGGAAGAGTGGGGCGAACTGGTCGGCGCTGTGCCCGTTTCATCAGGAGAAGTCGGGGTCGTTTTATCTGTATCCCGCGAACGCGAGCTACTACTGCTTTGGGTGCCATGAGCATGGGGACGTGTTCACGTTTGTGATGAAGATGGACACGTTGAGCTTTCCCGAAGCGGTGAAGGCGGTTGCGACGAAGATGGGGATTCCGCTGCCGAAGCGGGAGTTTAGCTCACCGGAAGAGGCTCGGAACGCGGGCCTGCGGCGGCAGTTGATCGACGCGCATGAGGCGGCTACGCAGTATTTTGAGCAGAGCTTGAAGTCTCCTGAGGCAGCGAGGGCGAGGGAGTATCTGACGCTGCGCGGGGTGACCGCAGAGACGATTGCGAAGTTCCGAATTGGGTACGCGCCGGAGAGTTTTAATGACATGCGCGATCGGCTGGGGAAGTTCTTTTCGGAAGAGGCGCTGCGGGCTAGCGGGCTGTTCAGCTCGAAAGAGCAGGATGATGGGTCGCCCGGGCAGATGTATGCGCGGTTTCGGAAGAGGATTACGTTTCCCATTGCGAATGAGCAAGGCAAGACGATTGCGTTTACGGCGCGGGCGCTCGATACGGCGGAACAGGATCCTAAGGCGGGGCCGAAGTATTTGAATTCTCCCGAGACTGCGCTCTATACGAAGGGGCAGGTGCTGTTCAACCTCGATAAGGCAAAGGGTCCGGTGCGGGACTTGGATATTGCGCTGCTGGTTGAAGGGCAGATGGATTGCATCAGCGTGTACATGGGCGGGATTGCGAACGTGATTGCTACGAGCGGAACGGCGTTCACGGAGCACCAGGTGCGGCTGTTGTCGCGGTTTACGAAGCGCGTGGTGTTGAACTTTGATCCGGACCAGGCGGGAGCGAATGCTGCCGAGAAGACGATTGCGTTGCTGGTGGAAGAGGGCTTTGAGGTTCGCGTGGTGACGCTGGAGGGTGGGCTGGATCCGGATCGGTACATCAAGGAGCGGGGAATTGCGGCGTACTCGACTGCGGTGCGCGGGGCACTGCGGTATGCGGACTATCTGATTGAGCGGGCGCAGGTGATGTTTCCGGCGAGGACTCCTGAGAGCAAGGTGAAGGCGCTGAATATGCTGTTGCCTCATATTCGTCGCGTGCCGAATGCGATTGCGCGCATGGACTTCGCGGACAATGCGGCGCAGCGGCTGGGGATTGAGAGCTCGCTGATGCGGCAGGAGTTGAAACAGGCGGCGGCGCAGCGGCTGGAAAGCGTGCGGGCGGCTCAGCCTCGCGCGGTGAGCGAAGTTGAGAGGATTTTGCTGTGTGCGCTGGTGTTGCCGGATGCGGATTCGGCGCGGGCGTTGGCGGTGGAGAAATTGGGCGCGAATCCGGAATGGTATTCGGCGCTGGGGAGTGCGGCGGTGATAGAGGCGCTGGTGAATGCTCCGGCTCCGGATAATCCGTTCGATGCGGCTCCGGATGAGGTGTCGCGAATGCTGCTCGCGAGTGCGCTGCAGAGTGCGAGCGAGGAGGAGAATTCGGCGGAGAAAGTGGAGGGGGCGCTGCGTAGCTTGAAGGATCTGTACCTGGAACGGCGCATTCGCGATCTGCGGATACAGATTGCCGAGGCGGAGCGGCGCGGGGATGATGCGATGAAACTTCGGCTGATGCAGGAGTTGATGCATCTGAATCGGGAGATGAAGAGCTGAGGCGGTTGGTAGAATGACGGGGATGGGTGGCATAGGCCGGGTGGTTGCGCATGGATGATCGAACCAAACGGCGGCTGTTCGTTGGATTTGCTACAACGCTGATTAGCAAGGCAGCGGCGACGGTGATCCAGTTGGTGCAGATTCCTGTGCTGATCCATTACTGGGGCGAGACGACGTTGGGCGTCTGGCTAATCCTGTCGGGGTTGCCGACGTATCTGAGCTTTTCGAATGTGGGGTTCGGGTCGGTTGCCGGCAACGAGATGACGATGCTGATGGCGCGAAAGGAGCAGGATGCGGCGCTCGGCGTGTTTCAAAGTTGCTGGTGGTGGATTTCGCTGGTGATGGGGCTGACGGGCGCTGGGATGTCGGTGGCGCTGTGGCTTCTGCCGATGGGGCGGCTGCTGAATGTCAAGTCGCTCAGTGAGCACGATGTTAGCTGGGTGCTGTTCTGGCTGGGGCTGTCGGTGCTGTTCGGGCAACTGGAGCAGCTGTTGCAGTCGGCGTATCGGTGCATTGCTCGGTATTCGTATGGGAATTTTCTGAAGAGTGGATTGTCGTTGGCGGCGTTTGGTGCGCAGCTGGTTCCGGTGGTGATGGGGTATGGTCCGCGCACGACCGCGATGGTGTTTGCGCTGGCAAATATTACGGTGACGCTGATTCTCTGCGTGACGGTGAAGCTGGATATTCCGTGGATCAGCTATGGGTGGAAGTATGCGTCGTTCCAGGAGATCAAGCGGCTGACGCGGCCGTCGCTGGCGTTCATGGGATTCCCGCTGGGCAATTCGTTGAACATCACGGGATCGCAGCTGGCGGTGAACTATGCGATGGGGCCGAAGGCGGTCACCGTGTTTGTGACGGCGCGGACGGTGTCGCGGCTGGCGCTGCAGGCTGTCGAGATGGTGAAGAACACGGTGTGGCCGGAGCTGTCGATTGCGTTTGGCGCGGGGAATATGGAGGTGGTTCGGACGCTGCATCGGAGGGCTTGCCAGATCGCGCTGTTGATGAGCTTGAGCGTGGTGGCGATTGTAGCTACGCTCGGTCCGACGTTCCTGCATAAGTGGACGCTGGGGAAGGTTCCGTCGAGCCCGGGACTGGTGGGGCTGTTGCTGGTGGTGGTGGTGTTCTATTCGTTGTGGTCGACGAGTTCGACGCTCGTGGCGGCGATTAATCTGCATGAGCGGCTGGCGACGGTTTACTCATTTGCGACGGGGATTACGGTAGTCGTGACGTACTTTGCAGCGAAGAAATATGGGCTGTATGGCGCGGCGGGATCGCTGCTGCTGAGCGAACTGATTATGGATGCGTATGTGCTTCCGGCGTCGTTGAAGATTTCGCAGGATACTTGGGGCGGGTTTATGGGGGCGATGCTACATTATCCGCCGTCGCTGAGGCCGAAGGCGCTGGTGGCGCGGCTCCGGAAGAGGACGGCGGAGGTTGAAGTGGAGCTGGAGGAGCGGTGAGTCGCGGGCCGTGATTAGTGCATACTGGCTTCGAGGGTGCGATGGCTGGGCTGACGTTGCGGGTCAATCGATGGGTGCGGGGAGCTTGCGTGGGGGCGCTGCTTTGCTTGCTGGCGCTGCAGTTGGTGCATGTGGCTCGGGCTACGTCGTCTAGTTGGGACGAGGCGCATCACCTGTTCGATGGGTACACGGTTTGGAAGCTGCATGACTATCGGCTGAATCCTGAAGTGCCTCCGTTGATCAAGCTGACGGCGGCGCTGCCGTTGCTGCATATGCAGCTAAAGGTGCCTCCGAACCAGGGGCGGCCGAATCAGACGGAAGCGTTTCTGGATGGTAAGGCGTTTGTTTGGGGGAATGGTGGCGACCGCGTATTGTTTCCGGCACGGATGGCTTGCGCGGGCTTTGCGCTGGCGCTGGGGTTGCTGATTTATTTCGCAGCGGAGGAGATGTTCGGATTTGTGGCGGGGATTTTTGCGCTGGCGATGTTCGTGTTCGATCCGAATGTGCTGGCGAATGGCGCGATGGTCACTACCGATGTGGGGGCCGCGTTCTGCTTCGTGGCGGCCATGTACAGCTTCTATCGGTATTGCAGGAAGCCGGGGTGGGTGAGGTTGGGACCTGCGGGGTTGGCGTTGGGGCTGGCGCTGTCGGCGAAGTACACGGGGATTTTTGTGGTGCCGATGCTGGTGCTGGTCGTGGTGGCGGAAGGGGTGATGGCAAAGGATTGGCGGGTGCTTTGGCGGAGGGTTGGGGCGCTGGTCTTGATGGGGTTCGTGGCCTGGGTAGTGGTGTGGTCGTTCTACGGATTTCGATACAAGGCGGCTCCGGTGGGGAAGGAGTTGAATCCTCCGCTGGCGAACTATCTGGCGCAGATGCATGACCAGCGCGATGCGTCGATATTGCGGGCGATGGCGAAGATGAAGGTGCTGCCGGAGGGGTATCTCTGGGGGCTCGAGAACACGAAGGAGACTGAGTGGGATGATCCGAGCTACTTCTGGGGGAAGGTGTATCGGCATGGGCACTGGGAATATTTCCCGGTGGCGCTGCTGATCAAGTCGACGCTGGCGCTGCTGATTCTGGTGGCGCTGGTGCCCGTGGCGTGGCTGTGGGGGTTTAAGGGACGGGCGCGGGAGATGGTGTTTTTGCTGGTGCCGGTGGCGGTGTATCTGGCAATCTCGATGAGCTCGGATATGGATATTGGGGCGCGACATTTGCTGCCGGTGTGGGCGTTTCTTTATGTGCTGGTGGGCGGCACCGCGATGGTGTTGCTGGATCACGATGTGCGTTGGGGGTGGGTGCTCGCGGGGTTGATGTGCTGGCAAGTGGTGACGTCGGTGCGGGTGATGCCGGCGTACATGGCGTATGGAAATGAGGCTTGGGGTGGACCGGCGAAGGTTGATCGGTATTTGGGGGACGCGAATACAGATTGGGGTCAGCAGTTGAAGGCGGTAAAGTCTTATCTAGATGAGCGGCATGTTACGAACTGCTGGTTCGCTTACTTTCCGGATGGGTCGATCGATCCCGAGGACTATGGAATCCACTGCAAGCGGCTGCCGACTACGGACTTGTTGTACTGGCTGGACGTGCCGGTGACGACGCCTCCGGTGATTTCGGGGACGGTGCTGATCAGTGCGGGGGATCTCGAGGGGATTGAATTTGGGGATGGCAAGCTGAATCCTTATGACGACTTTCGGCGGCTGAAGCCTACGGCCGTTATTCAGCATGGCGTGTATGTGTTTGATGGGACGTTTGCGGTGCCGCTGGCGGCGGCGCTCGTGGAGGCTCAGGATGCGTCGAAGCTGTCGGATGAGGGGCAAATGGATGCTGCTCTGGCGAACGCGGAGGATGCGGCGCGCCTGGCGCCTTGGTCCGGACAGGTGCAGGCTACGTTGGGGGATGTTTTGTTGAAGGACGGGAAAAAGGCTGAGGCGCTGCGGACTTATGAGACCGCGTTGGGGATTGAGGAGACGGTGCGGCCGGATCTGCAGCAGGAAGAGGCTGCGGGGTTGCGGGCGAGGATTGCGGAGTTGAAGAAGGAGGGGGTTTAGGCTTTCGCTCGATGCTGAGCAGGGACTGGATGCTCCACTCCCCATGCTTGCCATGAGGTTGGCGTGGGTGGTGCGGAGGGGTGGCTGGGGTTGCTTGCGCGGGGGCTGGCCGATAGGTTGGAAGGATGGAACTGAAGCCTTACAGTGGGAAAGCGAAACGTGGCGCGAGTGGCGTAGGGAAGACGGATGCCGGGACGACGGCTCCGGGGTTTGTGAATCAGAATCGGCAGAAGACGGTGGCTCGGACGGGGTTTCGGTCGGGGTCGTTTGCCGGGCAGATTATTTACAAGATGCGCTGCGGGGATTGTGGCGCGGAGTACGGGGCGAACGGGTGCGATATTCATGCGCGGCGGTGTCCCGGATGCCAGGGTGGCGTTGCGGGAGAGACCTTGCGGGAGGCTGCGCCGGGGTTGTTTGGGTAGTCCTGCGCGGACGGCGAGGGACACGGTTCTTCGGCAGAGTGGTATCCCACCCGTTCCGGCGATGAAGCTACCGGCACGGATGGGCACCCGGAGGTGTGGGAGGGTTGAAGCTTAGTGGGAGACTTGGGCGCTTGCCTGGGAGGCCTCATGCGCCTTGGTGGAGTGGTCGTGTGCCTGCTCGGAGTGGTCGTGAGCCTTGGCGGAGTGGTGGGCTGCTTCTTCGTGGTTGCCGGCCTCGTGGTGCTCGGCTGCGGCGTGGTGGGCTTTGGCGGCTTCTTCGTGGTGGGCGGCTGCGGTGCGATGAGCTTCGTGTGCCATGGGTTTCTCCTGTGACCGGATTCTTCCGGTGTTCGAGATGCTAGAGGTGGGCGTGTTTCATTGGTGTGAGGGGGATGTGAAAAGTCTTCGCGTGGCTTCTGGTTCACCTTCGGCCGTGCGACCGGTGGGTGGACGAGTGTTCGTTTAGCGTGATACATACGCGACAGTGATGACTTATCCATTGTGGACAGTGCCCCATACTCATATAGTGAGAACTGTTCATGACGGATGAAGCTAGACCATTTTTGCGATGGGCGGGTAGCAAAAGGCAGATACTGTCCCACCTCGCTCCATTCTGGAGCAACGCGACTAGATATGTTGAGCCGTTTGCAGGATCCGCGTGCCTCTTCTTTCGTTTGCAGCCGAAAGAGGCGATTTTAGGAGATTTGAATAAGGAGCTAATTTCGACCTATCGGGTCGTCCGAGATTTTCCTCAAATCGTCCATACGCGACTTCAGGAATATGAAAATTCTGAGACAGAATATAAGCGTGTGCGGGCACTCAATCCTATTGATCTTTCTAAAGTCTCGCGAGCTTCTCGCTTCATATATCTGAATCGATTTTGCTTCAATGGGCTCTATCGGACGAACCTTGCTGGGCGCTTCAACGTTCCTTATGGGGGAGAACGATCGGGCAGCTTGCCCAGCCTAGACCAATTGGTTATGTCCTCCAAGCTTTTTCGGAGGGCGAAGTTTGTGCAGGGAAAATTTCAAAAAACGTTAGCACTCGCGAGAAGGGGGGATTTTGTGTACATGGACCCTCCTTATAGTGTGGCCGCCAAGCGAGTGTTTAAGGAATATGACGCCAGTATCTTCAGTCAAACCGACGTCCTCGCCTTGCGACAATCCCTCGAGCTATTGGCACGGGAGAACATTTCATTCTTGGTGAGCTATGCCGAGAGCGACGAGGCAGATTATTTAGCAACAGGATTCAACGTGAAACGTCTTTCCGTGAAGAGGCACATCGCGGGGTCTTTCACTAATCGGATAGCTTCAAACGAAGTCCTAATCTATCCCTGAAGGGATGCAATATGGCAGACCAAACAGCATCATCGATAACCGTGGATGTGGTGCCCACCGGGCTTCTTGTACACCTAGGCGTGGATGACATTAAGCCAAGCGCTAACAATCCTAGGCTTCTGTTCGACGGGGCGGAACTTGAAGCTTTGAAGAGGAACATTCGAATACATGGCGTTTTAGTTCCTCTGACCGTTTACAAACCGAAGGGCCAAAATCGTTACTCCATTTTGGATGGCGAACGTCGTTTCCGTTGCGTCAGCGACCTGATAGATAGTGGTCTGACAGTCCCAATCCCCGCTAACGTTGTTCAGCCCCCCGATCCAATTTCGGGGCTGCTTTACATGTTTTCGATCCACAATTTCCGAGAGCAGTGGGAGCTCATGCCAACCGCGCTTGGACTCAAGCAGGTGATGGAGACGCTTGGAACCACGGACAGCCGAGAACTCAACAGGTTGACCGGTTTGAGCGACCCTCAGATTGAGCGGTGCAAGAAACTTCTAGCGTTTCCAGAAAAGTATCAAAAGATGTCGCTTGATCCAGAACCAAAAACGCGAATTCCTTCGAACTTCTGGATCGAGGCGAAGCCCGTCATTGACCTCTGTGTAACGGACATTCCGGAACTCGCAAAGGAGGGAGATGATTTCGTAACCGACAAGCTCGTAGAGAAGTATCGAGCTGGCGCAATCAAGAGCGTCATTCATTTCCGGCGGTTGATGGAGGCTTACGATCTCACCGCTGAGAACGAAGATGCTAGGCACAAGGTGACCGAGACGATCCAACGCTTTGTCATGAATCCTCAGCTGGAGACGCGCGCTGCATTCGACGATTTTATTCGCGATAATCGTCGCATTCAGGCTGTCGTCAAGGCGTGCGAAGGTTTCATGTCGACGCTGGAGCGTTCTCATCTGGAGTTCGTAGGGGATGAAGAGGATCGCGCTTCAATCCATGGGGCACTGTTCGGTGTGCGCGAATTTCTTAACCAACTAATCTCAAAGGTGGAGGGGACAGATGCACCGCTGTTCAGTGAAGGAGATGACGCAGAGTAATGTTTCTGTCCTTCTTGAGGTCTTGTCGATTTGTCGGCAAGTTCTACGGCTATGAACCGCGTGCGGTCACGCCTTTGAATTTGCTTCGCTGGCTCCGGCAGTTTCCGCGAGAGGACCGAGTGTCCGCGCTTAGGGTATTGGACAAGGTCGTTTATTTCAACAAGAAGCGTATTGTGACAGCGCTCTTGGATCATAATGCAGCAATTCAGAGGGCGCTTCTCGACCGTGGCCTAGGTCCCGATCATATCGCCTACGTCCACATCGATACCCCGGGCAGCAGCAGTTCCATCATGATGAACCTGCTGCGAAATAAAGGAAATCTTCAACGCCTGCCGAGCCTTATTCTCGATGCGAATGACCCGCAAAAGCTTATTGACTTTATTCAGCGAAAGAAGAACGTAGCTGTCGTGTACGTTGACGACTTTCTAGGTACAGGTAAGCAATTCTGTAAAGCGAGAGATTTTCTCGCCGATTTCTTCCCCACGGCACAACCTGAACTATTGTTGGCTCCGTGTATCTGTGAAGAGGCTTTCAAGGAATTGGCGAAACGCGACGTTGAAGTATTTACATCCCTGATCCATGCCAAGGCAGATAGGCCCTTGCACCCCAATTCGAGAATTCTTGAACCGGCCAGTAAGACGAGGCTGCTCAACATGAATAAACGCATTGGGAAACAACCTAGTGGTTTTGGTGCGTTAGCCGCATCTGTCGCTATGTTTCACAACGTCCCCAATAACATGCCTCTTCTGTTGAGGGGAAGCATTGATCAAAGTCCATTTGTGGGTATCTTGCCGAGGACCACTGATTTGCCGCTACCTCGAAAATATGGTCAGTAGCCGACAGTGCGACAGATGAGTAAGGGCTCCGAGATTAGTCGGAGCCCTTTATTTATTCGGAAGACTAACCGCTACTGCAGGAGCGTGCCGTCGGGGCCGGTTGGTTTGTCGTCTGGGGGGATGATGGTGGCGCTGGCTACCTTGTCGTCCGTGTCTAGGTTTAAGAGGCGGACGCCGGAGGTGCTGCGGCCGGCGCTGCGGACGGATTTGGTGTCGATGCGGATGATCTTGCCGAATTGGCTGATCACCATCATCTCGGTGGTGTCGTCGACGAGGTTGATGTTGGTGACCTTGCCGATTTTGGTGGAGGTCTTCATGTTGATGACGCCCTTGCCTCCGCGGGTCTGGAGGCGGTAGGCGTCGACGTCGGTGCGCTTGCCGTAGCCGTTGTCGGAGACGGAGAGGATGAGGCAGGGGGTGAGGCCGAGTTTTTCGTCGAGCTTCTGGAGCTTGGCGGCGGCTTCGGGGGTGAGGGCGGGGGC
>Ga0302319_10014139_pt1 | contig 14913 bp, 15 predicted proteins | sample Bog_T0_2_FD_203319 | JGI IMG/M metagenome (GOLD analysis project Ga0302319, IMG submission 203319) | Peat permafrost microbial communities from Stordalen Mire near Abisko, Sweden - Bog_T0_2 | ecosystem: Environmental > Terrestrial > Soil > Wetlands > Peat | place: Sweden: Abisko, Stordalen Mire... | reverse complement strand
CATCGGCGTCGTCCGTCGCCTCCAACCAGCCGGACCGTGATCGGCGGGGCTTCCGCCCCGTACCCGCCAAGTCTCAGCAACCCCCAGCGCCGGCCATGTTCGATCTGAAACCGCGATGAAAATCAGCGCGTGGGGCACTGTCCTACGCGCTTTTCCCGTCATTCCCGGCTTGCCGACGAATAAAACGGGTTAGAGCCGTGGGCCATTTTCAATATGGGCCTACCAGATCCCGATGCTTACGCCGGGAACATAGACCACCGGCGGCGGATTGTACGGCGACCCGTAGTATGAATTGCCATATGATGAGCCATAGACCACGGGGGGCGGCCGGTAATAGCCGCCACCGCCGCCGTGTCCATAACCACGTCGCCCGTCATGTCCGCCGCCGTGCCAAGCTTGGTGGCCGCCGCCACCATGCTGTTGCGCGCGAGCCGACACGGCCGGCGCCCCCAGCACGAGAAAGGTAGAAATCGCCAGCCCGGCCGCAAACCTCAGCCACGGGCCGCTCTTTGATTTGGTGTCGATGGCGCGGGTCATAGGAACCTTCTTTGGTTGGCGTGAGCGTCACATCGCAGAGTCCGAGTGTGGGCCTTGCTAACCATGCGACCGAGCGCTCCTGGGACCGGAATTCATGAACACCGCGTCAGCGATCTTCTTCTGGGAATCGGGCATTGCGTTGTAGAGCGTATCAAACGAGGAAATCAAATTCTGCAGCCCGTCGAGATGCGCCTGCGCGAATTTCTGATAGACCGTCAAATCCTCCACCGCTGTCCTGTTTTGCGCTGGCATCGCCCGATTTTCCGCGACCAGCTTGTCTATTGCGGCAGCATTTTCACGCATTGCGTCCGCCACGCCGTTCCATAGCGTTCCTGGGCAGGCGTTATTCTCAGCGCCGCGTGAAGAGTCCCGATCCGCTGGTCGACCGTCTCCCCCTTTCCCTCGGTAGCTCCTCGGCCGGCCGGGATCTGTGGCGCAGAGGCCTGCGCGGTCTGGATTGTTGCTATCGTGGCGTTATCAGCGTGAGCTGAGGTCGTTGGGCTGCCGAGCATCGTCGCGGTCAGCAGGGCCGCGATCGCAGCCGAGCGAATGAAGGGCACGGGCTGGGCAATCGGGAGGGTGAAAGGTGACATGGCGATACCTCTTTCCGGGTTCTGGTAAGGCGGCTTGGCCCGGACGTACTGATTGGTTGGCGCTGCGCGGCGCCTGTTCGGCCGTTTGACGGACTGCGCCGGAAAGCGGCAGCACGGGCGTGGTGGCCCTGCCAGTCTTGACAATAGCTGACGGTATGTCGCGACGAACAGGTTCGGAAAATACCCAGGCGTTAACCCGTTGAGTGTCGGCCGCCTGCCTACACTTCTTCCGGCGCGGACACTTTGCCGGACAGTCAGGGGCGTGATCTGAATGATCGAGCAAATGTGCCGATGCTCGGCCGTCTGGCAGGTATCCTGAGCCGAACTGAGTAGTTTCCGATGCTACCGCCATCGTTGGCAGCCGGCTAGGCTTCACTTGTCTATCAGGCCGGCTCAAGTCGGGTGGCGCTTCGGCATGGACGCATACTGCCTAAAGCTTGGCCGGCAGGCTTGCAAGGTCAGCGGCTGTCGACCGGCGGCCAGAATCGACCGCGAACATCTCAACAAACGGAGACCGACATGGACACGAATTGCGTTGCCGGTGCGGCCAAGGGGACCAAAGGCCCCATCCAGGGGTATTCCACCGTTCGCTTCTCTTTGGCCATATCCCTGCTCTGTCTTGGCACGGTCGGCTGCGTCGATGTGCACAGCCCGCCGCAGCAACCGCCCGCGGCAACGATCGTGACACCAGCGCCGATGACCTATGCGTCACCCGGCACGACCACCTATGTCGCCCCGGGCACAACCACGACTGTGGGACCCGCTGGCACAACGACTGTGCAACGTGCCTATTGAGCGAGACGAGCTGACCGCGGAAGGCAAGCGCGAGGTCCAGGGCAACTTCAAAACGCCGTCGGTGGCGCGAAGGATGCGCTGCGGACGCCTCGCACGCGGATAAGCCCGGATTACGCCATCTAATTGTTCGCAACGGCCGGTTCATGGTCGGCACGTTGAATTGCAACGAGGGAATCAACCGTCATGTTAGAATCGATCAAGCAGATCAGGGAATCGGGCGATAGCGTATTCGCCGCATTGACCGCCAAGGCGGAAGCCTTTGGGGCGCATCTTGCGCTCTCGACGCAGCAGGCGAAAGAGCGACTTGGGCGTCAGAAGCAGGCGGTGGACGATGCGCTCGATAACCTGCAAGCTGGCGTCCAGCGGCAGAATGACCTGGCGCAGGATGTCAGGCAGAAGCTGGCATCGGAAATCGATGGTGCGAAAGCACAGATCGGGCGTGTCACAGAAGCTACGGCGGATGCCGGCGTGGCAGGGCGGAAGCAAATCGACGATGCCCTCACCCGGTTCGAAGCGGCTTTCGACGAGCAGGTGGCGCAGTCCGGCAAGACGCTCGATGCCGCGACGGATGCCGTTCTGCATTCTTACGTGAAGGCGCGCGAATCGCTCGACGCAGAGTTGGAAGCCGTCGCCGCCCATGCAAAGATCCAGGCCGCCTATCAGGGCGAGGCGTTCGATCAGCGCAAGCGGGAACTCGGCGAGAGATTCACCGCAATCAAGCAGCAGCTTGAGGAACAGCGCTCGAAGTACGCTGGAAGGCTGCAGGAATTCGAGGGCGAGTGGAAGCAGGCTGCCGAGCACGCCGTCGGGGCATTCAGGAAACTGTTCGACTGAGTCGGGCGCCGGCGTCAGGCCGGCCCCATTCCAGCCCACCGGATCTGCTTGGCGACCAGAGTCCGGGCGTCTGGTTCCCTGATGAGATCAGCCCGGCGCAAACCTGGCGGTGATTCTGACGATCGCGACGCAGATCGATAGGACCGTGATCGAACGATCATCGGACGTCGGACAGCGCAGCCCCCGTCCCGCGGACCGTCGAGATCACGGCGATCGACGAGACCGGAGCACATGCCACTACGTTGCAAGAGAAGCTCCGCGAGCCGAATCGCGTGATCGTGCCTAAGCCGCGTGTCCGAGCGACGAACAGCATTGCCAATTCGGGAGGGAACAATGCGCACAAACAGGACGTTTGACGATTTGAAGGTTGGCGACACGGAGCAGATCGCCCGCGTGGTGACACCCGACGACCTCTACATCTTCGCCCATGTCAGCGGCAATTTGAACCCGGTGAACCTGCCGGGCTCGGCCGGAGACGGGCCGGATGACGTGGTGAATCCCGCGCCGGCGATGTGGCTGGGCTCGCTGTTCTCGGCGGTACTCGGCAACCTGCTGCCGGGTCCCGGAACACTGTACCGTGCGCAGAGCCTCACGTTCTTCGGCCGCGCCCATGTCGGCGAGACGCTGACGGTGCGCGTAACCGTGACGGAAAAGCGCCCTCCGCAGACTGTGATATTGCAGACGCACCTGCTGCACGGCGACGACCTCATCGTAGAGGGGTTCGCGACCGTGCTGGCGCCGGTGACCAGCAGCACCATCGCCGACAGCGTCCTGCCGGAACTGATGGTGGCGCGGCATCGGCATGTCGCACGGCTGCTCGCCGCCTGCCGCGACCTGCCGCCCCTGACCACCGCAGTGGTCGTGCCAGAGGACGCGAACTCCCTCGCTGGCGCGCTCGCCGGCGCGCGGAACGGGCTGATCACGCCGATCCTGATCGGCGATGCCGAGCGTATCAGCGACGTTGCGGAGAAGAGCGGCCTGAGCCTGCGCGGCTTGACGGTCCTGAACGTCCCCAGCCACGACGCCGCGGCAGCGCGCGCGGTCGAACTGGTGCATGCCGGGGAGGCCGCCGCGATCATGAAGGGGAATCTGCACACGGATGAGCTGCTGCGGCACGTCGTGAAGTCCCAAGGCGGGCTGCGTGGCACGCGCCGTATCAGCCATGTCTTCGTGATGGACGCGCCGGGCCTGCCGGACCTGCTGCTGGTGAGCGACGCCGCGATCAACATCGCGCCGGGACTCAAGGAGAAGGTCGATATCACGCAGAGCGCGATCGATCTCGCGCTGGCGCTTGGCATCGTGGAGCCGAAGGTCGGCATCCTGTCCGCGGTGGAGACGGTGAACCCGGACATGCAGTCCACGCTGGATGCCGCGGCGCTGTCCAAGATGGCGGAGCGCGGCCAGATCCGCGGCGGCATCGTGGACGGGCCGCTGGCGATGGACAACGCCATCAGCCTGACGGCCGCAAAGAGCAAGGGACTCACCTCACTCGTCGCCGGGCGCGCCGACGTCCTGATCGCGCCCAATCTCGAAGCCGGCAACATCCTGGTCAAGCAGCTCACCTACGCGGCACAGGCCGAAGGTGCCGGCCTGGTGCTTGGCGCCCGGGTGCCGGTGCTGCTGACAAGCCGCGCCGACGAGGAGACCGCGCGGATGTTCTCCTGCGCGGTGGCGGTGCTGTTCGTCCACTGGCAGAAGACCGGCAAGAGCGCGGTGCCGGTGACGCCGCTGAAGGCGATCGTCCCATGACCAGCAACGTCGTCACGCTGAACGCCGGGTCGTCGTCCCTGAAATTCGCCTTGTATGAACTGACCGACCATGCGCCGAGACTGCGCGTGGCCGGGCTGGCGGAAACGGTCGGCACCGAGCGCCACATGACGGTGCGCGACGGCAGCGGGGAGGTGATTCACCGGGAGACCTGGAACGCCGGCGTCCGGCCATTTCACGCGGATGCGCTGCACCGGGTGCTGGCCTGGTGGCGATCGGCCTTTCCCGAGCCGAATATCGTCGCCGCTGGCCATCGCGTGGCGCATGGCGGGGTGTTTTATGCTGGTCCCGTCACCGTCACCGACGCTGTGATGGTGCAATTGCGGGCGCTGGTGCCGCTGGCGCCGCTGCACCAGCCGCACAATCTCGCCGGCATCGAGGTGGCACGCGAAGCGTGGCCGGATGTGCCGCATGTCGCCTGCTTCGACACCAGCTTTCACCGCGTGCATCCGTTCGTCAACGACGTGTTCGCCTTGCCGCGGCACTTCTACGACGAAGGCGTGCGGCGCTACGGCTTCCATGGGCTGTCCTATGAGTCCGTCATCGGCCGCCTGCGTGCGATCGCGCCGCTGCACGCGGCCGGGCGGGTGGTGATCGCGCATCTCGGCAACGGTGCGTCGATGTGCGCAACCCGCGATGGGCTGTCGGTGGCGAGTTCGATGAGCTTCACCGGCCTTGACGGCCTGGCGATGGGCACGCGCTGCGGCCAGATCGATCCGGGCGTGGTGCTTTACCTGCTGCAGGATCGGCGCATGAGCGCGGCGGCCATCAACGACCTGCTCTACAAGGAGTCTGGTCTCAGGGGCTTGTCGGGCGTGTCGGCCGACATGCGGGAGCTGGAGGCATCCAACCGGCCGGAGGCGGCCGAGGCGATCGCGTATTTTGTGTCCCGCGTCCGCTACGAGCTGGGCGGCCTGGCGGCCGAACTGAAGGGGCTGGACGCCGTGGTGTTCTGCGGCGGCATCGGCGAGCGCGCCTGGCGCGTGCGCGAAAGCGTGCTGCAAGACGAGGCGTGGCTTGGCATCGAGCTCGATCACAAGGCCAATCGCGATTCGGCGCCGGTGATCTCGACGGACGACTCGCGTGTTCGGGTGTACGTGATGCCCAGCGACGAGGAAGGGGTTATCGCGCGCCACGCGGTTGGGATGCTCGACCGGGCCGCCGCCGAAGCGGCTGCGATCGCTAACCTGTTCGGCCAGGACATGGTTCAGGGCGCGATGGACGCGGCGCCGGCATAGTGCAAGCCGACCCGGCCCGGTCCAGGCGGTTTCCGGGCCGGGTGCTCGGGGCATTGGCACGGTGGAAGCGCGTGCTGCATGATCGTCACGGCAGCGGCAGGACTTTCGAGGAGACATCCCATGACGACCTATCGTGCGCCGGTGCGCGACATGCAGTTCGTGATCAACGAGCTGGCGGACCTCAAGGGCTTCGCCGCTGTCCCCGGCTTCGAAGAGATGACTCCGGACCTGCTGGAGGCCGTCCTGGGCGAGGCGGCGAAGCTGGCCGGCGAGGTGCTCGGGCCACTCAACAAAATTGGCGACGAGCAGGGCGCATCCTGGACGCAGGATGGCGTGGCCGCGACCGAGGGATTCGCCTCGGCTTACCGCCAGTTCGTTGACAATGGCTGGAACGCCCTCGCTGGCGACCCCGAACGGGGCGGCCAGGGGTTGCCGAATCTCGTGGCTGCGGCGGCAGTCGAGATGTGGAATTCGGCGAACATGTCCTTTGCCCTCTGCCCTCTGCTGACCGCCGGGGCGATGGAGGCGATCAATGCTCACGCTTCCGATGCGCTGAAGGACCGGTACTTGCCGAACCTTGTCAGCGGCGAGTGGACCGGCACGATGGATCTGACCGAGTCGCAGGCGGGATCGGACCTGTCGGCCGTCCGCACCAAGGCGGTGCCCGACGGCGACCATTACCGGGTGTTCGGCCAGAAAATCTTCATCACCTGGGGCGACCACGACATGGCCGCCAATATTGTGCACCTGGTGCTTGCGCGCCTGCCAAACGCGCCGGAAGGCACGCGGGGAATCTCGCTGTTCATCGTGCCCAAATTCCTGGTCAATGCGGACGGCTCGCTCGGTGAGCGCAACGACGTGTCCTGCGCCTCGATCGAGCACAAGCTTGGCATCCACGCCAGCCCGACCGCCGTGATCGCGTTCGGCGACAAGGACGGTGCGGTCGGCTACCTGGTGGGGCAGGAGAACAAAGGTCTCGCTCACATGTTCACCATGATGAACGAGGCGCGGCAAAAGATCGGGCTGCAGGGCCTGGCGATCGCCGAGCGGGCCTATCAGGCGGCGCGCGACTACGCCAAGGAACGGGTCCAGGGCCGGCCGGCCGGCCAAAGAAGCGGCGACCGGGTCACCATCATTCATCATCCTGATGTGCGGCGCATGCTGCTGACGATGAAGTCTCAGATCGAGGCGATGCGCGCGTTCGGGTACGTTTTGTCGGCCGACAACGACCTCGCGCGCAGGCACCCGGATGCCACGGAACGCCAGCGCCGCCAGGCGCGCGTGGACCTGCTGACGCCGGTGCTGAAGGGCTGGTGCACCGAACTCGGCGTCGAGATCGCCTCGCTCGGCATTCAGGTCCATGGCGGCATGGGGTTCATCGAGGAGACCGGCGCCAGCCAGTATCTGCGCGATGCGCGGATCGCCACGATCTACGAGGGCACGACCGGGATTCAGGCCGCCGACCTGGTTGGGCGCAAGCTGACGATGGACAACGGCGCGGCGATGGCGGCTCTGGTGGCGGAAATGCGTGACGTAGAGACGCAGCTCGCCGATGCCGGTGGCGCCGGGTTCGCGGCAATCGGCGAGAACCTGGCCGCCGGCGTGCAGGCGCTGAAGCAGGCCACAGCGTGGGTTTTGCAAACGATCGGCCAGGACCAGGACGCGGCCCTGGCGGCTTCGGTCAGCTATCTGATGCTGACCGGATACGTGTGCGGCGGCTGGCAGATGGCACGCGCCGCGCTCGCCGCGCAGACGGGGTTGGCGTCAGGCGGGGACCAAGCTTTTTACCGGGCCAAGATCGGGACGGCAACGTTCTACGCCGAGCAGATACTCCCCAAGGCGAGCGCCCTGCTGACCGTCGTGCAAAGCGGTGCGTCCACCGCGCTCACTGTGCCCGAGGAGCAGTTCTGAGAAAGGCAAGCCGCCGCGGTCGTAAGGAGAACAGCGCGCTGGTTTCGTTGGCGCGCTGCCCTGCGAGGCCGGCTGGTTGTTCCTGGTGTTGAGCCTGCTATTGGCGGCCGGCCTCAGCCTGACAAAGCGGTGTCGATAAGCTGAATGGCGTGAGCGCGATCACCGCCGCCCAGGGCGCGGCGCGCATCGTTGATCCGGGAGACCAACTGACTGTCGCTCGGCGCGTTCGTCTGGCCTTGCGCAACGGAGCGATCCAGCGCCCGCGTCTCGGCCATCTCCAACGATTGCTGCGCCTGCCCGGTGTGGCCGGCGACAAGCGAAGCACGAGCGGCTCTCAGGTAATCTTGCGGCGCCGCATTCTCGCCGATTCCCGAGCGCGGCAAGGTCGGCGCGATTCTGGATCGCGTATCGCCAGGCACGATGTTGCTGGCCTTATCGGACCGCGGCAGCGAGTCGCCGACGCCGACCTCATGGCCTGGCCGCGTGCCTGTAGCACTGTCAGTGCTGGATGGCACCAGCGCCAGGGCCGGCGTGACGCTCATCGCAAGCAGAGCGGCAGCAGTGAAATGAATACCACGCATGGGAACGAACTCCTTCGAACCGGGTGAAACGAGCGGTCGCGGCAACAGGCCGACTTTCTCGGCGGGCATGCTTCCGCCCAACGAATTTCGGACGCCTCGCAAAGCACGATCTTGCAAAGCGACGCCGCGGAAAAGCGGGCAGGAGCTAAGCTCGGTCGGCAAGAGCGCCGATGGAAGCGCTATCCCTTCAGCGTATCCTTTGCGCTTCCGGCAGCGTTCCGCAGCTTGCCTTCGACCTGCTCGGTCTTGCCATCGACCTGCAGTTTGGCATCGCCTACGATTTTGCCAACGAGTTCCTTCACTGAGCCGATGACTTGCTTACCGGCGCCGATGACCCCGTCCTTGTCCGTCTCATTTGATACCGTCTTTTGCTGTTTGTGGCGCACTCGCTGGCTGCGGGCGGACGAAGGTCGAGCCAGCCTGCGCGGGTTTTTGGGCCGCCTTCGGCTTCTTCGGTTCCCGGTTGCTTCGACTGCGATCTTTGCCCATAGCCGTTCTCCGTGTTGATCAGATGGTAGTCGACAAAGCTGCGGCGTTTACGGCGTGAGCTTGTCGGCGGCGTGCGTCACGGCATGTCCGGTGGCGGAGATGTCCTCGCCGGCGCCGGCGGTGGTATGGCAGGCCCCCAGAAGGGGCATCGCACCAACCAGGACCAGAAGCGTCACGGCAATCGAGATCGTCTTGCGCATGGTGATGATCCTTCTGTGTAAGGCTACGTTCTGGCGTACTCAGCGCCAGAGCCGCCGACCCATTCCGTTTTCGTTTTGAGTGCTGCCGCACCGTCGGCATCGAGCAAGCCGGCCCCTGAGACGGCACGGCCTTCCGGTTGCCTGGCCACGATCAACAAGGCCGCATCCTGGCGGACTGCTCTGCTGGCCTTTGCGACAATACCGGGTGGCGATCCTGTGAGCATAGGCTCGGAAACTACTTACTCCGGTCGGCCCCGGAGTTTGTCGGCGGCACGTCCTGAGCCGCTGAACCTCTACGACTGACCTGCCTTCACGTTGCGCCGCGTGTTCAAGGTCAGCACCGTCATCCCCGCCGAGCGCGACGCCTTCACCATCGTCCGTGAAGACCGTCGCGCTCGTCTTCATACGCTCCTAACCGCGGGAGGCAATAGGTCGGCCTGGACATCGGGTCCGCGCCAGATCCCGCTCGCCGGTTTCTCCGGCAACAGCCCGCAAGGTCGACGCCTGGCCAAAGACGGTGCGCCGCTCTCGCGCTTGCTGGCTGTCCGCTGGGGCCCGCAAATCGAGCGCGGCGTGGCTGGCGGCTGCGCCGCGGCCCGGGCGCCTGTGCTGAATAGATTCCGAGCCTTTCTTTCGGTTTGTCCTAACATGATAGTCAAGCCGTCTGCGTCTATCACACGCCGCACGCCACCTGCGCCGCGGTTGAGTAAGCTATCGTTCCGGTCGGCGGCGGCCATTTTTCCATCGAGAGGTCGTCCAGCCCTGGAGTTGGCTCGGCTGCTGCTGCTCGGCGGGTCTCGGTCAGGTTCTGCTTTGCAAGTGCTATAGCGACGACGACGGGACACGCCGCCGATCGGGCTTCAGCCGAAGCCGCTGAGTAGATTCCGGCCCTGCGCGCCTCGATGCGGGTTCGATAGTCTTTAGCTCGCAAGGGTGGCCGACGATCGTTCAGGTTTCGGCACCCACATGGGAGATCGTGATGTCTCAAGACAGTCAGCTTCAGGAGTCCGTTCTGGCGGCCTTCAACTGGGAGCCGAGCGTATCCGCCGGCCACATCGGGGTCACTGCGAATGCGGGGGTCGTGTCCCTCTCCGGTTACGTCGACAGCTATGCGGAGAAACATGCCGCGGAGACGGCCGCCCGCCGGGTCAAGGGCGTGCGGGCCGTCGCTGAGGAGATCGAGGTCCGATTGGCGATGGATTCTCGGCGATCGGACGCGCAGATCGCGGCGGCCGCGATCGAGCGTCTGTCCTGGAACGTGACGGTGCCAAAGGACAGCGTGCAGGTGAAGGTCGAGAACGGTTGGGTCACGCTCACCGGGCAGGTCGACTGGTGGTATCAGAAGGAAGCCGCCGCGAACGACATAAGGCCGCTGCATGGCGTGATCGGCGTCTCGAACCAGACCACCATCAAGCCGCGGGTGGACACCGGCGGTCTCAGCGACGACATCACCCACGCGCTGCATCGGTCGTGGTTCTTCGATCCGGACAACGTCCAGGTGCGAGCCGATGGCGGCAGGGTCACACTGACCGGGACCGTGCAGTCGTCCCATGAACGACAGGTCGCCGCCGAGGCGGCATGGTCGGCCTCGGGTACCACTGCCGTCGAGAACCACATCGAAGTCCTGTGATCGAATGCCGCCGGGACGCTCTGGCGGGGCGCTCGCGAGCACCCCGCCGGCCGTGATCGCGCGGACATCGGATTGAGGACGCCGACGACACGTCGCTGGAAAAGATGCTTTGCGAGCGCGCGGGCCTGCGTGGCCTGTCAGGCAGTAGCGGCGACATGCGGGTGTTACAGCAGAGCACAGACCCCGCGGAAATCGCAGCCGTCCACGGTCTCGCCTCTGCGATCACGAAATACGCCGGCGCCTATGCGGCTGTGCTCTGCGGCCTCGGACGCCCTGGTGTGAGCATTCCGCGCTGGTGCGCGCGGCCCTCTACAGCAAGCTGGCGTGGCCCTGCGTGACCGCGGGCCCGGTGGCCAACGCGGCAAATGGACCACGCATTTCCAGGCCGGACAGCCGCGTGTCGGCGTGGGTCCTCCCGACCAACGAAGAACCGATGATTGCTCAGCACACGCTTGCACTCGTTCGTCCTGGCTGAACCGCCGGGATCAGGCGTCACGAGAGCGCCACCAACCCAAGGAGTTTCTTCATGGACCGCGCCGAGCACATCTCCGATCCACCCAAGGCAATCGACCGCAACGCCGCCAGATTCACGCTTGTCGGCAGCGGGATCGCTTCGATGGCAGCCGCCGTCTTCTTGATACGCGACGGCGATATTCTCGGCCGTAACATCACGATCCTCGAGGAACTCGATTCGCCCGGGGGCAGCCTGGACGCCTCCGGCTCGGCCGAGCATGGCTATGTGCTGCGCGGCGGGCGGATGTTCGAAAGCAAGTATCTCTGCACCTTCGATCTGTTCTCCTCGATTCCGAGCCTCGACGGCACCCGATCGGTGACGCAGGAGATCTTCGCATGGAACGAGACGCTGAAGACCTCTTCGAAATCGCGCCTGTTCCGCGACGGCCAGCGGCAGGTGGCGCCGGAGTTCGGCCTCAGCGAGCGACACATCCTGACGATCGAGCGCCTGGGCCTGGAGCCGGAGGCGTTGCTTGGCCAGGCGAGCATCGCCGAGCAGTTCGATGCCGACTTCTTCACCACCAATTTCTGGTTCATGTGGTGCACCACCTTCGCGTTTCAGCCTTGGCACAGCGCCATCGAGTTCAAGCGCTATCTGCTGCGGTTCGCCCATATGGTCGGTGGCTTCAACCGCCTGCTGGGGATCATGCGCACCCCCTACAACCAGTATGATTCGATGGTGCGGCCGCTGCTCAGATGGCTCGATGCGCGCGGCGTGACGATCCAGTACAACACCCGTGTTACCGATCTCGGCCTCAGCGAGAGCGCCGGCGGTATGACCGTGGCGCACATCACCACCGAGCAGGACGGCAAACCCGGCAGGATCACGGTCGGCGCCGGCGACTGCGTTCTGGTGACCCTTGGATCGATGACCGAGGCGTCCAGCCTCGGTGGCATGGACACGGCGCCGGTGCTCAACGGCAAACAGTACGGCGGCGCCTGGGCACTGTGGGAAAAGATCGCGGCCGGCCGCCCTGCATTTGGCCATCCCTCCGTGTTCTGCGACCATACCGAACAGTCGAAATGGGTGTCGTTCACTACGACGCTGCACGACCCGACTCTGCTGCGCCTCATCCGCGACGCCACCGGCAACGTGCCTGGCGAAGGCGGGCTGATCACCTTTCCGCAGTCGAACTGGCTGGCCTCGATCGTCATTCCGCACCAGCCGCATGTCATCGCCCAACCTGCCGACGTCAGCGTGTTCTGGGGCTACGGCCTGTTCGTCGACAAACCCGGCAACTTCGTCGAAAAGCCGATGTCGGCCTGCACCGGCCGCGAGATCATGACCGAAATCCTCGGTCACCTGCGCATCGACTCGGAGGCGGCGCGGATTCTGCAATCAGCAGTCTGCATCCCCTGCATGATGCCTTTCATTACCAGCCAGTTCCTGCCGCGCCAGCATGGCGACCGGCCGCAGATCGTGCCCGAGGGATCGACCAACCTTGCCTTCATGGGGCAGTTCTGCGAGCTGCCGCTGGATGTGGTGTTCACCGTCGAATACTCGATCCGCTCGGCGCAGGTGGCGGTCAACGCGCTGCTTGGCCTGAGGCGCGTGCCGCCCGCGGTCTATCAGGGCAAGTTCGATCCGCGCGTGCTGTTCAAGGCGTTCGGGGCGTTGCACGACATCCGCGCGTGACGACACCGTCGCTGGTGCCGGCCGGCCCGGCATCTCAGTTGGTGCCCAGCGACGTCTTCAAGCTCTCGCTCGGCGGTGTTGTGGCGGCTGACGTGCGCCTCACCGGCGGCGACGTGCTGCTCGACCAATCCAAGCTCACCGGCGAGTCGGTTCCCATCGACGGCGCCGGCGTGCAAACCTACGCCGGCGCCTCGGTCCGGCGCGGCGAGGCAGTGGCGGAGGTCACCGCGACAGGCAGTCGCACCAAGTTCACCGCCTTGTTAGAGCGCAGAACCGCCCGGCCGAGACCCGCGCACAGGAGACATGTTATCATGCCGAAGTGAGTAGATTCCGATCCTTCCGCGGCAACGGATGGCGCTGGTAGTTTATCTGTTATGCATACCAGCCAAAGCCGTGGACGTCTAAGCTACCAGGCGATCCGGACTCCCTAGATGGGGTAACGGGCCGGCCACAGCCTAGCAGCCTGTCGGAGTGGCGTTGCCAGCGGCGGGATTGGCGAGTTCGCCGTCGGGTCCTGGGCGGTTCGCGCGTTCGAGCCCGTGGCTCGCTCGGATCGCCAGTCGCTGAATAGCTGAGAACGCCCAATCCGGGTGCGGATGTTCGCCCTCCTGGCCTCAGGATGCGGCCGCGAGGGCGAACATCCGCTTCATATTCCAGGCCATGGTCACGAGGCTCCACTCGCCGCGAACGTTGTCGAGGCCGCGGAGCAGGAATTGCCGGAATCCGAGGGCCGATTTGATGATGCCGAACACCGGTTCGGGGGTCTGCTTGCGCAAGGCATAAAGTTCCTTGCCCTCGGGCGTCTGCAGGCGATGGGCCATCGCCTCGACGGGCGTCGGGTCATCCGGCGCAGACGGCGTGGGGGCGAAGCGCTCGGCCAGAGATGGATAGTGGCTTTGCCGACCCATCGCGATCAGCGGATCGATCCCTGCCGCGGTGCAGGCCAGCACATTGGCCTCGCTGAAATACCCAGTGTCAGCCAGCAGGGTTTCGGCTTTGCCAAGTTCTTCAGGCAACGCGCCGATCTTGGTCAGCATCGGCTGCAGCTGCTGCTTGTCGTTGGGCGCCTGCACCACATCGGCCGCGACGACCAGCAGGCTGCCCGCCGCCACCATCGCTTGCGCGTTGTAGCACTGTTCGAACCCGCCGCCCGCCACCGGCATGATGCGCGACTCTTCGTCGGTCAGATTGACCTGGTCGGTGGGACCAGGGCCTTCCACCGGCGGCGCAGGCGGCTTGCCGCCGGGCTTCTTGCCGGTGGCTGCGGTCTTGGCCTCGCGCGCCGCGAGATTGGCTGCGTGATCAGCCTGCTCGCGCGCGTGACGCTCCTTCGCCCGCGCCTCGATCGTCGCGCGCGCGGCGGCGATCTTCACGAGACGCTCGTTGCGTCGTGCCAGTTCTTCGGGGATCAACATCCCGTCCGGCACGTCCGCCTGATCAGCCGCCTCGGCCTTGGCCAGAAGTTCGGTCACTTCGGCCTTCAGTTGCGCTTCGATCTTGCCGGATTGCTCATACGAGAGTGCGCTGTGACGGCTGGCATTGGCGTGGATCTTGGTCCCGTCGAGCGCCACCGTGCCCATCTTCAGCACGCCGATCTCGCGCGCCAGAACCAGCACCTGCACGAACAGTGCTTCAATCTGTTTCAGGAAGCGCCGCCGGAACGTGGCGATCGTGTCGTGGTCGGGATGCTCGTTGGCCGCAATGAAGCGGAACGCCACCGAGTCATGCGTCGCCCGCTCCAGCTTGCGGCTCGAAAACACCCCCGTGGCATAGCCGTAGACCAGAATGCCCAGCAGCAGCTCCGGGTGGTAGGACGCCTCGCCGGAGCCGCGATAGCTCCCGGTCATCGCCCGCAAATCCAGGCCCGCAATCACCTCAACCACGAATCGAGCCAAGTGCCGCTCCGGCAACCACTCGTCTACCGAAGGCGGCATCAGAAACCCGGTGTCGCGATCGATCCGGCGGAAGTTGCTCATGCGGTAAGAGGTCCAGGCGGCGGGAGGAGCGAATCGACGCCCGGATTCTACGCACGCCTCACCGTTACGTTAAGTCCGACAGGCTGCTAGATGCGGAGGTGGTCGTCCCTCAGAATGATGGTGTCATTGACCGGAGTCAGGGGGTTGCCCTGCTCCAAGCATCATCGAGGGACGACCATGGAGCAGTATGCCGGGATCGATGTTTCGCTTGAA
>Ga0302319_10014137_pt1 | contig 14914 bp, 11 predicted proteins | sample Bog_T0_2_FD_203319 | JGI IMG/M metagenome (GOLD analysis project Ga0302319, IMG submission 203319) | Peat permafrost microbial communities from Stordalen Mire near Abisko, Sweden - Bog_T0_2 | ecosystem: Environmental > Terrestrial > Soil > Wetlands > Peat | place: Sweden: Abisko, Stordalen Mire... | reverse complement strand
TATAGGCCTTTGAACGCGTGATGAAACCGGTGTGTCCAAAGGACTCAATTTCAGGAAGCAGATCCACGCCGTGAGCCGATGCAAAGCGAATCAGGTCGCGGAGTTGATCGGGAGTGAAAGCATGTTCGTGATTGACGAGGCCGGGGACGGATGCGAAGCGCAGCGCCGTCCCCTGATCGTCGGTAAGGCGGAAGTGAAGTGTGTTGAGTTGCCAGTCCGCACAAAACTCGATCACGCGGCGGTAGTAGGCCATAGTTTCCGGAACGCGCGCAGCGTCGACCATGACGCCACGGATTTTGGTGGGCTCAGAAGAGGACGCGGATGCAGCCAGAGCGCTAAGGGGATTCAGTGCCGGAAGAAGAGCGCCAGTGCCGAAGGCACGGCTGGCTCCATGCAGAAACTGGCGACGATTATAAGCAGTCATAGGGAAATCCCATACGCATTGAAAGGACGCGTTATCTTTGTCGGACGGCGATGGCAACCCCGCTGGACCATACGAGAGGAAGCAGGGTGAAATCCGGATGTTTGCTCAGCCGCTCAAGCAACACGGGAATCCTCGCTGCGTGTCCTTCGGGCCAGTTCGGTTGTGGCAGCATGTCATCGATCACATAGAAGCCGCCCACTTTCACTACTTTGAGCGCATCGTTCAGTCCCTCGTACTTGCCGGGCATGGCGTCTGCAAAAACCATGTCAAACGTGTGCGCCTTCTGCGATAGGAGAAAGGTCAGACCATCTTCGAGGCGGAAAGTCACTCTCTTGTCTGACCCGAGGACGGCCTTTGCGACCGCCTGAAAATTCAGATCTGTGTCGACGCTTACGAGGCTCGACGCTGCGTCCATGCCGGAAAGCAGCCATGCAGTTGCGATGCCCGTACCGGTGCCGAGTTCGAGGAAGCGACCTTCGGGTTTTGAAGCCACTAGAGTTTTGAGGAGACATCCCAGCAGTGCCTCTGAAGGCATGCCAAAGTTGAGGCCCTTGCTCATTTCAGCAATTCCGGCAATTTGGGTCGGCTCAGAGATGTAGGAGAGGTCATCCATACGTTTTAGATTAGCTGCTGAAGCCGACTTCCATTGAAGCTTGTCAGTGAGTCAGCACGTCGGTGGTGCTCGCGGAGTTGGCGCGAAACGTTCATGCTCTTCAGGTCTCAGAAGCGAAATTTTGGGGGCACCACGAGGCGTCCATCGAGCGCTATTCGGTTGAACGCTACTGGACCTGGAAACTGACGTGCGTGGAATCCCTCGTTGCCATGGACTCGTCTTTGATGTTGATGGTGAGGGTGTGAGGGCCCGGAGTCATGGGAATGCTCACTCCGCTGATTGACGTCGAATTGAGCTGGTCGAGGACCTTCTTGCCGTGGTCCCAGATTTGAATGCGCGTTACCGTGAAGGGCTCATTGGTGGTGATGCTCAAGGCTACGGGATTGGAAACCTGCCCGCCTTCCTCTGGAGACGTGACAGAGATGGTGGGGCTTGAAGTCGGCGCATGAGCCGGCGCGGCGGCTGAAGCAGGCGGTGTGGCGTCGTCTGCGGGCGTTTCGTCATCAACCGGTGCCGAACTGGGTTCGGATGTTTGAGCGGGCACAAGGTTGGCGGGAAGACGTCCCGGTGTAGAGACGCCGCCAATCGTGAGCTGCACCGGGGTTGAGATTTGATTGAGAATGTGCGATTTTCCGACCATCTGCACGAGGACAAGATACGCACCGGGCGTGAGCTTGAGGGCCGCCATGTCGAACGGTTCGCCACGCACGGGAATCGACGCTGCATCCATCAGATGTTTGCCATCCACTGAGAGATAGACCTCGTAGTGATCGACGGTCTCTTCAGATCCAGGCTTGGCGAAGGATGGAACGGGCCTGACGATCGTGCCTGAAACATTGGCGCCGACCGAACCACAGTTGTCGATGCCGGTTTCCAGCTCAGTGCCTTCTTCGTAGTCGTTCCAGGTAGCGCCCTGCAGAAGCAGGAAGTTGGAGGATGACCGCGACAGGTATTTGGCGACGGCTGCGAGGGACCGAACGAAAGTGAGACCGCAGGCCTGGTCGACTCTTCGTCCCAGGCCCCAGGGAGCGAGCCGATCGTCGAACCCTTTAAAGAAGGCTCCGGAAAAGAGATGCCCCTGGTTGCCCCCGACATCGGAGTAAAAGGAATGGAGTTTGTCGAGCTCATCGCCGCTCGAGATTTTGGCGTTGTGCTCCAGGCCGCCGAACCAGAAAAATCCGCCAACGCTGCCCGAGGCGTGATGCGGACCATTCAGGATGAAGATTGGATTTTCGGGCGCCTGCTGCTCGGCACTTACCCAGTTGATGTCGCCGTTGTCAAAGATGTAGACCACGGGATGCCCGTTGATGCGGAGATAGTTCGGCAGGCCGAAGAAGTGGCGTTCATCGTAGGCCATGTCGCTCATCAGCTTGCCCGGCTGATCGCGCGGCTTGAGCTTGTTGAGGTGATTCTCAAAGACCGCGAAGACGAAGTTAGGGAATTTGGTCACTTCGCGCGCCATGGCCAGTGCGCCCTCGGCATCAGGGCCGGTCGTGTTGGCCTCGGAAACCACCACGCCGTCATAGCCGCGCCGGATCATGTCGCGGATGGTGCGATCGAGCTGGCCCGAATCCTCTGATGAGTAGTGAACGCGAATGGGCCCGCGCTTATCGTGCGAGCCTTCACAGGGGAATTCCGTGCACTTCCACCAGGGCATCCAATGCGCCAGGACCCTGCCGTTAAAGTTGGGCGGCAGCAGTTTTTTGAGCGAAACATTGCTCACGTTGCCGGCAGCGGCGTTGCCATTGGGCATGACGCCAGACGCACTGGGCGCGCTGGTATTGTTGCCGGTGAGCTGAGCCAGGGTGACCGCTTGCTGCGCCGTGGAGTGAATTGCCGTCAGTGCGATCGGGAGAGAAAGCAACAGCGGCAGGTATTTGGCGAATTTACTCATCCTCTTGAGTATGCTTGATGGGCGCTACTGCCCGCCGCCGGCAGCCGTGGCGTGGCCGAGCATCTCCTTCTCAAAGTCGGCTTCGCTGCCGCCGCCGAAACCGATCTGCTTCGATTGCCAGATGCCATGCGGATCCACGAGCCAGGTTTGCGGAATGGCGAAGCCATCGAGCAAGCCGACAACCGTGGAGTACGCGGGAAGCACCGGGAATGTGTAGCCCTTCTCCTTCAGGTAAGGGGCCACGACGCCAAGATCTTCATCCAGATCGAAGGTCAGGATCTGAATGTCTTTACGGTCTTTGGTTTTCTGGTAGAACTTTTCGAGGTGCGGCAGCTCTGCCTGGCAGGGCCCACACCAGGTGGCCCAGAGATTGATGAGCAGCGTCTTGCCGCCGAGTTCCTTGAGCTTCCAGGTCTTGCCGTTCATGTCCGCGAGTTCAAAGTCGGGAATCTGTTTGGTGGCCTTTTCCCAGCGGCCCTCGGCGGCCTGCTCCGTGCCGGCCGGTGGCTTGCTCCATTCAACCCAGGCGGTTTCGGAACCGCCTTGCTCTTTAAAGAGCGCGCGGGCTTCGTCGGCGAGAGGGTCGTCGAGCTTGCCGCGAAATATTTTGGGTGCGTCCAGTCGGGTTTGGAATGCCAGCTGGTAGTAGGTGAGCGCATCCTGCGGGTGTTTTTCGATAACCTCAAGCCGGGCGCGGTTGAGCCAGTAAGTTGAGACGCGCTTCTTCTCGGTGGGAACGGGAGCTTCCAGTTCAGCTCTGAGCTTCAGCGCCGGCTCAGTCTGGCCAGATTGAATGGCGGCACGCAGAATCAAGCCGTCGGTCTCCTGATCGTCGTACAAGCGGTAATTTGCCGAATCCTTGGCTTCCTCGTCGCTCTGGTTGTCTTTGGGGTCTTCCTGAGCGCGGTACTTGGCGGAAATGGCCTTGGAGTTTTGCAGCAGCTCAAGGGCTCGGGCGGGCTGCCATTTCTTTTCAACCAGAAACTCGGCGGCACTTTCCTCGTACTGGCCATAGTCCTGTGGGGATTCATGATCGCGTGCGGCCTGCAGGTAGGCATCCATGGCCGCGATACCATCTTTCTCGGTCAATCGATCGTCCCGTTGTATGGCGTAAAACCAGGAATTGTGCTGGTAGTCGGAGCTATCGGTAAACTGGCGAATCCAGCCCATTGTGGCCTCTTCGCGTTCCTGTTGATACTTGTTCCAGGCAGCGGTGTCGGTCTGGTCTTCCGGTTGGGGATGGGTCTTTTCCCAACGTTCGTACACGATGTTCGAGGCGTCGTTGGAATGGGGGAATTCACGGAGCAGCCGATCCTCAATGGCGGTGACGGTCTCTTTTGAGGCGCCGCTCTGTTTGTAGCCGGAGAGCAGGAAGGTCTGCCACTCGGCGGTCCCGTGCGGATTCAGAGACTCCAGGTGCTTAAGGTCGAGCGCGACCTGGGCGCGCAAGGCGTCGTGCTCGCTGGGTGGGTGATTGCGGAATTCGAGCCCCCAGAGAATGGAGTAGGCCGGCAGGCGTCTGGGATTCGTTTCCGTCGCCAGGTGGGCGCGCAGTGCTGTGGCCACCTTGGGTTGCAGCGACGGATCTTTGTTCAACAGCCACTGGGCACGGCGATCAGTGGACGCGGGGCAGAGGGCGAAGAATGCTTCGATGTTCTCTTTATTCTTGGCTTGGTCTGCACGCTTACCCGAGGCGTAAATAGTGGCCAGATACAAATCGGGCCATGCGAAGCTAGGGGCCTTGGCCTTGGCGCTTTCAAGCAGACGGATTGCCTCTGGAGTGTTGACATTGATGAGCGCCATGCCCGCCACGAGAAGCGCGAAGGGGTCGTCGGGGTGGTCTTTGGCCGCCTGCACCCAGCCATCGCGCGTCTTTCGATACACCTCGGGGGCGTCGTACGCCATTGCGTTGGTGTAAGAGTTAACCGGAGCCAGTTCGCGCGGATAGCGCGCCATCAGGTCTTCGAGAACATGGCGCTTCAAGGCAATCCTGTCAGCGAAACTCATTTTGTCGAGCATGTTCCATTCGAGCTTTTCGTCGATCACCTTCTGGGCCTCCGGCGCGGCTTCGCAGCCGGGAAGGGGCAGGGAAGACTGGGCGCAGACAGAAATGGCGCAGAGGAACGATGTGATCAATAGCGAGACTTGAATGAACGAAGCACGCATGAGTTACGCTCCCGGAGTGGTTTGGGTCGGGCTCGAAGACGTACAGCGGAATGATACTCTCATGGACGCGCGAAACCTGCCAGTGTTTCAAGCTTGCCGGCAGTAGCCACCCATGTGCAGGCAGGATGACAGTGCCAGACAGAGCGGCGATCACGTCGCATATCATTCGGGTTGCGAGTTTTTCTGCACTCGCAGGGGACTCAATGACGATTGGTGCACCACCCGCGGTGGAAACGAAATCCCAGTTGCGCAAGACTATGGGCTTCTGGGATGTACTTTTGTTCAATATCGCCACGGTGCTGGGGCCGAGGTGGATCGCCGCGGCGGGGCACAACGGCACGTCATCGATCAGTCTGTGGGTGATTGCCGCCGTGTTCTTTTTTGTCCCCGGCGCGCTGGTGATCAACGAGCTTTCATCGCGGTTTCCTGAAGAGGGCGGACTTTACGTGTGGTCGCGCGAAGCGTTCGGACCGTTTCACGGGTTCATCGCTGGATGGACCTACTGGATCTACACCGTCTTCTATTTTCCGGGGCTGTTGCTGGCCAGTGCGTCGATGAGCGCATACATCATCGGCGGCCGCGGCGCGGAGCTGGCACAAAACCGGACCTTTCTCGTCGCCGTGTCTCTTGGGCTGCTCCTGGTATCGGTGCTGCTCAACATCATCGGCCTGAACATCGGCAAATGGCTGCAAAACGCGGGCGGTGTGGGAACCTATCTGCCGCTGGTGATGCTGGTGGTAATCGGCGCCGTGGTGTGCTGGCGTTCCGGTTCGGCCACGCACTTTACGGCGCGCAATATGATGCCCGTGTGGAACTGGGACACGGTGAATTTCTGGTCGCAGATTGCGTTCGCGTTCACTGGACTCGAGTTGGTGTCGGCGATGAGCGAAGAGGTGCGCGATCCGCGCCGTACGTTGCCGCGGGCAGTGTTTGGAGCCGGCGCACTCATCGCGTTGATGTACATCGCAGGCACCTTTGCCATTCTGGGCCTTGTGCCGGCCGCGGACATCGATCCGCAGAGCGGCGTCTTTCACGCCATCACAATCGGCTCCGTGGCGCTGAAGGTCGGATTCCTGGGCATCCTCGCGGCTGTTCTGGTCACGGTGGGCAACGCGGGCGGTGTCGGCAGCACGGTTGCGGGAATCGCGCGCGTGCCCTTCGTGGTGGGAATCGATCGCTACCTGCCCGCCGCCTTCGGCAAGATTCATCCGCGCTGGAAAACGCCGTACATCTCCATCCTCGTGCAGGCACTTGTGTCGGGGGCAATTCTACTGGCCAGTCAAATCAATGAGACGACGCGCGGCGCTTATCAGTTGTTGATTGATGCCGCAATCATTCTCTATTTCATCCCGTTTCTGTATATGTTCGCAGCGGTCATCAAGCTGGCCGGCCGCAGAGACCGGAAAGAGAATCCGCACGCGGTGCTTGTGCCGGGCGGTCTCACGGGCGTATGGATTTCGGGCGGCCTGGGATTTGTGGTGGTGCTCATCGGGATTGCGGTTTCGCTGGTGCCGTCGGGCGATGCAGCCACCAAGCTGGGATTCGAGCTCAAGCTCGTGGCCGGAACGGGTGCCTCTGTCTTGCTCGGCTTGATTCTTTACTGGCGCGGCGCCCGCCAAAAGCAATCGGCAGAGTAACGCCGGCGCGCCTCATGGAACGAGCCGGCTGCGCGCGAACCAAACGGCCGCTAGATTCCCTGCGGCTTGGGAGCGCCCGAGTCTTTTGCAGGCGGTGGTGCGGCCGGTGTCGGCGCTGCGGTTGAAGAGGAAGATGGAGTTGACGGCACGGCGGCCGCCGGAGCCTTTGGTGCAGCGGGCGCCGCAGGCGCGGCAACAGGGACAGAAGAACTTTGCCCCTTGCTTGGACCCTTCTGTGCCTCTCCGTCCCGTTTCGCATTTTCGGCGGCTTCTGCGTCGGTAATGTACTTGAACTCTTGCATCCGCCCCGGGTACTGTTCCGTAGTAAACACCCGATTTTGCTTATCGATGGCCACGCCAACCAGGGCCTTGAACTGGCCCGGCATCTCCCCGTGTCCGAGACCGATAAAGGTCAGCAACCGGCCTTCCCGGCTGAAGACCTGCAGCCGGTCGTTCATTTGGTCAGCCACCCAAATGTGGCCATCGCTATCCACCGCAATGCCTTTCGGCCGCGCAAAAAATCCTGGTCCGTCTCCATTCTTGCCAAACGTAGAAATGAAATTACCATCGGCATCGAAGATCTCCACCCGGTCGTTCAGTGTGTCCGTCACGAAGACGTTACCCTCCTGATCGACAGCAACCCCTTCCGGCGAACCGAAATCGCCAGGGGAAGTCAGCGTATGGTTCTTTCCCCCGGTTCCAATCCTCCGCTGCAGCTTCAGGGTGTCGGCGTCGTAGACCAGAACCTGATCTTGTTGTGCGTCCACAACGTAAAGAAAGCGGTTGGCGGTATCGAGAGCGATCCCGACAGGATCGACCAGCCCTTCCGTAACCTGGTTTTCGACTTCGTGCTTCGTATTGAAGATCAAAACGTGGCGTAGTTTGCCATCGGCCACAAAGAGCCGGTCGTCGTCATCGATCGCCAGGCCGTTGAGCCAGCCAAAACGAGCCTCGTAGCCGTTACGAATGAGTTGAGTCTCGCGTGTCTTCGTGTCAAAAATGAAAACGGCCCCCACTCTTTGATCGGACACGTATACCAGCCCTTTGGAATCGATTGCGATTCCTGTGGGACCAATGAGCTGGTAAGGGAAGGTCTTGACATTGAATTTTTCGTTTTGAGATTGCGCGCCGGCCAGGCGGTCCATCCATGTAGCTTTCGGTTTGGTGGCCGCTGCGGAGTAGTCAATCTTCATTCCGGCAAAGTAATCCACCCAGCGAATTCGGGCGATTCCCGGGGGGCTCGGCCATACAAGCTTTGCAGGATCGAATGGAAATTTACGTGGCCCCGCGTCAGTCGACGTGTCGGCTTTCTTCTTCTTCTTGTCTGCCATGGCCGCTGTTGGCAGCGCGACAATCATCGAAATCAGAAGGAAATGCGCAACGGCCTTGCTGAGGCGTTTCCCATGCGTGAGGCAGCGAAACATATAGATCTCCGGTCAGTTTCCAGGGGAAGTTGTCTGTTTCATATCGAGCCGGTTCTTGTGGCACGAGTCGCAAAACGCCATGTTGTTCTTCTGGTCTTTCAAAAGTAGACCAGGCTCCGCTGAAGCATGTGGCTGGTGGCACGAAAGGCAGCTCAGCGGCGTTTTGACTTTGCCAACATTGGTTGGGTCCATCACGTCGGAGACGGGGTGGCCATCCACCGGGTGTCCAACGCCATAACGAAGCGGCAGCACCGGAACCCTGTTTTTCTTGTAGTAGTCGTCGGGAAGCTTGACCGTCCCGTTGAAGATGGTAAGCAGGTGCGCGGCGTCGTCCCGCTGCGGAGTGGCTTCTGGACCATGGCACTCCAGGCAAAGCGCATTGCCCTTGGCGCGCAACAGGTGATCGTTGTCGCCGCCGTGAGGCGTGTGGCACGTTGAGCAGCCCTGGACGAATGCGGGCTGGTGGTGCACGGGTTTCTTCTGCAGCTCATCGATGTCGGTATGGCATCCGAGGCAAATGTTCACGGAGTCGGTCTTGGGCAGCCCGGGATGATTGCTGGCGTGCGGGCTGTGGCAATCCGTGCAGTCGCCGGCAGCGCCCGGATGCGGCACTTTTGCAGTTTCAATCGACTTGGCCTTGTCCTCGTGGCAGGTAACGCAGAGTGACTTGGCGTCTGGCTGCGTCAACACGACCTTCCCGTCTTTGGCCGGCGCGTGGCAGGTGTCGCAGCTCTTGGCTTCAAACGGCGCATGCTGGAACTTCGCCATCAGCTTGGGTGCCGCGGACTGGTGCGGATCGTGGCACTGCAGGCAATTCGCCGTGGCGAAGGGCTGGTTCTGATGGGCCTTTTGAAGATTGGCATCCTTGGCATCGTGGCAATCCAGGCAGAGCGCCGGTGAAGCCTTGGTCAAATGGAACTGGTTGTCCATGGTCGCCTCGGCGCCGGTCTTATGCGTCACATGGCACACGTCGCAGCCCATATCCAGCGCTGCATGGCGGCTGCCCTTTTCGGGCACGTTCATCCCGGTCTGATGGCAGCTGAGGCAGAGGTTCTCTTTTTCCCCTCCAGAAGTGGGCTTGAGAAGTTGATTCTTATTCTCGCTGGCATGCGGATCGTGACACGTAAGGCAGTCGCGCACTGCCGGCGGATGCACCGTCCCCTTGATGTCGGCGGCCTTTTTATCCGCATGGCAGGTAATGCACAATGCCAACGGGGTCGTGGTAACCAGCTTCACGCGTGTCGTGTCTTTATTGACGCGAACTTCGTGGCAGCTCAGGCAGCCCGCCCCCATGGCAGAGTGAACCGACTTGCCCTTGGTCTTGTCTTCATGGCATTCAAGGCACTTGGCCGAATCCACATTTTTATCCAGCGGCACCGGATGCACTGCTGCCTGCGCTCGCGTTGCAAACAGCGCAAGGAACGCCAGGCAAGCGAAGGCATAGAGTCGACCCGTGCGAACGCCACGGCGGGCGGCCGATCCGGTAGTGGAGACGCTTTCGGGATACTGATTCATACCGGCTCCGAAGCTTGCGTGTTTCACGGGAGGGCCGTGACGGGGAGACCGCTGCGAGTTGCGGCGCGCGGAATCGACAAAACGAAGGCAAGTTCTGTTGGACATTAGAACTTGCCGCGCAAACCCATTGCGGTGATTAAGATCACACTCGGAATTTCATCTTGCAGATTGGCAGAGGAGCGCGTCACGGGAATCTCAAGGCCCTCACCCTCAGGCGGTTCCTTCCGCGCCAAATTCCCTTCCGCGCCAAAGGAACTGCGGAATTTAGCCCATATACGGTTGGCGTCGCTTTGATCTAAAGCGATCATGTCTTTTCGAATCAGTCCTTGGAGCGCTATTCCAGTCTGGCTGGCAAGTTGCAGGTACCGCAGGCAAGCAGGAAATGACAACGAATCCGCCGGAAGAATTGCTTAACCGGCAAGGAAGTGCCAGAGTTGACTCACACTGCCAAATCGACGGGCTATGTCTCCGGGATTTTGGCCGCGGAGCCATGGGATCCAGGCACCGCGTCCACTGGAACCGGGGCATCCCTCTCGCCGGCGAAGGAGTTCACATTGGACCGAGTGCGCGTCAACTGGCAGATCAAGGCTCTTTTGCCGGTGATTTTTGTCCTGGGCGTGGGTCTGCTGTTGCTGATGGTCGCCACCATCACCATTCAGGCTCCCGAGCGCCATCTGGTGCTCATGCTTGCCGCTGACGGGGCCATCATTGTTTGCGGTGTGTCCATCGGCGCTGTCGCGTACCTGATTCGCGGTCCCATGCTGGAATTACAGAAAAAGGTCGCCTTGGTCAGCCAGGGGAATCTCGATGTGACCGTGAGCTTCGCCGAGCGCAACGACGATATCGGAGATTTGGGCCGCAATTTCAATCACATGACGCAGCAACTGCGCGAAAGCCAAAAGGAGATTGAAAGGATGCATCGCACGCAAATGAGCCGCGCGGAACATCTGGCGACCCTCGGCGAACTGGCCACGGGGCTGGCTCACGAGATCCGCAATCCTTTGGCCGGAATTGCCGGAGTCATTGAAATCATCGGGCGCGATCTGCCCGTGACAAGCCCCGCGCGCGACATGGTGAAGGACGTTCGGCTTGAAATCAACCAGATCAATCGGATCCTTACCGAGCTGCTTGAAACAGCCAGGCCGCACCCTCCGCGCATGATGCGCAGCAATCTCAATACCACCGTTGAACATGCGGTAATGCTGGCGCGCCAGCAAGTGCTTTCGCAGCCCATCACAATCGAGTTGCAAAAGGCCTCTGGATTGGCGGAGGTTGAGCACGATAGCGACCGCATCCACCAGGTCCTGTTGAACCTGCTGCTGAATGCGGTGCAGGCCATGGATGGTGCAGGAAACGTGCGGGTCGAGATCGGATCGAAAGACCAATACGCACGAATTATGGTCAGCGACACAGGACGTGGAATTTCGGCCGAACAATTCGCCCACATCTGGCGACCGTTCTATACCACGCGAGGAAACGGCACCGGACTGGGGCTTTCGCTGGCGCGTCGCATCGTGGAAGACCACCATGGACAAATCAGCGTCGCGAGCGTGGTGGGGCAGGGCAGCACATTCGAAGTTCTGCTCCCTTTCAACGCACCCGCCGTCCCAAGCCCCGCATCGTGACACCTCGGCCTCATTCCGAGTTTTTCCGCTGCCATTTTGGCCCCGGAGGGTTGTTTCTCGCGGGCTTCAGTGAAGGGTACGGGCTTCAGCCCGTGCACTAAGCCCATTGCACTGCAGACCTGGGCTTTAGCCCCTGAGGGAATTCTTCCTCAAAACGCTGCTAGAGCCCGAACCATCTACCGCAGCTCCCCTCCACCGCGCTCCTCCAAAACCCCTCCACTTTTCTGCGCCCGGTTTGCAGGCAATTTCGCATCCCTGGCGCATAATCCATCTAGATTCGGTTCCACGAGAGGCATTTTCGCGCAAATGCAGGAAAATCGCGCTCGAAACCCGTTCAACGAACAATCGGAAGAGTCGAGAAGGGTCCGTAACCCCTTTGTTGTCTAGATTCTGCAAATAAGTCCTTTGGAATCTAATTTTTAGAGCAACCGACCCCCTCTATCTACCTGATTCCAGGGAATTTCTTTACAGAAATACCCTTTTTTTTATTTTTTTCTTGGCCGGTACCTGCTTGACTCACGCCGCCGCAAATCGTGCTGCCACTTGATATCGTCTTGGGCTGAAACTGACCGAGCATGGTTCCACTCGCGACATCGCGCATCTTAATTGAGCATCATTCGATGTTATAGTTAGATGCATAAGAGAGGTACTGAATGAGAACGACCATCGCGCTTGATGACGAGTTGGTCCGCAAGGCCCAGGAGTACACGGGCGTAAAAGAAAAAACAGCTTTGGTCCGAGAGGCGCTGACGGCCCTGGTGCAGCGTGAAGCTGCGCGACGGCTGGCGGCGATTGGCGGCTCAGTTCCTGACTTCCCTGACATTCCACGGCGGAAGTCGCAGCGCAAATGACCGAAACCATAACGAAAATCCTTGTAGACACGAGCATCTGGTCAAGGCACCTTCGCTCGCCAAATTCGCACCTGGCGGCGCTGCTGAAGAGTGAAAGAGTGGTGATGCACCCGTTTGTGATCGCAGAGCTCTCACTATACTTATGGCCGGAACGTATGACCGTTCTTGCAATGCTCGAAGACATGCCCACAACTACGGTTGCCGATATCGAGGAAGTGCGGGCGCTGATCGAAATTCGGTCACTTTACGACAAAGGCATCGGCCTGGTGGATGCCTGTCTTCTTTCTTCGGTCATCCTCTCTCCGATACCCACGGAATTGTGGACAGCAGACTCAAACCTCGCCGAGGCCGCCGAAACTCTCGGCGTTCTCTCGACCCTCCCAGTCCCTCGCATCCAATAAGTACCGGTTCTGGCAGAACCTCCTCGCTTGGTTCTCGAAGTTTCTTGGCAGATGTGCAGTTTCATCCTGACTGACCGGCATCCGGGTAAGTGAAACAGATACCCACCTTCTTCTTTTCCAAAGAAGCATTCGTTCCGGCCCAACGTGCGATCGGGCACGGGCAGCAGCGAATGTTTTCGTCTCGTTTCAAACCCGTGCCTTCACGCGTGATTTGGGTCACAGGCGTCGGGGTTCTCTCCCCTCTCTAATAGCTCCCAGACATTTTTAGGGCTATGCGTCGCGCCGGTTTCCCCTCACCCCGGCCATAAGTCGATCCCGGCCCCGAATGTCTGAAACTGAAAGCGCTGCCGAATTTGCGCGGTTTAGGCGTGCAGTTGATGAGAAGCATTGAATGGCTGTCGAAAAAATAATGATCGTGGATGACGAGCGGCTCGTGCGCTGGTCTCTGCGGCAAAAGTGCGAAGAGTGGGGTTACGTCGTTGTCGAAGCTGACGCGGGCGAATCGGCTCTTCGCCTGGCGCGCCAGGAATCCCCCGACCTCGCGCTGCTCGACGTCCGCATGCCCGACCTTACCGGCATTGAGGTGCTGGATCAGTTGAAGAAGACAGGCGACGCGCGCGCCGTCATCATGATTACGGCCGATCCTCAGCTCGACGACGTGAAAGCAGCCCTCAAGCTGGGCGCGTACGACTTCGTGGGCAAGCCGATCGATTTCGACGAACTGCAAACAGCCATCAGGAATGCATTGGAGGCCACGTACCTGCGCAGCGAGTTGCATGCGCTTCGCGGCGAGGTTCGGCGCGGAGTCGGCTACGACAGCATCGTCAGCGCTTCGCCCAAGATGACTGAGTTGATGAGCTTTGTGAGAAAGGTAGCGGCCTCAGAGGCTACAACGATCCTGATTCAGGGAGAAAGCGGCACCGGAAAAGACCTGATCGCCAAGGCCATTCACTATGAGAGTACCCGTCATGAAAAGCCGTTTGTCGCCATCAATTGTTCCGCGATTCCCGAAACATTGATGGAAGCGGAGTTGTTTGGCCACGAGAAAGGCGCATTTACCGACGCCCGCCAGATGAAAAAAGGCCTCTTCGAAGCTGCGGACGGCGGAACTCTATTTCTGGATGAAATCGGCGAACTTTCGCCGCTGCTGCAAGCCAAACTGCTGCGCGTGCTTGAAGACCAGGTGATTCGGCGTGTGGGCGGGTTGCGCGACATTCAGGTCGATGTGCGCGTAATCGCTGCTTCAAACCGGGATTTGGAAAAGGGAGTTCGCGATGGCGATTTCCGCCAGGACCTTTATTATCGGCTGGCGATTATTGCCATCTTCATTCCACCCCTGCGTGATCGCAAGGAAGACATTCTCCCCCTGGTGGACTTTTTCATCGATCGCTACAACCGGCGTTTCAAAAAGTCGGTTCGGGGTGTCACGGACGAGACGCGCTCCCTGATCCTGGGCCATAACTGGCCCGGCAATGTGCGCGAACTGAGGAATAGCATCGAGCGGGGGATGATCCTGGAGGAAGAGGCTCTCCTGCGGCCCGTGTATCTGCCCTTCTCAGTGGGGGAATCCGGAGGCCGGACGTTGTTTGAGCGGGCCTCGCCCGCCAATGGCGGTCGCTCTTTGCCCAATGGTCGAACTTTGCCGCGGCTCTACATTCCGGAAGGCGGAACTTCTCTTGAAGAGGTAGAGCACTCGATGGTTGAGTTGGCCATGAACCAGGCCAACGGAAACCAGACCAACGCGGCGAAGCTGCTGGATATAAGCCGCGACGCGCTGCGCTACAAGTTGAAGAAGTTTGGCCTTGCGCGCGGGGATGACGACGCGTAAGACCGCTTCAGCCTCTTCGCAGTTGCCGCCGGCTTGAACCCGTCTTCAGGCAGTATTCACTTCCGGACGACTGGCCCTCGGCGCATACTTGCTGCGGTCACGGTTCCATCCGCGTTATGAGCAGCCTGGTGGCACACCATCACGCAGGTGTTGGCTGCGCGGTTATATGAGATGGGAAGGCCGCCGTTCTGACCGACGACATTGACATCGAAATTGATCAGACGCTCGCCGCTAAGGGCGCCGGTTGTCGCGCCCATGCCGTGCGCAGTATGGCAGGTTGAACAGCTGAAGCCGGCGATCAGGTGGCTGCTGTGCTGATTCCAGCTCGTATTCTGCATGATCTGGTTGGGCAGGTCATGGCATTTGCCGCACAGCGCGTAGGGTCCATTGACGCTCGTATCCGGATTCGGCGTCAGATTGCTTATGAGACCGCCCGGCGCCAATGTCTGGCTGAAGACATATTGCCGCTCGAGGATATGCGTCCACTTGGAACCGTGCGGGCCGTTTGAGCCGGTGCCGCCGAATTCTCGATTGTC
>Ga0302319_10014134_pt1 | contig 14917 bp, 15 predicted proteins | sample Bog_T0_2_FD_203319 | JGI IMG/M metagenome (GOLD analysis project Ga0302319, IMG submission 203319) | Peat permafrost microbial communities from Stordalen Mire near Abisko, Sweden - Bog_T0_2 | ecosystem: Environmental > Terrestrial > Soil > Wetlands > Peat | place: Sweden: Abisko, Stordalen Mire... | reverse complement strand
ACCCGGCTCGCCCGTGGTCGCCGAACGCACCGTTGAATTACTTCGCGCGCGCGACGATGTTGCGGTGGTGTGCGAACCCGCGGTCTCGGTTATCGACGTCGCGTGCGCGGCCCTGGGGATCGACCCTGTCGCACAAGGACTTCGCATCGTCGACGCACTTGATTCCGTTGAACCGTTTCGCGGACCAGGTCCGCTCCTCGTACTGCAGACGTATTCACCCGAGGTGATGAGCGTGGTGGCGTCGAGGTTGCGTCCCGAGACCGAGGTCAGCGTGCTGTTTCACCTGGGCCTCGGTGATCAGGAAGTGGTCGCGATGCGCGCGCGCGAGTTGGCGGGATTCACCAAGGTCGACCACTTGACGTCGCTGTGGATCGAAGGGATTCGCGGTGTTGGCGAGGCCATGGAAGATCTCGTGAGCCTCGAGCGACAATTACGAGCAGAGTGTCCGTGGGATCAGGAACAAACGCACGGCACCTTGACAAAACACCTGCTCGAGGAGTCCTACGAAGCGCTCGACGCACTCGAAGCGTTCGCCGAGGCGCAGCAGAGGGGAGAACTCGACGACGAACTGATCGACCACGTGCAAGAAGAACTAGGCGACGTGCTCTGCCAGATCGTCTTTCACGCGGAACTGGGCGACGAGGAGGGCCTCTTTACGCTCGCGACGATCGCGGACTCGTTGCGCGACAAGCTCACGTCGCGTCATCCACATATTTTCGGCGACACCGAAGTCCGTGACGCGGCCGATGTCGCTGATCGCTGGGAGACGTTAAAAGTAAAGGAAAAAGGCAGGACGAGCGTCACTGACGGCATTCCGATGCAGCTCCCCGCACTCGCGCTTTACGCAAAATTACTAGCGAAAGCCAATCTCTTCGGTGCGTATGACATAAACCCGAACGAGGCGCGTGACGCGGCGATCGCGGCGATTGGTCAACTCGAGTTCTCTCTCGATGACGCAAGTGCGAACTCATCGAGCGACGACGTGGCGTCCGCGTGGGCCAATGCACTGGTATCGCTGCTCGAGGCAGCACGTTTTGCGGGCGTGGACCTCGAAGGAGTCCTTCGCGCGCGTGCCCTCTTACTGCGTGACGAGATTCGATCGATCGAGACGACGACCGAATAAATCCCTGATGAGGAGTAGCCTTGTCGGGTAACCGAGGAGAAACGCCATGAGTGCGATAGAGGTTGTCCTAGGACGTCAGATTCTAGATTCGAGGGGAAATCCCACGGTTGAGGCCGAGGTGCACCTCGAGTCGGGTGCGTCGGGTCGCGCCATCTCGCCGAGCGGCGCTTCGACGGGCATCCACGAGGCGGTCGAACTGCGCGACGGGGGTTCCGAATGGGGCGGCAAGGGTGTGCGAACCGCGGTGAGCTACGTGAACACCGAGATCAACGACGAGCTCGAGGGGTACGAAGCGAGTGACCAGCGCGCCGTGGATTTCGCGATGATTGATCTCGACGGGACTGAGAACAAGGCGCGCCTGGGCGCCAACGCCATTCTCGCAGTCTCGATCGCCACGGCCAAGGCCGCCGCGTTGGAGAGCGACCTGCCGCTGTTCCAATACCTCGGAGGGGTCAACGCCCACGTGCTGCCCGTGCCGATGTTCAACGTCATCAATGGCGGTGTGCACGCCAAGAACTCCATTGACTTCCAGGAGTTCATGGTGATGCCCATTGGCGCCGCATCGTTCTCCGAAGCATTGCAATGGGGAGCTGAGACGTACCACGCGCTGAAGGGCGTGCTGAATTCGCGAGGTCTCGCCACGGCGGTTGGTGACGAAGGGGGTTTCGCTCCCGACCTTCCCCACAACGAGACCGCCGTGCAGGTTCTCGTCGAAGCGATTGAGTCGACCGGTCGCACGCCCGGACGTGACGTGGCGATTGCGCTCGATCCCGCGGCGAGTGAACTTTTTCGCGACGGCGCGTATCACCTCGAGGGGGAAGGTCGCGTCCTTTCGAGCGCGGAAATGGTCGACTACTGGGCGGACCTCGTGAGCCGTTATCCCATCGTGTCGCTTGAAGACGGCATGGCCGAAGAGGACTGGGACGGTTGGTCGACGTTGACGAGCAAACTGGGCGAGCGTATCCAACTCGTGGGCGACGACATCTTTGTCACCAATGCATCGATCTTTCAAAAGGGCATCGACCGGCACGTCGCGAACTCGATTCTGATCAAACTCAATCAGATCGGCACCGTCACCGAGACGCTCGACACCGTGCGATTGGCGAACATAAATAGCTACACGTCGGTTATCTCGCACCGTTCGGGCGAGACCGAAGACGTGACCATTGCTGACTTTGCCGTCGCGACGAACGCGGGACAGATTAAGTCGGGCGCACCGGCGCGATCTGACCGGGTGGCGAAGTACAATCAGTTATTGAGACTCGAGGAACAGCTCGGCGATCAGGCCCGTTTTCTTGGTGCAGCGTCTTTGTCGGGGGCGGCAGGTGTCAGTTACTCATAACGTCACAACAAAAACTCAGAACCGATGGATGTTTCCATTGTCGCTCGTGACCGCAGCCGCTCTCTTGGTGGTGTGGTTTCCTCTCAGCACGCTCTGGCACCAACAAAGCGAGATTGACGCGGCGAATTCCCAGATAGCGTCAATTGCCAAACAAAGTCAAGACCTCAAAGATCAAGCGCGCTCGGTGTCGTCGAAGTCTGCCGAGGAGATGCTCGCGCGCTCGCAGTATCAACTGGTTTCGCCAGGTCAAAGTCTCATCCAGGTGCTGCCGGGCGACGGCGCGGGTTACGTCGCGCAAAGCGCTGGCGATCCGGGCCTGCAACCGTTAGTCGCACCCTTGTCGTTGACCTCTCTCAACGCCGCGGCGAGGACGACGGCGGGTCATAAGAGCAGTCACGGGTCGTTCTCGTCGTTCGCCTCGCGCTTCGTACGCACCTTAGAATTTTGGCGTTGACCTTCCGCGACGCTTCACCTGAAGACATGACGACGATCGAAGATCTCGTGGGACGTCCCTTGTCGGGACGTTGCGCAGTTGTCGTGCGACGCGAAGACGGTCGTCCCGTCGTCATTGAGAATGAACCGCACCTGCGCGACGGCACACCGATGCCCACGCTCTTTTGGCTCGTCGACCGTGAGCTACACGATGCCGTGAGTCGCCTCGAGAGCAATGGTGGCGTACACCGCTTCGAGTCGCTCGTCGACGCGACGCAATTGCAGCGAACGCACGACCACTACGCGCAACGACGACTCGCGGCAACGATCCAGCGAGGCGGCGTCCAAGCGACGGGCGGCGTTGGCGGCACCAGGGTGGGTGTGAAGTGTTTGCACGCGCACTTGGCGAATTTCCTCGCTGGTGAAGAGGACCCCGTAGGTGAACTTGTGGCGAACGAAGTGCAGGTCCCGGCCGTGCACGTGGTCGACGTGCGTGGGTGAAACCGTAGCCGCGCTGGACTGCGGTAGTAATTCGACGAGGCTATTGATCGCCACCCATGACGGGGCGTTGCGTCGCCAAACGCATATCACTCGCTTGAGCGAGGGAGTTGACGCGACGATGACGTTGCGTGAGAGCGCGATGCAGCGAACGTTCGACACGTTGGGCGAATATCGCGTGCTGATGAACGAGGCGGCAATTGACGAAGGTCTGTTAGTAGCGACGTCCGCTGTGCGCGACGCGCAGAACGGCGAAGAGTTCCTCACGCGCGCGCAACACGTGGTTGGTGTCGATGCGCGAATTCTCGACGGTCACGAAGAGGCGACCCTGTCGTATCGCGGGGCAACGTCGGACCTCGATCCCGACCCACGACCAACGATGATCCTCGACATTGGCGGTGGATCGACCGAGATGGCGCTGATGCGCGGTGACACCCTCTCAAGTTTTTCGATGCAACTGGGTTGTGTGCGAGTGAGTGAACGCGCATTGGGCGGCGGCGTCGTCGACGAGATGGCCGACGCGCGCGCGCGAGCGATGATCAATGCCGAACTCGACCGCGCCTTTGCATCGGAGCCGGTTTTTAGCGAAGTGGCTGGCGATATCCGTCTCGTTGGCCTTGCGGGCACGGTCGCGACGCTCGTCCAACTCCAAGGGGGCATCGCGCACTACGAACGAGCGCTCGTGCATCATCAGCGAGTGACGCGTGGTGACGTTGAGATATGGCGTGACAAGCTGGCCCGCGAGACGCCCCAAGAGCGCTTGGGCCATGTGGGAATGGTGCGTGGTCGAGAAGACGTGCTCACCGCGGGGCTCTACGTGCTCGCAGCGGTCATGGACCGACTAGAAGTCGACGAACTGCTTTCCTCAGAAAACGACATCCTTGATGGCATTGCGATGGCACTCCTCGCTAATGTGCGCTGAGTGAACGTACCTGCAACGATGGAACAGTGAGGACACGGCTGTGGTGACGACGCGCGGCAGCATCTATTCGCCCATCTCGCTGCACGGGCGTCGCATCGTGCTGCGCACATTGACCGAGAACGACTACGACGGCTGGCTCGAAGTACGAGAGCGCAATCACGAATGGCTCCTCAAGTGGGAGCCGCGTTCGGCGCACTCGTCGCACCTGGCCGAAGACCAGCGAAGTTTCGTGAGTCGATGCGCTATTCGTGAACGCGAACGTCAGATGGGAACTGGCTACGGCTTCGGAATCTTTTACGAAGGACGATTCGTCGGCGAGCTCACGCTTTCTTCAATCCAGCGCGGCCCGCTGCAGTCGGCGTATATCGGTTACTGGATTGACCAGGCGGTCGCCGGCCGCGGACTGATGCCCGAAGCGGTAGTGACCATTCTGCAATATGCCTTCGAGACGCTTCGACTTCACCGTATCGAGGTCAACATCATTCCGCGCAACGCGCCTTCTCGTCGCGTCGTCGAGAAGTTGGGACTTCGATTCGAGGGAATCGCCGAGCGCTACCTCGAGATTGACGGCGCGTGGGAGGACCACGCCCGTTACGCGATCACCGCTGAAGAATGGAACGATCGCGCCCCCCAACTGGTAGCGGACTGGCTGCTACCACTCGTCGACTAAACCGCCTCGAGCGTCCGCCCGCGGTACTCGTGAAGTTCCGCCGTGCGCAGGTGACCACCGAGCGCACTCGCGATGCTGAGTCCACCGAGCGAGCCGTCGCGCGGCAAGACCAGGAGATCCTCAGAATCACCGCGTGCGAGGACGAGTCCCTGGAGGCGGACCTCGCGCGACTGAGCGCGCACGGTTGGAAGATCGACCCCCGCGACGCATTCGACGACGGGATTCTCGTAGCGAGTTTTCGAAAGTTGTCGAAGATCACTCAACATGTTGCGCGACACGTTACGTACTTTTACCGACGATCCCGCGACGTCATCCCACTGCACGCTGACCGGGCGCACGTCGAGTCCGATCCGATCAGCGAGGAAGAAAATCTCCGCATCGTAGGCGAAACGGTCGATCATCCCGAGCAACCCCAAAAGTCGCGCGGCGCCGAGCTGAAACCCCTTGCAACCGCACTGGGTGTCGCGAATGGTCGTGCGGGCGTAGTGACGGACGAGCGAGTGAAAGAAGCCGCCCGCGATGGTGCGAAGCGGTGACTCATAATTGATACGGCCCTTCGTGGTACGCGAACCGGGCGCGAGTGGCGCTTCGTCGAGTGCACTCAATATCGCGGGGAAGTACGAAGGACGAATGGCCATGTCCGCGTCTGCGGCGATGACGTGCGCTCCGCGTGCCAGGGCGATACCGAGGCGAACCGCCGCGCCTTTTCCATAGTTCATTGGCTGTTGCACGAAGAGCCGTTCGGGGAGATGGCCGTAGACGTCGTGTGCGGTGTGGAGGGTGTCGTCGCTCGAGCCGTCGTCAACAATGATCACCTCGGTCGAATTGACGCCCAACTGGTCAAGTACGGGGCGCAGTCGCTCGAAGCCGTCGGCGAGACGTTTCGACTCGTTGTACGCCGGTATGACGATTGAGGTGGATATCACCACGCGACATCTCTCACGGTCGCGCGGCGCCAATTAGTCCGAACGTGAAAATTGGCGCGAGACTTACATCGGTACCGCTGTGCGCGGCGGCGATGATCGTGCTCGTACCCCACGGACCGCTTCCCACGTACATCACGACGTGGTCAACCTCGCTGTCACCATCGAGGTTGTAATAGAACAGCAGGTCACCGGGTTGCAGACTGGTGAGGGGAATGTGGTGCAGCGCGGGCCACTGGCTTTCGGTGGTGCGCGGGATGCTGAACCCCGCTTTGGCCCACGCCCACTGCACGAGTCCCGAACAGTCGAAACCGCCGCCGGGCGTCTCGCCGCCCCACACGTACGGCACGCCGATCTGACTTTCCGCTGCCTTCACCGCGGCGAGACCTTGAGCCGATCCGGCGGCGGTTCCCGAGACAACGGTCGGCAGTGCCGCTTGGATGGCGTCGATGACCTCGTTCGCGGCGTTCTGACCACCCACCGCGGACGCGGCCGCGACCGCTGCTTCTTCGGCCGCGGTATCGCGCTTCTTGGCGGCGGCCACTCCTGCCCTGATCTCATAGTTGATGATCTCGGTCTTGAGCGTTTTCGTGACGACCGTGAGGGTGGCGCGCGTCGCGTTCTCGTTTGCGACGTTCTGAGCGAGAAGATGCTTGATGACGACGGTTTGGTGTTGTGCCTTACCGCGTTGGGTCGCGACGTCCGCGATGGTGGTATCGAGCGACTTCTTCTCGCGTTCGTAGGTCGCCTTCAGTTCCGTGAGGTTGCCAATGACTTCATCCTCGTAGACCTTGCGCGCGTCACTATTGGTCACGTTTTGATTGAAGAGGGAGAGAATCTGCGCGTCCGCGGCGCCGTAGACGTAGGCTCGCACGATCGCGGTGACCATCTTCTTCGTGGTAACCACAATCGCGCCGCGTTTCGTCACTTCCTGGGACTGAAGTTTGACGATGTTGGCGTTCAGATTCGCGAGGGTGGCCTGGTCGGCGTCGTATGCATTGGCCGTTATTTCCGATGTTTTCTCTTGTTGTGACAATTCATTCGAGAGATTCGCGATTTCGGCTTGGGTCTGGGCGATTGTCTGCGCTCCCGCCGAGAGTGGAGTGAGGAGTTGGAACAAGAGCGCAGCGCCAACCAGAAGAAGGGGAGTTGATTGAGCCGCGCCCGAGCGACGCACGCGAATCATCAAATAAGCCTACTGAGCGAACTTAAGAAATTCGGGAGAGTGCGCTCGCCATGTGCGTTACGGTTACAGCGCAACATATACGCGTGGGGGCGTAGCCCAATTGGCAGAGGCAGGGCGCTTAAACCGCCTCCAGTGAGGGTTCGAGTCCCTTCGCCCCTACGCGTGTTTTTCGACATTTTCGAGGTCTGATTCTTTAGTAGCGTTGCCCCCGTGGCTAAAAGCGCAACAGGAAAATGGGTAAGCAGGGTCGGCGCGGCTGGAGGCGGCAAGGCCTATAAAAGGACGCGCCCGAGCAACTACTACGGGATCATCATCGTGATCGTCGTGCTCGGTCTTGTCGCGACCGCCCTCGCGCGCTACGACTACGAGCACCCGTCAAAGAAGGCCGCCGGTGTCGCGCCGCGAATCGGTACGACGTGGTACGGCGCCTTGGCCATCGAGTCGTGCGGAAAGACGCTGCCGTATTTGACGGCCGACCCCACGAACTCCGGCGGCTTCAAGGTCGAGACGGACAACGTCATACAGCTGGACCCGGTTTCTGCTGCTGACTCGGGAAAGAACGCGACGATCGCGCAATTCGCGAACGAGTACCCCGGTCTCATTGCAAGTTCGATCGAATTGGCTGTTCCGAACACCAAGGGCGCGGCAGTGAGCTCCACGACCTACAAGAACGGCCAGAGTTGCCCGTCGACGTCCAAGTACGCGGGCCAGACGGGACAGACCGAATACGCCTATTGGACATCGCTGTCCCAGAAGACGCCCACCATCACGACGAATCCCGGCACCATCAAGTTCGCGCAGTACTTACGGGTGACCCTGGCGTTTGATCCGAAGGGTGTTACGCCGACTGCGCCGTCCCAGACCACGGTGAATGAGATGTCGGCCTCGATTATTTCGAGCGTCAACACGACCACCACCACCGCGAGCACTGCGACAACGACGACCACGATTGCGGGCACCACGACGACAACCGTGCCGACCACAACCAACACGAGCGCGACCACCACGACCACAGCCAAGGGCTGATTTGAAGGCGATCATCTTGGTCGGCGGAGAAGGTACACGACTTCGACCCCTCACCTACGAGATGCCCAAGCAGATGCTTCCTCTGGTGGGCGTGCCGATGATCGAAACGGTGTTTACGACCCTCGCTCAACATGGCATCACCGACGTGGTCTTGTCGCTCGGTTACTTGCCCGATCGCTTCATCGAGGCGTATCCCCACGGTGAGGTCGCGGGTGTGCGTATCAGTTACGCGATAGAGCCCGAGCTACTGGACACGGCGGGCGCCATCCGTTTCGCCGCGGATTTCGGAAACTTCGACAGCACCTTTCTCGTGATGAACGGCGACGTGCTGACAAACCTCGATATCACCAAACTCCTTGCCTTCCACCGAGATCGCGACGCTGAAGCGACCATTGCGTTGCACGAGGTTGACGATCCCAGTCGCTTCGGTGTCGTGCCCACGACCCCTGAGGGAAGAGTCATCGCCTTCGTCGAAAAGCCACCGCGTGACAACGCGCCGACCAATTTCATCAACGCGGGGACCTATATATTCGAACCCAGCGTTCTTGACCGCATCGCACCAACCGGGCGCGTCAGCGTAGAGCGAGTCACGTTTCCCGCGCTCGCGGCCGACGGCACGCTGTTTGCGATGGCTGACGACGCCTACTGGCTCGATACGGGCACGCCCGAGGCATTTCTCAGAGCCAACGTCGATCTCATGGCGGGACGAATTGGCGGGCACGAAGCAACTGGCGTCGTCGACGGTTCCTGGCGGGACACCAGCGCGGTGGTTGACACCAGCGCGCGATTGGTGAACGCCGTGGTGGATCGAGACTGTCTGATCGAAGCCGACGTGGTGCTCGAACGGTCCGTGCTGTTGCCCGGTGCGGTCATTGAGCGGGGATCGGTGATTCGTTCGTCAATCGTCGGCCCGCGTGCGGTCATTGGAAGTTTTTCCACGCTCGGCGCGACGTGCGTGGTGGGCGCAAATGTGCGCGTTGCGTCGCATTCCGAGTTTTCGGGTGATGTGCGTCTCGAGGCTTGATTCAGCGAAAAAGATCGCCGTTCGCTGATCGAATGACGTCATCGCTGATAGATCCCGGCCCGAAGTAGGAGGGGTCAAGCCCGCGCAGGATCGCGAAGGGTGTACCGCGTGCCTTGCCGAGCACCAAATTCGCCGCGCCCGCGATCTCGTCAACGATCGCCACTTCGGTTGCTTCGAGGAGTCGCCCGTTCGCGTCCGTCGTACCTCGCAGATCAAGAATCGGTTTGATCCCCGCCGAACCAAGCGCGACGTCGGTCACCCCATTTCGCCAGACTCGTCCAAACGTGTCGGTGATGACGACGGCGACGTCCACCTCTCGCCGGCGTCGCAGCTCTGCACGTAGTCGCCGGGCGCTCTGGTCAGGGTCCTTGGGCAACAGAACCGCGGTACCTTCATCCGTATTCGAGAGGTCAACGCCGGCGTTGGCGTTGATAAAGCCGTGGTGGGTCTCGGTGATGCGAAGCGGTCCACGCCGGCGTAGGACCCGCTTGGATTCCGCCTCCACGATCGCGATCTTGTGCTCCTCGGTGCCGTCGAACGCGACGACGCGGCCCTCGGCTTTTGAGACCACTTTGCTTGTCACAATCAGTAGGTCCTGGTTCTCGAGGGCAAGTTGTTGTCGACCCATCGCCTCAAGGAGCACGCTCACGAGCTCGTCGCCTTCTCGTATGGCACCCACGCCGGTGATTGGGATGATTCGAAGTTCGTTCACGCGAGCGCAGCCTTTGCGAGCTGTGACGCGTGCGACGGATCGGCCATCACGGTGGTGGTGACGCGCACATCGAGGCCTCGGCTGCGGATCGCCGATTCGAACGCACGGTCAGTCTCGTCGATGATGATTGAGCCAATCAGGCCGTCATAGAACGTGGCGACTCCCTCACAGGACACGTCGTAACCGAACTCACGCATCAATCGGTCGGCCGGCCCTTTCAGGGCGGCACCGTTGATGATCGGTGAGATCGCGACGACGTCGCCACGTCGCTCGCGCACCAGCTCGCGGACTTGCGGTACCTGGAGTATTGGGTCAATAGATATAAGTGGATTAGAGGGCGCGATGATGATTCGCGAACTCGTGCGCAGAGCGTTGAGCACTTCGGGCGTCGGTCTTGATTCCGTCGCCCCTTGGATGGTGATCGCGCGTACCTCGATGTCGTGGTGATACTTGACAAAATATTCCTGGAAACTCAAGGTTCCGCGTTCGGTCGCAAAGACCGTCGCAATGGTGTCGTTGGTGACAGGCAGAAGATCAATGTCGACGCCCCAACGCTGACAGAGTTCGCGCGCCACCTGCGTTTTGGTGGCGCCTTCGTCGAGCCGCTGACTTCGGTAGAGATGGGTAGCGAGGTCGCGGTCGCCGAGCCCGAACCACGATTCACCACCGAGTTCGTGAAGTTCTTTCATGACTCTCCACGACTCATCGCGTAATCCCCAACCCAGTTCATCGTTATTGAGACCGGCGAGTGTGTACGAGATGGTGTCAAGGTCGGGGCATATCGTCAGACCGTGCAACACGAGGTCGTCGCCGACGTTGACGACCGCGCAGAGCTCCTTGGGATCAATTTCATTGCGCAGCGCGCGCAAGAGCCGCGCTGCTCCCACGCCACCACTGAGGACCGTTATCACTTCCGAAACCTTAGGGGCGCATGGGTATCATCGAGTGTTGTGAGTTCAGCATCGTCAATTGTCGGTTGGCCGGGTAGCCCCTCGTACGTGGTTTTTCGTCTGGTCGACGGGGCATTCGTCACCGTCGAAGAGAGTGGCGACCTCGAAGAACGTCGTGAGTGGGCCTCAGTGTCCAAGATGGCGGTGGCCCTCGCGTTTTGCGTCGAAGTGGACTGGGGTCTGCACGCGATCACCGAGAACTTTGGACCTCGCGGTGCGACACTGTCGAACCTGCTGAGTCATTCGAGTGGGCTCGGATTGGAAGAGGTTGATCCCGTCGCGCCGGTCGCGACCAAGAGGATTTATTCGAACTTTGGTATCGACCACGCCGTTGACGTCGTGACAAAAGATGGTGACGCGGCGCAGTGGCTTGAAGACCGGGTCTTTCGGGGATTTGGCATGAACGACACTCGTCTCGAGGGCCGACCTTCGGCGGGCGTGATTGGTTCCACCAAGGACCTCGCGCGTCTGGCCGTGGCGTGGTTGCGTCCTGATGGGATTGTAAAAGAGACCCGCGACCGGTTCATCAAGCCGTTTCTGCCGAACCTCGATGGTACTGTGCCCGGCTTCGGACGTTTCACGCCATGTCCATGGGGCCTCGGACCTGAGGTGCGCGGCGACAAATCGCATTGGATGGGCGACTGGCCGCCCGAGAGTTTTGGTCACTTCGGTCAAAGTGGAGCGCTCATGCTGCTCAACGCGCAAGAACAGATCGGTCTCGTGGCGACGAGCACCGAGAATTTTGGACCGTGGGCAGTGTCGTTGTGGCCTCGCTGGACGAGCGAAATGCGTGTCGTCGCGCTTGGTTCGTGAGCGATTCACCCTCGCTACGAGTGGCCCTTGACCTTGACGGCTCACTGGAGTCACTCGACAACACGATGGATGATCTGGCGGACGCGCTTAGTCGCACTGGTGAACTCACTTTGATTCGATTTCGCACCGTCAGCGGACCGCGTTCTTCGAATGAGACCAAGGTGACCTTTCGTCGATTCTGGTCACCCTTGTGGCGTCGCGGACTCGGTCCTCCAATAGAGCGACGCCTGCCTTCAGTGGACGCGGTGCACGTCGCCGGTTTTATGACGCCGCCCACGAAGGACGTGCCGCTTATCATCTCGGTCGATGACCTGCGTCCGTTTCGAGGCGAGTCACGCGCCTACCAGCGAATAAAGCAACTGCAACGCGCCGTCTCAGCTGGTGCGGTGCTAGTCGCGTCAAGTCGAACCGCGAGTCACGAGGTGCAAGAGGTTCTCTCACTGCACCGAAATCAGATAGTGGTCGTGCCCCCGGCGGTACCGAACGTCGAGCGAAGTGCCCACGGCGGGAACCTCGTGGTGAACGTCACGGGCCTCGACAAGCCGTTTCTTGAACTGGCGCCGGACCTGCTCACGTTTGTCAATGAAGTGGGCGCTGAACTTGTCGCGGTGACGAGTAGCGCGGTAGCGCAGCTCATTCGCTCGAGCGGGCTTGCAATCAGGGTGGTCGCACGACGCGACGCGCGCAACGCTCTTGGCGAGGCCCGAGTCGTCCTGCACATGTCCGACGGCGCACGATTTCCCTCTTTCGCGATCGCGGCATTGTCGGCGGGAGTGCCCACGCTGGCTCGATCGACGTCCATCAACCGCGAACTCTTGTCGGGAGCCGCGACACTCGTGTCGACTGATGAAGAGGTGCTGGCGGCGCTGCGCGACGTGTGGTCGAACGAGGCTCGGCGCGCCATTATGGTCGCCGCCGGACACGCGAGGGCGTTCGATTACGAGCCGGCGACCGCTGCGCGCGCGTACGTCACGCTCTATCGCGATGTCGTGCGAGGCTGGGGAGTGTGAAGCGCACCCTGACCATCAGCGTTGACCAGCTCTTTCGGCGCCATCCGGGTGGCATCGGAACCTACGTTCGAGGTCTCGCTGAGGGCCTCGCGTCACTTGACTCCGAGTTCGACGTCCTAGGAGTAGGTCCTCGAGGATCCGTGCCCAGCACGTTGGAGAAACTTCCGCTTCGTTATACGTCCGCTGGTGTTCCTCTTAACGTGCTCGCCAAAGTATGGCCTCTGATGCCCTTGGGCGTCGCGCGCGACTCGATGATCGTCCACGCCACCTCCATGACCGGACCTTTCGCGGGGGGAATGTCAGGTGCCGTGCACTCGGTCGCGATGCACGATCTGTTGTGGCGTGATCAACCGCAGTCCGCGACGCGTCGGGGCATCAAGTTCCACGAAGCCCGTCTCACGCTCATTCTTCGCCGCGAGGATTTGAGGATCTTTACGACGTCGCCGACACTCGCCGAACGGCTCAGCGCACTCGGTGTCGCGTCGTCGCGGATCCACTTCGTACGACTGGGTGTCGACGAACATCGTGAGCCAGCGGCGAGTGAAGAAGAAGTGGCGGCCCTCCTTCGCGCACGGGGTGTCACGGGTCCCTACACGCTCTACGCGGGGACTCGCGAACCAAGAAAAAACATTGGACGCCTCATCGCGGCACATCACGAGGCGCGCCAGCGGCGCCACGATCTTGGTCCACTCGTCCTCGTGGGTCCTCAAGGCTGGGGGGGAGTTGATACCGCCGACGCCATCGTCCTCGGTTCCGTGGAGCGAGCAGTGTTGTGGGGTCTCTACCGAGACGCCGGTGTGTTCGCGTACGTTCCTTTGAGTGAAGGATGGGGACTGCCACCCGTCGAGGCGCTGCACGCGGGTGCCAGGGTCGTCGCGAGTGCAACTGTTCCCAGCATTGCGACGAACGCGGAGGTGATTCTCGTCGATCCGTTGAGTGTTTCCTCGATTGCGACGGGGCTGTGCGAAGCCCTTGATAAAGAACGAGGCGAGGCTGGCGCGAAGTCACGAATGCAGTCGGTGGCGCACTTGACCTGGCGTCACTCCGCTCTCGACCACGTGGCGGGATGGCAGTGAAAGTCGCACTTGACGTTTCGGCGGTTCCCGTGCGCGTTGCGGGCGCGGGTCGCTACGTCGTCGAACTCGCCCGTCGACTTCCGCTGCGTGACCAAGACGTCACGCTCGTTACCCGTCGAGACGACGCTGAGCGTTGGCGTGCGCTAACGACAACCACGAGCATCGCAACGCTCGTTCCGTCGCGGCGCGCAGAACGATTGCTCTATGAAGCGTGGCGACTCGGACGTTCTGACGTCGCCAGGGATGTCGACGTCTGGCACTCGCCCCATTACACGATGCCGCATCGGTGCGCCGCTCCTACCATCGTGACGATTCACGATATGACGATGTTTACGAATCCCGAGTGGCACGAGCGATCCAAGGTCGCCTTCTTTCGACGCGCGATTTCCTATTCCGCCACTCACGCCAATGCGCTCATCTGCGTGAGTGAATTCACCGCTCGCCAACTCGACACCATCATCCCTCGGCACGCTCCAATCGTCGTGGCGCCCCTCGGCGTCGATTTGACGACGTTTTCTCCCGACGCATCAGGCGACGAAGATCTTTTTCTCCGTCACGGCTTGCCGTTCGATGTCCCCTATGTTTTCTTTCTCGGCACGGTCGAGCCTAGAAAGGGTCTCGATGTTCTGCTCGAGGCTTTTGCGCAGTTGTCGCGCGACGACAACGTGACCGAACTCTGGATCGCGGGACAGGCCGGTTGGGCCATGAAGGGTTTCGACCAGGCTCTGGCACGCAATCCGGGCACCGCAAGGATCCGACGCCTTGGATTTGTTGACGAGGCCCTCGTGGCACCGCTGCTTCGTCGCGCCAGCGTGGTGGCGTACCCCTCACGAGGGGAGGGCTTTGGACTCCCGGTGCTCGAAGCGCTGGCGTGCGGTGCCTTGGTGGTGACCACGTCCGACACGGTCATGGCGGAGACCGGCGCGGATGCGGTATTGCTTGCGCCGCCCGGCAACGCCGATGCACTGGCGCAACAACTCGACGTCGCTTTAGGACTCGATCAGGCCCAGCGCGCGCAACATTCACTCGTCGCGCGTGAACGCGCCAGCGCGTTCACCTGGGACGAAATGGTCAGCCGTCACCTCTCGGCCTACGAAACGGCGAAGGGATGACGGTTCGTGCATTTATAACCGGCGGTGGGGGATTCGTCGGCGCCCACCTCGCGGCGCACCTCGAAGCCAACGGCGACCTCGTAACCAGGGTGGATCGT
>Ga0302319_10014133_pt1 | contig 14917 bp, 13 predicted proteins | sample Bog_T0_2_FD_203319 | JGI IMG/M metagenome (GOLD analysis project Ga0302319, IMG submission 203319) | Peat permafrost microbial communities from Stordalen Mire near Abisko, Sweden - Bog_T0_2 | ecosystem: Environmental > Terrestrial > Soil > Wetlands > Peat | place: Sweden: Abisko, Stordalen Mire... | reverse complement strand
CGCTCTTGACACGCGCGATACAATAGAAGCAGTTTTCGGCAAGCAGCGCGGCCAACCCCGGGCTCTTCCCGTCGGCCCAGTGCCGGCCGCTCGATCGGCAGAAGCTTTGACAAATCAATCACTTGCTCGCCTCCGGCCCAATATATCTTAAAGATATATCTTTCGAAAGACCCATTGATAACAAAGGAGTTAGCGCACAACGCTCCGCCCTGATTTCCGGGGAGGTCCACCGCTAAGTCCTTATTTCTGCCAACTTTGCGGGAAATCGGGGGGAGGGGGGAGGGGTGGGCAAACCGCGGAGCCAAATCGATGCTTTTCGCCGGATTCATCCCACGTCCTCGCTGCCCGGTTAGAATCGAGCCTATGTCTTTGTTCAAGATTTTGATTTTGGCAGTCGTTCAGGGACTTGCCGAACTGCTTCCAGTCTCCAGCTCCGCACATGTCGTCGTCGCGGAGAAGCTCCTCGGGCTCGATCCATCCTCGCCGCAGATGACGCTGGTGCTGGTCATGCTTCACACCGGAACCATGTTCGCGGTGATCGTCTACTTTTGGAACCAGTGGAAGCGCGCCTACTTCTCCACCTCGGACGCCTTCAAGCGCTTCGCCATCCGCGCCGTCTGGGCCACGCTGCTTACCGGCGTCATCGGCTATCCGCTGCAGAAGCTGGTCGCGCACCTGGCCTTTCCCGGCGCGCCCAAGGCCCAGATTGAGGACCTCTTTGGCCGGCTCGATCTGGTCGCCTACGCGCTCTTTGCCGTGGGGCTGCTGATCCTCTGGGCCGGCCTCTCGGGCCGCGATGCCGAAGCCGCCGCGACCAACGCATATGAGCGCTCCCTGGCGCGCTCCGGCGACAACGTGACCTTCGCGCAGTCCGGCTGGATGGGCGCAATCCAGGGCGTCAGCCTGCCATTCCGAGGCTTCTCGCGCTCCGGCTCGACCATCTCCGCGGGCCTGCTGGCCGGGGCCAACCGTCAGCGCGCGGAGCGCTTCAGCTTCGCGCTGGCGGTGATCCTTACGCCCGCCGTGGTGGGCCGTGAGGCACTCCGGCTGCTCAAGGCCTCGCATGAGGCCGCGGCTGCGGGCGCGCCCCTGGACTTGCACGGCAGCATCGTCGCCGCGCTGCTGGGCATGCTCTTCAGCTTCATCGCGGGCCTCGCCGCGCTGCGCTGGCTCAGCTCCTGGCTGGAGAATGGCCGTTGGTATCTGTTCGGGATCTACTGCCTGCTGGCCAGTGCGGTGGTCTTCGCGCTGTACTATCGCGGTTACTAGGCGCGGCTGTTAGGCGAGGGAATCTTCCTCTGGCCGCGTATAGAGCCACGCCCACCAGATCAGCGGGATCTGCAAGGGCAGCCGCAGCCACAGCAGCCACTGCGGCACCCCGGGAGTTAGCTCCGGATGCTGCGCCATCCACAGGTTGGCAGGCAAGACGGCGACCAGCAGGCAGACCAGACCCCAGGCCGCGGCGCGCCGCCGACCGGGAATCAGGACGCCCATACCTCCGGTGATCTCTGCCACGCCGCTCAGCAGCACCAGCGCGTGGTGCGCAGGCAGGTACGCGGGCATCACACGCTCATAAGCGTGCGTGAAGGCGAAGTGGCCCACCCCGGCCACCACATACAGCCCGCCCATCAACCCCCGGCCTAGTCGCATAGCTTCACTGTAGCTCGAAAAAATTGCTCCAGAGCTACTTGGTCACCAGCGCGTCGCGATGGCTGCGCACATAGTCGTGAGTGTTCAGGATGTGCGACTGCTGCTCGGCCAGCATCTGGCGAATCGGCAGTGGAAGTTCCTCGCCAAGCGCGTCCGCGTATGCCTTCTTGGCCGTGTCTTCGCCCTGTTCGGCGGTCTCGAGCAGGGTGTGGTCGCCGCCTCCGAGCGCCTCCTTCAGGTCGCCCCAGGCGCGATGCAGCGTGCCCGAAACGGTTCCATTCTCGTGCACATCATGCATTCCGGCGCGATGCAGCTCGTTCTCCAGCTCCGCACGAAAGTTGGCGCGCTTCAGGCTCTCGGCCAGGAAGTAACGCTTAAGCGTCTCGTCCTTCAGGTGCTCGCCGATGTCGGCAAAACCCTTCTGTCCGTCCTGCAGTATCTGGATGACGCCCAGCAGGACGCGTTCCATCTCCTTGTTGCGGTTCGATCCATCAAGCACATTCGCCATAAACGTCCATCCTCTAGTTCTGTTTGGATGGGGAACATCCCAATCCGTCCACTCTGCTAGATGCAGAACAGGCGATGCGCGTTGACCGCGGCGCGAAATGGGCCTGGACCAGCCTGCCCGTCACCACTCTGGTTCCACGAGAGGGAACGCCCGCAGGTCACCGTTTGCTATGGAACAATGAAATTGCTCTGGTCGTTCCCGGTCCTGCAACTGCTCACCGCCCATGCCAGGAAACCGGCTTGACGAGACTTTGACGGGGCCACTGTACAGCGCGTCCATTCAAACTCATGAAAAACAACCGGCTTATCTATTCACCAACCCGCAACCGAAGGCTGAATGAGATGCTCGGCCTGGTGGTGCTGGTCGCAGCCGGTCTGCTGCTGCTTTCGTTGCTGACCTATACTGCGACCGATCCGTCGCTGAACTCCGTCGGCGGCAGCGCCGGATCGCGGCCGGCGCACAACTGGACTGGTCTGCTGGGAGCGTACGTGGCCGATGTGCTGCTGCAGTGGCTGGGCGTTGCCGTGCTCTTTCTCCCGCTGCTGCTGCTGCGTCTCGGCATCTCGTGGATGCGCTCGCGGTCTTTCGGCCCGGCTTTCGCTAAGGGATTCGGTCTGCTGCTATGGATGGTCTTCGCGCCGGCGGCGATCGCGCTGCTTCCCGGCACGATGCTCTGGCGGCATGCGCTGCCCATCGCAGGCGTGGAAGGCCGAATGTTGGCGGAGGCTATGATTCGCCTGCTGAACTATCCCGGAGCGGGAATCCTCTGTGGCCTGATGGTAGCGCTCTCTCTCTATCTGACCACGACGTTTGCCTTGACCACCGCCGGAGAATGGCTTGGCTCTCACTTTGGATTCCTGAGCGGTCTTCGCAACCCCTTTACTGCGTGGAAGCACCGCCGCAAGGATGCCACTGCTGAGGAGGTCATCGCAGCCTATGAGTCCAAGCGCGAACGCTCAGTAGAGAAGGCCCGCCGGCGCGCCGAAGCGGCCGCGAAGTCAGAGGTCGAGATGGTGCCGCAGCAGCACCCCGGCGAGGAGTCGACGCATCCGGCCAACTCATCGCTGCTGGCGGGTCTCTTCGGCTGGTTCGGCCGTCGCAATGGGAGGAATGACAGCCTCCTGATCACGCCGCATGAGGACCGCGCTGCGTTTGTCCCGGAGGCCATTTCAGTTTGGGACAGCATTCCGCGCACACAGGCAGAGGGTACTGTAGCGGCAGGCGTTTCTTCCATTCTTGCTGAACCCGCTCCATTCTCGGCTGAACCTTCGCTACTGGGGAGCACGGCGGAACAGCGGCCGCCGTTTGGTGATTTGTCCGTAGATACAAAGCCTGAACGCGCGAATGACGAGGACTGGCTAAATGCTCCGGAACGCCGGGCGCCAGCGCCGATTTTGTCCAGGCGTGGCTCCGCTGGCCGGCCGCAGGCGATGGAGAAGTCGCTACCGCCGATGCCTTCGCCGATGCAGAACATTGTGGCACAGAATATCGCCTTCGGCAAACGTGCAGATGCCAACCTGCGTTCTGTCGCGATTGCGCCGAAGTCAATTCGAGGCTACAAGCTGCCGCCGAGTTCGCTGCTGTATCGCAGCGCGGAGCAAGCAGTCGTTCGCGAAGATGCGCTGCGCGAGGAGGCGCGCACTCTGGTAGAGAAGTGCGCTGAGTTCGGCGTTGCCGGTAGTGTGGAGCAGATCAATCCGGGCCCGGTCGTAACGACCTTCGAGTTCCGTCCGGACGCCGGAGTCAAGTATTCTCGGGTCACTGGACTGGCCGACGATCTGTGCCTCGCCATGGCAGCGGAATCCATCCTGATCGAACGCATGCCGGGCAAGTCGACGGTTGGCATCCAGGTGCCGAACCATGAGCGCGAGACCATCTGGCTGCGCGATGTGGTGGAGTGTGAGAGCTTCGCGCAGTCGAAGTCGCGGCTGGCGGTCGCGCTGGGCAAGGACATTAGCGGCCGCATCGTCACCGGCGATCTGGCCGCAATGCCGCATGTGCTGATTGCAGGATCAACCGGCTCGGGCAAGTCTGTGGCTATCAACGCCATGATCATGAGCGTTCTCTTCAAGTCGACGCCGGAGCAGGTACGCATGATCCTGGTGGACCCCAAGCGAGTTGAGCTGGGTATGTACGAGGGCATTCCTCATCTCTTTACGCCGATCATTACAGAGGCAAAGCTGGCGGCGAATGCGCTGCGGAATGCGGTGCGCGAGATGGAGCGCCGCCTCAAGCTGCTGGCAGCCAATCACGTTCGCAACATCGACCAGTTCAACACGCTCTTCGAGAACGGCAGCGAGTATCTATTTGACGACGTGAATCAGGAACCTTTGCCGTACATCATGATCATCATTGATGAGCTGGCGGACCTGATGATGCTGGACCGATCCAACGTTGAAGAAGCAATTACCCGCCTGGCACAGATGGCCCGCGCCGTCGGAATCCACCTGGTGTTGGCGACCCAGCGGCCGTCCGTGGATGTGATTACCGGGCTGATCAAGGCCAACGTGCCCACGCGCATGAGCTTCCGCTTGGCAACCAAGGTGGACTCGCGGACGATCATCGACTCGAACGGTGCCGAAAGTCTGCTGGGTCGTGGAGATATGCTCTTTCTTCCTCCGGGCACCTCCCGCCTGCAGCGCGTGCATGCACCGTTCGTCACCGAGAAGGAGATTGCAGCCGTTACGGAGTTCTGGAGAGCACAAGGTCAGGCCGACTACGTGGAAGGGTTCCTTGAAGGGCCTAAGGAAGAGAAGGATGATTCGGACGGTGGTCGTGGAATGGACGGGGAAGAGAACGATCCCATGTTCGACGACGCGGTTCGTCTGGTCTTCGAGTTTGGTAAGGCATCCACATCGCTACTACAGCGTCGGCTGAGAATCGGCTATGGTCGCGCCGCCCATCTGATCGATCTGATGGAGCGCGATGGATTGGTCGGACCGGCGGACGGCTCCAAGCCCCGAGAGATATTGAAGACCCCAAACTACTACGCCGAGGTAGACGCTGCCCTGCGGTAAGGAAGATTCGATGCATTACTTCTGCCAACGCAGGAAGCGGAGCACGTCGGGACGGACCTTTTCATAGGCTGGTTCACCGTTTGGATAGAGGGCAATTGAACCATGCGCCTTACCCGTGTACCAGTTCAGCGCAAACGTCTTGATGGATGAGTAAGACCGATACTCCGGCCCAATCAGGACCTGACCGCCTGTCACAGCCTGTTTTGCATCTTCCGCCGATTCCAAGGAGATGTATTCCTGTACGCGGCCGTCGGATCGAAAGCTCTCAAAGTTGTAGCGGACGAGCGAACGGCCTGCGGGTTCATAGTACTCGCGGACGATCCATCGTTGTCCATGAACGGCGAAGCTGTCGATGACGTCGGAGTCGCCGGTGCTGATTCCGGGTGCATTGCGGTCACGGGCAGCGCGCAGTAAGGCCCGTTCCCTGTCGAACTCGCTCCATCTGCCCAAGGCCGCTTCGACGATGACGAGGTTCTTGTGAGCGATCCACATCTGCGGTTGAGCGGCAACCACTCGACGGTAGTCCAGTTCCCCTGCTTCGACCTCTCGCAGCCCAAGTTCGGCGTCAGCGAGGCCGAGGCGTGCTTCCACGCTTTCAGGATGCTCCCGCACTATCGCGGCGAACATCCTCTTAGCTGGACCAAACTGCTTCCCTGCCAAAGCCTTCCTGGCTGCGGTGATATCGTCTGGCGATGACTGCTGGGCAGGGAGAGTTGGCATCAGCGCAAGCGCCAGCATGACGCCGAGCAACGTTGTCGCTCTGGCTTTCCGGCTGCTCCGGTATGGATATTTCGACATCGTGGGCACTAATACCATCATTCCATAGACGCTGCGTAGACCGTTCACCAACACGGGAACAATGACCAATTGCGTGTGCATCCATACAATATGAGCTATGACGGAAAAGAATTTATACGATGTGCTGGTGATTGGCGCCGGTCCAACCGGCTTGGCTTGTGCTATCGCAGCACAGCGAGCGGGCCTGAGCGTAGTGCTGGTGGACAAGGGCTGCCTGACCAACTCATTGTTTCACTATCCGGCACATATGACCTTCTTTACGACGCCCGAGTTACTGGAGATTGGAGACATGCCATTCTCCTCCCCGAACCAGAAGCCCACACGATCAGAGGCGCTTGAGTATTATCGCAAGGTTGCCGAGCACTACCAGCTTGATATTCGTCAGTATCAGAACGTGGACCGCGTAACCGGTCAGGACGGAAATTTTAGCGTTTGGACCACTGACCAATTCGGTCGCAAGCGCAGTCATCAGGCCCGCAAGCTGATCGTCTCTACGGGCTACTATGACCTGCCTAACTATCTCAATATTTCTGGCGAGGGTTTGCCGAAGGTGAAGCACTACTATCATGAACCGCATCCGTATTTCGCGCAGGATGTGCTCGTCATCGGAGGCAAGAACTCAGCGGCCATCGCGGCATTGGATCTATGGCGGCATGGAGCTCGTGTAACGTTGGTGCATCGAGGAGCAGAACTGCACCGTCACATCAAGTACTGGATCAAGCCCGATATCGAGAACCGCATCAAGAACGGCGAGATCGCCGCATACTTCTCAACGACCGTCAGCGGGATCACCGAAGATACTGTAGTCCTGGACACCCCCGACGGCCCGAAGGTGCTGCCTAACCAGTTCGTGTTTGCGCTCACAGGGTACCATCCTGACTTCGCTTTTATTGAATCGTTGGGCGTGAAGCTTGACGAATCGAACGCGCGTTGCCCGGTCTGCAACCGCGAAACGCTGGAATCCAATGTGCCGGGAACCTATCTTGCCGGTGTCATCGTCGCCGGCGAACGCACAAACGAGATCTTCATTGAGAATGGAAGATTCCACGGCGCTCTTATTGCCGCAGACTTGGCGCGCAAGATGCGGCACATCGATGCCACGCAGCCGGTCGCACCGGAGCATACCTACGCGGCGGAGTAGCGCCGTTAGCTCACGACGCGGCGCGCAAAGCCCTTCATTCCCACGCTTGTCAGCAAGAAGAGAAACACGACGAGACCGAGCAGAATATACCCTTCCTTCATATGCTCCAACGGCGTGAGCGCGGCGCGCAGCCCCTCGCTCATATACACAATGGGGTTGATCAGAACCGCGATCTGTAGCCATTTGATATGTGGGTCGTGCCCGAGCGCGGCCCATGGGTAATAGACGCAGCCCAGGAACGTGATCGGCACAACGACCACGCCAAAGATCAGCCCAATTTGCTTAGGCTGGACGGATGTGCCAATCGTGAGACCGAGCGCTCCAGCAAGCAGGCTCGCCAGAAGGAGTACAGCGATCATAAACGGCCAGCTATTCACGTGCGCAAGCACCGGTGTGGACGGAATGTAGTAAGCCAGAGGAAAGACGAGCGCGGCTGCGATGATGCTTTGAAGTGCCGAAAAGACGATCTTCTCCGCGGCGACTGCGGCAATCGGAAGAGGGCACATCACGCGGTCATCGATCTCGCGGGTAATCCCAAACTCCTGTGCGAGCGGCAGAGCCACAGCGGCAATGCCGGAGAACATGATGGCAACGGCCATCAGCCCGGGCAGCAGCACCGTTCCAAAGCCGCCGCCGCTCGCACTCATTCCTGCCGCGGGACTGAGCGCTGCTCCGCTGTTCATGTGCGGCATCACGTACGTAAAGACAAATAGGAAGAGCAGCGGGTTCATCGCGACACGAATAAGAAACGGCGCAATTTCGCGGCTTAGGACACACAAATCTCTTCTCATCAATCCCAAAAAGGCACGCGAGTAGATCGATAACCTTCCGTCGCGGCCTCGCTCAACCATCTCGCCCATCGTCGTTGCCCTACTTTCGTGGATGCTACTCACGCAGATCCCGTCCCGTGAGGCGAATGAAGACGGCTTCGAGGCTGGGTTCAGTGGAGGTGACATCCCGCAGGCCGAATTCGTTCGCCATAGTAACAATGCTTGCCAGCAATCCATCTTGTGCGCGCGCCAGAACCCGCAGCCCTCCAGAGATGGGTTCTACCCCAGTCACGCCGTTGGTCTCGCGCAGGCGATCTTGAAGCTGGGCAATCTCAGCGGAATGATCCATGCGAAGATCGTAGATCTTGTCTCCGCCCAAGCTGGCCTTCAACTTCGCAGGCGAATCTTCCATCAAAATCTTTCCGTGGTCGATGATGGCGAGCCTATCGCACAACTCATCGGCCTCTTCCATATAGTGGGTGGTGAGCACTACCGTGATTCCTTCAGTGCGGAGTTGCCGCACGGCATCCCACATGGCGATGCGGCTCTGCGGATCGAGTCCCGCGCTGGGTTCATCGAGGAACAGGACCTTGGGATGATGGGAGATTGCACGGGCAATTTGCAGGCGCTGGGCCAGGCCTCCGCTCAAAGCCTGTGGATAGGCTGAAGCGCGGTCACTCAGGCGAAACTGATGAAGGAGTTTCGCTGTCCGGTCGTTGGCTTCCGCACGTGTCATTCCGAAATAAAGGCAGTGAAACTGGATGTTCTCTGCGACGGTGCAGGCGCGGTCGAGGGTGTTGAACTGCGGAACCACCCCGATGGAGCGTCGTGCCAACGCCGGGTGTGCCACTACATCAATGCCGTCGATGACCACGGAACCGGCGGTCGGGACGGCTCGGGTGGTTGCGATGGAGATCGTCGTGGTCTTGCCCGCTCCATTCGGTCCGAGTAGACCGTAGATAGCGCCGGCGCTGACCTGCAGGTCGATTCCGTCCACGGCAATGACAGGGTTCCGGCCGGGATATACCTTGCGCAGCCCGGAAATCTCGACGATCATCTCGCTCACCACGCGCTCCTTCAGCAACCTGATTATAGGGGTAACTAGACAGCCATCCGCCAGGGCTTACAATCCAGCGCAATCAGGACGTATCATGGAAGAATTGCGAGAGCATCCGAACCTTCATGACAACGATTCGACAAGACGACCTGATTGAGAGCGTGCGGGCGGCACTACAGTTCATCAGCTTCTATCATCCTGTCGATTATATTGAAAACCTAGCTCGCGCTTATGAGATGGAGCAGTCTCCCGCAGCCAAGGATGCCATCCAACAGATACTTGTGAACTCCAGGATGTGTGCCGAAGGCCATCGGCCCATCTGCCAGGACACCGGTATTGTCACCATCTTCCTCAAGCTAGGACTTGATTGCCGCCTTGTGGGTCAGGATGGTCAACCGCCAACGATTAGCCTGCAACAGATCTGCGATGAAGGGGTGCGTCGAGCGTGGCTTGACCCCGACAATAAGCTGCGCGGCAGCATCCTGGCAGACCCGGCGTTCGCCCGCAAGAACACCGTCGACAACACGCCATGCGTTGTTGAGGTCTCTGTTGTAACAGGCGACAAGCTGGACGTAACGGTTGCCGCTAAAGGAGGTGGCAGCGAAGCGAAGTCAAAGTTCGTAATGCTCAACCCTTCGGATTCGGTCGTGGACTGGGTGCTCAAGACAGTGCCGACGATGGGCGCAGGCTGGTGTCCACCGGGGATGCTCGGGATCGGCATCGGAGGGACTGCGGAGAAGGCCATATTGCTGGCCAAGCAAAGCTTGATGGATCCGATTGACATGCAGGAGCTCAAGGGGCGACGCGCGCAAACGAACATCGAGAAGCTTAGGGTGGAAATCTACGACAAGGTTAACGCGCTCGGTATTGGAGCGCAGGGGCTTGGCGGCCTGACGACTGTGCTCGACGTGAAGATACTGGACTGGCCTACCCATGCCGCGAATCTTCCCGTGGCGATGATTCCCAACTGCGCTGCAACTCGCCACGCTCACTTCGTTCTGGATGGCAGCGGGCCTGTGTATCTGGATCCGCCGGACCTGGAGAGCTGGCCCAAGCTGACTTACGATCCGCACGGCGGCAAGCGAATCAATCTCGATACACTGACGCATGCTGAAGTTCGGCAGTGGAAGCCCGGCGAGGTGCTGTTGCTGAACGGCAAGCTGCTGACCGGCCGCGATGCCGCGCACAAGCGCATGACGGAGATGCTGAGCCGTGGCGAGACGCTTCCGGTGGACTTTCACAACCGCCTGATCTACTACGTGGGGCCGGTTGAGGCGGTGCGCGACGAAGCCGTCGGTCCTGCCGGCCCGACGACCGCGACACGCATGGATAAGTTCACCCGCCAGATGCTGGAGCAGACGGGCCTGCTGGGGATGGTCGGCAAAGCCGAGCGCGGCGTTGCGGCCATCGATGCCATCCGCGACAATGAGGCGGTGTATCTCATCGCCATCGGCGGCGCGGCTTACCTGGTGTCGAAGGCCATCAAGCACTCACGACTGATGGCATTTGGCGACCTCGGCATGGAAGCTATCTATGAGTTCGACGTGGTCGATATGCCAGTGACCGTCGCTGTGGACACTCACGGCACGAGCGTCCATATTACGGGCCCGGAAGAGTGGAAGCAGCGCATTGCGGGCAGTATGGCTGTGGGCGGTGTTTCCATCCTGGGTCAGTAGCCTGCGTTCCTTCCATTTCAATAGCACTCACTGATAGGTTGCCCGCGCTCTAAAGTTAATCTGTGGACACCCTTGTCTCGCCTCTTGGCATCCGACTTGATGCTAGCTCCGTTAGGTGCGAATTGCGCCTTACGCGAGGTTGAGAACGCAAGGAGATTCAAGCAAATGTCAGGAACATGGAAGAAGCAGATCAAGACCGCTTTATCTGTCGCAGCGGTGGTCGGGGTCATGATGACTCCCTTAACTCGCTTAGTAGCGCAGGTGCCCAATCCAACATCGATTGCTCCGGGAGCACATTCGAGCGAAGTTGTGACTCAGGGCGAAAACGGCATCTACATTTATCACGTCAATGTTGTGCAGGAGAGCCTGGATGCGGTGAACTACCTAAACCGCAGCGGAACCACGCATGTTGGCTTCGTAGGCACAAATTTGATGCCGGGCGCTCGTGGTGATGCGAAGGTCAATGCGGTCACGGGCAAGACGGAGATCTCGGTCAAGTTCGATGGTCTTACTCCGGCGAATGGCTTTGGCCCGGAGTACCTGACCTATGTTCTGTGGGCGATATCTGCGGATGGGCGCCCGCAAAACCTCGGTGAGCTAGAGCTGTCGGGCAACAAGGCCAGCTTGAATGTGACGACATCGTTTCAGACTTTTGGCATGATTGTGACCGCTGAACCGTACTTCTCCGTGTCTACGCCCAGCGACGTTATCGTCTTGAAGAATATGTTCAGCGATGACACGAACGGCGTCTTGCAGCAGGTAAACGTGCACTATCAGCTCCTGCCGCGCGGGCTCTATGCCAACACAGGGGGTGCGAAGTCTGTCCCGCATCCCATCACAGACCGAGAACACACGCCCCTGGCGCTTTTTGAGGCCTACAACGCACAGCGCGTGGCGCTGGCTGCGGGGGCTGACCAATACGCTCCGGACATTATGAAGGAGGTTGTAGCCGACATCGAGAACGCTCAAGACCTGCAATCTTCCAAGCACCGTGATGTGAAGATGGAGTTCACCTACGCGCGTGGTGCGGTCGAGCATGCAGAAGACGCGCGCATTGTGACTCTGCGCAAGCAGGCTGAGCAACGCCAGCAGCAGGCGCAAGAGGCGAAGCTCGCGGCGCAGGAGCAGGCACAGAAGTCGCAGCTTCAGGCGGAGCAAGCAAAGCTACAGGCGGCGCAGTCGCAGGCTCAGGCCAATGAAGCCAGCGCGGCGCAGGCGCAGGCTGAAGCTGCGAAAGCCAAGGCAGATGCGGAGGCAGCGAACGCTCGAGCACAGGCTGCGGAGGCGACCCAGCGGGCGGAAAACAGCGCAGCCAGTGAGCAGGCCTTGCGTGACCGCCTGTTGAAGCAGTTGAACACAGTTCTACAGACAACCGAAACACCGCGCGGTCTGGTGATCAACCTTAGCGACGTGCTGTTTGACAGCGGCAAGTACACGTTGAAACCAGACACACAGATCTCGCTGGCCAAGGTCGCGACGATCCTGCAACTCTATCCTGGCCTGAAGGTGCAGGTGGAAGGCTACACCGATTCGGTCGGAACACCGGCTTTCAACCAGACGCTGAGCGAGAACCGCGCCGATTCGGTGAAGAACTTCCTCGTCCAGAACGGTGTCTCGCAGGACAACGTGACCGCGATGGGCTATGGCGCAACAGACTTCGTTGCGGTGAACACCACTTCTTCGGGCCGGGCGCAGAACCGGCGCGTAGAGATGATCGTCTCCGGCGAAGCGATTGGTGTGAAGACGGTTGCTCCTGAAGCGAAGGGCCCAGGAGTGGCCAGCACACCGTAGACCAACGCCGGAACCGTCTCACACCAGGGCCAGGGCCGCGAGATTTCGCGGTCCTGGTGCGTTGTGGCAACATGCAGAGAGGAACAACGCGAGGACTAGGAACCAGTGAGCCAATCTATGAAGGACAAGATCGTATTCATCACCGGCGCGAGCTCCGGCATCGGGGCTGCGACCGCAGCGGCCTTTGCGCGGCTGGGGGCGAAGCTGCTGCTGTGCGCGCGCAGGCTTGAACTACTCAACGCGATGGATGCCGCGTTGCGGGAAGCAGGAGCTGGCGATGTCTATAGCATCGCGCTCGATGTGCAGGGGCGCGATGCAGTTGCGGCTGCGCTGAGTGGATTGCCAAAGGCCTGGACCGAGATCGACGTGCTGGTAAACAATGCGGGTCTGAGCCGCGGTCTGAACAAGATGTATGAAGACGAAATCGAAAATTGGGAAGAGATGATCGACACGAATATCAAAGGCCTGCTCTACATCACGCGGGCGGTGGTGCCCGGCATGGTAGAGCGGGGGCGGGGGCATGTGATCAACCTCGGGTCAATCGCCGGGCACATGGCCTATCCCAACGGTGGCGTTTACTGCGCGACCAAGGCAGCGGAGCGCTTTGTCAGCGACGGTCTGCGCATCGACCTGAACGGAACGCCGGTGCGGGTGACCTCCATCGATCCCGGAATGGTGGAGACCGACTTCAGTAAGGTGCGCTTCCGCGGCGATGAGCAACGCGCCGCCAAGACCTACCAGAACGTAGATCCGCTGCTGCCAGAGGACGTAGCCGACGCCATTACGTGGGCGGCGACGCGGCCGGAGCATGTGAGCATCCAGACCGTGGTGCTGACGCCGACCGCGCAGGCCAATCCGTTCATACTCACACGCAAGAGCTAGATTTTGATCGACCAGCCCAGCTGTTCCAGCTCAACCTCGATGGTGGCGAGCGCCAGTTCCAAGGCGCTGCGGCGGTGCGGGTTGGAGGTGCGCTCAGAGAGCACACGCTCACGCTGCATGTGCAGCGCCTGCAGGCGGCGCTTGCGTTCGGCCTCGGCGCGCCGCGCCTCGGGGTTGAGATCAGGATTGGCCGCTTTGGGAGCTGCTGCCTCCGCCTGCTGTGCCTCGACGCTCTTCGATTCCCAGCCTTTGGACATAAACCTATTTTACGCCGTGTCCTGAGGGCCGAGGCTGAAGCCTGTTGCCAATCAGCATTACGGTCTTCCCGACCTAAAAATCACTGTTTGCCGAATCGGTAGACCACGCCGGCGTTGAAACCGAGGTTGTTCTGCACCTTGCCGCCAAAGGTAGTGCCCACATAGGTGGGGGTGAAGCGCACGGCGAGGTTGGGGAAGAAGTTGTAGTCTCCGCTGACGCCGAGCGAGAAAGCGGGTTTGAAACCGTCGGGCCAAAGCCCGATGGTGGTACCGGTAAGGCCCTTGGCGCCGCCTGAGAATATGCCCCAGCCCACGCCGCCGAGCCCTTGCGCGCTGATGGCGATCTTCTCCTTGCGGTAGAAACGGTAGCTGGCACCGCCCATGAAGGTGTACTCGTTAATCTGGGGGTTGTAGACGCCGAAGGTGTTGTTGGTGATGGCGTGGGCGTTGCCGAAGGAGCCGCGCGCGTCGCCGACGATGGCGAGCTTAGGGTTGAGGTAGTAGTTGGCGGCTGTGGCCCAGCTGACCTCATTGTTCTTTTTGGTGTACTGGCCGCTGTTGAAGCGGAGGTAGCCGCCGCCGCCGAAGATTTCCCAGCGGTGGGAGTACGTCTCATCGATGGTGCGCTGGATGCGGGCCTGGCGGCTGGCATTGGTCTCGCGGCGGGCATGGGAGGGCTGTTTGTTGGTATGAATCGTGGTGGAGGCCCCCACCTGGGCCCGTGCCGTTGCCAACGCTCCTGCAGCCATACCGGCTGCCAAACCCATCATGACCCAACGTAAAGCTGACTTGCGCACATCACACATTCGAATCCGGACTCCTGAGAGATCTTTCTGCGTCCGTCAGGAGCGCATCCTTCCATTAGAACATTACCCCTGTGACGGCCAGGCCGGCAAAGCTCTGGATGGGTCGGTTCGTGAGCCAAAACCTTCTTCGCCTGCACCTCCAACGACCCATTTCCTGACCCTCCCCCCTCCCCCCATTTCCCGCAAAGTTTTCAGAAATAAGGACTTAGGGGTGGACCCTTTGTACATTGTACGTAGACAGCGTACAAGACTCTCTGTGTGTCCGGGCGCGATACTCCAGCCGATGGACTTATCCTCGCGTCCCATCTTCTATTGTATGTGGCGTGTCAAGCCGATCTCGGTGGTTTCGGCGGGGCAAGGATCGCCAGCGACGGGAGGCTGCTGAACCTGCGGTCGTTCCCCGGATCCATGCCGGAACATGTGGCGGGGTTTGTCCTCGGGCCGCATGGCACGGACATCTGGTGGCCGCAGGTGGATGAAGGCCACTATCTGCCCAACATGCTCGAAGGCCGCACCGGGAACGACAAGTGGATGGAGCGGCTGCACCGGAAGGGCGTGGCGGCA
>Ga0302319_10014132_pt1 | contig 14917 bp, 13 predicted proteins | sample Bog_T0_2_FD_203319 | JGI IMG/M metagenome (GOLD analysis project Ga0302319, IMG submission 203319) | Peat permafrost microbial communities from Stordalen Mire near Abisko, Sweden - Bog_T0_2 | ecosystem: Environmental > Terrestrial > Soil > Wetlands > Peat | place: Sweden: Abisko, Stordalen Mire... | reverse complement strand
AGTCGGGTGTGCTCTTTGTTCACGTCACGACTGGACCCGTGTTCTCCAATCCTCTCTACCAGTGTGCTCAGTGTCTCAATGCCGACTGCAGCAGCTACCAGGATTCGTATGCCTTCCGTACGTGCAGTCAGACTGGAGCTGCGCAAGTCCCCTGTTTCAACGACACCACGGGGGGCACCAGTGGACTGCCCTCGTGCAGCATGGATAACCCGCTGCTTACCAAGGTGGATGGAGTTGTCATGGCGTTTCTCAAGGTACTGAGGGCGGGGTTGTTTTTCCCCTTGTGTTTGCTGTGTTCTTACCCCCTCTCTCTTCCCCTCCCCTCGCAGTACCTGCAATGTCTCTTTGTGCAGCTGGTCCCGGCGTTTGGCCAGATCTTTCAAGGTCTCGTTGTCATGGTCTCCGTGGTCTGGCAGCTGGCCAATCCCATTTTGCGGCTTGTTGCATCCATCATCATGTTCGTGTTCAGTCTGTTCAGTGCAGTCGGCGGCTTCTTCGATCTCCTTGGACTGCTTGGAGACTTTGTGGCCATCTTCACCGCCCTCTCCAGTGTCTTCACACAGTCTCCAGTGATCCCCCAACAGGTGAACTTTCGCCACGAGAGCCGAAGGGAGTTTCGTGCTCGTGCCACTGCCTTCTTCGACAATGACACAGACAGCATGAACCGCACTTTCACCGATGGTATTGCAGCCCTCATCAGCATGGTGTGGGACTACGACACCAGCGACTGTATGACCAACTTTAGTGCCTGTGCCTGTCGAAACTTGGTGATTGACGAGGCCCTTTGCGATGATGTTCGCGATCGCCACAAGAGAGGGTTGCCCGTCTCCACAGGGCCCATCCTCAGTGCTGTGGCTGTGACCATGGAAGGGTCTACCTTTTGCGACCACCACATGCGCTTCTACAATGGATCCGAAAGCTGGGAGACCATCTGGCCCAGCGACCGCTCCTACTACTTGGAGTGCATGGAAAAGGTCATCCAGGGTGGACGCCTCAATGATGCCAGCTCTGTGATCCCGGCAGACCTCTTCTACCGTCACGAGGCCCCACTGGCCTTTTGGGAGAATGCTCGCAAGGCTGCCATCGTGGGAGCTCAACGTCAGCATGATCAAATCACACGACAGCGACACAGTCAACGTATGCTCCCCGACGACGTCTTTGAGCAGAGGTGGACCCAGCGCAATGCGTACATCCAGCGTTGGGCTCGCAGCCATCCTCGCTGGAAGAAGTCCCTACTCACAGCGGGACTCATCAAGATCGACCAGTTTGAGCACAAGTTTCGCACGGGATTCTACATGCCCATGGTCAGGCGGGCCTTGCGGAACATTCAGGAGGGAAACATCCCCAAAGTCAGCATCCAGGAGCGCTTCGAGATTTTATCCAATCATCTTCCCACGATTGCCAAGAATCTCATCCAGATCCAAGTGGTCCAGGCCGCCAAGCATATCCACGATGGTCTGGCTGCCATCCCAGAAGCCCTCGAAACACTCCGAACCCGCAGTCTGTGGTCCATCTACTGGGAGGCCGTCGAGAAGTCCCACGCTCATCCTCCAGTGGCTGCGAAACGACGGGAACATGAAGACAAGCGGGCCGTCATTGTCAATGCCATGCGATCGAGTCCTGTCTATCAGTGGTGGTACAGCAACTGGACAGAGTCGTGGGCACCCAAATCGGGCCCTCTGCGAGAGAATCCCATTGCTCGGCTGGCCAATCACTTGAGACGTGTCTTCCTCTGGCAACGTGCACAGGGTGAGAACGCTCCAGCCACACTGATCAATGCAGACCTCCACATGCGGGCACAGTTTGGGGAGTGGGCCACGAAGCGTTTTGCCCTTGACTGGACGCCCGAGATCCTGGCCAACTGGGCAAGTGCAGGTCGTATCTGGTATCGTGTCAAGGAGCGCATCTGGCCAGGGTCAGTGGATCAGCGGACCAAGGAGAGGTTCAGCATTGGCCCCAACTGCAACATCACTTGGAGCAAACGCACAGTGGACAATCGAGAACTTATCGAGGACGGTTCACTGAGGCTGGAGACATCATCGGGTGGTGGAGGGAAGCGTCTAATCAACTTGGCCAATGGGATTGGAATCAACTGCTCCAATGCCTCGCAGTACATGAGGGACATGATGGACACGCGGACCAGTGAGCGAGGGTTTCTCATTGGGGGCAACTGTCTGCTCTTTGATGGGTTCATTGACGAGCTCGTGTTCCTCACCAGTTACTGCACACAGACGTACAAGCCCAATCTGCCGCCGTTCCAGCGCGAGGCTTTGGAAGGACCGGATGGATCGAGGGCTTGGAAGATGCTACTGTCCATTGCAGATCGTCCAGAGTACAGGTTCAACAACCCTGAAACCACGGTTTGGGAGCACTCGCAGCCTCACGAGACAAAGGATGAATGGCGTAGCTGGGGCACGTGGTTGAAACGGCGCAGCTTAGACTGGGTGCGACCCAAGTTTAGGCCCTTTGCTGCTGGAGACAAGAGAAAGGCCCGGGACGCCAAGGTCAACGTGCATGATCTCTACCGGGACCTCAGTCATCAACAGTGGTTGCGGGCTGGACTGACGGGGTATCAGTGGGCTCGTGCCAGCTCGGGAGGCTCAAGCTTTGATCTCTTCACATGGTTTATCAGCATCATCGATTCCATCTTTGGCACCAATGTGGGCCAGGCCATCACCAACTTTTTCCAGATGATCCAGGACTGGTTTATGAACACCAACACAGCGTACTTCCCCGGCCCTGTGGGCTTTGAATATTGGTTCAAGTTCTTTGCTCGATGCCAGGTCGAGCCAGCCGCAGGGGAGGATCCAGAGAATGCCTTTATCAATCTCAGTTGCAAGGTGGGCATTGGTCTCGAGGCGGCCATTGGATGGGTCACGCTCATCATGCTGGGGGCTTACATCTTTTGTGCCATCTTCATCCCACCCCTCACGGGACTCTTTACCCTTATTCCCGTCACCTTGGTTTGGCTCATCGTTGTACCCGCGGTGGCGTGGCATTACAGTCCTCGGTGCTGGCTCATGACCCCGGCCTTGATCATCCCCGGCTCTGGGTCTGTCGGGATCAGCGTCCCTTACTGGCCCTTTCCCATTGCCTTTCCCGCCCTGCCCTTTTGCCTGATGGATGAGCTGACGAACCTCATCATCAAGTACACAAGCTTCTGTTGGTGCCAGGTCTGGTGGGGCACCCCTCTGGAGTTCATCTGCCCTCCCTACGCCGTCAATGGCAACCCCTGTCCCATGTGTCCTGAGCGCATCTCGGTCACCAACTGTAACGCCATTGGACTGGGCGGAGGCATTGACACGGCCATCTACCTGGCCATTTGGTTGGTCCCGGCCTCGTCACAGTGGATCAAGGGCTTTGCTCAGATTGTGTTTTTGACGGGTCACTTTGGCCCGGTGCTGGCCATGATTGGTGATTACATCTACGCAGCAGCAGATCGGTTCACGGACATCCCTGCCTCTTCGTCCTCGCTCTACACGTGGTGTTTTGTCTGGACACTCCCTTCGTTGGCGGGTGTTGTACTCTTCTTTGTACTAGCGTGGCTTGTCATTGGTCTGGCCTGGACGCTCTTCTTGGTTCTCATCGGCTCCATCTGGGACTGGATTCAAGCATCACCCTTCCCTTACATGTTTGGAAGTGCCTTCACGGACAATTCATCTTACGAGGCCCTGCTGGGTGGTGGTAGTGGTAGTGGTTCATCCGCTTCTCTTGAGGATCAGGCCTACGTACAGCTGCAGCCTCAAGACCCCATGACTGCAACGGGTACCGAACCTGTTGGTCAGCGCATCTTTGTCCCAGTTCTACGGCGACGGCCCATTCAGGAATCCCTCCTCTTTGGTCCCATTGATGCACTGTACGCACGGGCCCTTGCCAGGTTCAAGAGGTGGGAGAAATGGGAGAGACAGGAGAAATAAATTCTTTCCTTTTCATGGGGTTCTCAGTGGAAAGGAGGTAGAGGGTCAAACCTGACGACAATATGAATATCCTCGACGTTACAGAGGACGGAAACAACGTTCCCCTTGATGTCGCTCCTCTGTTGCCTCCTCCTCCTCTGATCGTTGCCATCAAGTTTGAACCGCGCGGGGTTCCGACCATTATGCTTGTGCAGCTGTGCGATCGCATGAGAACACTTCGTTACAAGCACGAGCTTCATTTGGAATCTACAGGCCAGGATGGAGTTCTGTCGTATCAGCGTTACAGACGAGGAGACAGACCTTACAAACACAATGTTGAAATGGCTCTACGCGTTAATCCTCAGACCGGCAGGATCTGGATTGACGGCCTTCTTCAACCAGAACTTCTCGATCCGACAGCACGCACCACATTGTCGACTCTTCAGACCATTGCCATCCGAGGTGTGAGGAAAAGAAATGAGATGCCTTGTCCGGATATTGCAGTCGAGGTCTCTGAACGTACCTTTCACCATGCATCCCAAAGTGTATCCCGCAAGTTGCTCTGCGCTGTTGTTAATATGGACCTTCCCGAAAAGCGCTCGTGCTATCTCCGTCGCGACATGCTTGAAAAGAACAGGATTCCATTCTTTTCGTCTCGCGAGATACACAAGGGAGAGCCGCTTTTCGATGTCTTGCGAAAAGCCCACTTTGCACATGGAATGTCCCATTTTATCAATGTGGTTCCTTATCACGGCATCGTATTCGCGGCAGGGGAGTGGTCAGATGTCACACCAGGGGATGCGGTGGACTTCCTAGTGCAATAAAAAAGACACACACACAAGTAGCAGTCAATGAGTGGAACGATTACAAACTGAGCGCTCCACATATTACCCTTGTTTCCTCTGCTTCTTTGTTACGAGCCAGGAAACACCCCGACCCCCCACCCGCCAATGGACCCGTCTGCACCTCCGCAATGGGCAACCAGTCCCGCTGCCATGGCGGATCTGCAGCGCTTAACGAGTCAGCGCGAGGCAGTGGAAACGCTCAACTCGCAAGGGACGGGACCCTTGACCATGGGCAGTCCTTTTGTCAACGCCACGGCCACTGTATTTCTGATTGCTTTCCTCATGGCCTTTGCCATGCTGATGCTAGCGGGTATGTCGGGGCTGCCCTACCTCAATGCAGACGTGACACTGGCCGACCGGGATTACCTCAAAGCCAACTGCAACATTTGCAAGGGCCAGAAGGGAGACAAGGGTGACACGGGACAGCAAGGTACCAGTGGTACCAGTGGACAGAGCGGGGCCAAAGGGGACAAGGGAGATCCAGGCACAAATGCCGTCTGTCTACCAAACCCTCTCTACCCCTGTGCCAAGGGAGACAAGGGAGACAAGGGAGACACGGGTCCCACTGGGCCTACGGGAGTGGGTACCAAGGGAGACCAGGGTGAAAGTGGTCCTACTGGTCCTACGGGTGCTACGGGTGCTACGGGTCCAACAGGGGCACAAGGAGCCCAGGGAATCCCTGGTGAAACGGGTCCTACAGGAGTTCCTGGACCTCCGTTCAGCGGCAATGCCACCTTTGAGAGTGTCAACGTGACGGGTCCTTTTCACTGTGAGGTGGCCATTGATCAATCCTGCCTTGGAGAGGGTGGATGCTTCAACTTCTCGCTGTGCAACATTACCACAGAGGGCATTACCATTGAGGGGATCACCACGGCTCCTTACTTCCAGCTGGGAGGAGTGAACTCCACGTTGCCCGTGACCTTTCAAGTGGGTAACACTGGATCCCCATATGGGACAGCCGTGTTTGGTCGACGTTTTGGAGTGTCCCCGCCTGCCTACCAACTTGCCCTCTTCCAAGTGTACGCCACCAATGTGTTGATAGAAGCGGCTCAGTTCCTTACGCTACGGTCCGTATTCGACATCAACATTATCAGCGAGTCAGGGGCCGTCAATTTTGTCTCGCAGGCTGCAAGCATGACCTTTAACAGCGCCACAGACATGTACTTTATTGTGTCGGGCCTGACCAACGTGATGAAGATGGCCCCATCAGTGTATTTCAACATATCTGCCATCTACATGGACGTGTCGGTGCAGTACATCTCCAACAGCATCCCCTTGCAACCAGTGCGCTTTGAAGACAGTGACGGGGTGAGTTTCAACAACACCTTCCTCTTCAACGGGGGCACGGCAGCTCAGACCTACGACTGTGGCATCCCTGGAGCTCTCATCCTCAACGACACGGTGGTTATCAACGGGGACCTCATTCTGAGGGGAACGCTGTATGCCTCCAACAATTACAGCGTCTGCCCCTTTCCCCTGCCGGTGATCCCATCCGATGGACGTGTCAAGCACAGGATCCGTGAGGCTGACACGGCTGCAGCTTACGAACGTATCACCAAGAAGATGCCCGTCAAGAGTTTTCGTTACACCGATGAGTACCTTAGCACTCCAGGGAGACCCCCACACATTGGAAACGGCACTTACGTGGGTGTGATTGCTCAGGACATGCACCGTGATTTTGCGTACATGGTCAGCAAGGCCCCGGGCAAAGTGGGCACGCGGGAGCTGCACGACATGCATCACATCCACCCAGACTTGCTGTATGGTGAGATCGTGGCTACGCTGCAACACATTCGCAAACTCCATGAGAGGCTGGAGGACAGGGTGGAGCACATGGAACGTCAAGTGAGTCGTACAGCCGTGGAAGCCTATCGCAGGGGCAGATCTGTCTTGGGCAAGAAACTGGATCAAGGCAAGGAGGTGGTGCAGTCTGCTGAAAGTCAGGTGAACAAGGCCATCTCGTTCCTTCACTCTCGGCTGGAGCGCCTTGAACGATCGGTCACGACTGACTGAGTGTGCTCGTCTCCCTGCGCGGCTTACATGGGGTTTGCGGGGTGGTGTGCGGGGTGGTTTGCGGGGTGGTTTGCAAAAGAAAAACACTCTTGCATCGACACAAGAGACAAGGGATCGTACGCTTTTCCTAAGAGAGGGGTGTTTGGCACGCTGGTGAAGAACGGCGAATAAAAAGCCGACTCACCCCTCCTCCTCGCCCATCCTCCATCTCATGTCGGACTCCAACCGGGGCCGGGGTACCACCAAGCTCGTCTTCCGGCTGACCCAGTATCTGTGGTATCTCGGTGGGGTGCAGTGTATCATCACCACGCTGTACTTTCTCTACTTTTGCTGGACACGCAACTTGGTCTTCACCTACTTTGCCTCGCCGGCCACCTACGGATTGCTGACCTCGGAGCGCTTCCAGAGTTTGCAATGGTGGGTCTTCTCGCTTTCGGCCCTCTGCATTCCGCCCCTCTACTGGCTGGGACTGATGATCAGTCACTACTACACACGTTGGATGAAAATGGTCTGGAACTACGTCATGGTCCCCGTTGAATTGGCGCTGTGGATCCTCACGTTTGCAGTGGATATCTACTGGCTAACCACAAAGAATGATCCCGCCTTCCCCGACAACCCGGCCAACTCGAACCTGGCATGCTGTACGCCAGAGTTCTACACCACGGTCATGTCGTGCAAGAACTACGGAGATCTCAATCCGGAATGCAACCCCAGCATCAACCTGAGCGAGCTGGGCACCAACGGGGACATGAAGTTTTTATTTGCTGTCACAATCATCATGGTGGCCATCTTTGCACTCTACTTGATCATCTCGCTCTACATGATGTGGGGCACGGACGACCTAATCGAGGTAACCATGTGCCTGGTGTCGTTACCGCTAACACTCACATTTGAATCGAACAGTACGGAGACCCCGACTCTCCGTATGAGCAGTTTCGTCTTCCTCTGGCGTCGTCAAGGGCAGGTCAAAGTGGATATGCAGCAGTTCCACCTCAACCACCTCCATCCAGCGACGTCGTGATGAGCAGAGCCACGGCATGGAACGTGGTGACGCGGAAATAAACACAGTGCATCCCCTCTGCAGATCAAGGGCATAATGACCGAGGAACAGACAAAGAAAGACTTTGGCACCCTCTTCAAAGACGCCGACTCGCCCAGCACCGTCAGACGAAAGGAAGATGACATTCTCCTTGCCATGGCCGAGAAACAGCGTCAGGCTCGGGACGATTCAACGCTGCTCACGCAACTGTTTCTGGGCCTGGGCGCAGTTACGATCATCACAGTCTACGGCTGGTGCAATCTGTTTCCTTTCTATCCATGCATCGAGGAACCACACTTGACCTCAATTGAAGCCATTGTTAAGATTATCATGCGTTTTGCTGCGTTTCTTACATGGATCTACGATGGGCTCATTTGGGTCCTGGAGCAAAACGTTTTCCTATTGCAGAAAGCGCTGCAGTTCTCCTCTCCGAGTGATTTCGGTCACTGGCTCATGACATCGTACATTCCTCGACTTGGAGACGCCTTGATTGGCCTCGTCATTGTGAATGTACTTACCTTTATCGCCTTTGGGGTGGCCTGGGCCCTTATGCTCATGTGCGTTGCCAAGACATGCTGCTTTTGCAAGAGGGTCGAGGGCCAAGGAGAGGCCGAGGAACAGAAACGAGAAGGAAAGGAATAAAATCACCGTGCCACCATCTCCTCCCACACTTTGTTTTAATGTGGACCCATGCGATGAATCACCGTGCCTCCGCCAGTGCTACGTGAACGACGGCCACCAAGCTCCATCAATGGCTGGTCCGGTGAGGCAACCAGCGCTTCCATGGAGGGCATGGCACGTAGACGAGTGGCTTGACGGTGATGTCGAATGGGCTGTTGGACAAGATGTGCAGCCCGCGTGCTCCTGTCTTCCATCACGGGACGTCTTTGAGGGTATGGGATCGACATGAGAGCCTCCAGCTGGGCGGGAAGGTAGTGCTCCATCTTGTGAACCCACCAGCCAGCGGTGATCAAGAGGCAGATGATCCAGCGTGAACCCCCATCTGACAGCGCCACCAGAAGCAGGGCACACAACGTCTCCACAATGGGTGCAATGGTCTGGGCCCAGCGCAAATGATAAATCTTCTTCTGGGCAGCCTCGTAGTCCTTGAGGTTCATGTCGTGGTTGGCCTGGGCGTCCTCATACTCACGGCGCAACAGTTCCATGGGTGGTCGTTGAGCAGCGGGCTCGAGGGCCACTCGGACAATTTGCTCGCGGTTCTCATCGCATTTCCTCTTGTACTCTGCCTTGCCGTAGACGTTGTTGCAGAGCTGATCAAGGGCCGCGTCCATCTGGGCTTGCACAATGTGGCTTCGGCACACGGGACACACGGCATCGTAACTGTCGTGCTGAAACAAGTTCACCCAGCACAGTTCACACATGACATGACCACAAGGGTCAAGCTTGCGAGGTGCCACGGGAACGCTTTGACAGACGGGACAGTTGTCGACGGCGGGGTGTTCAACGAGAGGGGGAGGAAGAGTAGGAACAGTGACATTTGGAACAGTGTCCTCCACTGAGGTCCTGGAGAGTGGGGAATCCACTGGACTACCACGTTGAGAACTCAGGCTCGACACTGAGTTAACCGCTGTGTTCTGCGGGGTGCTAGGACTCGACACTTGAATGTCGGGACCGTCCCGTGAACAGTGACCACATTCCACTTCTTCCATCTGGTTTCTCCCTCACCTGTGGTTAGCGGTTAGACTTTGTGCATCGCCCCCCACAGTCATCGGGCGAGAACATGGACAATTCCCCCGCCCGTGGACAAGGAGCCGGACAAGGAGAACTCGAGCGCTACGCCACGTTGTGGGGTCTCGTGCGGCTGGCCCAGGTCAACGAGGATGATCGCATGACGGATCGCGAGCTCTTCCTGCTTAATCTTGTGTGCTCGGTCAACTACGTGGACTGGACTCGAGTCTACAAGGGATTCCCCGATATGCGCCTAACCTTGGACCAGCTCATGCAAGCCTCCCGCAAGGTGGGTCATCCCGGAGACACGTTCAGTGTGGACAAGTCATGGCCTGCCCGCTTGCGAGATCCTTCAGTGGTGTCATCTCTCTTCTGCGGGGCTTGCTTCTCGGAGGCGGCCAAACAGACAACGCTGTACAAGGAACTGCATGAGGTTCTGGCGCCTGTGGAGTTTTGCACGGATGCTCTTGAAGTAATGGCCTTTCATCTCGTGGGCGCACCCAACCTGGTATCTGTGGTGGAGGACCCGCGTTCCCCTTTTGTGGCGCATCGCATTCCCAACGTTCGCCGTGAGATGATGATCACTGCGTTGCAATATCTGCATCAAAAGTGGTCCAAGAACAACCCTGAGCAAGTCAGCGCCGAGGCCGTTGTCATGATCCGCGATTGTCAGTACCCCTTTCTGGATGCCCTGTCTGGAGAGGCCCACACTATCATGAACGCCTTGCTGCACAAACAGAAACCCTCGTCGTCGTCGTCCTCCTCCTCCTCCTCTCAGTTCCAGCAGTCCATGATGAGGGCTCCATCCAGTGCCAGTGCTAGGGCCAAGGTTTCTGCTCGGCAGGCACTCGGCACGCTCAAGGCAGTGGAGACTCGTCCCTGGTCCATGGCCATTGAGTTGCAGATGGCTGACAACCCACGATTCAGACGCTACAAACAAGTCAAAGGCTGGCCGGCCTTCCACCCTTCCCACGACACGGTGGTCACCTACCTCAACGAGATGAGCACCGGAAGCAATCCCGCTGTACTCGAGGACTGCAAGAGCATGTCCAGCAAGGAAACGATCCAACTGGTCACGGTGCTGGCTCCCTACGTGGAGGCTGACATTTTTTTGCACAGCGCACAAGGCAGAGACTTTGTGAGGGCCATGACTGCCACTGCTACCCCTCAACAAGTCTCCAGCTGGTCCACACTCGATGCAGCACAACGCTTGCTGGTGGCCCATCACCCAGACTGGCAAACACACTACTCACACGCTTGGAATCTCGACCGCACCACCATCACCGAGATGATTGCTTACCGAGAACGATGGCCCACCCTTCCTGTCAAGCTCTTTGCACCCGGCCAAGGTGATGAATGAAGGAAATTTCCCCCCGAAAAATAAATCGGAATTTTTTATTCACGAAAAAAACCCGGCTCCGGAAGTCCGGAAGTCCGGAGGTCCGAGCCGATGGAGGTCTCCATGGGCTGATGGAGTGAAAACCGACCCCCCGTTATTGCACGTTTCCTACCTCGTAGCGGAGCTAACTCAAACACACCAATAAAAGGGTATGCCTCTCCAGCGGCAAATTCGTGGACAAGAAAAACGGGGATAAGTCGATTTTTTCTGAGCGGGCCAATCCAATTTGTGTTGCGTGGATAATTGTTTCTCAAACCCTCCAGACCCACCCAACTTGGTGCACAGAATTTTTCAGGACCTCTAACAAAATTTGAAATTTCAGATTCCAAAAATAGACTACAATTTTGAAATTTTGTTAGAGGTCCTGAAAAATTCTGTGGCCCATGAAGAGCATACCCTGCAAGTTTGAGCATCAATTATCCAGCCAACACAAATTGGATTGGTCCGCTCAGAAAAAATCGACTTATCCCCGTTTTTCTTGTCCACGAATTTGCCGCTGGAGAGGCATACCCTTTTATTGGTGCATTTGAGTTAGCTCCGCTACGAGACTGGAAACGTGCAATAACGAGGGGTCAGTTTTCGGTCCATCGGCCATGGAGACCTCCATCGGCTCCCCTCCGGGCCTCCGGACTTCCGGAGTTCCGGCGCCGGACTTTTTTTCGCGATTAAATAAATCCGATTTATTTTTCGGTGAAATTTTTTTTATTGGTCCACTAACAAAACGTCATTGGCGTCTGCGTGTGTGACCTGATTGAGGTATCCATGTGCCTCCCTAAGGGTGTCAAGTAGTTTGCGTGCTGTCTCGGGAAGTGTGGAGGTGTTTGGTTCCTCTTCACCAGCGGGAGCCACCGAGGAAAGGAAGATGATTCGATGGAATGCAACCCTCAACTTGACGGCACGAGGGATGCAGGTACCCAGCAAACCAAGCTGGTGAAGACAGCAATAAGACCGATAAAAGTGCTCGGCTCCGCAATAGACAACAGGCACCACTTTGATGGGTTGCTGTGTGATGACGGGGAGGTCTCGAAGCCAGGTGCAAATGAGATTAATCTCGTGTCCCTGGAGTTCACCACGTTCCAGTGCATCATCTTGATTGAGCAAATCACTCTCCCAGCGAGCGAGATAGGTGGGACTTCCCGTGGGCGTGGCAGGCAAGATGACGACCAACGATGCACCTCCCTCCTTGACTGCACGTTCTAGGCGGGCCTTGTCAAAGGGAACCCCTCCCACCCACTGCAAGAGGTTGGCAAGCAAGGGAACACGAAAGAGGTAGTCTGGGAGCACCAACAAAGGACTTAGGCCCTTGACGGCTTTGGGTTCTTGTCCATGCAGTCCAAAGGTGAGAACCATGGCCAGCACGTCGTTGAGCGTGGACTCCACCACAAAGATACGAGGACCTTTGCTTTCGTAGTCTGTCCACTTGCTGCCTTCTGCCCAGATGAAGCCTCCCCTGCCCAGGTGCCATCGATGCAACCGATTCCAGAGCGAAAGGCCACGAAGCCACGGCCAAGGACGGGGTTCACTGACGTTGTACACAAAGAGAAAGTAATGAAAGCTGTACACCACAGACACACCGACAAAGACGTGGAGGCGCGTGTTGATGAGCGAGTGGAACCAGGCCCAGAGCAGCAGGACAGTGTACAGCTCGAGCCACATGACTGGTGGCGAGGGGTGGGCAAGGTCCGTCACCGCCAGAGTCTACCAATGAGTTGTCCAGCGTCAAAATCACCCAGAGACTGCCACCACACGTAGACGGCCCCCAGTCCAATTGCTAGCACTCCCAGGGTCAAAAGAGGACAAAGGCAGCAAGGCTGGCAAAGACAACAGCAGGCTGTTTTGCGTGCGCAGGAGCTCATTCTTTGCCAAGTGGTGTGGTTTGGCCCTGTGGTTGCAACAATAAGGCCAGTCACACAAGGAGGATATGTTGCGTTTTTTTCGTTTCATTGCCTCTGTCATTCCCTGGACAGATCCCGCTCCTCTTGGCGTACAGCCAACCGAGACTGGGCCAACCGAGCCCGGGACCGCCGCTGAAGAACCCGAGGATATCGATTCCCCGTTCAGCAGCAGCGAGGAAAGTCGAGAGGAAGAGGAAGAGGAAGAGGAGGAGGAGCAGACCTTTGTGGTGGCATCTGTGCTGTGGATTGATCCAAAGCGTCCTCGGGAGCCTTCAAGTGGAGAGGACGAGGAAAAACCTGTCCCAGTGCCCGAAGAACCACCAACCAAGGTTCAGGCTCTGGAGGCTCCAGATGGTTTTGTTACCTTGCCCCTACCTTCAGTGGTCAGCAGTCTCCCCAGGATAGTGGCGTTGGATTTAGATCCCATGGACAAGAACGTACGTAAGTGTCTTTTTTCTTTTTGGTTTGCCGCATCGCCGTGAATCGAGGGGAAGAGCTCATCCATGGACACACAGCCGATGACCCAGAACCCGACAGTTGGTGCGAAATGTCCGACGACGATGACGACGACAACCTTGGCGAAAGCGGTAGCGGTGAAGCATCAAGTGAGAGTGATTCCTCCGCCGCAGCCCCCGGAGCCCACGAGGAAGAGTCGCCGCTTGGCCAAGGAGCCCCCTGAGCGAGAGATACCTGCATTTGGAAGGAATCGGTTTGCTGGGCTGTAATCCCCATGCACATTAAAAAGCGGATCACACACACGCAAAACCCTGCAGCTATGCATTACCAAACTTACCAATGTTTGGACTGTGGACATAACCAAATCATATGGACGTGGTACCCAAAGTGGCTCTACGAGATTGACTTTCTCTACAATGTCTTCATCAACAAGGACAGCTGTGAACAATGTATTTCGTCGGGACACGGCAAACATTAAAACACCCTCTTCCTTCACTGTATTCTTTGCTGAGCCACCGAAATGTGACAATCATGGGGGGTCTGAAACTTGGGCGGCAGTGTGGCCTTGTAAGCAACCCAGCGACTGACATCGATAAACGAGTAGAGTGGGCCCAGCTTGACCTTGACCAGTTCCCCGTTGTACTTGCTCATGGCTGGTGTCAGGGTAATATGCGGCCCCGTTTGGTAATCCTTCCACGAGTAGGGTTTGGTCACGCTCCAGCCCTTACCACTGACGTGTGCTTTGCCCACTTGAAAGACGGCATCGTCGTTGAGTGTCAGCAGTCGGACCATGGTGAACCCTCCCACGGTGATCACCTGTCCCAGCACAATGTTTGGGACATCGTCATCGTCGCCGCCTCCGTTGCCTTTGCCCTCAATGGGGACTGGCGGTGGTTCAATGGCCAGCGCTGGAGTGGGAACCTGCCGAAGGAATTTCTTCATGTACGACTTTTGATACGATTGAGAGGAGGAGGATGGTCAGCCAAGTGTACGTCACCCCCACTCGCAACACATGCAACAAACAGGAACATTTCATTGTGCCTCTGGTTGAATGCCGCAGTAGAGGTCCAGGATGCCCTGCACTGCTTCGTTGGCGAGTTCCTGATGGACACCGGCTGGGATGCGAGAGAAGACAGCATTGAACGCCAGCACTCCGCTGAGCATTTGGGGTTCGTAGCCTGCATCGTCCTCGGGGATGGGCTTGGCAAAGGAAGAGCAGGCCTGCGCAATCTCATCGGCCAAGACATCGAGACAACGACTGAGGGCCACGCGAGTATCCGGATCAATGAGACCCTCGTAATGCCTTGGGTTGACAAGTTGCAAGATGGGCACGATGGCCTTATGGAAACGTCCAGGCAGGATGTTCTTGGTCCAGCCCTTGGCACGAGGAGCCTTCTTGCCAGCCACTTTGGCCACCTTGAGGGAAGGAGCGTTTTTCTCTCCCTCCTCCTTCCTCTTGGCATCCATCTGAAGCTCCACTTCACTGGGACTGGCGTGGTCATTGTCGTACTCTTCCATCTCCTCCTCTTCCTTCTCCTTCTCAATGACCATATCGTCGCCGCTCTCTTTGTCTTCCTCGTCGGACATGATCTCTTCACTTGACTTGGGCGCAGAACACTCTACTCTGCCCAACAGTCAAAGGTCATGGTCCGCCGCAAAGTTGCCTACAAGGCTCCTCTTCGGGA
>Ga0302319_10014129_pt1 | contig 14917 bp, 10 predicted proteins | sample Bog_T0_2_FD_203319 | JGI IMG/M metagenome (GOLD analysis project Ga0302319, IMG submission 203319) | Peat permafrost microbial communities from Stordalen Mire near Abisko, Sweden - Bog_T0_2 | ecosystem: Environmental > Terrestrial > Soil > Wetlands > Peat | place: Sweden: Abisko, Stordalen Mire... | reverse complement strand
GAAACGGCGATATGGGCGCGCATCGCCTGGCTGCTGGCGATCCTAGCGCTTGGCAATATCGCCATGGCCAGCTACCTGCTCATCCAGCTTTTCCGCGCGCCGGCGACCGCATCCTTCGAATCCGTATTGCTGCGCCGGAAACCATGAATGCGCAACCCATGACGCTCCCGCAAAACGAACGCCGTCCGCTCAGGCGGACCTGGCTCGTGGACCCTGTGCTGGCGCAGCTTCGCCAGGGAATCACGCCGGAGAAAATCGCGCTGACCATCGCTGTCGGAGTGGCGCTGGGAATCTTTCCCGTGCTCGGCTCCAGCACGCTGCTCTGCGGCGCGGCGGGCCTGGCACTGCGGTTGAACCAGCCGATTTTGCAGTTCGTCAATTACCTCGTGTATCCTCTGCAACTGGCGATGATCCCGGTCTTCATCCGGATCGGCGAAAGGATCTACGGCGCGCCGCCGCTGCCATTTTCGATTCCCCGGATGATGGAAAAGTTTCACGCCGCGCCCGCGCATTTTTTTCACGAGTTCGCGATGACCTTTGCGCACTGCATCACCGCCTGGGTGCTTCTGGCCCCGGGGGGCGCGGCGGTCCTCTACTTCGCTTTGCGCCCAATCCTCAGAACCGCCGCGACCCGACCGCGGAAATAACCAATGACGCGCCTGCTGCTCATCGGCCTGGCAATTGCCGCGATCTGCTTCGCGATCACGTGGGCGATCAGTGTCAAGCTCAACAATTATGGCTTTCTCGACGTTGCGTGGTCTTATGGCGTAGCCGTTCTTGCCCCGCTGTATGCGTGGAACTCGCCCGGCGCGCCCCTGCGAAAATGGATGCTGACGGCGATCGGGGCCGCGTGGAGTTTGCGGCTCGGGACTTATATCCTGCTCCGGGTGGCGCGGCATCACCCCCGGGAAGACGCCCGCTACCAGACCTTGCGCGAACGCTGGCCCGGGCCGGGAAAATTTCTGTTGTTCTTTGAATTGCAGGCGGCGCTGGTGGCGATCTTCTCCCTGCCTTTTTTGACGGCGGCCTTCGATCCCGCACCGGCATTGCATCCGCTGGCGGTCGCGGGCGCCGCGCTGGCCGTGGCCGCGCTGTGCGGTGAAGCAGTGGCGGACGCGCAGATGCAGACATTCAAAGCGGATCCGGGCAGCCAGGGAAAGGTCTGCGAGCGCGGTTTGTGGCGTTACTCGCGGCACCCGAACTACTTTTTCGAGTCGCTGATCTGGTGGGCGTTCTTTCTCGCCGCGCTGCCGTCGCCGCACGGCTGGATCAGCATCATCTGCCCGCTGCTGATGCTCTATTTTCTCTTTCAAGTCACCGGCATTCCGCTGACGGAAAAATACGCGCTGGAGAGCAAAGGCGACGCCTACCGCGAGTATCAACGCACGACGAGCGCCTTCATCCCCTGGTTTCGCCATCCATGATTTCGCTTGATCACCTGCTCGAAACGAACGTCGTGCCCGATCCCCTGATCCGGCTCGGAATACGGCGGCTGCTGGCGGCAAAATTGCGCGAGGAAAAGCGTCCAGGCGCCGAGGAACAGAAGGCCGCGCTGCTTGCGCACATCGAGGAATTGAAGGCCTCGCCGATCGCCATCGAGACGCGCGCGGCGAATGCGCAGCACTATGAAGTGCCGACGCGCTTTTTTCAGCTCGTGCTCGGGAAGCGGCTGAAATACAGTTCCGGTCTGTGGACGGAAAACGTCACGACGCTCGACGCGGCCGAGGAGAAGATGCTCGCGCTGACATGCGAACGCGCGGAATTGCGCGACGGACTTCGCATTCTCGAGCTGGGCTGCGGCTGGGGTTCCCTCTCGCTCTGGATGGCGGAGAAGTTTCCGGGCGCGCGCGTCACCGGCGTTTCAAATTCGGCGACGCAAAAGCAATTCATCGACGCCGAGGCGGCGCGGCGCGGGCTGCGGAACCTGAAGATCCTGACACGGGACATGAACGTCTTTGACACGGACGAAACTTTCGACCGGGTCGTATCGGTGGAGATGTTCGAGCACATGAAGAACTACCGGGCGCTGCTCGCAAAAATCGCGCGCTGGCTCACGCCGGGAGGGAAGCTTTTCGTGCATATTTTCACGCATCGGCAGCTTGCGTATCACTACGTGGATAAGGGACCGAGCGACTGGATGACGCGGTATTTCTTCGCCGGCGGGCAGATGCCCTCGGACGATCTGCTGCTCTATTTTCAGGACGATCTCTCCATCGCGCGGCACTGGAACGTAAGCGGCGCGCATTATCAACAAACCGCGGAGGCGTGGCTGGCCAACATGGATGCGCACCGCGCGGAAATCGTGCCGCTCTTTGCCGAGACCTACGGCGCGGAGCAAACCCAGCGCTGGTGGGCTTACTGGCGCATCTTTTTCATGTCGTGCGCAGAACTATGGGGCTACCGCGACGGCAATGAGTGGATCGTCTCCCACTACCTGTTTTGCAAAGCATGAACTTTTTGTCTCGCGGTATTGTTTCAGGCGCGATGGGCGCGTGGATGAGCGTGGCATCAGGATTTGGCGGCGATACCGATCTGCCTTCGATTTTGCGGAGGGGCGACGCGCTGGAAGCGAAACTGGCGACGCAAGGGGCTCTGGACGTTTATCTTCAGGGTGAAAAGATTGCCCCGGAAAATGCAGAGCTGCTGCGCCGGATCGCAAAGCAATATAGCGAGCTGACATCCGACACGGAATCGCTCGAACAGAAGCGGGCGCTGGGCGAGAAGGCGCTCGAGTATGCGAAACGCGCCGTGGCCGCCGAACCCAGGAACGCGAAGGCGCAACTGGCGCTGGCGATTTGCTATGGACGCCTCGCGACGCTGCTCGATAGCAAGACGAAAATCGCCTATTCGAAGCTGGTGAAGGAACACGCGGAGAAATCGCTGGCCCTCGATGCGAATGACGACCTCACCTATCACGTGCTCGGCGCGTGGAACTACGAGGTGGCGGGCTTGAATCCGCTGATGCGCGGTCTCGCCAAACTCATTTACGGCGAATTGCCGCATGCATCGCTGGAAGACGCGGCGGAGAATTTTCGTCACGCGATCAAGCTGAATCCGCAACGGCTCGCGAATCACGTGGAACTGGGACGCACCTACGCGGCAATGGGAAAAGCGGCCGAGGCGCGCGAAGAATTGCAGCGCGGGCTGGCGATGCCGAATCGCGACAAAGATGATCCGGGCACGAAACAGCGGGCGACCGAGGCGCTGCGAAAGCTATAGAGTTACTTCGCGGCGGAGGCTACTGCGTCCGGCTTGCAGCCTGGCGATGCGATGAAACTTGTGACCGGCTTTCCGTCGGCGAGGTTCCATATAGCAATCGTTCCGTCGTAGCAGCCGGCGGCGATCCGATGGGTGTCGGGATGGATGGCTTCCGAGTAGATCCAGTCGTTCAGGCCTTCGAATATCCGGCTCTCTTTCAGGTCGGCGACACCGGCTTGCGCCAGGCCTTTCCCAGCGCCGCCGAGATATACCTGGCTGCCGCTGACCAGGAGTCTCAAGACATCGCCCCGGCCTCCGAGTTCCCGCTGCTTCTTCGCGTCGGAGACGTTCCAGAGATGAATAGCTTTGTCGCGACCGGCGGTCAGCACCTGCTTCCCATCCGGCGTGAATGCGACGGAGTAAAGCGGCGCCTGGTGGTCGCGATAGGTGGCTACGAGCTTGCCGCTCGCGGCGGCGAAGACCTTGGCAGTGCGATCGAGGCTGACGCAGGCGATCTGTTTGCCGTCGGGGCTGAACGCGACCGCGGTGACGGCGTCCGAGAAAACGAGCAGATGATGACGACGGACGCCAGTGGCCACATCAAAAATCGAGAGACTGTGATCGGCGCCGGCAGCGGCGAGGAGCTTGCCGTCCGGGCTGAATTTGACGTCCAGAAAGGCGTCCGTGCTGCTGGCGATTTGCCTGCGCATTTCCCCGGTGACGGGGTCGAACAGGCGGACTTCGCCATACTCGCCGGGCGCCCCGCCGGCGGCGGCGACCAGGGCGCCGTCGCCGCTGAAGGCCAGGGCAAACGTTCGTGGGGCGACATTAGTGATCCGCCGCAGGAGCTTGCCGCTGGCGGCGTTCCACACGGTCAGTTCGCAAAATCCGCTGGCGAACAATTCCACGCCATCCGGGCTGAAGGCCAGCGCGGTGACGGGAATGGGAAGGTGATAGGCATCCGGCGCCTTGGGATGGACGCGCGGCGGAACGATCTCCACGAGCGGCGCGGTGGGTTCGCCGCCATCGAAGCGCGCACCCTCGGCGATCCATCGCTTCACGAGTTCGGTCTGTTCCCTGGGAAGGGCGTCGGCTTTGTGGGGCATCCGATCGGCGGCATCCTCGGCGACGAGGAGCGTGTAGAGATCGCTTTTCTCCGGCTGACCGGGAACGAGAACGGGATCGGCATCGTCCTCGTTGCGCGACAGGAACTCAAATGTATCGGTGCGATATCCGCCCTTCTGCTGCGCCGGGCCGTGGCAGGTCTGGCATTTCTCCAGCAAGATGGGCGCGATCTGTTCCCGAAAACTCACGGGCTTTTCCGCGGCATGAAGAGGGCCGGCGAAGAGGCCCGCGATTCCCGCGAAAAAGCAGGCGGCGAACGGGTGAGGCAATGCTTTCAATGGCGGAAAACGAATTCGCGAAGGTTCAGCACGGACCAGGCGATATCCTCCAGCGCGGCGGCGCGGTCCTGGCGCGCGGCGATATAATCCCGCGCTTTTTTCAGCTCGATCTCCCGCGGGTTGCGGCAGAGCGCCGCGAGATAGAGATCCCCGATGATCTCGTCATCGCTCTTTTTCTGGGCGGTCAGTCCGCGAATGAATTGGCCGCCGCCATTTCTGAGCCGCGTCTCGACAGTCTGGCTGTTGGAAAGCTGGAGCGCCTGCGCGAGGCTGGGCTGGCTCTGCCGCTCGCAGGCGCACGAACTCTGCCTCGTGGGCTCGCCGAAGGCGACGAGGAAGGCGTTGCCGGGCTGGGGCGCGGGCAGTTGAGTGGCCGGCGTGCCGAGCGGGAGATTGCCGTAGCGCTCGGGCTCTCCGGTCACCTGGCACACGGCATCGAGCAATTGCTCGGCGGTGAGCATTTGCTGCCGCGCATGGGAGAAATTCTTCTCGTCGTCGCGATTGAATGGGTTCGGCCGAGAACTCGCCTGGTAGGTCCGGCTGTTGAGGATCGTCCGAAGGATGCGCTTCCTGTCGAATTTGGAGTCCACGAATTCTTTCGCCAAGGCGTCGAGCAGTTCGGGATTCGCGGGCGGGTTCGATTCGCGAAAGTCGTCGATCGGCTCGACGATCCCGCGGCCCATGAGCTGCCACCAGATACGGTTTACTTCCACGCGGGCGAAGTAGGGATTCGCAGGATTCGTGAGCCAGTCAGAAAAGGCGGCGAGCCGATCGGCATCGGGAGCGAGCTTCAGCTCGCCGGCCCCGGGCGCCCAGGGCGGCATCTGCCGTCCCGTGCGCGGCTGGGTGATCTCCCCGTGGCGCGCCGAGAAGATGATTGTTTCGTCGGGGCGCGGACCCTTTTTGCGCTGGAGGCGTTCGAAGAACGCGCCGAGGCCATAGTAGTTGTCCTGCGTCCAGCGCTCGAAGGGGTGGTTGTGGCACCTGGCGCATTGCAAGCGCGCGCCGAGGAAAATCTGGGCGACCATTTCCGTGGCCTCCGAGGTATTGGCGGTGGTGCGGAAGAAATTCGCGGGCGGATACTCGAAGGCGCTGCCCTGCGCGGTGAGCAGCTCCCGCGCGAACCGATCGTAGGGCAGATTCTCCTCCCACGCCTTGACGAGCCAGGCGTTGTATTTGTGCGTTCCGGCCTCCGCGACCGTAGCGGGGCTCACACGGAGCAAGTCGCCCCATTTGAAAGCCCAGAAACGCGCGAACTCCGGACGGGAGAGCAGCGCATCGATGAGCCTGGCGCGTTTGTCCGCGGCGGTGTCGCCGAGGAAGGCGCGCGTCTCGTCGATTTTGGGAAGCAAGCCCGTGACATCGAGGAAAACGCGCCGGAGGAACTCCTCATCCGTGCAGGTGTCGGACGGCAGATACTGCAGGAGCTTCAGTTTCGCGAAGACGTGATCGTCGACGTAGTTCGCGGGCGCTGGCGCTTGCCAGGCGAAGCCGGGAACCGCGCGCACAAAGGTGAAGTAGCACGTCTCCACGTTGTCGAGAAACCGCACGGAGATGCCCGCCTGGCCGCGGCCCGTTCCGACGACGAAACCATTTCCATTTACGGTGGCGAGCCCGTCTTCGGAACTCGAATACATCGCGAGGCGCGTGATATCGCGCTCGCTGCCATCGCTGAAACGCGCCGTGACCCGGAGCTGCTGGGTGTGCGCGGGCCACTCGAAGGTGCGGCGGAGCGCGGGATCAATATGGATGCCGGTGAGGCGCGGGGCATCGGGCGGGTCGAACTTGCACCCCTGCTGAATCCAATCCAAAAGCTGCCGGTAGGCTTCGTCGTCCTTCCTCAGCTTGAGTCCGCCGCGATGCGCGACCTGCATCATCGGCTTGCGCAGGAGGAGGCTCGACTCGGGGTCGGGCATATTGATGCGGCGATTCAGAAAGTCGCGGGTGAGCGTGATCTTGTCGGACTCCGGATCGAAGGCGATCATCGACATGGCAAAGCCGCCTTTGCCGCTTGGGGCGCCGTGACAGCCGCCGGAGTTGCAGCCATTCTTTGAAAGCGCCGCGAGCGTTCCGTAGCGGAAGGAAATGATTTCGGGCGCCCCCTGCCCCGAAACTTCGACCGGAATGCGCTGTTCGCAGCCTGCGACTCGCACGGTGAGTTCCGCCCGGCCATCGGCCACGGGAAGAACGAGCGCGCCCTCGATTTTGGCGACGCCTTGCGGAGAGAGCGTGTATTCCGCCGCTCGCGTAAGGTCCTGCACCCGGCCATCCGCGTAGAATCCGGAAACGACCACCTGCGTTTTGCGCAACGGGGTCTCGAGTTTGATGGCAGCGGGCGATACTTCGATCCGCTGGGGCGCGCCGATGCGGATTGGTTCGAGCTTTGGCGGCGGCTTTTCGGTTTCGCCCTGCTCCGCGCGCAGGGTCGCGCAGGCCGCGAAAAGGAGGATGCAGAGAAGCCGCGATGTGGACTTCATTTCGCGACCTCCAGATGGATGGGCGAGCTTTCGACGACCACGTCCATGCCTTTTACCCGAGTCGCGGCGCCGAGCACGGCCGTGTCGAATCGACCTTCTGCCGCGCCCGATTCGGCCGCGAGTTCGACCACGGCCACGGTATCGCCGGGGGCGATCGTCACCTTTTCCGGCCCGGTGATTCCCGAGGGAAAATGGCGCAAAGTCACGTCGATAGGCTGGGGATCTTCCGTGTCGAAACGCGCCGCGGTGATTTTCAATGTTTGCTTTCCTCCGGGCGCGATCGGCGATTCCACGGCGCCGGCGATAGCGAGGGGCATTACGATCCGGAGCGGGACTTTGGCGAGGCGGACCTCCTTTTGGGCGCCCTTGAATTCGCCCGCTGCGACGATATCAAACGAGTGGATACCGGGCACGAGGTCCGCCGGGCCGGTGACTTCGCAAATGAAATCGACCTGGCCCTTGATGCGCCCTCCGCGTCCGGTTCCGCTGGTGATCGCGACGCCTGGCGGGAGGCCGACAAACTTCAACTGCGCGTCGCCGGCGTAGCTGGGATCGATGGATTTCTGACGCAGGACGAACGAGTTTTTCCCCACGATCGCCGGCAGGTCCACGCCGCCAGTGGTGAGTTCGATCGAAAAGAAATCCGGAGCATCCGGGCCCACGCAAATCGGAAACGTCTCGCACAGAAGGCGAGGCGGCTGCGGCATCGAGCTCAAGGCCGCCATGGCGGGATCCTTCGGCGCTTTTTTCTTGGGATCGACTTTCGGCGGTCCCGCAGCGGCGTCGAACTGCAAGCCGCCTTCCGACGCAAGGCCGACGATGCGGACGTGGTAAAGCGAACCGGACGGAACGTCGGCCGGCGTCGCCACCCTAAGCTGGGTTTCGTTTTTGCCCTTCTCGATGATGTTCTGTTCGCAATGGAATCCCGGCGGCAATGGCGAGGCGTCTTCGCTGACCAATTCAAGAGTGATGGGGCCATTCACTCCCCTCCGCTGCGCGGTGATCTTCACGCTGAACGAGCCGCCTCGCGGCGCCAGAAAACGGTCCGCGGAGGCGGTGAGATCGAAGCCCTGGGCGCTCTGCTCGACGTGAATCCCATACACGAACGCGTCTCCGCCGCGATGCGCCATGTCTTCGACTGAAATCCGGCAGATACCGCCGGCGGGGGCGCGGAAGGTCAGCGGCATGTCGTTCGAAGCGCCGTTGCCGGCATTGTCATTGGATGCTATGGGTTTCCCGTTTTCGTCATTCACACCGAGATAGAGGAGCGCCGGGGAACCGATGTCGCGGGTGAGCGGCGTGAGCGTGATGAGGTCATCTTTTTTAGTCGCGATGAGGAAAGTGTTTCGATCTCCCGCTTTGTGGATTCGCCCGAGAACCGTGCAAGGCGCGGTGACAGGCGTGTCATTTGGCTCCTTCCCGGTGTAGAGCGGCGAATCATCCGTGCGCACGGAGGCAAACGCAGCCGGCTTGCCGGGGGCGAAGCGCACTGGCGTCGACTCGATCCCGGTCGCCCACGTCCGCGCGGTGACGCGCAACGGGGCGACGCCCTCCACGGCCTCGCCCACCGCCTGGACATCGACTGTCCCACCCGGCGCGGCGACCGGCGGGAACACCGCGGACACCAACGGAAAATCCCCGATGCGCAAATGGTAAAAGCATTCGGCGCCACCGGTGAACGACGCGTCCCGGATTTCAATGATCAACGGCCCGTCGGCGGGCGCACGATATCGCAGACGGCAGTCGCCAGCGAGGCCCAACGTGTCATCGACGAACGCGAGTTCCTTGCCGTTGGCATCGAGCAAGCGCAGCACCGGATCCATCTTCGAGCCGATGCGCCCAGCGAACGCCTCAACGGAAATGTTCTCCCCTGCTTTCATTTCGACGCGATAGAAATCCGACCGCCCGGTGTCGGCCTGGCCCTCGACGGCAGCCGGCGCTGTCACCGCCTGCGCATTCCCGGCGGATGCGTTCCGGGGGTTCTTCGTCACCACCGGCAATTCATCGACAAGGAAGAAAAGCGGGCCGGAAAGTCCCGTCGCGGTCGGCAGCCGAAGGAAGCCGAGCCCGAGGGGAGCATCCCCAGCTATCGTGAGCTTCCCCACGAGCTTCTTTTCGTCGCGCTTGGAGATTTTGCCATCCTTGCCCGGCGTCGGCGCTTCCCACTCCGTCTTCGCTCCGAAGCTTGTCCAGAGGAGCTGCGGCTGCAGAAGGTTTTTCCCCTGAAGTGTCACCGTTACCGTCTCTCCCGGCCTGGCGGCCATCGGCGAGATGCGATCGATCTCCGGCGATTGCGCGCGCACCGCGGGCAGCGCCGCGAGCGGGAGAAGAACCAGTATGCTTCCCATTCCGATGAGTGATGAAAACCGGCGCGGCAACCGGAGGTTCCCCATCATCGCCGGCGCCTAGATCAACTCCTTGATGACCTCACCCTTCTTCGCAAGGAAAATGGGCCGGCCATCCGGGGTGTGGAGCGGCTTCTCGCGGTCGATGCCGAGGAACTCATAAACGGTGGCGGCGTAATCCTCGGGCGTGTAAGGCCGCTCAGTCACGTAGCCGCCCTCGCTATCTGTCTCGCCAATGATCTGCCCGCCGGGAATGCCCGCGCCGGCGAAGGCGATGGAATAGGCGTTTGCCCAATGATCGCGGCCCTTGGTTTTGTTCAGGCGCGGTGTGCGGCCAAACTCGGTGACGAAACACACAAGCGTTTCCTTGAGCAACCCGCGCTGATCCATATCCTCGATGAGGGCGCTGAAGGCCTGGTCCGTGGAGCCCATCATCCACCAGGTGCCGATGCCGTAGCGGCCGACGCCGCCCTGGGCTCCCGCGAGGTTGCAAGTGCCGTTCGCGTAAATGTAATCGTGATGATCCCAGTTCAGGTTGCTCCCGCCGGGCGTTTTTTTCGTCTCCGGTTCGCGCACATCCACGGTCACGAAGCGGACGCCGGATTCGATCAACTTTCGCCCCGCGAGATAGCACTGTCCGCGGTGGCCGCGCCCGTAGCGATCGCGGACAGCGTCCGATTCGCTTTGGAGGTTGAAGGCGCCCATCGTCTTGGGGTTCGTGAGAAGGTTTTCCGCTTGATCGTAGAACGTCTTCATGGCCTCCGCGGCAGGCGCGCCATCGGTAGCGAGGCCGATGTCGAGATTGCTCAGGAGGTCGCGCCGGTCGCGGAAACGGCGCTCGTCGATGCCATCGGTGAAGCTCAGGTTCGGCACTTTCCAATTCGGATCGGAAAGGTCGAGTCCGGTCGTTTTGAAGACCGCATAGCTCGGCGGAAGATATCCCGTCCGCGTCATGGGCGCCTGCTCATCATTCCCCGGCACCATGATATAGGGCGGCAAATACTTGCATCGGCTGCCCGAGCGGAACGCGACGACGCTGCCGATATCCGGCATTTCCACGGGGCCGCCCGGGACCTCGCCGGAGAGGATGTACTGCGTCCCGCGCGGATGATCGTCCACCTTGATCTTGTGGCACATCGAGCGCACCACCGCGAGTTTGTCGGCCAACTTCGCTGTTTTCGCGAGCAACTCGGTAAAATGCATCCCCGGCACGTTCGTGGGGATCGGCTTGTAAATGCTGCGATGCTCGGCGGGCGCATCCGGCTTTGGATCCCAGGTATCCATGTGCGAGAGGCCGCCCTGCTCGAGAATGACGAGCACGTTCTTCGCGCGGCCAAAGTGCTTGCCATGCCGGCCGGCCTCCCCTGCTCGCAGCAACGGCAATCCGCCCAACGCGGAGAGCACGCCGCCAAGGCCGATGCCGACAAAACTGCGAGCGCTCCGCTCCAGCAGGCAGCGCCGCGTGATTCCTTCGCGGAGAGGCTGGTCGGAGGCGGATGGGATGGACATAAAGGATTGAAACGCGCTCCTAGTATGACCGCCGCCAGCCTCTTTATTTAGGGCGAAACGTGGGCGGAAGCGCTAATTCCGCACTGGAACCGGGGTCTCTGGGGCCAGCGGGAGGAGCTTAAGAACCTGCGGGATGATTCGAGCGGCGAAATTGGCGTTGCCGCGGTCGTTAGGATGCAGGCCGCCCATGATGCCATTCTTCGCCGCAAGCGTCTTCGCCACGGAGGGGCCGAGATCGATGATGGCGATTTTCGGGTCGCCCTGATGCGCCTTTTTGTGAATCTCGACCGCGTCCTTCAGCTCGTTGGCATAATACTGGCCGAAGGGAATGAGCAGGATGATCTCCGCATCCGGCGCGCTCTGGCGCAGCGCGGCCAGGCCCTGGACGATGCTGGCCTTGGTGTCGCTAGGATTGGAACCGTGCAGCGAATCGTTGGTCCCGTAATTGATCAGAATCAGGGACGGTTCCTGGCCGGTATTTCCGTAGGCACTGATGTGTCCCGCGGAATCGAGCAGCGAATGGTGGTTGCCATCGATCTTGTTCCAGCGGCTGTTCGCATCGTCATACTGGCCGCCGCTGCCGTTGGCGGAATTCGTGATGGTGTAATAGCCTGGAACATCTCCGGGAGGATTATCGCCCTTGTTGATCCAACCGCTCCATCCGCAGGCGCTGATGCAATACTCATAGCCCTGCGTTTGCAGCGCCTGCCCGAGGAGATGCGAATAGCACGCCAGTTCGGTGGCTCCGATCCCTTCGGTGATGCTGTCGCCGATGATCAACGTCCATTTTGAATTCGGAGAGACGACGACTGGCTCGCTGTCCGAGTCCACTTGCACGCCGGTGACGCGGAGCACGTTCAAGCCGCTCTTTCCTTCGCCGCCCCACCGCTCGTTCTGCTGCGATTGACACAGAAAGACGGTCAGTTCATGAATTCCTGGACCGACGATTTCCTCGATGGGGATCTCGTTAGCGCAGGGAACCTTGGATCTCCAGACGCCATCGATATTGTAGGCGATCTGAGGCGGCTTGAAATTGGGAGGGTAGGTTGAAGTGTCCAGGAGAATTTTCGCCGCGGGTTTCGCGCTGTGGGTTCCCCATACCACCCGGAAGTAGGCTCCCGGGTTCCAGGTTTGGCGGTATAGGCTTCCACCACGGCCCTGGTCGCCGGTCCAGTTGCCCGGCGAAAACCCGATGAAGTCCAAGGAGATGGTCTTCCACTCCACATTGGCGGATTGGGCGGGAGGCTCAGCCGCATTCAGGAGGGCAATCTGGGGCAGCAACAGGGCGGCGAGGAGTGGGAGAAGGCGTTTCATGGGGCGCGGGGTTGGATCGAATGGGGGAGATCGATCAAGGAATGAAAAGTGCAAAATGAGAAATGAAAAATGAAAAATGAGGATTCCGCTGGCGACCGTTGCGCCCGGGGGGAGGCAAAAAAGCTATTGCATGATGTTCGTCATATGATATGATGCCCGTCATGCAACGAAAAACCGACTCGCCCTTTTTCCCGAGATCGGGCTGCGAAATCCGCGAGGAGGGCCGCTGAGATGCGTTACGATAAGGGACACAAAGAAACGACCCGCCGCCGGATCGTCGAGGTCGCGGCGCAAAGCTTCCGGAAGCAGGGCATCGATGGGATCGGGGTGGCCGACCTGATGGAAAAGGCCGGCCTCAGCCATGGGGGCTTTTATGCGCATTTTTCGTCGAAGGACGCTCTCGTCCGGGAGGCGCTTGCCGAATCGTTCGAGAGAGGCCGGGCCAGATGGCGCCAAAGAGAGGAGAAGGAGGGAGACCAAATCGAGGGCCTGATTCGCCATTATCTGCGCCCCGAGCATCGCGACCAGCCGGAAAAAGGGTGCGCCGCCGCCTGCCTCGCCCCGGAAGTCGCCCGGCAGTCCAAGGCGACGCGGGAGGTCTTTACCGCGAACCTGGCCGAAACTCTGGCCCACATCCAAGCCCGGCTGCCGGAATGCGGTTCTCCAGCGCAGCGAAGAAAGACGGCGATCGCCATTTTTGCGACGATGATGGGCGCTCTTCAACTGGCGCGGACGACGAGCGATCCCGAGCAGTCCGATGAAATGCTCGAAGCTGGAATTGAGGCGGCCTGCAAGCTGGCTCGCGGCTGATCGAACGAAGCCGTTTTCGCGCCGATCAACGGGATGAACAACATTTCTAAGACCAAGAGTAACTGCCAACGCAAAATCACTTAAGCTCCAGCGCTAACAGACGCCCTCAATACAAAACCATTCCCAGCCATGTGGATCGTCAGAATCGCCCTGAACCGGCCTTATACTTTCATCGTCCTCGCGCTGCTTATCCTCATTCTCAGCCCGGTGGTCATTCTTCGAACGCCCACCGATATTTTTCCCAATATCGATATCCCCGTGGTCTCGGTTGCATGGACTTACACGGGATTGAACGCCGAGGAACTCGAAGGCCGATTGACCACGTCCTATGAGAAAGTGCTGACCACCCTGGTGGATAACATCGAGCACATCGAATCCACGACCTACAGCGGCACGTCTGTTATCAAAATCTATCTCCATCCGAACAGCAGCCTGGATACCGCAAATGCGCAGGTTGGGGCCGCATCCGAATTCATCTTGCGCTTTTTGCCGCCCGGGACGTTGCCGCCGGAGATCATCAATTTCAGCGCTTCCAGTGTGCCAATTCTCCAGTTGGGTGTTTCGGGCAAGGGCCTGTCCGAGCAGAAACTGAACGACGTCAGCCAGAATTTCATCCGGCCGCAGCTCATCACCGTCCCCGGCGCCGTCATTCCCCTGCCCTATGGAGGCAAGCAGCGGCAGATCATGGTGAACATGGATCAGGGATTGATGCAGGCCAAAGGGGTATCTTCGGGAGACGTTCTGAACGCGGTGAACGCGCAGAACCTGGTGCTGCCTTCCGGAAGCGTAAAGATCGGCGGCCTGGAGTATGACGTGCGCACGAACGCCGCCGTGCGAAACATCCCCGACCTGAGCACGATCCCCGTGAAACAGGTGGGCTCGTCCACGATCTATCTCCGGGATGTGGCCACGGTCAGCGATGGATTCGCGGTCCAGACAAATACGGTGCGCCAGGATGGCCATCGCGGTGTCCTGATCAGCATCATCAAATCGGGAAAAGCCTCCACGCTCAATGTGGTGGACGGCATTCGCCGTCTCATGCCGCGCATCGCGGCGATTGTCCCGCCGGAATTGAAAATCCAGGCGCTGTCCGATCAGTCGATTTTTGTGCGCGGCGCGATCAGCGGAGTGCTCCGGGAAGCGCTCATCGCCGCGGCGCTGACCGGGCTGATGATCCTGCTCTTTCTCGGCAGTTGGCGCAGCACCCTGATCATCGCCACTTCCATTCCGCTCTCCATCCTCACCTCGATCATCGTCCTCGGAATGCTCCACGAGACCATCAATATCATGACCCTCGGGGGGCTTGCCCTGGCAGTGGGCATCCTGGTGGACGACGCCACCGTGGAAATCGAAAACATTCATCGCAATTTCGCCATGGGAAAGCCGCTGCGGCAGGCGATTCTGGATGGCGCGCAGCAAATCGCCGCCCCGGCTTTTGTTTCCACGCTGTGCATCTGCATCGTGTTTCTGCCCATGTTCATGTTGGGCGGCGTGGCGCGCTACCTCTTCGTGCCGCTGGCCGAGGCCGTGGTCTTCGCGATGCTGGCTTCTTACATTCTTTCCAGAACGATCGTCCCCACCATGGCAATGTATCTCCTGGACGTAAAGGAACACGCCGCTTCCGGGACTACCAGGACCACCATTCTCGGGCGTTTTCGCGACGCCTTCGAACGAGGATTCGAGCGCGCCCGTGGCGGATACGAGAATCTTCTCAAGCGCGCGGCCATCCATCGGAATCTCTTTCTCCCTGTCTTTCTGGTCCTATGTCTCAGTCCCTTTCTATTGGCCCCGTGGCTCGGCCAGGACTTCTTTCCCGCGAGCGACGGCGGTGAATTCATTTTGCACGTTCGCGGAAAGACCG
>Ga0302319_10014128_pt1 | contig 14918 bp, 6 predicted proteins | sample Bog_T0_2_FD_203319 | JGI IMG/M metagenome (GOLD analysis project Ga0302319, IMG submission 203319) | Peat permafrost microbial communities from Stordalen Mire near Abisko, Sweden - Bog_T0_2 | ecosystem: Environmental > Terrestrial > Soil > Wetlands > Peat | place: Sweden: Abisko, Stordalen Mire... | reverse complement strand
TGCCCGCCGATCTCGAACGAATGGACTATCTGCGGAGCTAATCGGAAGTGAATTTGGCAACCCCGCATTGCTCGGAATAGAGAATCCATTGTATCCCTCATTGTATCCCCAAGGGTCAAAAAAGGGCCAAAACTGGCCAACCTCAGCTAAAGGTTAATTGACGTAAGATGCTGAATATGAATGCACAGCGTATGATAGCCAAAGCTGGCAAAACCCCATTTTTCGATTACAAATCAGCTGCTCTACCAACTGAGCTATACCGGCGTTTTACTCTGTAGAATCGGCAATTTCGGCCCCGCCAAAACCGCCATTCTATACCGCTTTTCTATACCTCGGCGCTTTTCGCGTCCAGAGGCAAGATTTTCGGGCTGGCTGACCAGCTTTTGCGATTTTCGCACCAGGTGCGCCGGATGGCAACGCCAATGCCCCAACCTGCTGGGGCACGGCGCTACGGATGCGCTGGGCGAGACCGTCCGCTCGGAAAGGGAACAGGACCGAAGTCTGGCTGCCCTTCGGCCCGCGCGCGCGTCGATTCGTAAAGGTGAACGCCTCGAAATCGGCGGAATTGATCTTTGAGGCTGTTCGCGAGGGGTACGTTCGTCAATGCAAGGTAGCCGCGCGTGAGTTCACGGAGAACTTGGATTTGGACGAGATCGCGGCGCGTGCGCAAAGCACCGAATTTGTTATCCGCTCGTAGATCAATGACCGTTGCCCATGGGAAGCGAGACGCTACGGAACGCCCGCGCGGCAGCGGCCAAGGAACCCTTTGACCTGGTCATTTCTGACTTGGGACTCCCGGATGGTACGGGAGTTGAACTTATGCGGCATCTGCGTGATACCTACGGCCTACGGGGAATTGCCTTGAGTGGATATGGGACGGAGGAAGATTTGCTTCGGTCCGGGGAGGCAGGATTTATTGAGCATTTGGTAAAGCCTGTTGATTTCAATGATCTTCGACGGGCGTTGCGGGAATTCGTGGCGGCGAAAGGCTAGGCTGATAAGGTTGCAGCAGCGGTTTTCTAGCCAACTCGCGCATTTGTGAATCAGCGGTACCCTCCCGTGGGCCGTTCCGCGGCCTCTGCCTGCCGCGTCGGGAAACTCAGCCGGTAATTTTCTTCACGATCTTTCGGATCGCCTTGCCAGCCGATTTGCCATTGCCAGATTTATCGGCAACCTCTTGGGAATTCTCGGCCGCCTTCGCTTTAGAGACTGCCGGAACAGACGCTTTGGCGAGTTTGGCATCAGTAGCGGATTCCTCCTCCAGGGTCGTCGATAGAGCCTTCAGAGCGTCGCCGATCCCGAGAGCCTTTGCCAGCTCGCGGGCCGAGGTGTAGCCGGAAATTTCGTAATGTTCGACCCGCCGGGCAGCAGCAATCAGCATCAGGTCTTTCATTTCGGGCGTTGCGTCTTCATCAATTGCCTCCTGCCCCTCCTTGACCAATCCCGCCGTCGCCTGGCAAGTCTTGCCGGTCGGTTTCTCTTTCAGCGCCAGGCAGATACTCTTGATGCGTGCCGCATGTTCCTTGGTTTGCTTCAGGTGGAACGTAAACCCGCTCTTCAAATCGGCGGAAGTGGCCGCTTTCGCCATTTTTGGCAGGGCTTTCGCAATTTGTGTTTCCGCGCTGTACAGGTCTTTGAGTTGATCGACAAATACTTCGTGAAGGTTGGTGATTTTGGAGGACATATTTTGATTTGGTTTTTGACGGTTTGGGAAAACGAGCGGCTCACGCCGCCTGAAGGTTCTTTCGTAGCGCGGTGCGCATTCGGTTCTGTCCAGGTCCGCGAAGAAACGGCTGCTCTCCAAATGAAGGGCCAAATCCCGGCGATAAAAGTCCGAATGGTTCCCAAGACCACCTTCGTTTCAGCGGGCATTCGGCCCTGCAACGCCGCGAATCCGCTTCGCTCCTCCCGCGTCGCGGCAGAGTCGCATTTTACGACGCTCGACATCGTGAGTATGCGCGCCGAACGGAAACGCCCCGGGAAAACGAAAATGGCCGATGATAGAGGCATCGGCTGCGCGGCTATGAGATTTTCGACAAGAAAGAGGATGGTTGCGTGAAGGTTGTTCTTAAGCCCTGACGCAGCATAAGGCTTGGCCTGGACGTATCATTTGATTTGGAGGATGACAAAACGCTGTCTATCGCGTGGCACAATACCGTTATTTACGAAGCGCATATATAGGGCCTCTCCATGACCCCATCTAGACGCGCCCGAGGAAAATCCGAGGCACCTATGCAGCCATTGCTTCGCAACCAATCATCGATTATTTGACCAAGCTGGCTGGTCCCCCAATTTGCGGGGAGCCAGATTGATTCCGCAGTTAAGTTGGCGGAACATTATAGAATAATCGCTGTGCGCAACATTGGATTTTACGCCTGAATACGAGAAATTGCGTATCGCGTTTTCTGCCGCTTTGAAATTTCGCCTAACTGGAGCCGCTCATTTTTGAGTGGCCCTACGAATGCGTAGTATTGCGCTGTATGAATCTCTCCGCATAAAGGCGATTTTCCACTTTTCGAGTCCAACGATCCTGCTTACAATCCAAATCTCCGCTCACACCGAAACGGCTCCTCCAACTATGATAGCAAAGCTGGAAAATCCTTCATCCGCACAGACTGCGGAACCCAAAGCCCATGTTGATTTGCCGACCCGCAAATCCCGGCGAATACCGACCGAAGACTCGCCCGAGAGCCGGGCGCGACAACTCCTCGCCGCGATGGTTGCGTTTCGCGACGGTGATTTTTCCGTGCGGCTTCCATCAGATTGGATCGGCACTGAGGGGCGCATCGCGGAAGTATTCAACCAAACCATCGGGCATGAGGACCGCATCACCCGGGAGGTAAGACGCTTGAGTGTCACGGTTGGCAAGGAAGGGCGGCTCAAGCAGCGCATGTCCCTGCCCGGCGCGGTTGGGGAATGGGCGAACAAAGTGCAATCGATAAATACGCTGATCGACGATCTCGTGCGGCCTACCTCGGATGTTGCGCGCACCATTGGCGCCGTTGCGAAGGGTGACCTTGGGCAATCAATGGAGCTGGAAGTCGATGGCCGGCCGCTGAAGGGGGAATTCCTGCGCTCGGCAAAACTGGTCAATACTATGATTGAGCAGCTTTCGGTCTTTACGTCGGAAGTAACGCGTGTGGCGCGCGAGGTGGGCACGGAAGGCAAGCTGGGCGGTCAGGCCCAGGTTAAGGGCGTATCGGGCGTCTGGAAGGATTTGACCGAGTCTGTCAACCAGATGGCAGGCAACCTTACCGCCCAGGTACGCAATATCGCGGACGTGACGATTGCCGTCGCGAATGGCGACCTCTCCAAGAAGATCACCGTCGATGTCCGTGGTGAAATTTTACAACTCAAGGAAGCCATCAATACAATGGTCGATCAACTCCGCTCCTTCGCGTCGGAGGTGACGCGCGTGGCGCGCGAGGTCGGGACGGACGGGCGTCTCGGCGGCCAGGCAGTGGTGCCCGGGGTGGGCGGGACCTGGAAGGACCTTACGGACTCCGTCAACGCGATGGCTTCCAATCTTACCGCCCAGGTGCGCAACATTGCCGCTGTCACGACCGCGGTGGCGCGCGGCGACCTTTCGCGCAAGATCACCGTCGATGTGAAGGGCGAGATTCTCGAACTGAAGGAAACCATCAACACGATGGTCGATCAGCTCAACGGCTTTTCCTCGGAAGTCACGCGCGTGGCGCGCGAAGTCGGCACCGAGGGCAAACTCGGCGGCCAAGCTGCGGTGCCCGGCGTAGCGGGTACATGGAAGGATCTGACCGATTCAGTCAATTCGATGGCTTCCAATCTTACCGCCCAGGTGCGCAACATTGCGGAGGTTACTACAGCGGTGGCCAATGGCGACCTGTCCAAGAAGATCACCGTCGATGTGAAGGGCGAGATTCTTGCCTTAAAGAACACCATTAACACAATGGTTGACCAATTGAACGGATTCGCCTCAGAAGTTACTCGAGTGGCGCGCGAGGTAGGTACGGAAGGCAAGCTAGGCGGCCAGGCCGCGGTGCCCGGCGTCGCGGGTACGTGGAAGGATCTTACCGATAACGTCAACTTCATGGCGTCCAATCTTACGGGCCAGGTGCGTAACATCGCGGAGGTTACAACGGCGGTCGCGAATGGCGACCTCTCCAAGAAGATCACAGTCGATGTGCGCGGTGAAATCCTGGAGTTGAAGAACACGATCAACACCATGGTGGATCAGCTCAACGGTTTCGCGTCGGAAGTGACCCGTGTGGCGCGCGAGGTCGGCACGGAAGGGGAGCTTGGAGGCCAGGCCGAGGTGCGCGGTGTTGCCGGCACATGGAAGGATTTGACCGATTCCGTCAACGCGATGGCGACGAATTTGACCTCCCAGGTGCGAAACATTGCCGAGGTTACCACCGCTGTGGCCAATGGCGATCTCTCCAAAAAGATTACGGTCGCCGTGCGCGGCGAAATTCTTGAGTTGAAAAATACGATCAACACCATGGTCGACCAGCTCAATGCATTCGCCGGCGAGGTCAGCCGCGTAGCGCGCGAGGTGGGCACGGACGGCAAACTCGGCGGCCAGGCCCAGGTGCCCGGGGTTGCCGGCACCTGGAAGGACCTGACGGACAACGTCAACTCCATGGCCTCGAATCTCACCGGCCAGGTTCGCAATATCGCCGATGTCGCGACTGCGGTGGCCAACGGCGACCTTTCCAAGAAGATCACCGTCGATGTGAAGGGAGAAATTCTGGAGTTGAAAAATACCCTTAATACGATGGTGGACCAGCTCAACGCATTCGCCTCCGAGGTTTCCCGCGTTGCCCGCGAAGTCGGGACGGAAGGCAAGCTGGGCGGACAGGCCCAAGTCCGCGGCGTGGCCGGCACGTGGAAGGATCTGACGGATAATGTCAATTCCATGGCGAACAACCTCACCTCGCAGGTCCGCAACATTGCGGATGTGACCACCGCCGTCGCCCGCGGCGATTTAAGCCGCAAGATCACCGTAGAGGTGAAGGGCGAGATCCTGGAGTTGAAAAACACCGTCAACACGATGGTCGATCAGCTCAATGGCTTCGCGTCCGAAGTATCCCGCGTCGCGCGCGAGGTGGGCACGGAAGGCAAGCTGGGCGGGCAGGCCGAAGTGCAGGGCGTCGCCGGGACGTGGAAGGACTTGACCGACAACGTCAATTCCATGGCCTCTAATCTGACAGGCCAGGTCCGCAACATCGCCGAGGTCACCACCGCCGTCGCTCGCGGCGATCTCAGCCGCAAAATCACCGTCGATGTCCGCGGCGAAATTCTCGCATTGAAGAACACCATCAACACGATGGTGGACCAGCTCAACGGCTTCGCATCCGAAGTCTCTCGCGTCGCGCGCGAAGTTGGCACGGAGGGTAAGCTCGGAGGCCAGGCCGCGGTGGAAGGCGTCGCCGGCACGTGGAAGGACTTGACCGATAACGTCAATTCCATGGCCTCGAACCTCACTTCGCAGGTGCGCAATATCGCCGAGGTGACCATCGCCGTGGCGAACGGCGACCTCTCGAAAAAAATCACGGTGGACGTGCGCGGCGAAATCCTGGAGTTGAAGGAGACGATCAATACGATGGTCGATCAATTGCGGTCCTTCGCGGCGGAAGTCACGCGTGTGGCGCGCGAGGTCGGCACGGATGGCAAGCTTGGCGGCCAGGCCCAGGTGCCCGGCGTGGCCGGCACGTGGAAGGACCTGACGGACAACGTCAACTCCATGGCCTCGAACCTCACCGGCCAGGTCCGCAACATCGCCGACGTGGCCACCGCCATTGCGCGCGGCGACCTGAGCCGCAAGATCACGGTCGATGTGAAAGGCGAAATTTTACAGCTCAAGGAAACCATGAACACCATGGTCGAGCAGCTCGGCGCGTTCGCCTCGGAGGTAACTCGCGTGGCGCGCGAGGTCGGCACGGAAGGCAAGCTGGGCGGCCAGGCCCAGGTGCTCGGCGTGGCTGGCACGTGGAAGGACCTGACGGACAACGTCAACTCCATGGCGTCGAACCTCACCGGCCAGGTCCGCAACATCGCAGATGTCACCATCGCCGTGGCGAACGGCGATCTTTCCAAGAAAATCACTGTCGATGTTCGCGGCGAGATTTTGCAGCTTAAGGAAACCATCAACACGATGGTCGAGCAACTCCGCTCGTTCGCCTCGGAAGTAACCCGTGTGGCGCGCGAGGTGGGCACTGAGGGGCGCCTGGGCGTGCAGGCTGTAGTGCCCGGCGTCGCCGGCACGTGGAAGGACTTGACCGACTCGGTCAATACTATGGGCGCCAACCTCACGGCTCAGGTTCGCAACATTGCTGAGGTCACCACGGCCGTGGCGCGCGGCGACTTGAGCCGCAAGATCACCGTCGACGTGAAGGGGGAAATCCTGGAGCTGAAGAACACCGTCAATACAATGGTCGATCAGTTGAACGCGTTCGCGTCCGAAGTGACCCGCGTGGCGCGCGAGGTGGGCACCGAGGGCAAGCTCGGCGGCCAGGCGCAGGTTTCCGGCGTCGGCGGCACGTGGAAGGACCTGACCGACAACGTGAACTTTATGGCCTCGAACCTCACCGACCAGGTGCGCGGTATTGTGAAAGTGGTGACCGCCGTGGCCGATGGCAACTTGCGCCAGAAGTTGACCGTGCAGGCGAAAGGTGAAGTCGCCGCGCTGGCTGAGACAATCAATAACATGACCGACACGCTCGCGACATTCGCCGACCAGGTTACCAATGTCGCGCGCGAGGTCGGCGTCGATGGCCGCCTCGGTGGCCAGGCCAATGTCCCCGGCGCCGCCGGCATGTGGAAAGACCTGACTGGCAATGTCAATCTCCTCGCCGCCAACCTGACCACCCAGGTCCGCGCCATCGCCGAGGTGGCCACCGCGGTCACGCAGGGCGATCTTACCCGTTCCATCCAGGTGGACGCAAAGGGCGAGGTTTCCGAGTTGAAGGACAACCTCAACACCATGATCGCGAACCTGCGCGAGACCACGGAGCGCAATCGCGAGCAGGATTGGTTGAAGACGAACATCGCGCGGTTCACCAGCATGCTGCAAGGCCAGCGCGATCTGTTTACCGTTGCCAAGACGCTGCTCGCCGATCTCGTGCCGCTCGTGCAGGCGCAGCAGGGCACCATTTATCAAATGGCCACCGACGAGAATGAGACACCCATTCTTCAGTTGCTCGCCGGTTACGCGCAGCGGCCGAATCAGCCGGAGCGCATCCCGCTGGGCGAGGGCATCGTAGGCCAGTGCGCCGTGGAGAAGCAGCGCATCCTGATGACCGATGTGCCGGCGGATTACACGCAGATCAATTCCAGCCTGGGCGGCTCGGTCCCGTCGAGCATCGTCGTGCTTCCGTTGCTCTTCGAGGGCCATACGAAGGCAGTGATTGAGCTTGCCTCCCTCCGCCCATTCACCTCCACCAATTTGATCTTCCTCGATCAGCTTACCACCAGCATCGGTGTAGTGCTCAATACCATTGAGGCCACGATGCGCACGGAAGGCCTGCTCAAGCAATCCCAGCAGTTGACCAGCGAACTACAATCCCGCCAGAGCGAGCTCCAGGAAACCAATGAGCAGCTCGGCACCAAAGCCCGGCTGTTGGCTGAGCAGAATGCGGAGGTCGAGCGCAAGAATCGCGAGGTGGAGCAGGCCCGCGGCGCGCTGGAGGAAAAAGCCGCCGAGCTTGCCCTCACCTCGAAGTACAAATCCGAGTTCCTCGCAAATATGTCCCACGAGTTGCGCACCCCGCTCAATTCGATCCTCATTCTCAGCCAGCAGCTTGCCGAGAATCAACCGGGCAACCTACAGCCGAAGCAGATCGACTTCGCCCGCAACGTCCACTCCTCCGGCTCCGATCTGCTCAATCTCATCAACGACATTCTCGATCTCTCAAAGATCGAGTCCGGCACCGTCTCGGTGGAAGCCGAGGAAATCGCGTTCGCTGGCCTGCGCGATAATATCGACCGAAACTTCCGCCACGTCGCTGAGAGCAAGAATCTACCTTTCAACGTCGAGTTCGGCGCCGATCTCCCGCGCGCGATGACGACCGATCCCAAGCGGCTCCAGCAGATACTCAAGAACCTCCTCTCGAATGCGGTAAAATTCACGTCACAGGGGCATGTCGATGTGCGGGTGAATTTTGCCACGACCGGCTGGAGCCTTGATCACCCAGTGCTGGCGAAGGCGCAGCAGGTCGTCGCATTTGCCGTGGAGGATACCGGCATCGGAGTCGCGCCAGAGAAGCAGCGGCTCATCTTCGAGGCCTTCCAGCAGGCGGACGCCGGCACCTCTCGTAAATATGGAGGCACCGGCCTCGGCCTCGCCATCAGCCGCGAGCTTGCCGCGCTGCTGGGTGGCGAGATCCGCCTCCGCAGCGTCCATGGCGAAGGCAGCACCTTCACCCTTTACCTGCCGCTGCATTATACCGGTCCCACCGCGGGCGGCGCCTCTGGCGGGAGCGGCGTGGAGATGACGCGTCCGCACCTCGCCGTTCTGCCTGTGGCGCGCGAGGAGCATGTGGAGGACGACCGCGACAGCATCACCCAGGACGACACCGCGATGCTCATCATCGAGGACGATCCTCATTACGCGCGAATCCTCCTGGGTTTGGCGCGCGATAATGGTTTCAAGGGCCTCGTGGCAAGCAAAGGCGCGGCTGGTCTGGCCCTCGCGCGGCAATTCCGCCCGGCGGCCATCTCGCTGGACATCTTCCTGCCGGACATGCTCGGCTGGACGGTGCTTAACCAGTTGAAACTCGACCCGGCCACGCGCCACATTCCCGTCCAGATCGTCACGCTGGAGGAGGAGCGCCGGCACGGCCTCGCGCACGGCGCGTTCTCCTATATTATCAAGTCGCCAACGACCGAGGGCCTGGAGACCGCATTCTATCGCATCAAGAATTTCACCATGCCCCGCACCAAGCGGCTGCTGGTGGTAGAGGATAACGAGATTGAGCAGGAGTCCGTCATCGCGCTCCTGGGCCACCAGGACATCGAGATCAAGGCCGTGAGCACCGGCGCCGAGGCGCTGAGGGCAATGCTGGATGAACCGTTCGATTGCGTCGTGCTCGACCTGCGCCTGCCGGACATGACGGGGTTTGATCTGCTCCAGAAATTGCAGGAGGAAAGCGCGCTGGCGGAGATCCCCGTAGTGGTCTTTACCGGCAAGGATCTCTCCACCGACGAGGAGTTGCGCCTGCGAGCCATGGCCAAAAGCATCGTCCTCAAGGACGTGCAATCCCCCGAGCGGCTGCTGGATGAAACCGCGCTGTTCCTGCACCGCGTGGTGACCGACCTGCCGGCGGAGAAGCAGGCCATGCTGGAGAGACTGCACGGGTCCACGGAGGTCCTCAGCCACCGCAAGGTGCTGGTTGTCGACGACGACGCGCGCAACATCTTCGCCCTCACCTCGCTGCTGGAGAGCCAGGAGATGGAAATCATCAGCGCCACCAATGGCCGGCAGGCCATTGAACTCATCCAGAACACTCCCGATCTCGATATGGTCCTGATGGACATCATGATGCCAGAGATGGATGGCTACGAAACCATGCGCGAGATCCGCGGCATGCCTGCCTTCCGCACCCTGCCGATGCTGGCGCTCACCGCGAAAGCAATGAAGGGGGACCGCGAAAAATGCCTGGACGCCGGCGCGTCCGATTACATCGCCAAGCCCGTGAACACTGATCAACTCCTCTCGCTGATGCGCGTCTGGCTTTTCCGATAGCTGCGAGGAAGTCGCCTTACAAGGTCATTGCATCCATGAACTTAAGACCGACTCTCAATGGGCAGGCTGAGGGCGAATCGGAAACAAGTCCCGTGGGCGACTCGGCGCTGCTGCGCCTCGGTTCCGTTGAGTCGGAGCCGATCAATATTCTGCTGGTTGACGATGAGCCGAAGAACCTCGTGGCGCTGGAAACTGTCCTCGACGATCCGGGCTACCGGCTCGTGCGCGCAAACTCGGCCAACGAGGGTCTCCTTGCGCTCGTTACCATGGAGTTCGCGTTGCTGATCCTGGACATCCAGATGCCGGATATGAACGGTTTCGAGATGGCGCAGATGATCAAGCAGCGCAAGAAGACCGCGTCGGTTCCCATAATCTTCCTTACCGCGTACTTCAGCGAGGATCAGCACGTGCTGGAGGGTTACAGCACCGGCGCGGTCGATTATCTGCACAAGCCGATCAACGCGACGGTGCTGAGATCGAAGGTGGCGGTGTTTGCGGCGCTTCACCGCAAGACGCGTCAAAGCCAGTTGTCGAATGAAGCGCTGCTCAACGAGATCGCCCAGCGGCATCACGCGCAGGCGGAGTTGCGCAAGCTCAATACCGAACTGGAGCGGCGAGTGGCGGTGAGGACCGCGGAGTTGAGCGAGAGCGAGGGGCGATTCCGGGCGCTGGCCGAGGAGATGCCGCATCTGGTCTGGGAGACCGACCCCTTCGGACGGAGCACGTTCCAAAACTCCAAGTGGCGCAGTTACTCCGGCCTGCCTCGCGATTTCACCAAGGAGGATTTCGCCACAATCATCCATCCCCACGATGCGCCTGGGATGATGGCCGACTGGATGGCCTCGCTGGAAACCGGCGTGGAATGCGACGCATATTGCCGCTGCCGGCGCGCCAGCGATGGGAGCTATCGCTGGTTCCGTGTCAAGGCGGCGGCCGTCCGCAGCCCCGCAGGCAGGATAATCCGCTGGGTCGGCACCTGCACGGATGTGCATGAGCAACGCAAGGCCGAGGAGGCGCTAATCGAGGCGGACCGGAGGAAGGATGAATTCCTCGCGATGCTCGGCCACGAGTTGCGCAATCCTCTGGCGGCCATCCGCCATGCGGTCAGCATCCACCACGAGGACACCGTGGGCGATCCCGCTACGCGTGAATGGGCGAGTGGCGTTATTGATCGGCAGACCGCGCAGCTCTCGCGCATGGTGGACGATCTGCTGGATGTGGAGCGGATAAACCGGGGCCGGATCGATCTGCGGCTGGATTCGGTGGAGCTAGGCGCGGTAATCACGCGCGCCATTGAGGCCGTGCGCACCATGATGGACCAGAAGGAGCATACTTTCACCGCCCAGATCAGCGCCGGCAAGTTGCAGGTCCGTGGCGACGCGGCGCGGCTGGAACAGGTATTTGTAAATCTACTCGGCAACGCTGTGAAATATACCCCGGAGAAAGGCCACATCCACCTTACGACGCTTCGCGAGAAATCCGAGGCGGTGATCTCGGTGGAGGACGACGGGGTCGGAATCACGTCCGAGTTGCTGCCGCACGTATTCGACCTATTTGCGCAGGGCCAGACGTCGCTGGACCGCGCGGAGGGCGGACTCGGCATCGGCCTGACGGTGGTGCGTTCGCTCATCGAGATGCATGGCGGTCGCGTCGAGGTGCAGAGCAGCGGCAGCGGGGCCGGGGCCACTTTCACGGTATACCTCCCGCTCGCGAGCGAACCCGAAGCCCATTCCACGGTCCAGGCGCCGACTTCGCAGGGTCTGGCTGTCCCATTGCGGGTATTGATCGTGGATGATCATGTGGATACTGCTCAGGCGCTGGCGGTATTGCTGAGCCGGCGCAACTGCGAGGTGCGCGTCACCCATGACGGGCCGGGCGGAATTATCGCAGCAAAGGAATTCGTGCCAGATGTGTTTCTACTGGACCTCGGCCTCCCGGGGATGGACGGTTACGAGATCGCGCGCACGCTCCGTACCGGGCCGGATTTCGGGAACTCTCTTTTCGTCGCGATCTCTGGCTACGCGCAGGAGGCAGACCACGCGCGCTCTCTTGCCGCAGGCTTCGATTATCACTGCGCAAAACCCGTGGATCTGCAATCGCTTATCACGGTCATCCAGTCGAAGTTCACACCGGGAACTTCGTATCCGGACTCCGAACCCGGCGTCGGAGCAACCATCCGCTGAAAGCAGATATCAACTCCGTATGCGCCGATTTCGCTCCAGCCGCGGTGGAGTATTGAAAAGCGGCTGTGCGCCAGACACGTGAGAAAGATAAAAGCGGCCCCGCCAATCCCCAGAATCCCACTTGCGGTCGGCATGAAGGACCCCCACAAGCGTCAGGATGAATACCCTGACACAGTCTATCGACACATTCCTCAAACATTGCGAGTATGAGCGGAACTTCAGCTCGCACACAATCAAGGCCTACCGGCTCGATCTTGGCCACTTCAGTTGCTTCACTCTTAATCAGCTTTCGAGCGACCTCCTGAGCCAGATCACTCGGTCCCATCTCCGGGAGTACACTCGTCATCTCAACGGTTACAAACCTCGTTCCCAGCGACGAAAGCTGGCGGTTATCAAATCGATGTTCGGTTTCTTGGAACGTGAGGGGTTCCTCGAATCGAACCCGGCGCGCGCCGTCAGACTTGATATTCGAGTGGGTCGAACTCTACCGCGGACCCTCAGTTTGCCGACCCTTCAGGTTTTGTTCGAGAATATCTATGAAAATCGCCACATTCGGGCGACGAATGGACAGCCGTCTAAGCGAGCAGCCCGCGATATTGCCCTCTTCGAGTTGATGTTCGCCTCTGGTATGCGGGTCTCGGAGATTTCGCATCTACTCGTTGAAGCCGTCGACCTCAGCCGAGGCAGCATCATGGTAAGAGGCAAAGGCAATAAGGAACGGCAGATTCCGATTTGCGATGACGAGGTCCGCATGGCACTCGCCGCGCATGCTGCCCTTCAGCCAAAAGGACGAGGCTTGAAGGATTACTTCTTCACAAATCGATTTGGCAAGCGCCTCACCGAACAGTCGATCCGAATGGCTTTGAAGCGGCATGCCAAGGCCGCCGGACTTGAGCGGGTGACCCCCCATGTCTTCCGGCACACTGTGGCGACGATGTTGCTGGAGCAGGGCGTTGATCTCCGGTTTATCCAGACGTTTCTGGGCCACAGCTCCATAGTCACTACGACAATCTACGCCCATGTAAACGACAAGTCACAGCGCGATGTTCTCACACAACGACATCCTCGGCGCCTGATTGGCGCATTGAGCCAGCACAGCTCTACTCATATGTGAAGGATAACAGAGAATTATCCAATGCCCGATGAAGAGTCCCCGCCGCTCATAAACCTGGAGGATGTCCGAAAGTTTTATAACCTCTTGCCTCGGGTTTATGAGCCCAGCGACTCCTGGCACAACATCACCCGTGACTGGGTTCGGCGGTTCATATCCGTCCAACATCACCGCATAGAACGGCTGGAACAATGCCGCATTCTCAACGCCGGATCAGGGGGCGAAGGCTGCACATTTCCTGAGCACCTCGTATATAATCTAGACATAGCAGAGGCTCGTCTCCACAAGAATAACCGCTCCTTCATTGGTGACGTGCACTCGCCGCCATTTGAGGACGCTTTCTTCGATGTGTCCGTTTGCGTTGGCAGCGTACTTAATTACTGTGACGCGGCGACGGCGATCAGCGCACTGTCTAGGGTCACGAAAGAGAGTGGTTATCTGTTCATCGAATTCGAGACAAGCTGCAGCTTAGATCTTTCCTTTACGTCGGACTTCATGAAGCCCGCCGTATTAGTCGATACATTCTACAACGGTCATAGCGTCCGGCTTTGGGCCTACTCTGAGCGATATATTCGCAGCATTCTTTTAGCGAATGGCTTCGCGATATTGGAAGAATCCAGGTGCCATTTTGCCTCTCCGCTCGCCTACAAAGTCACTAAGAACAGCAATATTTCAGCGCATTTCTCCAAATTCGATCCATTCATAAGTAGAATTCCATTACTTCGGCAGTTTTGCTCTAACGTGATTTTCTTTTGCCGAAAGACTTGAGAAAGCGCAAAAGTTCGCTAAAAACCCGTTGGCCGTTCTTGTAGAAGAGAGCGAATGCGGCGAACGAAACGACTAGCGATGCCCCCAGGCAGCTCAAGACGGTGCTTGTGTCGCGGGCGAATACACGCTGGAAAAGCAGTAAGCAGAAGCACACGGCAAGAACCAGTGCAGCTACACAGACAGAGCTAAAATATTGACGGTTTCGGCGCGATTTTGCCGGAGGAGGAGACGGAGTCTGTGGGATTTGAGTTTTGACACCGTCTAATTCGATATTCTTCGCGCGCTCCGCTGCCGCTTTAATCTCGGTGAAACGCTTCCTAAGAAGAGTTTCATACTCGGATTGGGCGCCCAGAAACTGCTCATACCATCTTCCGTAGTGCCGAAAATAAACTGTATGGACCAATTTGATAAATACTGGGACCTGAAGAAATTGACACTTATCCCCCGAACGTACGAGAAAGTGGGCCGGAATGTCGCTCTGTTCGTTATTCAGACCGAGTTGGGGCTGATAGTACGAACAGTCTGCCACCGCAAAACCGACCTGTTTGAATAGTTCGATCAGAGGAGGTTGCTTGTTTCCTTCCGCAGGTGCGTGATCGACTGCAATCTCCGCGACAACATAATCGATTTCCCAGTTTTGTTCTTCGACCCATTGCTTCAGCATTTGTATAAACTGGAAATACTGTCCTTGCATTCGATGGTCCTCGTGGAGCAGCAAATAGTCGAACGCAATCACTCTTTCCTCATAAAAGTATGCGAACTGGGCATATCCGATAATCGTGTCATTGCTGTAGAAGCCGCAGACGCAGAATTCGTCGGGCTTAAACCGTGTGTACGACTCAAGCCAGTAGGAGATTTCATTCGAATGGGTGCGAATCGAGCCGGGTATGAGCCGAATGTAGAGTTGCAACGCCGACTGGAAGTCCAGATCGGACGATCGTGTGAACCGCCGCAACTCGTAAACCGCGCGGATATGCGACATAATTCTCTGTTATCCTTCATTCCTGAAAGGCGCAAGACGGAAACGGAGATTCGAGCCGCCCCCAGATGCAGCGGGTCGCCGTGAAAGACCGTACCAGCCTCCTCCTCTCATCAGTGAAGGTTCGATTCCCTCCATGCGCTCCAATTGTCACCG
>Ga0302319_10014127_pt1 | contig 14918 bp, 12 predicted proteins | sample Bog_T0_2_FD_203319 | JGI IMG/M metagenome (GOLD analysis project Ga0302319, IMG submission 203319) | Peat permafrost microbial communities from Stordalen Mire near Abisko, Sweden - Bog_T0_2 | ecosystem: Environmental > Terrestrial > Soil > Wetlands > Peat | place: Sweden: Abisko, Stordalen Mire... | reverse complement strand
GCCTGGCAGGCGCTGCGGCGCCGGCTGCCGACAGCGCCGGGAGCGCGCCGGCATTCACGGCCACGGTTTGCGTGGTGGTGCGTGTGATCTGCGTCGTCCGCTCGATCAAGACGCCATGTTGGGCGATGAAGTTGGCGGCGAGGACGAGAACCCCGACGCCAAGCGCCGCAATGGTGAGGCGGCCGACGATGCCGAGGGGAAGACGGTCGGCGAGCGATAGCCGGGCAACGGCCCACACGCGAAGGGCCTTCAGCCAGGTCCCATCGAGGAGACTCCACCCGCGTTGCATGACATCCATCCCGGCAACACCCCCATGGGCATCGCGCAGTTTGCCGGTAAATCAGGGCCCGTTGTGCGCACCGGGTCCGGATTTGGGCCGTGGGAGCCGTGCATGGATCACAGGCGATGCATGCGCCGCGCCTGCGGTATGATGGATCCGTGGAGGCCATGGTGCAGGGTGCCGAAAAGGCCGTGAATGCCCTGCTGCGCCGGGCGCGGCGCGGCCCTCGATTTGCGCGGGTCGAGCGGGTCGAGGTTGCGCCGGGAGCGGGCGCCCATGCGGGTTTTGCGATCCGGGACTGATCGCGATGGAGCCAACGATTCACCGCAGAAGCTTGCACAACTTTCAGTGCGACAATGGCCGGCAGCGCGACTGCCGGCGGCGCCACAATGGCCGGCGCGGCTGAACCTCCCGCGAGCCGTGCGCGCTGCTGGGTCTGCGGCAACCGGCCGGCCGACGACGCGCGGCATCCGGAGGCCGCCACCGGCGGACCTGCGGCTCCGGAACCCCCGAGCCTGTTGCCCGCATTCATGCAATGCCTCTGCGGCGAGTGCGGCGACCCGGCGCTGCAGCCATACGATGCAGCCTGGGGGCGCCTCTCGGCGTACCTGCACGAGCACTGGGGCGACATCGCGGCACGCGGCAGCTTCGACCTGTCGAAGCCATTTCACGGGGAGGCTGCCGCGGTCGCGCTCAACGTGCACCTGTTCTTCGTGAAGGTGCTGGGCTGCAAGCTTTTTTCGGAGGCGATCCAGGTAAACCTAACGCCGTTCGCAACGGCCTTGCGCTGCCGCCTGCCCCATCCCGACGTGACACTGCTCGTTGCCAACACCGAGGTTCGCTCCGGCCAATGGCTGTTCCACGACTCGTCCGTCAGTGTTCTGCGCAGCGGTGACGAAGTTTACAGCGCGATGTGGACGTTCCTCGCGCACCCCGTCGCGATCAAGATTTGCTACTTGAAGAGCGGCGCCCCGGTGCGCGAGCCCGATGGGTTCCCCTGGCATCCGATGCGGCAGCGAAAAATCGTGAAATTGAGCCCCTACAAGGCGGAGACGCAGCCGCTGGTTGCGCGCCGCGACCTACGCATCTGACGATGTCAACGCGCTGCGCCCCGGGCGGCCGCGTGCCGCATCGAGGGGATCGGCTCCGCGACGAGACGTTGCAACATCCGCCCACACAGCGGAAACAGAGCGCCCGCGGTGCCGACGATAGCGGCGTGCAGCAGCCAGAAACTCGCGGCAGACCACTGTTCGTACAGGCCGCCGAGCCTGCCGCTGATCAGGCTGCCGAAGAAAACCGAGAGAAAATAGATCCCGATCATCATCGCCTTGAGGGGGCCCGGTGCGGTTTTCGCGAACAACGCAATGGCCACGGGCTGCACATGCAGATAGCCGACGGACAGCCCTAAGTTCGTGACCACGATCCAGGCCAGCGGAACCTGATGCGGAGCGCCGAAGACCAGCGTGGAACACGCGTCACAGGCGGTGAATACCGCCATGACCCCGCAACCCAGCGTCAGTTTGCCGATGTCGTCCGGTTCCCGGCCCACCGAGGCGAGCAATTGCCAGAACAGCAGCACCACCGGTACCAGCACGACGCAGTCGATGGCCGCCAGAGACTGTACCCACGGCACGGGGACCTGCCAGCCGAAGATCACGAGATCGACGTGATCCCGCACCCAGAGGTTGTAAGCGTTCCATTCCTGTGAATTGACCACCCAATACAGCGTAAAACAGGGCAGCAACAGCAGCAGCGCCACCACCGCACGCCGCTCGGCCCCGGTCAATCTGCGATCTCGCGCGCCGACTCGCACCGGGACATCCTTGGGGAGGTACCGCATACCGGCCACATAGAGAACGAGGCCGATCAGCATGCCGAACCCGGCAAAGCCGAAGCCGTAGTGCCATCCGAAGCTTTGGCCGAGCGCGCCGGTGATGAGCGGCGCCACGAATCCACCCAGGTTGACCATCGAATAGTAGATCTGCATGCCGCGGGTGATGCGCAGGTCGCGCTCCTCGTAGAGAGCCCCCACCTGTGCGATCAAATTGCCCCGCAGGCAACCCGCGCCAACGATCAGCAAGAGGAGCGCGAGCAGAAAAGACCGGTCGAAGGCCATGCAAAAATGGCCGAGCGTCATCAGCACGCAGCCGAGGATCACCGAGTTGGCGCGCCCGAGCAGCCGATCGCCGATCAGTCCTCCGAGCACCGGGGTGAAATAGATGAGGCCGATATAAAGCCCGAACGTTTGTGTCGCGAGCGCCTCGATGCCGAGCGGTCCGGTGATGCTTTCGAGCAGATGTCGATACGCCGCAAAGCCGACGATTTTTCCAATGTGCCCTGGCAGCAGCAGTTGATCGGCCATGTACAGCGTGAGCAGCGCAACCATGCCGTGGAATGAAATCCGCTCCCAAAGCTCCGTACCCGCCAGCGTGATGAGTCCGCGCGGGTGGCCCCAGAGTTCAGCGCCCGGCATCCGCGCGCGAGTCGAGAGAGATGAAGCGCTCACTTCGCTGCCGCCGGCGCCGCCTTCAACAGCCAGGCCTGGTCGATGAGGTAGCCGTGGATCGCTGCGGCGTCGGCGGGCGTCAACACGTCGTCGAAACGCCCCATGCCCTTGGGCGCGTAGGCGCCCCCGAGCACGATCAAATCGAACACGCCGTGCGTGGCGGGTGTGAGACGGCGCAAATCCGGGAGGATGCTGCGGCCGAAGACGTGGCAGCGGGCGCAATAACGATTGTAGAGGACTTCCCCGGCGGCGAGTTGCGCCGGCGTGGCCTCGCGCGGCGGCGGATCGGGCGGGGGTGGGTCGGTCCATGGTGCCGGCAGGGGCGGCGCGGGACCGCCGATCTTCAGGGCGATGATCCGTCCGGCGTTGCCGTATCGGTACGCGGCCGATGCGGGATCGAGTGGTGCACCGGTGATCACCGCGCCGCCGCCGTAGCCGGCGAGGATGGCGACGAATTGCGTGCCGTTCACCCGGTAGGTGATCGGCGCCGCCATCATCGAGCTGCCGACCTGGATGGACGCGAGCCGGGCACCGGTGTCGGAGACATAGGCGTTCAAATTGCCGTTCGCATCCCCTTGGAACACGAGGCCGCCGCCGGTTGCGAGCACGCCGCCATCCCAGGACGTGGCGGTCGGGACTTCCCAGACGATCTTGTGCTGGGCCACGTTCCAGGCGCGCAGCACGCCGCGCGAGGCGGTGTCGGTGTGCACGCCTCGCGCGAGCTCGGTGAGCGGCGGCAGCGGACCGTACAGGCCGCGCATGCCTGACGGATCGTAGCCTTCCGGCACGAAGGCGGGTGTCGTGAACTGGCCTTCGACGAGGCCGGCGCGGCGTTGGCTCGTTTCGACGAGAACGTTGCCGGCCTCGATGACGGGAATGAAGGTGAGGCCCCGGGCGGCGTCGAACGCCATGGGTTGCCAGCTATGCGCGCCGGACTCGGATGGAAACACCAGGGCCGGCCCGCGGTCGTAATTCGCGCTCCCGTCTTCGAGCGGCCGCCCCGTCTTCGGGTCGATGCCGCGCGTCCAGCTCACGTAGGCGAAGTTGTGCGCCGACAGAAGCTTGCCCGAGGCGCGGTCGATGACGTAATAGAATCCGTCTTTCGCCGCCTGCATGAGCACCGGCCGGCGCCCGCCCTCGAGCTCGAGATCGGCGAGAATCATTTTCTGCGTGCTGTCGAAGTCCCAGCGGTCTCCCGGCACGGTCTGGTAATACCAGGCCATCGCGCCGGTGTCGGCATGGATGGCGATGATCGATGCGGCGTAAAGCTCATCGCCGCCGCGGCGGCCGCCCAGGTGGCTGTTGTACGGGGCGGGATTGCCGGTGCCGATGTACACGAGGCGCAGCGCGGGATCGTAGGCCATTCCATCCCAGACCGTGCCGCCGGATCCAGCATCCCAGGGGTGCTTCGCGTCCCAGGTTCTCACGGCCGCCTCGAGATGGGGCTGATCCTGGGGCCCATCGGCCGGATTGCGCGGCACGGTGAAGAATCGCCATCGCAGGGCGCCGGTCTTGGCATCGAATGCGGACACGGAACCGCGCACGCCGGCGAAATCGCCGCCGGCATTGCCGACCACGATGAGGTTGCCCGCGTGGAGCGGCGCGCCGGTCATCGTGTAAGGCCTGTTCGGGTTGCGCTCGAGGAGCGTGTCGACCTTCCATAGCAGACGGCCGCTGCGCGCATCGAGGGCGTGCAGCCAACCGTCGAGTGCACCCACGTACAGCACTCCGGCGGCGGCGACCAGTCCGCGATTCACGGCATCACAGCAGGCATATCGCGCCCACTGTCCGTCGATGTGCGGGTCATAGGTCCAAAGTTCGCGGCCGGTCGCGGCATCGAGCGCATACACGCGTCCGAAATTGCTGGTCGCGTACAGGGCGCCGTCGATGACCAGGGGCGTCGCCTCGAGTCCGCGGTTCGTGCCGAGGTGGTAGTCCCAGGCAAACCCAAGTTGCGCGACATTGGCCGCGCTGATGTCCTTCAGGGGCGAGTAATAAGTACCGGCCAGGTCCTTGCCGGCGGTGAGCCATTGGTCGGGATCGACCTCCGCAAGAAGCGCGGCGTCGACCGTCGCTGCAGGTTGCGGCGGTGACACGGGCGCGGCAGCTGCGGCAGCCTGATGCGTCGCAAAGCCGCCGAGCACCGCGAACGCTGCGGCGGCGAGCGCCGCGGCCGGCACCCGTGGATCAAGCCGCCGCATCGTCCATGCCCGCGCGAATGCGACCGGCGGCCGAGCGGCCTCGCAGCCTCGCCGTGACGGCCACTCCCGCCACGACCGAAACCAAAAACGCCCAGACGACGAACGAATAAGGCCGCGGCGGCGTCGGATAGACGCTGAGGTAGAGCACCAGCACGAGCAGCGCGCCGGCGAGCCCAGCCACCGTCACATCGCGCCGCCTCAACAAGCGCCGGCGCTTCAAGTAACACGGCAAGGCGATGGCGACGAAGAGATATCCGCCGATGATTCCGATCGACCCCAGTTGCACGAGAAAATTGAAGGCGATGCCGATTTCCTCGCCGCCGACCAGCATGCCAACCGGGATGGCCATGGAGAGGAGCGCGATCAGCGCGATGGCGCGATGGGGCGTGGCGCTGCGCGGATGCGCTTCGCCGAAGGAGCGCCAGAATTCTCCCTCGCGCGCCATTGAGAAGAGCACACGCGATGCGACCGTCAGACATCCCAGGGCGCACGCAAAGTAGCTCAGTGCCACACCCAAGGAACTCAACGGGCCGAGCCATGGCAAGCCGAGCGCGCGCGCAAGATCGTCGAAAGGCACCGTCAAGCCGCTCGTCTCGCCGCTGATGAGACCGCGATTGCCGAGCGAGACCATGCAGTAGGTGGCGAGCAGGTACATGAGCGAGAGCGGCGCCATGCAGCCGAAAATTGCCCGTGGAATCGCCGTTTTCGCATTGGCGGATTCTTCGCCGAGACTGGTTGCGCCCTCGAAACCGGCCATCAGCATGAAGGCCACCACGAGTCCGCCCTGCAGTCCGGCAAAGTGCACGCCGGACAGCGCGATCTGCCGGTGATCGACCCAGGCATGCGCGTGGCTCATGCCCGCCAGCAGCAAGAAGGCCATCAAGGTGAGCGACGCTCCCTCAATCGCGAGCATGAGATGGGTCGACAGCTTCACGCCGCGAAACGCCGCGAACCAGGCCGCGCCCGTGAGCAGCACGGTGAGCAGGACGACGCGCAGCAGCGTGGTGGCGGGGCCGAGCCACGTGCTCAACAGAAAATCGAGGTAGAGCGCCGCCCCGAGAATCGCGGACGGAATGCAATACGAGATCCCGAATAGGTAGACCCATCCGCCCCACACGCCGCCGCGCCGGCCCAGGCCGAGGCGCGCGAAGGTCGCGAGCGAGCCGGCCGAGGCATGCAGCGAGGCAAACCGCAGCACGCTCAGCATGACGAACAAGAATATGCTCAGCGTGCCGAGCAGCAGCAGCCACGTCCCGTTGCCCGCACTCGCGATGAGCAAGGGGATGATGATGCTGATGGTTCCCGCGGGCGACAGCACGCCGAGCGTCTGCGCGAAATTTTCGACGAGGGTCACGCAATTGCGGCGCAGTCCGACCGGCGCGTGGGGCTCGGTCGCCTGCAGATGGGGTTCGGGCGGTTCGAGCATGCGTGTCGCGTTCAGACCAGACTCATGCCGAGAGCCGCCCAGTGCCTGCGATAGGCGACCGAAAACACATCCGATGCGACGTGCCACTCGACTCCACGTTCGAGGGGCAGGCGGACGGGCAGCTGCGATTCCACCATCACACGATCCTCCTCGTTCACCGCGTCCTGAAAGCGAAACCATTCCTCGAGCGGCTGATCCTGATCATGATCGCGGGACTTGAGGATGAATATCCGGCTTTGTCCGGCGGACACCGGAGAGGCCGCATCGCAAATATGCTCGATCCCATGGGTGTAGTGCAGCGTCAGCCGGGTGGCGAACGGGAATGTCACATCGTACTCGGTGCGCAGGTCCTTGTGCGCGGCGTCGGCGCCGAAGACCGCGCCGTCGAAGATCGGGACCGTCACTTCGAAGTAGAGGCCGTGCGGACGCGATTCGACGCTGTAGGGCGAAACGGCCGGCCGGTCGATGCTGCCGAAAGTACCCGCATGCACCGTCGAGAAATGCGCGAGGTCATTGAAGTTCTCGACGTGTCTCGCGGCGGAGGTATTCCAAACGGCGTGCATGCTGCAACGCTGATTACCCGGCTGTTCGAGCGCCGACCAGTCGGGAATCGGCGCCGCGGGCCGTGCCGAGAGGCATACCCAGACGAGACCATAGCGCTCTTCGACGAGGAACGTGGGAATGCTGAATCGGTCGGGGATGCGTCCCGCGCGCGGGTCGCCGGGAATTCTGGTGCAGATCCCGCGACCGTCGAATTCCAGGCCGTGATATGGGCAGACGAGACGGCCCTGTTTGAGCCTGCCGAGACTGAGGCGCGTGCCGCGGTGGGGACAATGGTCGTGGGCCGCGGTCAGGGCACCGCCGAGCCGGTACAGCACGAGGTTCACATCCAGCAGGCGCACGCCCAGAGGCCGCTCGTCCGGAACCTCCTCGCTGAGTGCCACCGGATGCCAATAGCCCGACAAAATGTGCCAATCATGAGAACTGTACGAGGAACCGGCCGGATACACGTCGCGGCCCGTCGCAACGCCGCTCACCGGGACACCGCGGCGCGAAGTTCGACCTCGCCGCGGTCTTGCGCGGGCCGCGACCAGTTGTGGCTGAAGGCATTGGCGGCGATACCGGCGAGCATCGTCTCGGACAACCCGAACGCGTCGGCGATCAAGACGAATTCCCGATTCAGATTGGTTCCGAACAGGCCGGGATCGTCGGTATTGACCGTGACGCGCAGCCCCGCCTCGATCATCCGGCGGATGGCGTGATGGGGGGACCGCAGGTCGCGCCACCGCGTCGTATGCAGAGTCGTCGTCGGACCCGGCGGGTGCGGACGCTCCGCGTAATCGAGGCCGATGCCGACCACCTCGGGCGGACGATGGCGGAGCACCTTCTCGAGAAACTCCATGCCGCGAGCCAGCCCGAGTTCCCGGTTGTGAGCCGGGATCAGCCTGGCCTCGAGTCCAAAATCAAAGCCGGTTTCACGGCACGCCCGTCCGAGTTGGCCGACTTCGGCTCGCTGTTCCGACGCGGAGCCGTCGCGCAAGCGTGCGATGTCGACGACTGGAAAGTGGATCATGGGTCAGGCCGCCTCGTCGACGTGGCGCTGCAGGCGATCCAGATATACGCCGCGCCGGGCCTCGTCGAGCCAGGCCACCGTGAAGGCGTTGCGCACGAGCTGCACGATTTCCTCCCGGCTCAACCGGCCTTCCTCGTGCAGGGCGTGCAGGTTCTCGTTGATGTATGCGCGAAAATAGGCCGGATCGTCGGAGTTCACGGTGGCGCGCATGCCGAGCTCGAGCATGCGCCTGATCTCCGCGGCGGTGAGATTCTGCACGACGAAGCGGTTCGAGACGGGGCACACGGTGAGGCCGAGACCGCGCTCGCGGATGATGTCGCAGAGCGCCGGGTCCTCGAGCGAGTTGATGCCGTGGTCGATCCGGTCGACGCCGATGTCATGCAGGACCTGACGGATATGTTCGAGGGTGTTGTTCTGGTTCACGTCACAGTGCATCGTGAGTTTCAGTCCCTCGCCGCGCGCGCGCGCGAACACCGCGGCGAATTTCAGCGGCGGATTGTCCTTCTCGTCGGAGTCCAGGCCGACGCCCACCAGCCAGTGCTTGTAGGGCAGGGACTCGAGCAGCGTCTGCATGGCGGATTCCGCCGACAGATCGCGCAGGAAGCACATGATCAGCTGAGTTTCCACGCCGAGTTCAGCGGCGGCCTTTTCCTGGGCCCGGCGGATGCCGCGGACGACCGTTTCGAACGCGACGCCGCGGGTGGTGTGCGCCTGGGGGTCGAAGAACATCTCGGCGTACACGACGTGCTGCTCATGGGCCTTGACGAGATAGCGCCAGGTAAGCTCGAAAAAATCCGATTCATCGCGCAGCACCTCCATGGCCTTGTAATAGATGGCGAGGAAGGAGGGCAGGTCGTGAAAATCATAGGCGCGCAGCAGAGATTCGGGCGAGTCATAGGGCAGCACGACGCCGTTCTTGCGGGCGAGCGCGAAGCTCAGGTCGGGCTCCAGCGTGCCCTCGAGGTGCACGTGCAGCTCCGCTTTCGGCATGGTCTCGATGAATGGGTTCATGGCCGGTACTCGGTGAGTTCTCATCGGGCATTTTGCTCCGACGCGTTTGCCGCTGATCATAACCGACGAAAACCAAGGAGTGCAGCGCACTCGAGAACCGCACCAATGTGCGTCACGCGGCGGATGTCGCTGCGCCATTTCCGTGCGAAACCGCCGGGCGCTCTTGACTGCGTGATTTTCGAGGCGGTATCGTCTCGCCGCATCCCGAGACCCGCGTGAATCCAGAATCCTACTGGCAGGAGATTTTGCCGCCCGACGCGCCGACCGCCGGCGGGTATCCCGCGCGCTTCGATGATGGGCGCATTTTGCTGATGCCGATCCGTCAGTTGCCCGGCGGCAAGGGAGCGCTCGCATCGCTCATCATCAACCAGGCGAGTTTCATCGTGGTCGACGCGCTCGCTGAGTCGCTCGCCGGCAAACTCGCGGCCTTCGCTCCGGATCTCTTGGTCGGGCTGCCGACGCTCGGCCTCACCCTGGCGAGCGCCGTCGCGCAGCGGCTCGGGCACACGCGCTATGTCCCGCTCGGCAACTCGGCCAAGTTCTGGTATCGCGCGGAGTTGTCGGTGCCGCTCTCCTCGGTCACGACGCCGAATCAGCAGAAGCGATTGTTCATCGACCCGCGCCTGCTGCCGCTGCTGCAGGGTCGCCGTATCGCGCTGATCGACGATGTGATCAGCAGCGGCGCGTCAATGCGCGCCGCCATCGCCCTGCTGGAGACGTGCGGTATGAAGCCGGTCGTGCTCGGCACCGCCATGCTGCAGTCGGATCGGTGGAAGGAGCGCCTCGCGGGGTGGGACATCGTGACGGTGCTGCGCTCACCCGTGCTCACGGTGACGGTCGACTGAGCGGTTTCGAGTTGCCACTCACCGGTCGTCCGGGACTTTCGGTGCGGCAAAGACCGCGCGCGGCATGCGCACGTGGATCCCCTGGCGTTCGTCGACCACCTGGGTCACGGCGAAGTCGGCGGCGACGCTCATCAGGGAGTAGGCGTCGTCCCGCGACAGGTGCCGGTGCTCGGTGAGCAACGTCAACATGTCGAGTGCCGCCGCACGCATGGCGATATTGAGATCCTCGTGGAAGCCATGCACGATCCAGTAGTCGTCGGTCTCGAGCAGCGGCGAGGGGAAGCTGAAATCGCGGCGCAGGACGATCTGCAGGAGGACGTCGAGCGAGGATTCGATGGCCGTGCCGGCAATCTCCCCGTCACCCTGGGAAATATGCGGATCGCCGACCGAGAACAGCGCGCCGTCCACCTGCACTGGGTAGTACATGGTGGCGCCCGCGCCGATGCGCCAGTTGTCGATGTTGCCGCCGTGCCTGCCGGGCGGCACCGTGCTGATGCGCCCGGGTGCATCCGGCGCCACACCGGCGCACCCAAGGTGCGGCCGCAGCGGCACGCGCACCCCGGGCAGGGCGCTGCGGCGGTCGCAGGCGGGACAGCGGGTGATGGCACCCACCGTAAATTTCTTGGGGTAATCGTAGGCGTACAGCGCCTCGGCGGTCTGTCCGCCGTCGTTGATGCGATAAATGGTGACGCGCTCCTTGCTGCCGAGCTCCCCGTAGAGATATCCCCAATGTCCCGCAAAATTCGAGCCGTAGCGGCAGCGCGGCGTCATGCGCAAGTAGCGGACTTCGAGCATGTCGCCGGGCCGCGCGTCTTCGACCAGGATCGGACCGGTCATGATGTGCGGTCCGGGATGGCGCTCCTTCTCGGGGATGCCGCGATACAGCGCTTCGATCCCCGAGTCGAACATGAGATCGGGATCGTCCCCGGCATGCGGACTCACGGTCTCGGCCTGCACGAGGTCGCCGCTCTTGACCTTCAGAACCGGCGCGAGCGATGCATCGAAGAAGCCCCAATGCACGGTCTCGGGCGTCGCGCGCAGTGTGTGCAGCGCCGCGGGGGCGAGATCAGTGCGGGCGCGGATGTCGTCGTGGAAGGGCATTTCGATCTCCTCGAAGATTCACGGCGGGGGCGGTGCGGAGGGCGCGTGCAGCGCCGCGGGGCTTTCGTGCAAGGCCATGAGCGCCCAGTACGAGAGCGCGGCGACCGGGAATCCGAGCAGCCAGCTGAGGTCGGCCCCGCCGAGCGCGGTGGCGATCGGTCCATCGTACAAGGGGGACCTCATGGTGAGCGCCGCGGCCAGCATGCCGGCGCCCATGGCGATGCAGCCGGGGCGATTGAAGCCGCGCCAGCCCCAGTATCGGCCGCCGGCTCCCGCCTGGCTGTGAATCGCCCCCGAATCGAACCGTCCGCGTCGCAGATACCCGTCGCAGATCCACACGCCGCCATAGGGAGCGACCCAGACGACGAGCAGCGCGATGAAATCGTTGAGCGCGGTCGTGAAATCCTGGACGAACACGATGTACAGGGTGATCACCGTCGAGACGACCACGTCGAGCAGCGTCGCATGATAGCGGTGCATCTTGAGTCCCACCGCCTGCAACGTCAGCCCGGACGAATAGTAGGTGGGAACGTTGTTGGCGAGCGAGCCGCCGACCACCGCGAGTATGTAGATCACGAAGAGCCATGAACTCATGAATGGCTTGAGGCCCGCGACCGGGTCCGACATATCGCCCAGGGTTGCGCAGAAGATACCCATCAATGTCATGGCGAGCGTCGGCAGGTAGCTTGCCCAGAAGACATGCCAGAAAATCGTCCGCGCCGGGGTTGCCGCCGGCAGATACCGGGTCCAGTCGGGTCCATTGAAGATGAAGGAGAGCGGATTCGAGGCGATGACCGCCGCCGCGGTGAGAAACGCGGCGAGGGTGGTCGCGGAGCCGAGATGCGCATGCGGCTGGGCCGCGTGCGCCCAGTCGACCTTGCCCGCGGTGAAGATGATCACGAGCAGCAGCGCCGCACCCACCAGTGCGGCAAAGACGCGCTGGAACCACACCATGGTGGCGTGGCCCAGCACGGCGATGCCGCCGCACAGTATCAGCTGCACGATTACGGCCACCAGCTTGCCGGTGCCGCCGGCGCCGCGCCAGCCGAGCACTTCGAACAGTGCCAGCAGTGCCTCTACGCCGAACACCGTATTGATGACCTCGAAAGCCACCGAAGCGACCCAGGCGAGCAGCGCGTTCGGCAGATTGCCCCGCATCCCGAAAGCGGCGCGGGCGAGCGTGCTCACCGGGAGGCCTGCACGCACCGTGACGATCGAACCGAACGCCATGTAGGCGTAGGTGATATTGCCGATCACGGCGGCGGCGAATCCGAGCCAGAGATTCAAGCCGAGACCGATGGCGATCGCGCCGAGCGCGAACGACAGCAGATTCACGCTGTTGCCGACCCACAGGTGATCAACCTGCGGCAACGCCATGTTGCGCTCCGATTCCGGAATGTGATCGAAACCGCGCACCTCGATCGCGAACGCATCGTTGCCGTGGGCGATCACCTCATCGTCGGCACTCATGCCCAAGGCGTCCCCTACGCGCGCTGCTAGCGCTCGATGAACTTGTAGGCCAGCGTGAGTCCCACCGTGCGCGGTTGGGACACGATGGATTGGTTGCGGTTGCCGAAGAGCGCCGGGATTCCAGGCCGAGCGCGACGCTGCTCTTCGGCGTGCCGGCGATGTTGAGCGCGCCGGGCAGCACCAGCGGCGTCAAATCGACGCCCTCCTGGATGTTGTGCCACTCGATGTCGTAGATCGCCGTCGCATAGCGCAGCCGGTTGTCGACGGTGCCCTTGGCGCCGACTTCGTAGTTGTTCGCGGTGTCCGGCGCGAGCTTGCTCAAGGCCGGGGGCGTCACGTAGCCGCCATTCTCGGTCGGCGGCAGGGCGTTCACGCCGCCGCGCCGGAAACCCTGGGACCACGTGGCGTAGACGAGATTGGTGCAGTCCCACGTCCTCGGCCACCGCCGACGTACCATGGAGTGCCGTGAGAACGGCGGCGCTCACCGACGTGGCGCGCACGAACCGCCGTAAGTCACGGCGTTGATCAACGCCTGCGGGCGAGCCGCACCGACGTCTTGCCATTGATGCTGTCCATCCCTGATATTCCTCGAGTCGCGAATCGTTTCGATTCAATCATGGTGATCCGGCTCGGTAAAGCGAGCGGCGGCAAATATCTCGCTCTGCGGCGCTCGCGGCCGCGGCGGTGATCCACCGGCACCGGGCTGGTGCAGAGAATGTGCGGAATATGGATCTAGTGCGCCATTTTGGTTCGTGGCCGCCCGCTGCTACTTCGCCATGTTGACGATGCGAACTTGCGGGAACTCCCGCTGGCGAATGTTCTCACTTCAATTCCCGCCCACGCCCTTGACGCTCCAGCTGGTCGGCACGACGCCGAGGTCGGAGGACGAGGAGATCGTGCCGCCGTTCATGAACCAGATCACCGTGTCGCCGTCGCTGTTGTGCCAGAGAATGTCGTCCGTGCCGTTGCCCTTGAAATCCCCGGTGCCGGCGATGCTCCAGGCCGAGGGCACGATGCCGAGGTCCGAGGACGAACTGATCGTGCCGCCGTTCATGAACCAGATCACGACATCGCCATTGCTGTTCCCCCACAGGATGTCGGCATGGCCATCGCCGTTGAAGTCCCCGATGCCGTCAACTTTCCAGCTCGAGGCGATGACGCCCAAATTGGCGGACGAGGAGATCGTGCCGCCGTTCATGAACCAGATCACGGCATCCCCATTGGTGTTGCGCCACAGGATGTCGGTGTCGCCATCGTCGTTGAAATCCCCGGTGCCGGCGACGCTCCAGCTGGTCGCCACCGTGCCGAGATCGATAGAGGAGACGATGCCGCTGCCGTTCATGAACCAGATCACCGTGTCGCCGTTGGAGTTTCTCCACAAGATGTCGGCGTTGCCGTTGCCGTTGAAATCCCCGGTACCGGCCACGGTCCAGGTGGTCGGGATGATGCCGAGATTCAACGAGGAGGTGACCGCGGTGCCATTGGTGAACCAGACCACCACTTCGCCCGTGGTGTAGCGCCACAGGACGTCCGGACTGCCGTCGCCGTTGAAGTCCGCGGTGCCGACGATGCTCCAGCCGGCGGGCACCGTGCCTAAGTTGGGCGCGGTTGCAATCGCCGCGCCATTCATGTTCCAGAGCACGACCTGGCCGTTGGTGTTGTACCAGAGAATGCTCGCGTCCTTCGCGGCTGTCCCTTGCTGAATGCTGAGGATGTAGGCCGCCCCTTGGCTCTTGGCTTGATCCGCACCGATCAGGACGGTTTCACCGTCCAACGCGACGGCAATGCCGTATTCATCGTCGACCGTGCCGTTCGGATCGGCGAGCGTTGCGATGAGACCCCAGGCGTTCGCGCCGCCCTGATTGCGGTTGAAGACATAGGCCGCGCCGGCGCCGATGATGTTTTGCGGCGATCCCACGACGACGTTGTCGCCGGACACCGCGACGGCATCTCCGAAGTTACCGCCAAAAGTCGTTGTGGGGTTCTCCAGGGTGGCAATGATTCCCCAGCCAGTCGGCTGATTGTCATAGACGTAGGCTCGGCCATGCGAGTAGTTGTAGCTCGGGGCGCCCACCACGGCCGTGGAGCCATTCACGGCGACGGTGCTGCCGAAGGCATCTCCGGCCGTGGCCGTTGGATCGAGGATGGTCACCACTTTGCCCCACTTCTCCGCACCGCCTTGATTGCGGTTGTAGAGGGTGGCCGCGCCCTGGAAGCTGTTGCTGCCATATGCACCGACGATCAAGGTATCGCCATAGACGGCCAGGGCGGAGCCGAACCAGTCGTTGCTGCCGGTCGTGGCGAGCGGGTCGGCCACCGAAACGAAGAGCTGCCAAGCGCCCGCCTTGTTCCGCTCCCATATCTGTACTGCCGGCCCGGCCGACAGGCCCATGCCGACGGCCAGCGTGCCGCCGTTCACCGCCACGGCGTCGCCAAACTGAACGCCTTTGGCAGCGCCCGCAATCGACTGGACGAGCCCCCAAGCGCCGAGGCCGTTCTGATTGC
>Ga0302319_10014126_pt1 | contig 14920 bp, 14 predicted proteins | sample Bog_T0_2_FD_203319 | JGI IMG/M metagenome (GOLD analysis project Ga0302319, IMG submission 203319) | Peat permafrost microbial communities from Stordalen Mire near Abisko, Sweden - Bog_T0_2 | ecosystem: Environmental > Terrestrial > Soil > Wetlands > Peat | place: Sweden: Abisko, Stordalen Mire... | reverse complement strand
CCATTCTGATTGACAAGTGTGGGGATTGCCACTTCAACCTGACCAATGCGCCATTTTATGGGCACTTTGCGCCAGCCTCCTGGCTTATGGAGCGGGACATTGTGGAAGCACGGAAGGCAATGAATCTATCCCTTTGGGATAGTTATCCGGCTGACCGAATGCAGACGCTTGCGGCGAAGATTGTGCAGGAAGCGAAGTCGCACCAGATGCCGCCGTTGCAATATCGGGCGATTCATTGGAACACGGGCGTGAGCGATGCGGAAGTGAAGTTGCTGGCCGACTGGGCGCACACAGTGCAGCAGACGGGCGCGGGCGGCGGGATGGCCGGCGAGGGCGACCCGGTGCGGGGCAAGGCGCTGTTTGAGAAACGCTGCACCGGCTGCCATTCGTTGACCGCGAACCGCGAAGGGCCGAAGCTGCGGGGCGTCTATGGGCGCGCTGCCGGAGTGTCGGAGGGATTTGCTTACTCCGCGGCGTTGAAGAAGGCAAAGATTGTTTGGGACGATAACTCGTTGACCTGGTGGCTTGCCGATCCAGATGCGTTTCTGCCTGGCAACGATATGGATTACCTGGTTGTGAAGGCGCAGGAGCGGCTGGATTTGGTGAGTTACCTCAAGCAGGTTTCAGGGAGGTAACTGAGTTTGGGGCCGGGTCAGTGTATCTCTCCTATCGGTGGAGAGCGAGCGTGGGCCGGGAGACCAGCGCTACAGGCGGCCAGGAGGCCGGCGCTACAAGGACTCTAGTGCTTCTGTCCCCAGCCGGCGAAATAGTATAGGCACGCATACCAAAAGGGCAGCGAAGTTACCACGCAGGAGACCAGCAGACCGATCCGGAATATCTGTATTCCATGCGCGCGCGCGAGGCGGCGGCCAGAGCCGGATTGCCGCTCTTTCAACTCGTGCGTCCAGCCCAGGGTGTAAAGGATGTTTGCAACGGCTGCGTAGGCCACGATGGCCATGACCATGTCGATGGGCTCCTGGACATCCTGGCCCGGAGGGATGGCCTTGCTCATTATGAATTCGAATCCGACTATGGTGGAGAGTCCGATGACCAGGAGAATGGCGTTATAGGCCAGCCTGCGCCACTCCCACCAGAGAACTACTTCCTTGGCGCTCAAGACAGATTTCGGTTCGACCATTCGTTCAGCCAAAGGCGTCCTCCGCGGCGTATGACAATGCAGAAAAGGAATACATTCACAACTGCGGGACCAATTGAAGTTAGAATCCCATAACGTTGTATCCGCAGTCTACATAAAGTACCTCTCCGGTAACGGCGCTGGACAGATCGCTGGCGAGGAACAGAGCCGCGCCGCCCACTTCGAGCTGGTCTACGTTGCGGTGGAGCGGGGCGCGGTCGGCATGGGCCCTTAGCATGTCGGAAAGGTCGCCGACACCGCGGGCCGCGAGGGTTTTGATTGGACCGGCGGAGATGGCATTGACGCGTACGTTTTTGGGACCGAGATTCCAGGCGAGGTAGCGGACCGTGCACTCCAGTCCGGCTTTGGCTATGGCCATCACATTGTAGTTGGGGACGACCTTTTCAGCGGCGTAGAAGCTGAGGGTGAGGATGCTTCCGCCCTCGGTCATCAGCGGGACCGCTGCGCGAGTGACGGCGATAAGCGAATAGACGCTGACGTCGAGTGCGGTGCGGAAGCCTTCTCGCGTGGTGTTGATGAACTCGCCGCGCAGGTCCGCCGCCGGGGCATAGGCTACGGCGTGGACCAGAATATCGATCTTGGCGTATTTCTGCTGGAGCGCCGCGAAGAGGGTCTCGATCTCGGTGTCGTTGGAGACGTCGCACTGGAACCCCGATGCTCCGGGAAGTTCCTCGATGAGCGACTGGGCCTCAAGCTTCATGCGCTCGTTCTGATAGCAGATGGCCAGGGTTGCGCCGGCCTCGTGGAGTTTTTGGGCTATACCCCAGGCGATGGAACGCTTGTTGGCCAGCCCGAAGACCACGGCCGTCTTACCCGCCAGATTGATCATGCTTTCTTTCTTCCTCCATGGCCCGTGCAAAAGGGGATGCCAGACCAATCAATTAACAGAATATCAGTCACTCAAGAATATCAGCCGCCGAGGTCAACAAGCTCGACTTTGCCCACTGGACGATCGAGAAACCGGGAACCGAGGCGTTCGAACTTTTCTACGGAGTCTGTGGCGAAGCACCGCAAGGTGGTTTCAGGGGCGATCTCATCCATTGTTCCGCCCTCGCCCTGCGGAAGGATGGAGCGCGGGGGCTCCGGTTGCGCGAAGACCAGGGCGGCGGCATCGGCGGCTGCTTCGGCCGAGTCGATCACACGCAAGCCGGCAGGGACAGCGCGGGAAATCAGCGGGCGCAGGAGCGGGTAATGCGTGCAGCCGAGAACCAGCGTATCGGGAACGAGTCCCTCGGCGGCGGCCTGGGCGTTGAGTTCCTCAAGATAGATGCGGATGACGTCCGCGGTTACGGGATGGTCTGTCCAGCCTTCCTCAACTAGCGGGACCAGCAGCGGGCATGCTTTCTCGATTGCGCGAAGGCCTCGGGCTCGGCAGGCGGCGGCATAGGCGTGGCTTTGGACGGTGGCGTCGGTGGCGATGACCAGCACGTCGCCGGTGCGGGACGAGGCGCGGGCCGCGGAAGCCCCGGGCTCGATAACCCCCAGAACGGGAACCGGCACAGCGTCTTGAATTGCGTCGAGCGCCAGGGCGCTGGCGGTGTTGCAGGCGATGACAAGGAACTCCGCGCCCTGTTCGCGGACGAGGAATTGGGCGCTTTGCGCGGCATAGCGGGCGATGGTGCGGCGCGACTTGGAGCCGTAGGGCAGACGCGCCGTGTCGCCGAGGAATGCGAACTGAGCCTGCGGAAACCGCTGGATGAGCGCGCGCAGGACGGTGAGGCCGCCGAAACCGGAATCGAATACGCCAATGGTGTGGGTCATTTGGTCAAACCGTCCTGAGTGACTTCACGGGTCAGGCGCGCCGCGCCCCTCGCCACGAGGCACAACTCCCTGAAGGTGGCCGCTGCATATAGGTTTCGGGTGCCCGCGCCTTCAAGAATCTCGCCAACGCTATTCTGCACCGCGATATAGGCAACCAGCATATTTTGGACAGAGGGCGTGTCATCGCGAACGAATGCATTGCGGAGTTCGCTCAGTACGCCCAACACCGTGCCCGAATGAATGTGCGGATCGGTGCCGTCGAGATCGCTCATCGACTTTTGAATCCGCCTTTGTGCAGATTCCCACAGAAACCAGGTATGACGTTTCGGATACAGCTTGGCCCATGTAATCGTGAGTCCCAATTCAAGGGGCATATTGAAACGTGGAGTTGCTGGAGGTTCAGCGCTCAGTTCGACTCGCGAGAGGTCGTGGATTGAGTAGCGACAGCTTTGGATGAGTGCGAGAATTCGGTCAAGGCGACGCTCTCCTCCTGAAATTCCCGATGTTAGGAAAGGCGTCAAGCCTAGTTGATAGAGCCCCACGATGTAGGCAATATACAGGCTCTGAAACTCTCGGTCGTATGGAATATTCAGGAAGACAGCATTTGAATTAAGCTGCGGAGGCACTCTTATTCTTCTTTCCTGTCTTCACCTGGGGCATCAACTCCAGATCTTGCTCCGCTGCCTCAACGAGTTTCGTCGTCATTCGATTGGCTGGAGCTTCTTCTACTCTTGCATGCCGCGCCCAAGCTCTGTCCAGGATGGCCAGCAACTCCTTTTGCCGTGTCTTGGGGATGCGAAGGTGCTTGACGCTCGCTTCGAACGGCTCGATGGGTGCGGTGATGTATACCGACTGCGGCATAACTACTCCTCCTTCATCATACTGCGAATCCAGAGGATTGAAAACGGCAATGGCGAGCTGCGCGGGCTACGGTTGCGCTACATCGTCGGTGGCCAAATAGGTGCGTGTCAGGTCGGCGTGGCCGGCCAGGGTTGCGCGTGGCTGCCCGTCAACCAGGAAGCGGACCTGGGTTACGCGCGGCAGATTGGCGTGCAGGGTTCCACAAAGAGACAGCACGGTAAGTGTCTCGGTCTCAATGCCGGAGGGGTGGCCTGCGACGAATGCGCCGGTGAGGTTGACGACAGCAAGCAAGGGGCGGGTGTCGTCCGGTATTGAGTCGCCGAGTTTCGGGACGGCGGTTTTGTCCTCCGCGCGCGGGATGGCGCTGGATGCTTTGCTGTTGCCGGAGGCCGCTCCCGGATCTGAATTCTGGGACGACGCCGGCAGCAGGAAAACCTGCGCGACAGAGCCGGCGCCTCCAGGGACGGGGTGGGCGGAGCCGGGGGCGGCGTATAGATCGAGGAGCTTGCCGAGGATGGCGCGGGCGCGCTGGCCGGGGTCCTGGGGCAGCGGCAGCGATTGGGCTTGTTGCAGCAGAGTATTGTCGTCGTCGTTGGCCACCACCAGGGTAGCCTGTTCGGCCGGGGCAACGGCGGGGGCCTGGGTGGGCGCGGAATCCTGCCCCGCCACCAGTCGTTGGTGGGCGCGTTCGCGCAGGTTCCACAGCACTCCGCCCATGGCCACCGATGCAACGAGCAGAACGATAAAGAGAATGGTCTGGTAGCGGGGAATCACGGCTCGCGCGCCTCCGTTCGCCACTCCAGCAGGGCAGCCGCGAGCGCTTCGGCAATTCGCGCCTGGTAGTCCGGATCGTCCAAATCCGCCGCCGGCGGCGCGCCGGTGGCGCGATCGGGAGGACTCTTCGGGGCGATTTCGACAGCCACGGCTGGGCAGGTCATGCTGTCGACGGCGAGCAAAGCGGTGCGGCCGAGCTTGACGGAAATACCTGCGCCCAGCAGGGAGCTGTTCACCACCCCGGCAAGGGCCAGGGATCGGGTTACCCAGCCTGCCTGAGCGGTTTTGAATGCGGCGAAGCGGGCCGGCTCGACCGGTGGCAGCGAGGAAGCATACAGATGGACGCCTGAGCCGGTTTCCGTGGCGTGCAGGCTCAGACATGCCTGGGCGTTTGCGTGGTTGGCGATGTCGGCGCGGCGGTTGGGCTCCATGGTCGAGTCGGATTCGCGCGTGGTGACGACCTGGATGCCGCGCGCGGCAAGAAGAGACCGGAGACGGACACTCAAAGCAAGGGTGAAAGCTTTCTCGGAGATGCCGCCGGTGAGCCGGCCGCCGGGGTCGTCGCCGCCGTGCGCTGCGTCAAGCACCACGACGAAGCGGGATTGAGGAGCCGCGGTCGCAGGTTCGGTCTGGGCGGTTGCCGTGCCGGCCAGCAAGCCGGCAGCAGCAACCATGGCCACCAGTGCCACAATCAGAGGGCGCCTTCCGAGCGCCCGCATCGACACTGATTTAGTCGAGTGCATAGATGGCCAGGCCGCTGAGCAGCTTGGGGAAGAAGTCGGTGGATTTTTGCGGCATCACGTCGCCGGCAAAAGCCACTTCGCGGAGTTGCTCCATGGTGACGGGGTTGGTGAGGAAAGCGACATTGGCTTCTCCGCGGCGGACTTGATCCACGGCTTCGCCTGCGTCGCGCAGGTACCGTAGATTGGTCTGTTCGCGAACCTTTTCCTCGTCCAGGCCGAGCAGGCGGTCCAGAATGATGGAATGAAGGTGGCTGAGATCGAGTTGGCGCTGGCGCTCCGGCAATTGGGCGAGCGCGGCGGCCACGGCTTCCGGTTTGGAGCGAAGCAGATACGCGCCGGAAGCGGTGACGGCGACAAAGGCCGTTCCTTCCTGTTTGCCGAGCAGCTCAATGAAGCCCGCGGCTCCAGCGGCCAGCAGCGGCACCACGGTGAAGAATTCCTCGGCGGCAAGCGCGAACGCCGCGGGATCGAAACCGGTGAGGCTGTGGACCACGCGGTGCGTAGGCAGAATGACCAGGCCATCGGAATCCATGTTGACGAAGGTCATCATGACCGCAGCCTCAGGGTATGCCGGCTGGGGAAGGTTGTTGACGCCGTATTCGGCTTTGGCCGGCGCGCCCGGCGCTTTCTCTTTGGAGTAGTTCAGCGCGGTTTCGTAGCGGTGATGGCCGTCGGCGATGATGAGCTTTTTGTCGGCCATGGCGGTCGCGAGCAGACGGATGGCCGTCGGATCGCCAACCCGCCATACGCGGTGAAGCACGCCGTATTCGTCAGTGACCTCGGCTTCGGCGGGGCCGCTTTCGTCGTAGAGAATTTTCTCCACGCTCCCGGCGGGGTCGGAGTAGAGCATGAAAATCTGGCCGAAGTGGGCATGGGTGGCCTTCAGCAGGTTGAGCCGGTCGCTCTTGGGCTTGGAGAGCGTTTGCTCGTGGCGAAAGACAACCTGGTCGGAGTAGTCGTGGAGCTTGCCCAGCGCAATAAAGCCGCGGCGTTCCTTGACAATATCGGTTCCGGGGACGCGAAAACGCTGGGAGTACGCAAAGATGCAGGGGTCTTTTTCCTGCACCAGGACGGCCTGTTCGCGCCAGGCTTTGAAGTCGCGGGCCGCGCGCGTATATACGCTTTCGCCGCGCTCGGCGTCAAAGAGTTCAGGCAGGCCAAGGATGATGCGGACCAGGTTGTAGGGGCTTCGCTGGTAGTAAGCCTGTTGCATGGAGGGCGAGATTTTGTCGTATGGCTGAGTGACGACGTCATCCAGCTTTACGATAGAGGGATTGTAGCGCCAGGCGCGAAATGGATAAATGCGGGCCATACGGAAGATCGAGCTCCCCGTGGAAGGATTGGATTCGCGCGCTGGACTCCGAAGTTGCCGCTATCGGGACGGTTGCACGCTCAGGCTCGATTGTATCCCAGCGGCTGCGGATGCAACGGAGAATAAGCCACCCAGAGCGATCTCGATTGCCATCCTGGACTCGGTATTTAGAAAAGAATAAACAACGTGAAAATCGCAGCCTATAGGCTTAGTGACTTACAGGCAATACCAGAGGCCGGGTTGAGCCATTCAGGCGTCACAACAGGGTGAAATCACCGAAAAGTAACTTGACCCGCTCCGGCGAACGGCCTAAGATTGCGCTCCAAAAGGAGCGATGCATGAGGTCTCGTTGGGTATTCTCTGTTCTTGCAGCGTTAACAATCCTTTTCGCGGTCAACGCGGGGGCGCAAGGAACGTTCGCTCCCCCTCAGCCGCCCCCCGCAGGGGCCTCAGCTGCCCCGCTGTTCACACCCGAGCAGATCGCCAAAATGCCTGTCGGTGCGCTGCCGGTACGCGACTTCAAATTGCTCACCTCCGGCACCGGCTGGGTTTCGACCGGCAATCGGCTGCTTCTGACAACCGATAACGGCGCGCACTGGAAAGACATCTCCCCGCCCGTTCCCGACCTGCCCGATCCTCGAGAGAACAAGTTTTCCGGGGTCTTCTTCCTCGACTCGAACACCGGCTGGTTGCTCTACGCAACCAATACAGGTGAAACAAACGCTGACGGGCAGCCATACGGATACGATATTCACCTCGCTTCGACGACCGATGGCGGAGCAAACTGGAATACGGTGTCACAGCTCCCCAGATTGAATCCCTGGGCAGATTTGACAGGAGGCGGCAACGTCGCTTTTTCCGATAAGCTCCACGGATGGGCGGACCTGGGCGTGATCCGCGGCGGTGTGCTGTTTGCCACATCCGATGGTGGGAGGACATGGCAGCGGCCAAAGGGCGACCCGCAAGCGGGTGTTGATATTGTCGCCCTCACGGATAAGGATATCTGGTTCGCCGGCGGTCCCGATGAACTGCTGTATGTGACCCACGACGGGGGAAACACGGTTGAGGAAGTCTCTCTACCGAACCCCCCAGAGATTGGCCCCGAAGATTATCCAATCTACGGTCTGCCAGTTTTCACTGATAGCCTCAATGGCTATGAAGTTGTGAACTATCGTAGCCCACTGGGCTCAAAATCGGCGGCTGCGTTTTTTGCGACTCAGAATGGAGGGCGCACATGGAAATCGGATCGCGTTCTCTCTAATCTTGTAGAGAATGAAATCGTCAATTCGGCAGTTGCCGGTTCAACTTGGATACTTCCCTTCGCTCCTCAGGGGGCTCTGCCCACGCTGTTGAAACTCCGCCCCAACGAAATGATCGCGGCCCCAGACCATAAAACCAGCGGTGATTTTCGCCGCTGCAGTCTCAGCTTCTTCACTGCGGATGAGGGCTGGATGAGCTGTTCTGGTAAACTTTCTTCCACTATCGATGGTGGCTCCTCTTGGACTGAGATTATCCCGGGCGTTCGCAATGGCGTGCTCACGACTGATCCCGTGACTCCAACCCAGAGCATACCGATTCAGAAAAAGGCAAAACACTCCACGGCCGTTCCTGCAGTCGCCCCAGCCTTCCACATCATTCGTGTCGGGGTCGACCAGCACCTCGGGTTCGATAGTTCGGATGTTCTCTCGGTCGGCGATATGCAAATTTGGTGGAGCTCCAGCCCTTACTATGACGTTGGGATCTACTTGCCTGGCTCGCCCAATCGCAGCACGAAACACAAATATGCAACCGCTGACTGGGTTGACGCAGTCATGGGGCAGGGCTGGGGTATCTTCCCTATTTGGTTCGGGCTTCAGTCGGAATGTATCGTCTCTCGAACGGGTGTTTCGCAATATATCAGCTCCGACCCGACACCGGTGAAATGCAAGGAGGAGGATCAGACAAAGGTTCCGAAAGCAACCTGCCAAGGGATAGAGCAGGCGGACAAGGCATACGACCAAGTCACGAAGCTGGGTTTGGACGGCAGCCCCGTCTACTTCGATATTGAGCCATATAATACGCAAACGAAGTCTTGCAGCGCAGCGGTATCAGCATACGTCGGGGCGTTTGTCAAAGAGATGCATGAAGTAAACACGCCTAGCGGCATCGTAGGAGTCTATGGAAATGTTTTCGCGGGAGGCAGCGACTTTTACAATGCTTCTCCGAGGCCGGACGAACTATGGATCGCAAACAATTCAGGTCACCGCGTTACCGTTTGGAACCTGAATGCAAAAGCGTTAGGGCAACCGCCAGCCAGTTCAGGATTGACCGATGCCATGTGGCCGAACTATCAGAGAATGAATCAGTATGCGGTAGATGTTCCAGGAGTTCAGCCAATCGTCGAAACATGGGGAGACGTGACGGCAGAGATTGACGACGACCTCGTGGACGCCACCGTCGTTCAAAGCTCCGGCGTCAAGGATATGACGCCCACGAGCTATTCCGTGATCAACAACTTGCCGGAGAACGGTGGATTCCTGGCAATCAATAACGGGGTCAACGACTCATCGGGCCTTCATTTCGGGGAAGCTGTTGGCGCGTATACCACCACGCCAGCACCGCCATATACATGGGCAGGGTTCACCTACAAAAACGGAGCAGTGACTGAGACGCCGGAACTGTATCCGACGGCAATCAACAGCCTCGGGCAAGTGATTCTTGAGACCGGGGCCTATGCCCCCAGCATCACAGCGCCCACTCAGAACCTGGACTTCCCTAGCGCGGACGGTAACGTGTACGGCATCAATGATGCAGGCTGGATCAGCGGAGTTTATGCCGACGGACGTGTAGACAGTAACGGTTACCCTATCACGCATTGCGTTCTCTTCAAGCCCGACAAAAACGGCAATTATTCCAATCCTATCGTCTTCGATATTCGGGCGAAACGAACTCAGCGTGCTTAGGCATCAACGGGTTAGGGCAGATTCTGGCATTTGGCGGCCACACAGGCTCGTTTCTCGATGACGCTGAAGGCGGCGATCCCAGCAACTCAGCCAACTTCACGGTTCCTCCGTGTTCCGCCAATTCAGGTGGTGCTTACCCCTTATATATCAATAACAACGGGTTGATGCTCGGCGGCTGGGAAGGCTTCACCCTTTGCAACGGCTCCGAATCCTACTTCCTGCCAGACTTCGATGGGTTAGGTTACGGCTTCTCCGGCCTCAACGACGACGTCCAACTGGTAGGTGCGAACCTGATCGTGAACGTCTTTCCCGCCCAGCCCTGATCTGAGCCAGGGCGCAACACAGGCGAACTGCGGGGTCCGCCCGCAGTTCGATCCCCAGGGAATCCCCAATTGCTTTCGACCGCGTCCAACTTCAGTAGTTGGAAAGGATGATTATTGATTGACAAAGCAGTTGCTACACGATGACGCCAGCCGACTCTCAATCGTGGTAATATCGCGTTCAATCTTTGGTGTTGCCACATGAGGACGCTTCATCGCGTGCGAATCAATCACGGCGGGCTTGGCAATCTCCGGCTGCTTTGCCGCCGGGCACGGATTTGCGGGTTGGCGGCGATCCTGTGCGTAACCGTGTGCGTACCTGGGGCGCGTGGGCAGGACCAGGAAGATCCGCTGAACAAAGTTCACACCACGCCGCCGGCAACCGCCACCCCCGCTACCGGCGCTCCCAAGGGCGCCGAAGCTCCGGCGGTAAGCGGAACCGCCTCGCTCAAGGTTCGTCCCGGCGAGCGCATCCGGCTCAACGTGGATATGGTGCTGGTGCCGGTCACGGTTACCGACCCGATGAACCGCCTGGTCACCGGCCTCGAAAAGGAGGACTTCCAGCTCTACGAGAACGGCGGCGAACAGCATATCGCCACCTTTGCCAGCGAGGACGCGCCGGTTTCGATCGGGATTATCTTCGATCTCTCCGGCTCGATGAACACCAAGCTGATTCGCGCCCGGGAGTCGATTCTGCAGTTCATCCGCACAGCCAACCCGCAGGATGAGTTTTTCGTGATCGGCTTCAACGACCGGCCGGAGTTGATTGAGGACTTCACCAGTTCGGTGGAGGATATTCAGGCGCGCCTTGCTACGGTACGCAGCGGCCATCGCACCGCGCTGCTGGACGCGATTTACTACGGCCTGACCAAGATGAAAGAGGCGCGCCACGAGCGCAAGGCGCTGCTGGTGGTATCCGACGGGGGCGACAACCGCTCGCGCTACACCGAGGGCGAATTGCGCGCTCAGGTGCGGGAGATGGACGTGGAGATGTATTCCATAGGGATTTTCGATCCGTATGCCGCGACACCCGAGGAGCGGACCGGGCCGCAACTGCTGAACGACTTGAGCGATGAGACCGGCGGGCGGCTCTTCCGTGTAGACGATATTGCCGACATGGGAGACATCGCCGAGAAGATTTCGACGGAGCTGCGCAACCAATATGTAATAGGCTACCGGCCCAAGGTCCTCACCCGGGACGGCAAGTGGCGTAAAGTGAAGGTGAAGGTAAATCCTCCACAAGGGTTGCCTCCGCTGACTGTCCATGCTCGCACCGGCTACTATGCGCCATTGCAATAACGCGGTTCTCGCGGTCTTTTTGTCCGCGGCAGTGCTCCCACTGCCGGCACAGCAATCGCCGCTCCCGGGAGGCGGAGTTAGCGTTGCTAGCGGAGTTAACCAGGCTGACGGAGCTGCGGGCGACCGCGCAATGCTAGCTCCGCTAACCCCGCTAACCCCGCTCGAACAGCAAACCTCCCAGACCCAGCAAAATCCGCAAGGTCCATCGCTCACGGTCGATCGGGACCCGGTAAGGTCGCCGGACGCCGAGCCGCCCCAAATTCAATCCACCGGATCAGTGCGCAGGCAGGGCGAGGGCTACATTCTGCACACCGACGTGGAAGAGGTGGTGCTGAATGCCACCGTGCTCGACGGCAACCGGCTGGTTCCAGACCTGAAGAAGGAGAACTTCCAGGTCTCTGAGGACGGCGTGAAGCAGACCCTCATCAGCTTCCAGCACACCGACCTTCCCGTCTCCATTGCAATCGTGGTGGATAACTCCGGGTCGATGTCGAAGAAGCGGCCTTCGGTAAACAAGAGTGCGCTGGATTTGATACAGGCGTCGAACCCGCAGGACGAGGCGTTTGTGGTGAACTTCTCCGACGAGGCGTTCATCGACCAGGAGTTCACGTCCGACGTGAACAAGCTGCGCGACGGGCTGAGCCACATTGAATCCCGTGGCGGGACGGCGCTTTACGATGCGGTGGCGGCCTCGGCAGACAAGCTGGTGGCCGACGCCAAACGCTCCAAACAGGTGCTGATCCTGATCACCGACGGAGAAGACAACGCATCGACGCTGAACCTGGAGCAGACCATCCAGCGCGTGCAGCAGTTGTCCGGGCCGGAGATTTATTCGATCGGCCTCTTGTTTGGCGACGAGATGAGCCGGGCCGAGGCGCGGCACGCACGGCGGGCGCTGGAGATGCTTTCGACCGAAACGGGCGGCATCGCGTACTTCCCCAAGTCCATCGAGCAGATTGATCAGATAGCCGCAGAGGTGGCCCGCGATATCCGAAACCAGTACACGCTGGGTTATCACTCCACCAAGCCGACCACCGAGCCGGGTTTCCGGCACGTGCAGGTGACGGCAGAAGCCAAGGGGATGGGCAAGCTCGATGTGCGCACACGGACCGGGTATTTTCCGGTGGTGCGGGTGGCGAAGCCGGCGGGGGGCTCTGTCGCGAAGTAGTGGAACGTCTCGAGGACAACGCGCTCGGCAGCCCGAAATTCTTCCAAGAAACATCTTCAAGGAGAGAAAATCGTCGTGACCAACGCATTTGAACCGGAAATGCAAAAGAACGCCATCTGGGATGGGGTGACAAAGCCCGAAAGTCTGGACGAAGTGCAGGTCGAGATTCGGCAAGGTCTCGCCACCGCATGCAAGAACTACGATTGGCAGAATGCCCTTCAGGTTCTTTCGAACCATCAGGAGCTTATAAACTCGACCAGACCTGGTGGGCAATCTCGTTTCACTCCCCTCCACCAAGCGGCTCATGGTGGCGCATCGGTCGAAGTGGTCAGGCAATTGCTCGAACTCGGGGCTTTCAAGACGGTCAGGGACTCCCGTGGCAGGCGGGCACTCGATATCGCTTTTGAGAATTCCAGAACGCACTTGTTCGAGGTATTGGAGCCTGAGAACAAGTGGCAGATAAGCGCAGACAAGCTTGTCTTGATTCAGACCAGGTTCCACAAAGTGATTAGGAAGCGAGCGCAAGACCTTGTAGAGGAGCATCGTCTTCGTCTCCCGGAGCTTGAGCCGATGCTGGAATATGTCCACAAAAGATTTTTTTTTGCTGTTCCTGGCATGTGCGGTGGATTTGCATTTTGGTTGGATGATTTCAGTCTGTCCCCTCGACTTTTGTCCGAAAGCTGGTGCAGAGTTGTGGGCGGGTCGGGGCAGCGGCATGAAATTACCCCTGGCCGGACAAAACTGGTCGATGAGGGATTCGACTACGGAATGTAGGTTGACTTCCGAAGCTTTGCCAGCTAAGCTTTCGCTCCATTGAGGTGGAAATGCCCGAAGAGATCGCCGAATCCGGTGCAATCGTCTACATTCTCAAGAATGAAGCGATGCCAGGCTATATCAAGGTCGGAAGAACGATAGACCTCAAACAACGAATGAGCAGTCTCGACACGACCGGCGTTCCACTTCCGTTTGAGTGCTACTATGCTCGTCGAGTCGACGACGCAGCTTTTGTCGAGGGTCGCCTACACGCGGCATTCCAAGAGCTGAGGGTGCGGAAGAGCCGTGAGTTTTTCAAAATTCTCCCTGAGCGGGTAAAAGCTGCCCTCGAGATTGCGCGTGGCGAGGAAGTTACAGTTGACGAACGATCAGTCGTAGAGACCCAGGACGATCTGGAATCACTCGCAAAAGCCAAAACGAAGCGTCCGAATTTTAAGTTTTCAATGCTTGACTCGATAGTCGATGTGAAGCCAGGGACCTTCCTTACCCACGCAAGTGATCCGAACGCCACGTGCATAGTCTACGACGATCGAAACGTGACATTTGAGGGCGAAGTTATGTCGTTGACTAAATCAGCCGGCATTGTCTTAAAGCGACAGGGACTAAGTGACTCCGTCGCCGGTACAGACTACTGGACGCTGAACGGTGCCACCCTCTGGGACCTGAGAAATCAAGCCGAAAGCCCCGATAGCGAGTGATTTGCCATCGCTCCCAAGCGTAGCAATTCGCTCGAATGGGAACTCTTCTCCCCAAGCCACGATAAGCTATTAGTCAGGAGCCAAATTCTCAACACCAACCATGCCAGACTACAAATACTCCACTCTTGCCGTTCATGCCGGCCAGTATCCCGACCCCCTGACGGGCGCGGTCAACGTGCCTGTTTACCTTTCTTCTACCTTTGAGCTTACCGGCATCGGCACCGACCGGGGGTGGGACTACTCGCGCGCTGGAAACCCGACCCGGGATCGCCTCGAAGTGGCGCTGGCTGCCCTCGAAGGCGGGACCAGCGGACATGCGTTCACCAGCGGCATGGCGGCAATCAGCGCGCTTGTGGCCATGCTGCGTGCTGGCGACCACCTGATTTGCTCGCGCGATGTGTATGCCGGCACCGTGCGCCTGCTGGACCAGATTGTGTCGGGATACGGGATCGCCATTGAGTATGTGGATACCAGCGACCTGAAGGCCTTGCAAGCCGCCATCCGCCCCTCGACAAAGCTCATCCACATTGAGTCGCCGAGCAATCCGCTGATGGTTCTCACCGACATTGCCGGGGTCAGCGAGATTGCGCATGCGCACGGGATTGAAGTGAGCGTGGACAATACGTTCCTGTCGCCGGTGCTGCAAAGCCCGCTCGAGCTGGGCGCGGATATTGTGATGCATTCGACCACCAAGTACCTGAACGGGCACTCGGACGGGCTGGGCGGAGCGCTGATCGGGTCCAAGCCCGAGCACAAAGAGCGTTTTTTACTGGTGCAGAAGGCGGCCGGCGGCATCATGTCGCCATTTGAGTGCTTCCTGGTGCTCAGGGGCATCAAGACGCTCCCGCTCAGGGTGCGCCAGCACGAAGAGAACGGGCTGGCGGTGGCCGAGTATCTGTCGACTCATCCCAAGGTGAGCAAGCTGGCCTATCCGGGGCTGAAGAGCCATCCGCAGTATGACCTGGCTGTGAAACAGCAAAAGGGATTTGGCTCGATGATGAGCTTCGAGGTCGAGGGACGCGAGGCAGCGGGACGATTCCTGAAGGCGATCAAGATCTTCCTGAGCGCGGAGTCGCTGGGCGGGGTGGAGTCGCTAGCGTCGCACTCGGCCA
>Ga0302319_10014125_pt1 | contig 14920 bp, 14 predicted proteins | sample Bog_T0_2_FD_203319 | JGI IMG/M metagenome (GOLD analysis project Ga0302319, IMG submission 203319) | Peat permafrost microbial communities from Stordalen Mire near Abisko, Sweden - Bog_T0_2 | ecosystem: Environmental > Terrestrial > Soil > Wetlands > Peat | place: Sweden: Abisko, Stordalen Mire... | reverse complement strand
GCAAACGCGCCGCTAGCGCTACTACCGAGCCGCTGGAAAGACCTACGCAAATGGTAACTTTCGCGAGCAATCGCGACTAAGAAACCGCGCGGGATTGCCACTCGATTTTAGGGGACGGCACCGAAGGAGAGGCGTGTCAAATGGCGCAGCTTGGGTGTGCCGGCGCAGTTTTACTCCCTTCATCAAGTAAACTGAGAGTCGTAAATTTTCAGCCTACGGAGGGCCTCATGAAAACGAAAGTACTCTTAGCCATGGCGATTCCAGGGTTGTGCCTGCTCGCTGCCGATAAAATCCAGCCTATTAACGCGAAGACCGGCGTTTGGGAAGTGACCACCACTCGCCAAATGAGTGGCGGGCCGACTGCATCGACGCCATCTATTCCAGCCGACAAGCTGGCACAACTGCCGCCGGCGCAACGCGCTCAAATTGAAGCGATGATCAAACAGCGGTCAGGTATGGGCGGTCCGGTCACGAAAACTATGCAAACTTGCGTGACCCAAGACAAGCTGGATAAGGCGCCCTTTAGCGAAGATAGGCCCAACTGCAAGCGTACGATTGTCAATTCAACGTCAAAGCTTCTCGAATTCCACGAGGTGTGCACCGACGATGACGGGTCTCAGACCACAGCGGACGCCAAGTATGAAGTGACAGGCGATAACAGCATGAAGGGCAACGTGAAGGGGACGAGCAATCACGCCGGCCATGCGATCACCATGAACATTGATCTGACGGGCAAATGGGTGAGTGCCGATTGCAGCGCGATTAAGAAATAGCGTTTAGCTGGTGGGGTGAGCGTCCGGGTAACCGCGACGCTCTCTCAGCGGTAAAGGGCGAGAACGTCGTCTCTCTTCAGAAATTCCACAGCCTGAATTCCGAGCATCTCCGCGCCGTGTACGTTGGCAATCCGGTCGTCGAAGAAAACGGTGCGCGTGGGATCGGTGCCGATACCTTCCAGACAGTGTTCGTAAATAGCGGATTCCGGCTTGACCGAATTTATTTCGTAAGACAGTGTTACAAAGTCGAAGCGCTTCATCCTGTCGGTACGTGCCTTGATGGCTTCGCCTAGATCGGAGGGCATGTTCGAAAGAATGGCTACGCGCTTTTTCGCTTTGCGCAATTCTGCAATCCACGTCCACATGGGCTCGTCAAAATTCATCCAGCCAACGCTATCGATCTCGGTGAGTTGATCGATCACGGCGGGCGTTAGCACTTTGCCGGCAGTATGACCGATAGCGGCCCAATATTCGGGGCCGGACACGAGTCCTTTGTCGTAATCGAGGCGCGTACCCCAATACAATTCTGAAAACTGTTCGCTCGGGATGCCGGCGGTCTGCGCCATGCGCTCCTGATCCGCTTCAGCCTGGTGATGGACTAGAACTCCGCCGTAATCAAAAATGTAACCGTCGAAGTCTTTAACGGGCGCCATCCACAACCTGTTCTTTGCGGCAGCGCACTTCACGAATGGCATAGATGCGCCGCCCCTGACTTTCAAAATAGGTACGCATCAAAACTTCGCCGATCAGCCCGACGCAGAAAAGCATTAAGCCACCGAACCAGCACATGGCTGCGGCAACCAGTAAGGGTCCGTGTTCGGAGATGATATCTTGGCCGAGCAATTTCTCAACGGCCAACCAAAACAAAACTGCTCCGCCTAAGCCGAGACCGCCTAAGCCCCACTTGCCGAAAAAGTGCATGGGGCGTGTGAGATAGCGCAGCAAAAAATTGATGGTGATGATATCGAAGAATACGCGGAAGGTGCGGCTCAAGCCATAATGCGAAGCGCCGTTAGGGCGTTCGATATTCTTAATGGGCACTTCCACCACACGCGCGCCATAAAAACTAGCAAGCGCCGGAATGAAGCGGTGCAATTCGCCGTACAGGTTTACTTCTTTCAAAACTTCGGCGCGGTATGCCTTGAACGTGGTGCCGAAATCATGAATGTCTACACCGGACGCCCGCTTCATCATCCAATTGGCAATCTTCGAGGGAATCTTGCGGGTGATGGCGTTGTCTACCCGGTTTTTTCGCCAGCCGCTGGCAATGTCAAAACCAGCGTCGATTTTTTCGAGCAACAGCGGAATGTCTTCGGGGTCGTGTTGCAAATCGCCATCGAGCGAAACAATCACTTCCCCTTGTGCCTCATCGAAACCGGCGGCCAGAGCAGCCGTTTGACCGAAGTTGCGGCGCAGACGAAGGACCTTCAGATGCCCGTCAGTTTCTACGAGATTGGCCAAGAGATCAAAACTGCGATCTGTCGAAGCGTCATCGACAAAGATAATTTCGTACGGTTTGGCGAGCTTCTCCAGAACCGTGCAGAGACGGTCATAGAGCGGTAGAATGGCCGGTTCCTCGTTGTGAATAGGGATGACGATCGAGAGCATGGTTAATCCACCCCCAGTGTAGCGAAATAGTGTAAGGTCGTATGATGAATCGCCGCGATTTGCTCGCCACGTTCGCTTTAGGCGCCGTTGATTTAGAGGGCCAACAGCCGGGCCCGGAAACCGTCTATATTCCGAAGATTCAGCGCGTGGAAGACCGCAAGTTCATGCACGATTTTATGGATGAGTTTGCGTTTGTGGATTTGATTACGGCGACGCCCACTCTACGGATTACACACATTCCATCGGTTTTGGATCGCACCAAGGGACCGTACGGGACGATCATCGGGCACATTTCGAAGAACAATCCGCAGCAGCAGGCGTTCGATGGCAACACCGAAGCCACGATTGTTTTTCATGGGCCGGAATCGTATATCTCTCCTACTTGGTATTTCAAAAAAGAAGCGGTGCCGACCTGGAACTTCGCGGTGGTGCATGCGAGCGGGAAGCCGAAGGCGATTACGGAGAAAGCAGCCCTGCACCAACTGCTGACGGATCTGATCCACAAATTCGAAGGGCGCTATCCGCATTCGACCTACGATTTCTCAAAGCTGCCTGACGATTATGTTTATCCGATGATTGGCGGGATTGTCGGGTTTGAGATGCAGATTGATTTGCTGGAAGGGAAATGCAAGTTAAGTCAAGATCGCAGCGAAGAAGACCAGCAGAGCGTCTTGAAACATCTACCGACTGCTTGGCATGAACCGACAATTGCGGAGTTCACACAGAAGTTTTACGAATTTCGCAAGACGGTTCCGAAGGCATAAACTCACCGGTGCGCAGCTTTGTTCAAAAGACAAAACGCTCTAACTTTGCGCTGGAACTAAAGGCGGCCAGTGTGGCTTGCGAGGTCATGTGCTGACTGATCTTGCTTTTCTGCCCTTCGACCAACGCCGCGCGCGTGATCTGACCCGCAGCCTGCCCCGCCGCGAAATAACCGGCCAGCGCCGCCTGCAGCGGAGGCAGACTGGGATTGAACGCCGCGTTCTCTATATAGGAGCCTGAAAACACTTTGCCGTTCGACGTGAGTATAGCCGCACCCGACGGTGATTGACTATATGGCGCGTAGGCTTGGGATGCCGCGTCGAGAGCTTTCTTCACCAGCGGGTCATTATTTTTGGAAAGCAGCGTTAGAGGCGCACGAACCATCGGGAACACGCCGCGGTCGAAACCGAGGTTCTTCGGTCCAAACGCATTGGGCAAGAGATCGGAAAGCTTTTGCTCAGGCCGGTCGGGTGTCAGCACGCGCATGGAGATATTTAATGACACCTCACTCAGAAACTGACGGCAATGCCCGCAAGGCGATCCCCGCACCGAAATGGCATTAATACCTTCTTCGCCGGACATGTAAGCGTTAGCAATCGCCGATTGCTCCGCATGAACCGCCAGGCCGAGCGGATTGCCATCAATCTCAATATTCTGTCCAAAGTACAGTGCGCCGCTGATGCCAGATGCTACTGCGCCCACAAAATAGCTCGAGATCGGCGGATGCGCATGGCTCTGCGCTTGCGGGAGCAATTTCAACATCAACTGATCGCAGCTCAATTTCTCCGAGGCCATGAGTGCTTTCACTTTGGACGCCGGCAATTGACCACGAAAATCCTCAGCGCCGAAACGCAGCCCACCCGCCGCGGCCGCCAGCAGCATTGCGCGCCGAGTCATTTCAATGCGCTACTTCCGTGGCCAATTCCTGCTTCTTGCTGTGGATGAGAGCTCGATCAGCGAAGAACCACGCGATTGCCACAAACAGCACCAGCGCCCCAATGCTGGACGATAGCCAGAAACTCATCCAGTGGTGCACCGGATGCTCGGCCGTACCGGTAGTGAAGAAATCGAGCGCCACCCCTGACAATTCAGAACCAATGAACATGCCCACACCGTACGTCAGAAAGGTGTAAAACCCTTGCGCGGTGTTACGCACGGCTTCCGGCGCCTCTTGGTCGGTATACAACATCCCGGTGACAAAGAAAAAGTCGAAACAGACACCATGCACCAGAATGGCGAGTATGAACATCCACATGAGCGGCCCAGGGTTACCATAGGCCAGCAGCGCGTAACGAAAAGTCCAAGCCGCCAAGCCCACAAGCAGTATGCCTTTCACGCTCAGCCGCCGGAAAATCCAAGGCATGGCGATCATCACACCCACTTCAGAAACTTGTCCCAAAGACATTTTGCTGGCTGCATCGGGCACGTTCACGTCATTTAAATAAGTGTTCACGAACGAGAAGTAAAACGTCAGCGGAATGCAAGCCAGGATTGAACACACGGCAAATGTCAGGTAGGAGCGCTGCTTCAGCATCACCAGGCAATCGAGCCCTAGGACTTCGCGCGCCGTCACTTTCTTCCCATGCCCGGCAGGCGGGGTGTGCGGCAAGGTTAAACAGTACAAACCCATGAACACCGAAACCGCCGCCGCCAACACAAACTGATTGGACGATTTTTCCAACGCAAAGTGGCTCAAAACCTGGCTCACCGCAATCCAGCCGAATGTTCCAAATACTCGAAACAGCGGAAAGCGCCGCGGATCTGGGCAATTCTTCAGCGTGATGGAAGTTGTGAGCGCGAGCGTGGGGAAGTAGCAGAGGCAATACGCGAGCATTAACAGGTAGATGGCTATGAAGCTATGCGCCATAGAAACAAGGTAAAGAAGCCCCGCGCCAATTAAGTGCAGCGCGCTCAGCACCCGCTCTGTGCTGAAAAACCGGTCCGCCACCATGCCAACAAAAAATGGCGAGATAATGCACGACAGCGCCGCCGTGGCAAAAACCGAGCCCGCTGCCGTTCCTGTAAAGTGCAACTGCGTCGTCAAATAAGTGCTGATGGTGGAATACCAGCAACCCCAAATCACGAAGTTGAAAAACATCATGATGGCAAGCCGGATAGAGGTAGAACTTGGCAAAGCAGTCTCCTATACGTAAGTAGAATCAATCAGGCGCTGCAAATAGGAAATCGCTGCGCGAATATCGTCTTCCTGGCGCGCTCCGGAGATTTCCCGTTCAATGGTAATGGGTCCAGTGTAATGCAGGGCGTGCAGTTTGCGCAGCACTTCGGCAAAATCCACTTTGCCTTTGCCGATGGCGACTTCTTCGCCAAGGTGCTTAGGGTCGGTCGGGTACAGACCATCTTTGGCGTGCAGCCCGCGCACGTATTTGCCAATCACGTCGAGCGCCGCTACGGGATCGCCTTTTCCATAGAGGATGAGATTGGCTGTGTCCAGATTGACGCCGATATTGTCCAGCCCGGCATCCGTGATCGCGCGCAGTAGAGTCACCGGCGATTCCTGTCCGGTCTCCATCAGAAACGTTTGCCCATTCGCTCGACAATAGCCGGCTACTTCTTGAATGGCCGTCACCACTTCCGCATACAATGGCTCGTTCGGATTTTCAGGAATGAATCCGCAGTGAGTATGCACCGCAGGAATGTCGCACATCTTGGCCAAATCGGAGGCGCGCTTCAATGCGTCAATGCGAGCGGGACGCGTCTCGCGCGGAACCAAGCCAATCGTCAACGGCCCTTGATAGAAATCCCATATCATCTTTCCCTGCCCGAGCGTCAAGGCGGCCGTGGCTTCCACTTGATACTTCGCCAGTGCTGCTTTCAAAGGCTCTGCCAGACTCGCAGGCGACATGCCTACGGCCACTTGGCAGCAACCTAAACCGAAGGCTTTCACTTTGGCTATGGCTTCATCGGGCGTACTGCGGCCAGCAACGCCGGTCACCACGCCTAGTTGCGGCTTCGTGTGTGTCGTGATCTCCGCGTGAGCGACCGCAGCGGCGCCCAACGCGGTTTTCATAAATAAACGGCGATCTGGCATTGGCATGAGTGCTTGATTATAGTACGCTCGGCGGGCGCCGCAAACAGCATGTCGTCCCCCGGCAAAATGCTAGAATAGACCTATACACATTTGGGCGGTAAGTTCCCACATTATCAACAACTTGCCCCAAACTTTACCTCTTCCGTATTAGGAGTCCGATTTGGCCGATCAAGATCCACCCAGCGGTTCAGTTTTGCCGCCCGGCGGTGACAACAAAAACATCATCCCGATCAATATCGAAGACGAGATGAAGCGTTCGTACCTCGATTACTCAATGAGCGTAATCGTAGGGCGCGCGCTACCTGATGTGCGCGATGGGCTGAAGCCAGTGCACCGCCGCATTCTGTATGGACTGCACGAAATGGGCCTCACTTTCAACCGGCCCACCCGTAAGTGCGCAAAGATCGTCGGTGAAGTTTTAGGTAAATTCCACCCGCACGGCGATACGCCCGTGTACGACGCTTTGGTCCGCATGGCGCAGACGTTCTCCATGCGCTATCCATTGATCGATGGCCAAGGGAACTTCGGATCGGTTGATGGCGATCCGCCGGCGGCCATGCGGTACACCGAAGCGCGCCTGGCGAAAATCTCCGCGACGCTGTTGGAAGACATCGACAAAGAGACCGTTGATTTCCGCCCCAACTATGACGACAGCGAAGTAGAGCCTGAGGTTCTACCGACGCGCGTTCCGAACCTACTGATTAACGGTTCATCGGGCATCGCGGTTGGTATGGCGACGAACATTCCGCCCCACAACCTCAACGAACTCATCAACGCTTGCATTGCGCTATTGGCCGATCCGCACACGCCCATGGCTAAGATTTTGGAAATGGTGCCGGGTCCGGATTTCCCGACCGGCGGCTTCATTTTAGGCCGGCAGGGCATTCTCGATTACTACACCAGGGGCCGCGGCAGTTTAAAAATCCGCGCCAAAGCGGCGATGGAAAAGCTCGGCAAAGACCGCGAATCCATTATTGTCACCGAACTTCCGTACCAGGTGAATAAGGCGCGGTTGCTGGAGCATGTGGCATCGCTGGTAGGCGAAAAGAAATTAGAAGGCATCTCCGACGCGCGCGACGAAAGCGATCGCGACGGTATGCGCGTTGTCTTCGAACTGAAGCGCGGCGAAAATGCCGAAGTGATTCTGAATAACCTGTATAAGCAAACGCAAATGCAGGTCAGCTTCGGCGTGATTATGCTGGCGATTGTGAATGGCCAGCCGCGCGAACTCGGCATTATCGACGTCATCAAGCGCTTCCTGGAACACCGCGTCGACGTGGTTCGCCGCCGTACAGATTTCCTGCTGCGCAAAGCGCGCGCGCGCGAACATATCCTTCTGGGCTTTCAGAAGGCGTTGGATCTGCTCGATGAAATCATCAAGCTGATCCGCGGATCGAAGACGCCGAAAGAAGCGCGCGAGGGTTTGGTTACCACGTTTGAATTCTCTGAAATTCAAGCGCAGGCCATCATCGAACTGCAATTGCAGCGCCTCACCGGCATGGAACGCCAGAAGATTCTGGACGAGCTGGCCGAAATTCAGCGAATGATTGCGGAATACGTGGAAATCCTGGGCTCAGAAAAAGTTCTGAAGCAAGTGATCGTCAAGGAACTCAAAGAAGTTCAGAAAGACTTCGGCGACGAGCGTCGCACCGTCATCATCGAAGACACCGGCGAGATCAAGCTGGAAGATTTGGTGCAGATGGAAGACGTCGCGGTCACCGTATCGCGCGGCGGCTATCTGAAACGCACGTCGGTGGATACTTACCGGCGGCAGACGCGCGGCGGCAAGGGCCGTATTGGCATGGGTACGCGTTCCGAAGACGCGGTGGAGCATCTGGTGATCGCTTCCACGCACGCCTACATGCTGATCTTCACGAATAAGGGCCGCGTCTACTGGCTCAAGATTTATGAGATTCCCGATGCCGGCACTACGGGCAAGGGCAAGCATGTCTCGGGCCTGATCGCGCTACAACCGGATGAATCGGTGAAGGCGTTCTTGGCGGTGAAAGAATTTGTTGCCGACAAGTTCATTGTCATGGTGACGCGTCACGGCGTTATCAAGAAGTGTGAATTGACGGAATTTGACAACCCGTTATCGCGCGGCATCATTGCGCTGGCTTTGGACGACAGCGATGAACTGCTAGGCGCCACCATCACCAACGGTAAGAACTACATCTTCTTGGGCAGTCACGAAGGTATGGCGATTCGCTTCAACGAAGATGAGGTTCGCGCTATGGGCCGTCAGGCTCGCGGTGTGCGTGCCATGGATCTGGATGACGGCGACTACCTGGTCGGTTTGGAAGTGATCGAGAAAGAAGGTTTGATTCTCTCCATTTCCGAACACGGCTTTGGCAAACGGACGCCGCTGGAAGACTACCGTCTCACGGCGCGCGGGCGCAAGGGCGTCATCAATATGAAGACCACGCCGAAGGTGGGCAAAGTGATCGGGGTGCTCTCTGTCAAGGAGAATACTGACCTTATGATCATTACCAAGGACGGCAAGATGATTCGCCTTGAATCTGGCGAGATTCGTCAAGCCGGCCGGTCTACTCAGGGCGTGCGCCTGGTGCGCTTGGAAGAAGGCGACATGGTAGCGGCGGCTTCCGTCATTCCCTATTCAGAGGACGATTTGAAGAACGGCGATTTGCCTTTCGAAGAGAAGTAAACTCGTTTTGGAGTGCCAGGAAAGGGGAAGATCGCATGCAGCGGTGTTCCCCTTTTGTTTTACTTCAACTGTTCGTTCCCACAAACTCGCGGATCGCTAGCTTCACTTCGTTTGGTTTTTCGTGAACAATCCAATGAGATGCGTCCGGGAATCTCTTGATCTTCAGCGCCGGCACGAAAGCATCCAAGCCGTCCAGATTGTAAATCGTCAGTGCGTGGTCCCGCTCGCCCCAAAGAACCAACGTGGGAACGTGTACGCTCAAATCCATTCCTGGCGGTGTGGGCCGGCGAGCCCGGTAATAGTTGACCGCCGCCGCCAGCGCGCCCGGTTGTGACCAGGCTTCTTCATAAGCAATCCGCTCTTCTTCCGCAAACGTAAACCCCATGGCTCGCTTCAAAGCCGCAAAATGATCGGCCGCCATCCAGTTCTCGATACCTGGGGTTTGAAACGCCGTCATATACTCGCTGGCTTTCTGTTGCTCAGGGTTATCGCGTAACAGCTTGCCGAACACACCCGGGTGAGGCGCGTTCAGGATGATAAGTTTTTCAAGATACTGCGGATTCTTAATAGCGAACGCCCAAGATATGGACCCGCCCCAATCATGCCCCACAAGTGTGAACTGCTGATACCCCAAATCCTGGGCTAGCGCGCGCACATCTTCAATGAGAAACTGAATTCCGTATTGGGCCACGTCCGCTGGCTTGCTCGATAGGTTGTAACCACGCAAGTCAGGCGCCACCACCAAATGATCTTTGGCAAACTCGGGGATCAGTTCTCGCCAGGCGTACCAGAACTCCGGAAACCCATGCAGCAAAATCATCAGCGGTCCGGCACCAGACTTCACATAGTGCAGGCGGACTCCATTTATGTCGGCGTAACAATGTTCCATTAGGGTTGCAGTTGATAGACAGCGGCAGCGGTCTTCTGCGCATGCTCTTCAGCAGCGCGGCACCAGTACGTTTCAAACAAGCCGGCCATGGCTTCGGCAAAACCTTCGTGCTCAAAAATTACGGCCGTCCAAGATGGGCGCGTAAGCACTGGATCGAGCAGCGCCACCAAGCCACACTTGCTATCAAACAAAGCCAACTTCATTGGCAATCGTTCAGCGAAGCGAATCTCGATGCCGACTGAGCGGTACTCGCGCAGGCGGTGCCGGTGCACCTCATCAATCGCGCCCGCTTCGATCAGCAGGCGGCAGTTCACACCCCGACTCGCCGCGTCTTTCACCAATTGCTCGTCGAGCGGATCAACAGCAAAGGGAGGCCTCGAAAACTCGGAGTACTCGCGCCCGGCCGTGGTCAGCATCCGGCGATAGTGAACCGCTGTCTGCATCGGGTCGTTCACCAGACTCAGAAAATCCAAGGTGCCGCGGCCATCTTGTCCTTCTAGAAACGAAGCCCGCAGATCTTCTATCAAACCGCTGGCAAGGCGCGATTGCTCCGTCAGTTCGTTCTGCAACATCTTGCTGCGCCGGCCCAGATACGCGGGTACGGCCAAGCTGGGATCTACGGCCGAGAAGAGTTTGGTGCGCTCCTGAACAACCTGCGCGAAGCCCTTTTCTACCAAGCTGTCGAGCACCTCATAAATCTTCTGACGCGGCACATGGGCGCGTGCTGCCAACTCCAACGCCTTAAAGCGTGGATGACCCAATAACACCAGATATGAGCGGGCTTCGTAGGCGTTGAGGCCCACCTGCTGCAACTTCCGCCAGTTTAACTGGTAATCGACCGACGTGACTTCCCGGCTACTCATCGAACCGAGAACATATCACATGTCACGACGGTTTTGTAGACGCCTGCGCTTTCCGCCAGATCAAGCGGGCCGCGCTCACGTCTTCAATCGCCACGCCCAGTGACTTATATATCGTTTTTCCGGCGTTCGGAAGAGCTTTAGTTTGCGCCAAAAGCTCACCAAGTTCCGCATAAATCGCCGACCCCGAAGAGACAATTTCAGCAGATTCTTTGCCCGCCGCCGAGCGCTGTTCGACGACGATAGCCGCATTGCGCATGACAGCGTCGTCCATTTCACGAGCGGTTAAACCCACCGCTCCCACCGCATTTATATGGACGCGTGGCTTCAGCCAATCACCGCGCAAAAAAGCTTCTTGCGAATGGGTAACTGTGCATATCACGTCGGCGTCGCGCACGGCGTGTTCTAAAGCCATAACCCGCGCCCCGCTTTCATGCGCGAACTGCGCAGCATGCTCCGGGTTGCGGCTCCAGACACGAACCTCGTCAAATTGCCGAACTCTCTTGAGTGCCGCCAAGTGGGTGCGCGCCTGCACACCGCTCCCTAGAATCGTCAGCACGCGGGCCCCGGGCGGAGCAAGAATTTGCGTGGCAAGCGCGGAAACGGCAGCCGTTCGCCAAGCAGTAATGACGCGCCCATCCAGAGTCGCCAGCGGTTCCCCGGTTTGCGCGCTAAACAAAAGGATTACCGCTTGATGGGTAGGCAGCGCTGTGCCAGCGTTCTGTGGGAAAACCGTAACGAGTTTTGCGCCCATCACGTCGCCATGAATAGCCGGCATAAGCGCGAACCAGCCCGGCGGCTCCACTGTGGTGAGCACCGCCCGAACCGGCTGCACAACTTTTCCAGCCGAGAGAGCAATCAGTGCATCTCTCATATCAGCGATGAGTGCATCCAGATCCAACAGTTTTTCAACATCTTCGGCAGTGAGATGCATGTGGATCATCTTCACACGAACACTGCTAGACTTGAGACCAGTAAACAGTCCACGACAGACTCCGCAGGCCCGACTATGCCAACACCCGATTTGCCAGTAACGCTGGGCGCGCTGCGTGCCAGCCGTTTTGTTGATCAACTGAGCCCCGAGCGCACGCTAAAAGAAGAGTTGCGCGAAAACCTCCTGTGCAAGCTGGAGCGCGGCGAAACACTTTTTCCCGGCGTGATGGGTTACGAAGATACCGTGATTCCACAAGTGGTGAACGCCGTTCTTTCTCGCCACAACTTCATCTTGCTCGGCTTGCGCGGGCAGGCCAAAACACGCTTGGCGCGTATGCTCACCACGCTGCTCGATCCGTGGATGCCTTACATCGCAGGCTGCGAAATCAAAGATCACCCTTTTAAGCCCGTGTGCAAATACTGCCGCGACAAGATTGCGGCGATGGGCGATGCAACGCCCATTCAATGGGTCAGCGCCGATCAGCGCTACATCGAAAAACTGGCGACACCCGATGTGACTATTGCCGACATGATTGGTGATATTGATCCGATTAAGGCCGCGCGCCAAGGTCAGGATATTTCGAACGAACTTACGATTCACTACGGCTTGCTGCCGCGCGCCAACCGTGGCCTGTTTGTGATTAACGAATTGCCGGATTTGGCGGGCAAAGTCCAGGTTGGTCTGTTCAACATCATGCAAGAAGGCGATGTGCAGATCAAGGGTTATCCTGTACGCCTGCCGCTCGACGTCATGCTGGTGTTCACCGCGAATCCGGAAGACTATACGGCGCGCGGCAAAATCATTACCCCATTGAAAGACCGGATCGGCAGTGAAATTCGGACTCACTATCCGCTGGAGGTTTCGCAGGGCATCGCGATCACCAAGCAAGAGGCTTGGACCAGTCGGCATTCGCCTGTGGCGATTGAAGTACCGCCTTACATTCATGAGGTGGTCGAACACATTGCGTTTCTGGCGCGTGAAGACAAGCGCGTCGATAAAAAGTCGGGCGTATCACAGCGTCTGCCCATCTCCGTTTTAGAGAATGTGGTTTCGAACTCCGAACGCCGCGCTTTGAAATCGAAAGATACCGAAGCGGTTCCGCGCATTCTTGATCTGTATGCTGCCCTGCCCTCCATTACCGGCAAGCTGGAACTCGAATACGAAGGCGAACTCAAAGGCGGCGACGCCGTAGCGCGCGAGATCATTCGCCACGCCGTGGGCAAAGTCTTCACCTCCTATTTTGACGGCACCAATCTGCGCCAAGTCGTGCAATGGTTTGAACTCGGCGGCAGTTTGAAACTCGATGAAGACCTTCCCGCGCGCGACATGGTCAATCAACTTGGCAAGATTCAAGACTTGCTGCACTTTACCGGCAAGCTCGGACTAAGTGAAAACGAAAGCGATGCGCTTCGGGCTTCGGCGGCTGAATTCATCCTGGAAGGCTTGTACGCGCATAAGCGAATCAGCCGAAATGAAGAGATGGAATTTGTGGTGGCCGAACGCGGGAATCGCGGCGAAGAGCGGCAGCGTGGCGATGAGCTTGACCCGCGCCGAGGCGGTTTCGAAGGCCGCAAGGGCGGACCGGGCGGTGGCGGCCGGCGAAACTTAAACTAAGGCAGAACCCAATATGCGGCGCATTTCTTATTCGAAGTTTACCGAAGACGATCTCGGCATAGACGTAGAAGACCTGTTGCGCGCCCTGTCGGATTATCTGCTGGGCAGCGGCTTTCAAGATCCGTACATGCAGTTTTCGGAGATGAACCAGCACACGCTGGAAGAATTGCGGCGCGCCATCGAGCAAGCTCTGATGGGCGAAGACATATTTAGCCCGGAGCGTTTGGAAGAGATGCGCGAGCGGCTCAACGCCATGTCGCAGGAGCAGCGCGAGCAACTCATTCAGCGTTTGATGGAGAAGTTGGAAGAAGCCGGCTACATCAATATGGATCAGCCGCAAGAACAGGATCAAGCGAATGCGTCGGGCGGCCAGGGCGGCCCTGAATCGCAGATGCATTTCGAAGTAACCGATAAAGCCGTGGATTTCCTGGGCTTCAAAACGCTGAAAGACCTGCTGGGCAGTTTGGGGAAATCGAGCTTCGGCTCGCACGACACGCGCGATCTATCTACCGGCATTGACGCCAGCGGAGGTGCCAAGCCGTACGAATTCGGCGATGTCTTGAATCTTGACGTAAGCGCCACTTTGTTTTCCGCCATGCAGCGCGAAGGCGTAACCCTGCCGCTTAATTTGGAATATTCCGATCTACACGTTCACCAATCGGAATATCAGAGTTCTTGCGCCACTGTGCTGATGCTTGATTGCAGCCACAGCATGATCCTTTACGGTGAAGATCGTTTTACCCCTGCCAAGAAGGTCGCCTTGGCGCTTTCGCACTTGATCCGCACTCAGTATCCAGGCGATTCGCTGCGTTGCGTGCTCTTTCACGATTCGGCCGAAGAAATGCGCATCTCCGATTTGGCGCGCGTACAGGTGGGCCCCTATTACACCAACACTCGCGATGGCCTGATTCTAGCGCAGCGTTTGCTCGCGCAAGAGAAAAAGGACATGAAGCAGATCATCATGATCACCGACGGCAAACCTTCCGCCCTTACGCTGGAAGACGGACGCATTTATAAGAATGCGTTCGGTCTGGATCCGCTGGTGATCAGCCAGACGCTGGAAGAAGTCGGGCGCTGCAAGAAGCGTGGCATTCTTATTAATACATTCATGCTCGCCAGCGATTACGGGTTAGTGCAGTTTGTTCAAAAAGTCACGGAGATGTGCAAGGGCAAAGCGTACTTCACGACTCCTTACACCCTCGGCAACTATTTATTGATGGACTACATGAACCGCAAAACGCGCACCATTCATTAAGCGCTATCGTCGCGGCCGCCTCTCACCTCCTCGGCGGCGATTCCATGAATTCCTCCCGCGTAAACCACTGCTTTTCATGCACGCCCATATCTTCACTCACTAACCGATCCACCGCTTCTTGCAGTGCGCTCACCATCGGACGAGTATCAACGTCTCGCAGAAACTTTCGGACCGTCGGAGTATCCGGATAAATAATGCACAAATACCCATCCGGCTGTTCCACATAGTTCGCGCACACAATTGATAATGGGAATTCTTTGTTGACGATAGGCACAACCCAGCCTTGGGAATCTCCAGTCGGCTTCGCAGTTTCAAAACCTTCTCCCGGCGGATAGTCCCTTAGAAATTCCGCCAGACACTTTCCCCAAAGCGTGGGATCGAGCGGCTCTTCCCCGTCGTCGGCATAGGCAGCGAATTGATCGGAACGAAACTCCAGATGAGTTTTCATGGGTCGGGGCGCTGTGCTCGCCAGTTTATCAATCAAATCTGGCAGGGAACCTTGCTATCGTCC
>Ga0302319_10014124_pt1 | contig 14920 bp, 15 predicted proteins | sample Bog_T0_2_FD_203319 | JGI IMG/M metagenome (GOLD analysis project Ga0302319, IMG submission 203319) | Peat permafrost microbial communities from Stordalen Mire near Abisko, Sweden - Bog_T0_2 | ecosystem: Environmental > Terrestrial > Soil > Wetlands > Peat | place: Sweden: Abisko, Stordalen Mire... | reverse complement strand
CACAGTTGAAGCCGGGCACCTACATCTGCCAGGTGAATGTGATTGACGATGCGGGTGGCAGCTTTACGTTTCCGCGCATGGCACTGCGGGTGACAGCGCCAGCGGCCGTTGCGACACCTCCACCGGCTGCTCCAGTTGCAGCAGCAACGTCGGCAACGGCGCCTTCCCGGTAAGCACCCGGCTGTTCCGTACTTGACGCGAGGCGTTGCGGGGAGCAAGATATTCCCGTCCTCTGATTGGAGGGCCCACGATGCGTCTCCGCGCTCTGTTCCCCGCTCTTCTGCTCGCCACTCTGGGTGTGCGGGCCGGCCTTACAGCCCAGCAATCACAGCCTGCCAAGGCTCCTCTAACTTCAGTCGAGGAGCGCGCCGCGCTGCACGCCAGCCCGGACTGGAAGCTGGTTGAGCCGCACCTCGCTGATCCCACGACGGCTACGGCCGTCCAGTTGGAACTACAGGGGGACGTTCTGCGCGCGCGACGCTTCCCGGAGGATGCACTCGACTACTACGGCTATGCGATGGCGCGCGGCGGCAACGTCAGTGAGCTGCTCAAGAAGATGGGCGTGGTCCGGCTGGAGTTGCAGCAGACTTCGCTGGCCCGGTCCATGTTCGTGCGCTGCGTTCGCGCCCACAAGAACGATGCGGAGGCATGGAACGACCTGGCCGCGACCGACTACGTGATGGGAGCCTATCCAGCGGCCATCAGCGAGTACAAACACGCCTTGCGCCTGGATAAGAAGTCGGCGGTGATGCACTCCAATCTTGGCATGGCGTACTTCTCCAACAAGGACGCAGACAGCGCGCGCGCCGAGTTTGCGCGGGCCTTGCGCCTGGACCCCAGGATCCTGGAAACCCGCGACGAAGGCGGAGTCACCGCGCATGTTCTCGCCACCAAGGACTTCGCCGGTTTTTGCTTTGAGATGGCCAGGATGTTTGCCCAGCAGCAGCGGCCGGAGTCCATGCGGCTGTGGTTGAGCAAGGCCAGCGAACGCGGCTATGACGTACGGGAAGGGATGAGGGAGAATGCCGTATTCCATCCCTACCTGAAAGACCCGCAGATCCAGATGATCCTGCAGAATACTGCGCGAATGCACAAGGGGTCGGTCGCGCTGTTGGATGCGCAGGATGTGCCCGCACCCAACAAGGTGGACTGATCTCGCTCTCTTACTTGTAGGGGCAGTGGCGGCAGTCGGAGTTGCAACAGTAGCCCCGGCGCAGATGATAGGCCGCGGTAAAGACCAGGTAGGGTCCATCCATATAGAAGTCCTCGGGACGCAACGGCTCCTGAGCAGGATCGCGGGCGAGTGCTTCGGATGGAGCGATGTTTGCAGGCTGGGCTTTGTCGCTCATGGGAACAATCCTGTCGGCGAGTCAGGCGGTGCGACGGGCTGCGCTGCGCGCGGCGTGACGGCCCCCGTCCGCAACATGTCTGCGAGGCTGCGCGTGCGGACGGGCCGCGGACGCTGCGGTACGGCTGGCATGGTGGGTTCGTCAAGGATGACCGCGCCGTTGCGGAAGCAGACCTCGCGACCTGGGACTGCGGCGACGCGGTCGCCGGGAACGACGATGCCGACGAGGTTGAGGGGATCAGCGGCCGCGACGCGGATGGGCTCTTCCGCGCCGCGAGACTCGGCCTGACGCCGCGCCGCGCGCAGCGACTCCACGGCTTCAGACAGAGCGTACTGCTCACCGAACGGGCCGCCGACGAAGCGGCCACCGCGGATCTCGCCGCGGGCTTCCAACCGGCGCAGGATGGGCAGCAGGTCGCGCCACTTCGGCGCGTTGGACTCCCGCACCAGCAGGTCGCGGAAGAGCACACCGTAACGGCACAGCAGGATGCGCGCATGGGCGTCGAGGGCCTCGTCGCACTGCTTCGCGGCGGCAATGGCGCTCGCCGACCCCACCCTTTCCGATAAGGCTGGAGAGAATGGGCCACCTAAAGTCTGTGTTGTTGGCTCCGCGAAGAGCGACCAACGACCTGCGGTGGTGCGGGCGGCAGCGCGCTTGCGAAGGCTCACCGGCAGTGTCTGCGCGGCCGCGAGCGGCTTACGGCGCGGGTCCATCATCGCGCGCAGTGGATCGAAGCCATCCGCCGAGGCCAAGCCTGCGGTGGCAAGCTCCCACAGTGCGTTTGAGGTAGGCAGCTTGCTCAGGCCGGAGGTGCGTTGCAGGTCGGCGGCGAAGGCTGCACCTCGCTGGGCGAGCAGGGCACGCAGTTGCTGCGCCTCCGGCGAGAGCGTCTGGGCGAGCACGCCTTCGTCCACGCACTTGGCAGCCAGCGCGGCGCGCAACCACGGCGAGGACTCGCGCAGATAGAAGGTGATGGGCGCGGCGCTGGTGGGGATGACGCGGCGCGGCGTGGCCAGATCGGATGTGGAGAGCCACGCCGGATGCGGCGAGAGCCGTCCCCAGCCGACCACGCCGGCAAGGCAGAGGTTGTCCAGCCAGCGCGGATCGTACTCCGCCACGCGGGCAGGGAGCAACGTTCGCTCCCACTCGGCGGCCGGAGCCTCAAAGCCTTCCAGTTGCTCCAGAGCCGCGAGCACTCCCTCTTCCCCGCTGAGCTGGGTCTTTGGCGCGAGGTGTTGCCAGTCCAGCAGCCAGCGCATAAAGACCGCCGGCGAGACCGGTTCCACCTGCTTGCGCAGCGTACCCAGCGTGAGGCGATGGATGCGCTGCAGGACGCGGCGCTCGCACCACTCGATGGCGTAAGGCTGCTCTTCCGCTGGTGCGGGATGCTCAAAGACGCCGCGCATGGCGATGCCCTGCATCTCCATGGCGAGCAGAGCCTGGTGCAGCGCCTGCGGCTCGACGTGCGTGAGCGCGCCGAGCTGCGCGGCGGTGGTTGGGCCAAGCAGTTGCAGCCAGCCTTGCGTGAGGGCGAGGGTTGCGGAGTCGCTGGTTTCGTGCTCGGAACCAGCAGGGTGCAGTGCGGGTTCCGGAAGAACTACAGGTCCTTCGACTCGCTGCGCTCGCTCAGGATGACAAAGTCTAGGTGAGGATGAAGGCCAGAGGAGCGCCGCTTCCGGCAGGCGTTCGGTGGCGATCCACATCGCTTCGCCATCGCAGGCGATCTGTTGTGCGCGGCCGTGTTGCGCGAGGCGGTCGAAAAACAGCGGCCAGTGCTGCGTGCCGGCAAGGTGCGCGTGGGCGGCGAGGAACTCCAGCGGCAGCACCACCAGCGAGAGCAGAAGGTCGTGCAGTTCGTGTTCATCGCGGACGTCGGGCCAGAGCTGCGCGCGCACCGTATCAATGGCTGCGGGATCGAGCCTGCCTGCACCGTCGCTGACGGCGTTCGGGAGTGAACGCCGCAGGCTCACAGCGCGGGTGCGGCGCGCGGCGGCGTCTGCCTCGTCGAGGAACGCATAGGGCATCGCATGGACCAGCTCATGCGCGAAGAGCGACGGAACCGGCGTGTCGATAGCCAACGTGCGGATCGCGCCGGAAGCAATACCACGCAACACGTCGAGCAGGCCTTCGATGTCCATGGCTTCGGTGAGCGTGTCCTTCATCACCTCGCGGACCAGCGGATGATCGGGGATGACGATATCGCCGACCATGGTCTCCGGACAGGCCGAGGCGTGCGGAAAGACGCTGGCCAGCAGATCGTCCGAGCGGGTGCGCTGAATCTGCGGGGCGATGTGCTTGCCCTTGGACATGCGCAGCAGTTGCAGGCTGCGGCCTGCGGCCCAGCGCCAGCGGTTCTTGAAGAGCGGGGATGGAATCGCAGCCTGCTCCAGCAGCTCCTTCGCGGTGCGCTCGGTGAGGAACTGGAAGACGTCTGCGAGCGGAAAGCTGTGCTGCTCAGCGAGCGAGATGTTGATGCCGTTGTCCGTCGCAGCCGCTTGCAGCTCGAAGTTGAAGCCGCGGCAGAAGCGCTTGCGCAGCGCCAATCCCCAGGCCTTGTTGATGCGGCCACCGAAGGGAGCGTGCAGGATGAGCTGCTGACCTCCGCCTTCGTCGAAGAAGCGTTCGGCGATGATGGTTTGTTTTGTCGGGACGGCCCCCAGTGCGGCGCGTCCGTTGACGATGTAGGTGATGAGCTGGAAGGCCGCCGTGCGGGGCAGGAAACAGGCGTGCATGAGCCATGCGATGCAGTCGGCTACCTGAGGGTGCTGCGCTCCGAACGGCTCCGTCGCGCGGCTCTCCCACGTCTCAGAGGCGAGACGCGGGGCACCCAGATGGGATGGCTTCACATCGCAGGTGCGGCGATCGATCTCCGCGCGCAGGTCACTGACGCCGTCGCACAGCACGGCGGTGCGTTGCGGCGCCTCGCCCTCCCAGAAGGGGATGCTGGGCGGAGCGCCGTGCGCATCCTCCACCAGCACCTTGCCCTGCGGGTCCACACGCTGGATGCGCCAACTGGTGTTACCCAGCAGGACCACATCGCCGGGCGAGCTGTCCACGGCGAAGTGCTCGTCGAGGGTGGCAATCTGCACATTCTCCGGCTGTAGCATCACGGCGAAGAGGCTGGTGTCAGGGATCGCGCCGCCGTTGGCGATGGCGATGGAGCGCGCGCCGCGGCGGGCGTGCAGATGGCCCTGCACGCGGTCGCGCAGCAGGTACGCGCCGTAGCGGCCGCGGCCGCTCTCAATGCCGTTGTGCAGCAGCGCCAGCAGCTCCTGGTAGTGCTCGCGGGTGAGGTTGCGGTAGGGCCACGCGCGGCGCAGCACGCGGTAGAGCGCGTCTTCGTCCCAGCTCTCCGCGCCCACTGTAGCGACGATCTGCTGCATCAGCACGTCCATGGGCGAATCGGGGACTTCGAGGCGGTCGAGTTCGCCGGCGGCCATCTTGCGCAGCAGAGCGGCCTGCTCCAGCAGATCGTCGCGGGTGGTGGCGAAGAAGCGGCCCTTGGGTATGGCTCCGCGCCAGTGCCCGGCGCGGCCCACACGCTGCATGGCCACCGCGACCGCGCGGGTGGTGGCGATCTGGCAGACCAGATCGACGGTGCCGATGTCGATACCGAGTTCCAGCGAGGCAGTCGCGATGAGTATCTTGATCTCTCCGGCCTTGAGCCGTTGCTCGGCATCCAGCCGCAAGCCACGGGAGAGCGAGCCGTGGTGCGCGGCGACGGCGTCCGCGCCGAGCCGCTCAGCCAGCTCGAAGCTGATGCGCTCTACGAGGCGGCGCGTGTTCACAAAGACCAAAGTAGACCGGTGTTGTTCGGCGAGCCGTGCCAGCTTGTCGAAGATCTCCGTCCACATGGCGGTGCTGGCGATGGAGCCGAGCTCGTCGGAGGGGACTTCGATGGCCAGATTGAGGGTGCGGCGCTGGCCGACCTGGATGATGGTTGCGGGGCGGCGCGCGGGCGGCTGTGCTTCCCCACCCACGCCGATAGAGCCGGCGTGAGTGGGCCACCCGGAATTGGAGGTGGAATGCCCGACGCCGGTGAGGAAGCTGGCGACCAGCTCAATGGGGTTCTGCGTCGCGGAGAGGCCGATGCGCTGCGGTGGTTGTTCCATCCCCACGAGCATTGCACCCGGCGCGAGGCGGTTGTCGCCGCAGACCAGAGCGTCCAGCCGCTCCAGCGAGAGCGCGAGGTGCGCGCCGCGCTTGTCGTCGGCGATGGCGTGAATCTCATCCACGATCACGGTGCGGACGCGGGTGAGGTTCTGGCGGCTCTTGCCGGCGGTCAGCAGCAGGTAGAGCGACTCCGGCGTGGTGACCAGGATGTGCGGCGGATGCTTGAGCATCGCGAGGCGCTCTTTGGGCAGAGTGTCACCGGTGCGTACGGCGGTGCGGATTTCGGGGCACAGATAGCCGCGCTGCATGGCGAGCTGCTGTATCTCAGCGAGCGGGCCGTCGAGGTTCTTCTGGATGTCGTTGGAGAGCGCCTTGAGCGGGGAGACATAGACGACCTGCGTCTGCGTGGGGAGATCGCCGGAGAGCGCGGCGCGCAGCAGGTGGTCGATGCAGACGAGGAAGGCAGCCAGCGTCTTGCCGGAGCCGGTGGGCGCGGAGATCAGTGTGGGCTCGCCGCGCAGGATGGCGGGCCAACCTGCGACCTGCGGCTCGGTGGGAGAACCGAACTTCGCCAGGAACCATTCCTGCACGACCGGATGCGCCCAGGCGAGATCATCGGCTGCGGCGAGCGCGGCTGATTCCGTGGGTGCGAGGGTCTGCGCCATACGGTATTGTAGCGCGGGGTTCGCTGCTTCTTCGCCCGGATATGCAGGCCCGCAGCTGCGGCGCGGCGGTAGCATGGAGGAAGAGTGAACGGAGGCAACAGGTATGGAGATCAAGCCAAGCGGTTCGCAGCCCTCAGGCAAGGGGCCGGCGGAGTGGTTCACGGGCAGCGTTCGCATTGACCCGCTGTTTCAGGCGCCGGAACCGGCGCGCGTGCAGGGTGCCCATGTGACGTTCGAGCCCGGCGCGCGCACCGCGTGGCATACGCATCCGCTGGGGCAGACGCTGATCGTCACCTCCGGCTGCGGCAGGGTGCAACGCTGGGACGGCCCCATTGAGCCGATCCGCGCGGGGGATGTGGTGTGGTTTTCGCCCGGCGAGAAGCACTGGCACGGCGCGGCCGCAACCACCGCGATGAGCCACATCGCCGTGCAGGAGAAGCTGGACGGCAAGGTCGTGGAGTGGATGGAGCACGTGAGCGAGGAGCAGTATGCTGCGGGTTGAGTCCTAATCGGATTGTCGCCGCGACGAATCCAGGGCTCTCTTCGCTCCGCGCCACGAGGAGGTCGTGCCGCTCCGGTCGAGATGATACATCCCAGGTGAAATTACATGTTGCCGACGCCGATGTCCGCGCGGGCAGCCTCAGCGTTGTGCGGGTCGAGGTACTGCTCGATGGTGCGGGCGAGAATGCCGTGCGATTCCAAGAGGAAGTCGATGGCATCGCGTCCGGCTCCCGCACCGCCCGCCAGCGGCGTGATGTAGTGCGCGATCGCCTTGATCTGCGGTCGCGCGTTGGCGGTGGCGATGGCGAGGCCGACCTTGCGCATGACCGGCAGGTCGATGATGTCGTCGCCGACGTAGGCAAGTTCTTCCAGGGTGCAGCCTTCGGCGGCGAGGATCTGGTCCACCGCGTCCATCTTGTGCGACTGTCCCTGAAAGACGTAGTCGATCTTGAGGTCGCGCGCGCGGATGGCCACGACCTGCGAGTTGCGCTTTGTGATGAAGCCGATCTTCAGTCCGGCGAGCCGGGCCAGCGAGATGCCGAGGCCGTCGTGCGCGGAGAAGCTCTTTACCTCCACAGCATCGCCGTCGTTGTTCGGGATGATGGTGATGTCGCCGTTGGTCAGAACGCCGTCGACGTCGTAGAGCAGCACGCGGACGCGCCGCGCGCGGTCCTGTGCGGTAAGAGTTTCTGCGGCCATCGCTTTATGTTACAGAAGCGATGGCCGCAGAGAATCCGCTGCTAGTGTCTCCAGTGGCCTTCCACCCAGACATAGCCACCGCCGCGGTGGGCCCAGTGTCCGTCTACCCAGTGGGCGTGTGGGTAAGGCGGCTGCTCATAGCGGCCGGGGACCCAGACGTAACCGTGGCCGTCCCAGCGGTGATAGCCGGCGTGCCAGGCCCAGTCACGGTGCTCGGGCGGAGGCGGCGGAGCCACCTCATAGGGGCGCGGAGGCGGAGGACCGATGCGCACGACGATCTGCGCTCCGGCGGCGAGGCTGGTGGCCAGGAGGATGCCGGAGATTGCGGTGAGGATGGACTTCTTCATGAGATGGAGCTCCTTGCGGGGATTGTTCTGTTACCCACCACTGAAACGCAATTGTAAGGGAGAAGTTGCCGCAGCCGCGCAATTCGCTGTATGCAGATACTGTCTGCGGGTCTACTCCTCGTCCTCGCCTTCGTCTTCGTCCTCCTCGTCTTCGTCGCCTTCCGCGGAGAAGACGTCTGCGAGGAACTGCTGGTAGTCGCGCTCGGCCTGAGAGTCCTCGTCGGGAGCCATGGCAACGCCGGAGTCATCCAGCACGGTCTGGCGCACGATGCTGCTGCGCTCCGGCTCTATGCGCAGGCCGCGGGCGTTGGCGCTGGCGACCTGCAGGCCATAGAGCAGCGACGAGGCGCGCTTGGGCTCAATGCGGTTCTGCGCCATGGCGGTGATCAGCAGGGAGAGCGCTACCTGGATGGATTCGCGGTCTTCCAGGGGAGGAAACTCCAGCGCCAGCGGTCCGCGCGAAGGGAGTATTTCGGCCAGTTGCGGCTCGCGCTGCTGCTTGTTGGTGTCGGCATTGAGCGGATGGAGGATGGTCGGAATGGCGTCTGGGGCGCGGCGCGGCGCGAGGCTGGTGTGGCGATGGACGAGGTTGACGTGGAAGTAGCAGAAGCTGCGGCCGCAGAGTGCGGGCGAGCCGCAACGCGCGCCGTTGGTGTGGATGTGGCGGCAGATTTCGGTAGACATGGTGGCTCCAGTGTTCGGTGCGATGTGGTTGGTGGTCAGAAAAACGGGTCTATGAGTGGGGGATCCCCGTCTTCGGGCCAGGTCTTTGTTTTGTTTGGGTTAGGCGGTGACCCCCGAATCAAAGTATTGATTCCGAAGATTTTACGGGCAAAATATTCATTCCAAAGCCGTTAGAGCATTTTCCCTATGGGTGCACTCCAGGCCCTCGACTTCAATGGGCGTTTTCCCCAATGAAAACGCCACTGAAAGCCTCAATTGGGAAACCCATCAACAGGGAAAATGCTCTAGCTTGGCGTTGGCGGCACGGCAGCAGTCGCGGGTAGCGCGACAGCAGGCCTGCGCAGCCCAGGCAGTTCGGTGATGTGGCGCTTGCGGCGACGGCGGGCGTTCAGCTCATGCGTGGGCAGGCGGCGGACGGGCGCAGTGGATTGCAGTGCGGGTCGGGATGGTTCTGGCATTGGGACTCCTTGGGGGGACGGCTTAAACAGCAAGGGCTGCAAGCGGCGATGTGCCGGTTGCAGCCCTTGGTGTTCCAGTGAACTTTGATCTACTTCTTAATTGTAACGAGCGCGCGGGTAATTAATTACCGCTCCGGCGAAAATTCTATTGCGCTTAGATTGTTGGAGTTAGGGCAGATCTTCGGGTTTTGGGGGCTTGACAGGATTTTGGGCAGAGGCCGGATCAAAGGCCATTTTCAGGAGCGACGGGGATGTCTCGCGCACCATTGTCCCAAGAGATTAGGATGGCTGGGCGCGGATTTCACCGGCGCACATTTCACCAGCGTACGAGGAGACTGAAGATGGAGACCATGGACAGACGAACGTGGCTGAAGGGCGCGGGAGCGGCGGCGGCCCTGCCGATGATGCTGACGATGCACGCCGAGGCCCAGGACGCCAAGACCGGCGGCACGGTGGACGCAGAGACTGTCTACGAGCTGCGCGTCTACCACTTGAACGAGGGCAAACTTCCGCTCATCCTGGACCGCTTCAAGACCAAGGAGCGGGCGATCTTTGCGCGCTGCGGCATGCATGAGGTCGCGTTCTGGGTGCCCGTGGAGGGTGACATCCCGGCCAACACGCTGGTCTACATGATGCGGCACAAGAGCCTGGCCGCGGCCAAGGCGAGCTGGAAGATGTTCTCTGCCGACCCAGAGTGGGTGAAGGTGAAGGCCGAGACGGAGAAGGACGGCGCGTTTGTGAAGAGCCGCGAGGACACCTACCTGCAGCTCGCGGATTTTTCGCCAAAGCTCTAGCCGGCCGCGAGGACCGAGTTCCGTTACCCCACCCATGAACGATAAAGCTGTTCATGGATGGGCCGCCCGGGCATTTGTGGTGCTGCGGAAGGTGCAGCCGGCACTTCATCGATGGGGTCGGCAGCACTACAGCTTCGATTGGAAGTCGGGCTTGTTGGTGACCGGGTCAATGGGCACGGAGACATGCTCATGCACCACCAGCCACTTGCCGTCGATCTTCTTGTAGACGTCGGTGACACGGACGTTGATGTCCATGGGTTTGCCGTCCTTGTCGTTGCCGGAGAGCAGGCTGGTGCCGTGGGCGTAGGCCAGGTTGCCATCGACGTCGACGGCCCAGTCGGCGACAGAGATGTGGATGGGGCCGACGTAGGGGGCGAGGGTCTGCTCCCAGTCCTTGCGGTAGGCGGCGGCGCCGACGTACTGGCGCGGCGGAATGACGTCATAGACGAAGAGCGAATCGTCCTGAACGTAGTAGGCCATGATGCCGTCAATGTCGCGGGCCTCCACGGCGGCGGCCCAGCGCTGGACGGAGGCGTTGATGGCGGCCTTGTCGGCGGCGGTGGTGTCGGCGGCGTGGCAGCCGGCGAGTCCGATGAGCGCGGCGGCGGCCAAGGCTACGAGGATGGGCGTGCGGAGGTGCTTCAGGTTCATGAAAATACGCTCCCAAGTGGCGATCAGATGGCGTTTCGGGAAAAGTATAGCGCGGCGCGGCGGCGAGTTTTCTGCCAGGAGTGCGCAGAAAGACGCAACCCGCAGGCCGGAGGCATCGTCCAAAGTGTGTGTTTTTAGGAGACGATCACTATGTTCAGCTGGAAACCACTTGTTTTGTCTACCCTTGCAGCCGCCATGATGATGCCGAGCCGGGTGGCACCCTCCCAGGTTTATATCGGCATTGGGGGGCCAGCGCCCGTGTGCCCCTATGGCTACTTCGACTACGCGCCGTATGACTGCGCACCCTACGGCTACTATGGCCCGGACTGGTTCGTAGGGGGGCTGTTCATTGGGGCTGGGCCGTGGTTCCATGGGCCGCGCGGCTTCCACGGCCACGTGGATAACCGCTTTGACCCGCACCATGGATATAACGGGCCGCTGCCGGGACGCGGAGCACAGGCGTTCAACCACTTCCAGGGCAACGAGGCCCACGATGGACAGGGTCATGTGGTCGCTGCGCCCAACCACGATGCGGGCAACGAGCACGCGCTGCCGGGCTTCCACGGCGGCGGCGGCGGACATGCGGGCGGCGGACACCCGCGCTAGAGCATTTTCCCTGTGGGTATAGTCCAGGGAGAATGGGTCCATGGGTGTTTTCCTCAATGAAAACGCCACTGCACGGCTCTCTCGGGATCCCCATCAACAGGGAAAATGCTCTAATGCTGCCTGAAATGCGAATGGCGAGGTCAGCGGTTGGCTGATCTCGCCATTTTGCGTGGACCGTCGCGAGCTCGAAACTGGATGCGCTGAGCGAGTTTGGCTATCCCTGGGGTGGGGAGTTCGGTTCAGCGTCGTCTTTGTGATGATGGTGAAAGAGATGTCCGACGCCTCGGCCGGTGCCTTTGGCGATCTTCCCGGTGCCCTTTGCGGCACCGACTCCGGCGTCCTTGGCTCCCTTGCCCACGCCTTTGCCTACGTTGCCGGCGGCGTCCACAGGGTGCAGGGTAACGAGGTCGACGGCACCCTTGCCGGTGCCTTTGGCGACGTTGCCCGCGGTACCGCCGGCACCTTTGCCGACGTCTCCGGCGCCGGAGCCAACGTCATGGCCGGGGGTGTCCGGCGGCCGCTGCGGCACGGGCTGCGTCTGCGCTGGGGGCGGCGGGGTGGTCTGCTGGCTGGGTGCGGGGAGGGTGAAGACGATCAGCGCGAGTGGAAGCGCCGCAAAGGATGCAGTGCGAAAACTGTAATGCATGGGCCCAAAACCTCATGCGGTTGGATGCGGGGATGGCGGGGCGGAGATCCCGGAGAATTAGACCGGTACGCGCGCGGCGGATGAGTGGGCGTAGTCCTCCGCTCGTTCGACCAGACGCTCGCGAACAGGGTTCATGTACTCGCGGCGACTATCGAACTGCTCGCGGTTGAGTACGAGATGATCGGCAAACCCGCGTTGCCATACGGGGAACTTGGAGCTCCGCTCGGAGCCGAGCTTGTGCGAGAAGCCGCCTTTGATCCGCTGCATCGCCCCGGCGAGATCGTCCGTGTTGAGCAACAGGTGAACGTGGTCGGGCATCACGACAAAGGCGTAGAGCTTATAGAAACCTTCGGCGCGGTAGTGTTGCAGCGTCTCGATGAAGAGTCTGGCGTTAGCGTCATTCTGGAAGATTCGACGGCGGTTGTCGGTGATGGCGGTGACGAAGAAGGTGCCCGCGTTGGCGGTTCTCGAAGGGTGCGCCATGCGCAAAGCATAATCGATTTCGTTTCGGTGGGCGAGAACGGAAGGGCCTCGGAAGGGCCTAGCTTCAGCTAGGCCGTAAGCAGCCACCCCCTTTCCCGTCCGGCGGCTTCAGCCGCCGGACGCGCGAAGGCAATTCCGTCGTTCCGGCTGCGCCTCCACTCCTGCCTGCGGCAGCGCGGAACGGGCCTTCGGCCCAGGCTTCTGCGGCCCAGCTGAAGCTGGGCCCTTCCGGGGTCGTGGGCGGGGCGGGAGATGGGGAGCCGGTGCGGGCGGCGAGCGGCGGAGTCCGCGCCTGTCCAGGAGAGTGCGGCGGCAATGCCCATCTCCTCCTTCGCAGGCGAAGGAGCGGGATGGGAGCCCCAGAGAATTGAAAGCTGTGGGACACCCGCCATGACCCCAATTCACTGAGCTGCGCTTTCAGCGTCATATACTTGGCGTATACGCCAAGTATATGACTCTGTAATCCTATCGTCAAGCGCTCTTGACTCGCATCAACTAAATATGATAGTGGTGTATACACCACTATCATATGAGAGAGAGCCGTCTCAAAACCATAAGGCCCACAATTGAAGCATGGTTGGAAAATCGACCCTCGGCCAGCTATAGCGAGGCTGAGCTTCGGGGAATCCTCGCCCTTAAGCGGACCGAATGGCGAATACCCAGCTATGTTGGAACGGGACACTTTATCGATTTCCTACTCGAAAATACGAAGCTAGAACCGGTAAAGATCGTAGCGCCAGGCACCCGTACAATATCTGACCCAGTCCGATACAGTTGGGGATCTGCTGATCCATTTCTCCTTGGATTATCGCTACGCAAGAGGTCCTATCTGACCTATTCGACGGCACTTTTGCTGCATGGCCTAACGGATCAGATCCCGCAGACAATATTCGTAACCAGCGAGCAGCGTCATAAAGGCGAACCGAAACTGATTAGTCAGACCGGGATTGCAAAGGCATTTTCCAAGAAGCAGCGCGAGTCGAACTTAGCATACCTGGCCCTTGGTTATAGGTACGTGATAATTGAGGGTTCATACATTGACGAGTCGGAGCTTTGCTCGCTCTACAGTCCGATGGGTAAATCCACCGTGCAGGCATCTGGGCTGGAGCGGACTTTAATAGACATTTGTGTGCGGCCAAGTTACGCAGGGGGCATTTTTCAGATATTGGAAGCATATAAACGTTCACGCACGGTCGTGAATCTTTCGAAGCTTCTCTCTATTCTGAGAGCCCATTCTTACAGTTATCCGTACCAACAAGCGATTGGGTTTTACCTTGAGAAGGCCGGCTTTTCAAGAGGCGAAGTAGAACCTTTTCACCGTATGATTTCGCAATACGACTTCTATTTGGGGTACGCACTGATCGAGACGACCTATGTTCCTCGTTGGAAATTATATGTTCCACGTGGTTTTGAGTAGATCAATCTGACCACAAACAAAATCAAAATAAGAATCAAACTCGCGCAGGGGTTCGGGGGATGAAAATCGGACGCTGTCCCAGTCGGGTCGATGGAACTCCCTCGTTTTTATTACCTTAAGTAGAAGTTCGAGGGGTACGTCTTTCGCTCCGAAGATATGGAGCGCAAGTTCTCTCGCTTCTTCGGATGCCAAGAACACCCCACCCCTTTCTACCAAGGTCTGAATATCAAAGAAATCCCGCGCACGCGGAGCTGGTTTCTTCCTTAACTCATATTCTGGCATCTGCTGGCAAATGGCTCTCAGCTTTTCGACAGCTATCATCATTGGGCTATAGACGTAAATTTTTTGATCATTGAAGTCGCGTTTGAGTTTTCCTACGGTGTATTCAAACTTGCTGAGGTCTATACGCACCTTCCGCATTTGATCAGGGCCAATCACGGTTGCGGTCATCCGGAGGCGATCTAAATTTGCCTTATTTCGGAGAAATGCGTCTGATTCAACAATCTTAAATTCGGCTTCGTATCCGCCCCATGAATCAAGACCGGGTCGAGCGATGAGTGGACGAGGAGCGAACTTAAAATCAAAAATGGTGAATCCAGCAGTCAGAAACTTCTTGGCGCAGGCTCGTTCTAATCGCTTCGCCGCATCTGCTGGATCTTGGAAATCAGCCTCTATCGAAAAGTCCAAGTCTAGGGAGGTGCGACTCGAAATATCGAAAGCCAGGGCGATCGCGTTGCCACCTTTCAAGACGACTTTCTCAAACAGGACATCGTCCGAAAAGATGGCTTGTATCGTTAGCGAGCGGACTCTTTCAAAAATCGAGTTCGCATTGGTGGATATCATGCTCTAGCTGCAGCCGCTGGTGCTGCCGCACTCCATGCAGCGGTAGCAGCTGCCGTTGCGGGTCATGATACTGCCGCAGGTGGAGCAGCTGGGGCTGTCGCCCATGTTCACCATTGAGGCCATGGCGGAGGCGGTGTGGTAGACCACCCCGGGCCCGGAGGTCCCGGGGGCCCGGTAGATGCCTCGATCGGCGGTGGCGAGGATAGCTGCAGGTCCCTCGACTGCGCTCGGGATGACACCTCCATCCATGCCGCTACGAGCGGTGAGGTCGGGCGCTATTCCCTGCTGCGGTGGCGTGCGGTCGGTGTAGAGGGGCGCGGTGGCGGCGGCGAGCCAGGGGTCGGGGTGGGTGGCGGGCGCAACTGCGGGTCTCTCCGCTCCGGCGGCAAATGCGCCGCCTTCGGTCGAGATGACACTTCCCGTGAGGGGAGCGGTAAGCGCGGGCTGCGCCGGGCCTGAGGCCGCCGGGGTGAGGCCGGCGAAGAGGTCCAGTTGTTGCCCCGAGAGGAAGCGGAGCTGCATCCAGCGGAAGAGGTAGTCCATGATGGACTTGGCGTAGCCGATCTGCTCATTGCCGGTCCAGCCGGAGGGCTCAAAGCGGGTGTGCGCGAACTTCTCACACAGCAGCTTGAGCGGCACGCCGTGCTGCAGGCACATGCTGATC
>Ga0302319_10014121_pt1 | contig 14922 bp, 8 predicted proteins | sample Bog_T0_2_FD_203319 | JGI IMG/M metagenome (GOLD analysis project Ga0302319, IMG submission 203319) | Peat permafrost microbial communities from Stordalen Mire near Abisko, Sweden - Bog_T0_2 | ecosystem: Environmental > Terrestrial > Soil > Wetlands > Peat | place: Sweden: Abisko, Stordalen Mire... | reverse complement strand
GTTCGATGGCGGCAATCTGGCCACCCCGATTTTCGCCTTCGCCCACGGCGTGGTCTTCGTCGAAGACGCGCTGGTGGCGCCAAATACCAATTTCAATAATCCCGGTGGCGATCTCGTGCTGGATGGGACGGGCGGGGGTGCTGTCGCCCTGGTCGGCGTAGCGGTTATCGAGCAGCACGCCCACGCCTGATTTCTATGATGCGTGCCTTGCTTTCTGCGGTCCACAGGATTTGGCGGCTTTTGCCGCGCACGGCGCGCCGCCGCCTGTTCGTGCGCACCACGTCGCTGTTGGTACCGCCGCGGGGTCAGGTGACGACCAGACTGCCGGTGGTTATTGCCGGCGTGTTGAGCAGCGCCACCGGCCTGGGCGAATCGGCGCGTATGAATATCGACGGGGTGCGCCGTGCCGGCCTGCCGTTTTCCGCCATCGATCTGAGCGGCTCTCTGCTGGCGGATGCCGATTTGCCGGCTTTTTCCGTTGCCGGGCAGGGCACCCCGATTGGTCCCGGCACGCTGGTCCTGCATACGCCTGGCTCCACTTTGCCCTACGCGTTGGTGCGCTGTGGCCGAAAACTGGTGCAAGGAAAGCGGCTGGTGGGTTTCTGGCACTGGGAGTTGCCCGGCCTGCCGGATGATTGGCGATTTGGCTGCGATCGGCTCGATGAAATCTGGGTGCCCAGCCGATTTTGCGCCGACGCGGTGGGCAAAAGCTTCGCCGGGCCGATCCGCATCATTCCCCATCCGGTCGATGTCGGCGATGTGTGCCATCGGCCCAATGGCAGTGCCAGCTTTACCACGCTCACCATTTTCAACATGGCATCCGGCTTCCAGCGCAAGAATCCGATCGCCAGCGTGCGCGCCTTCAAGCAGGCTTTCGGGACCGATCCCACCGCCAGGATGATCGTCAAGGTGGTCAATCCCGATCACTATCCGGAAGGCATGGCGGCGCTCGCCGCCGCGGTCAATGATGCGGACAATATCAGCATCGTGGTGAGTGTGATGCCGCGCCGGCAGGTCATGGAGCTGATCGCCGAGTCCGACGCGGTGCTGTCGCTGCACCGCTCCGAAGGGTTCGGCATGCTGGCGGCGGAAGCCATGCTGATCGGCACACCGGTGGTCGCCACCGACTGGTCGGCGACCGCTGAATTTGTGCGCGCCGATACCGGAATGCCGATTCCCTACGGGCTGATTCCGGCGATCGATCCCCAAGGCTGCAGCCACGACCCCGAACAGAACTGGGCCGATGCCAACGTCACCGCCGCCGCCGACGCGCTGGTCAAATTGCGCAGCGAGCCGGAATTTGCCAGTCGCTTGGCGGTGCGCGCCCGCCAGACCGCCACCCTGCTGTTCTCGCAGGATCGCTATGCCGGACTGATCAAAGACGCACTGGGACCGGACGCGACGCTGCACTGACTGCCGTCACGATTGAGGGGCATTCACGGCCGGCGGCGCCAATATTGGCAGCCGTCATTCTGCGTGCGGCCGGTCAGGTGCGGCGTTTGCCGCGACCAGTCGACGCGGCAGGGCTTTTCGCGGGCAAGCGTCCAACCCTGGCGCAGCAGCAGCTCGATCAGCGCACCCTCGATGACACGGCTGTGGGTACCGACCAGCATGGCGCCGACCCGCGCCGCCAGCAGATCGACATTGGCCGCCAAAAAATCGAATTCGCCGCCTTGAATGTCGACATGCAGCAGATCGACGAGGGCAGCGCCGTCGAGAATGGCGGCGAGCGTCATCGCCACCACCGGCGCCGAATCGACAGTGGCGCCGCGGTAATCCTGGCCGGTGGACCGATCGGTGGCGGCGGCGCCGAGATCGGCAACATCGAGTTTGGGGAACCACAGGGTGCCGGCCTGGCGACCGGCCGCCGCTTCGATCAGCCGGCTGCGCACAGTGCCCAGTTCGGCCCAGCCGTCCACCGTGACCGAGCCCTGCACCGACTCCGGCGGACGCAGCTGGTTGTCGATCAATTGCCGCGCCAACAGGCGGAAACGCTGCGGGTCGGCCTCGACGCCGATCAGTGTCACGGCCCGCTTGCCGCTGCGGCGACCGAGCACACCGCCCAAGCTTAGCCAGGGTCCCCAGCCTGCCCCGATTTCCGCAATTGTGAAGCTGTCGCCTTTGGTGCGGTCGAGACTGTCGACCATGGCGACATATTCGATCGCCTCGGCGTGATAGCCATCGTCCGGCACCGGCAATTGCAGCGGCCCGGTCGTGACGCCGCTGCAGAACGGGACATGGGCGAACGCAGTCTTGACGCCGAACCCGTCGATGAAATAGTCGGCCGCCACGCGCGCCGTCACGGTGGCGTAGCGTCGCAGCAGGGCCACGTCCAGGGCGCTATAGCCGGGATAGAGCTGCAAGGAACTGCTGCCGCGATCGGCCGCCTGATCGCTGCCGCCGGCATCGCCTGTGCCGTCGCCGGTCGGGGCCGGTTTGGCGGTCAGCGCCGGTGGTGGTGGCGGCAGCAGGGCAGCCAGCTGCCGGGCGCAGTCTTGCCAGCTCGGCTGCCCGATTCCGTGCGACTGCGGCGCGCGCCCCTGTTTCAGTTCGGCCAGCCAGAGTTCCAAGTCGGCCGCCAGATCGCCGCTGAAATAGCGCGCGCTGTCGCCGGCGACCTCGCGAAACACCGCCAAATCGCGGGTCAGGATCGGCAGCCGGTAAAAAGCGGCCTCCAGCAGGGGCAAGCCGAACCCTTCCCCCATCGATGTCTGCAACAGCCCGGCGGCGTCACCGCACAAGGCTGCCAATTCGGCATCGTCGGCCGACTCGAACCAGAACAGGCGGCGGTTGCGTTCGGGATGGTTTCTCAGCCGTTCCACCAGCGTCTCGGTCATCCAGCCGATCCGGCCGACGATCGCCAAAGTCACCTGATGGCCTCGAGTCCACAGTTCCTCAAGCGCCGCCAGCGCTTCGTCATGGCGCTTGCGCGGCTCGATGGTGCCGACCATCAGCAGCACCGGACCAGGGGCACGCTCCCGCCAGGCCTGCGGCAAGGTCGCCGGCAGGGTGCCGGCAGCGAAATCGGCACCAAGACGGAAATGATCGAGCTTGAGCTTTCCCAGCCGATCCGGCCGGTGACCGGCCAGCCATGTCTCGAGCGATTGCCGGGTGGCTGCGGAAATGCAAAGGGCAAAATCGGCATCGCTGACACAGTCCAGCCAACGCGCGAAGTCATCGGCGGCGTTGGGCAGAAAAAAATCCGGCATCTCGACGCAGAGAAGGTCATAGACGACAAATCCGGTGCGCACGCCCGTGGCCCGCAAGCGCGCCAGCCAGTCTTTCTGCGCGGGAATCACAAACGGCGCCAAGTCGAGTCCGAGGAAGCAATCGCCGGCGGCGACCTGCACGATTTCGTCTTCGAGCAGACAAGGGCCGCCGAGCAGCGCGAAGGCGAAGCGGCGGGCATAACGATAGGCTTGCCCGGCCGCGGCGGCGACCGGCTCAACGCGATAGCCGGGCGGCGGCGCGCGAAGCCAGGCGGCTAGAATATTCCGCACCACCCGCTGGATGCCACTGCCGCGGTCGCCTTGCACCAATTCCGAGACGTCGACCAGCAATTGCTTGACCGGCCCAGGCGGTGGAAAGCTGGCCGCCAGGCTTTCGGCGAGCTTCTGCCAGTCGGGATGGTCGGGCAGCGGCGCCTGTTCGCCGACGGCGGCGGCGATGGTCGCCTGCAACCCGTCCGGCGCCGCATAGGCTCGTTCGATTGCGGCACGGTAAAGCGCGGCGATCTTGTCGGGGGCATGGTCGCGAGCGATCATCGCGCGGGCCTTTTTGGCCAATTTCGCGCGCCGGGCCGGTGACGCCCGCATCTGCTGCAACGCCGCCGCCAGGGTTGCCGCATCGCAGTCGGACGGAAGCCGGTAAAGGCAATCCTCCGGCAGTTCGGCCATCGCGCCGACCGCGTTGGCCAGCGTCGGCACACCATAATTCAGGCAGTCGAGCAGGGCGGCGGAAGTTTCGCCGCGCGACCGGCCGCGTAACTGGACCGCCAGATCGGCAGCGGCGAGGTAGACCCGATAAAGCTCCGGCGACGCGTAGCCGGTAATGCTGATGCGCCGAGCGGCTTCGCTCGATGCGATAGCCGTCGTCAGGCCATCGCCGTAGCAACCCGGATCGTTTTCGCCGACGAACACCAGCCGGCAGCCTGGATCGGCGCCGAGCGCGGAAGCGAGAAAGCCGTTCAGCAAGCGATCGTTGAGTTTGGTCGGCCCCAGCAGACCGAAGCTGCACAGCAGAAAATCCGCCTCCGTCAAGCCGAGCGACCGTCGCGCCGCCGCGCGCCCGATCGTGGCCACCGGGCGGCGCACAACCGGTATGAGGGTCAGGCGGTCGAAAAACCCGCCGCCATACCAGTCGGACAGCAATTGCCTTGCATAGCGTGAATGGAGGATGATTCCCATGGCTTGCTGCAGCACGGTCAGACTGCAGGGATATTTCCACACCGCGTCCGTCCCGTCGGCGCTGGTAAAGCTTTCCGCCAGTGCGCCATAGCCATGGTCGCGATAGAGCGCGCGGTTGAAAACATGGGTCTCGCCCAGCGTCCAGTCGCCATAAGCGATGGCGCCGCTGAGGTAGAAATCGTGCAGCACCACCATGCCGGGATGGCGTTCCAGCTGCGCGAACAGGGCATGGTGAAACCCGGAATTGCCGAAATGATAAAGAATCCGGTCATAGCGTCCGCCATTTCGTTCGAACCAGGCCATTGTTCGGACCCGGCAATTGACGCTTATCCAGGGGTCTTGCAGCGCGGTCTGGTCGGTGATCACCTCGATGTCGTAATGGCGCGCCAGCGCCGGCAGCAATTCGGCGCTGTAATCGGCGATGCCGCTCTGCGCCGGCGGCAAAGGCGACAGATAGGCCAGACGCGGGCGCGGCGCGGCGGTAACGCCGACCGGCCGAACTTGCGGCCGGGCCTGCGTCGCCAGCCGGGCAAATCCGTCGAGTGCCGCCTTGGCGGTGCTGTCCCAGGAGAATTTCTGCGCCTGGATCAGCCCGGAGCGCTGCAGATCGAGGCGCAATCCGTCGTCGTTCAAGACCTGGTGGATCTTGGCCGCCATCGCGCGCTCGTCCCTGGCCGGGAACAGCGCGTCGCCGCGCCCGATCACTTCCGGCAGGCTGCTGCTGTCGGCGGCGATCACCGCGGCGCCGCAGGCCATCGCCTCCAGCGCCGGCAGACCGAAGCCCTCATGCCAGGACGGAAACACGAACAGGCGGCAAAGATTATAGAGCGCCACCAGATCGTCGGAATCGACGAAGCCGCTCACGACCAAGGCGCCGGCGCGCAGACCGGCCTGCTCTGCCAGACGTTGCAGCCGGCTTCGCTCGGTGGCGTCGACGGCGCACACCAGCATCAGCTGCAGACCCTCCGTCATGGCAGACGGCAGGGTGGCGAAAGCGCGGATCAGCCCGTCGATATTTTTGCGCGGATCGATGCCCCCGGTATAGAGCAGAAAAGGACGATCGAGACCCATCCTTTCGCGCAAGCCTGCGATTTGTTCATAGGACAGGCTCACTTTGCCGAACTGCGCATCGACCGCGGCGCCGATCGCCAGCACGCGCTCGCCCGGCAGCCCCAGCAAATCGATCGCTTCGCGCCGGGTCGATTGAGAGATGGCAAGCCACAGATCGGCGCGGCACAGATGTTCGAGCTTGCCGCGATACCACCGCTCGGTGGCGGGATAGGGGTCGAGATAGATCTCGGGATGGAGCGCCGGGATCACGTCATAGAGCGTGACCGCGCAGGCGGGACGGGCGCTGCCGCGCCCGATGCTGGTGGCGGCATCCTCGCTCAGCCCTTCGAACAGGCTGGAAATATGCAGGATGTCGGGATTGAGGCCGGCGATAAAATTCTCCCGCATCGCTTCGCAGGCACGGCGCAACCAGGCGCCTTCGGGATGCAGGGCGGCGATGCCGGCGGGCGGCGTCCAGCTGAGGAGTCGCTCGGGCGGCAGCAATTCCGCCAGACGCTGCCGCAGGCCGGGATGAACCGCGGACAATCGGCCATTCAACACGGCGATCACCTCATGGTCACCTCCATTGCGGATCAGCGCTTCGGCCAACGACCTGCTGTAGCGTCCGATGCCGCGCGCGCGATTTTCGCCTTGGGCCCCTTGCAAATCGAGCACCAGCCTCATGGCCGCTCGGTCCCGGCTGCCGCCTGCTGCGCCTGCAAAAGCAGAGTCCTTATCCGGAGTGCCGCCGCCGGCGCCGGCGGCGGCGCCGGTTTTTCCAGGGCGGGCAGGGCGCTGGGCGCTGGGTCCCGGACCGGCGCCGGCGTCGACGCCGGGCTTGCCGGCGGCAGCTTCGTCGCCGACGGCAACGGGTGCGGTTCGCCGGCGCCGACCGACGGTCTGTCGCGCACCGTCCGCTTCAGCGCTGCCAGTGCCCTTCTGGCCACCCGCAGCGGTCGGGTCAGCCGCCAGGAACGGCTGGCCAGCAGCTGTTCGAGCTGGAACTCCGTCGCCTGCAGCCTGGTCGACAGATCATTGCGATCGGATTCGGTCTGCTGCAACAGCGCCAGGGCATTGCGTTCGGATTCGGCCAGACCCAGCCGCGCCCGACGTTCCGTCTCCAGCGCCTGACTTAGCTGTTGCAGCGCCTTGTCTTGCGCTTTGTGGTCCAGCTCGGCGCGATGCACGGCTTCGAGATAGGTCTTATAAAGGTCGTTCAGCCGTAAATGCAGGGCCTCGGCGGCGATGGTGGCGCGCTGCTGTTCCGTCAGCTTTTGTTGCAAATAGTCGGCCCGCTCGGTCGCCACGCCGATGCGATTCTCCAGCAACCGGCAAAAGCGGTGCGTGCTGGTGCCGCTCAGGACGAAATTGTCGAAGCAATTGGGCCCGGACCGGAAATGCACCGCCAGTTCGCGGCGGTCGTCGGAAAGATAGAAGCAATTCACCCCGTCGAAATGGACGGCGCAATAGCCCTTATCCTGGAGCGACTTCTCCCAGGCGGCGCTGCTGGCGACCTGGCTGCCCGGCAGTACGCTTTCCACCACCAGCAGCCAGGGCCGCACCGGCGATCGGCGCCAACCGGCCAGCACCGCCGCTTCCAGCCCTTCGACATCGATCTTCAGCCAATGCACGTCGCGGTCCGTGAAGCGGTCGAGCAGGGCGTCAAGCGTCATGGCCGGCACTTCGGTCTCGCGTACCGCGAAACCCTGGCGACGATGCTGCAAGGCCAGTGCCGCGTCGCCGGTGCTGAGTCCGGTGTCGGCGATCTCGTAGAAATGCAGCAAGCCGGGTGTCTCGGCAATCGCCGCCTGAATCACCGGCTCGTCGGGGCGTGCCCGGCGCAGCTTGTCGGCATAAAACGCGGTCGGCTCGACATGGACGCCGCGCCAGCCCTTTTCATAGAATCCCAGGCTGACCGAATCCACCACCGGGTCCTGAGCGCCGACATCGATGTAGAATCCGTTCTCGACCGCGGTGAGTGCCCGCCACAGCATGACGTCCTCGAAATTCTGCGCGTAGGAGGTCAGCGGCGGGAGCGAGGCGGTGGTTTCGGTCATCTTTTGTCCTAGCAGATCCTCTGTCTTGCAGTCAGCCAATGAGAACAGATCGGTCCGGTTGTGGTGCCAGGCAATTGTCGATCCGCTGCCAGAACTGCTCGGCGCTGTCCCGCCAGCTCAGCCAGGCGACCGGCACCGCCAGGCGGGGGGCGCCGGCGGCGACATGGCGGCCGATGGCGACGGCCAGCGAGTCGGGGTCGTCGAGATCGACGAAGGTGACTCCCTGGCTGCCGATTTCCCGGAACACCGGGATGTCGCTGGCAAACACCGGCAAGCCCTTCTGCAAGGCTTCGACGATCGGCAAGCCGAAGCCTTCGATGATCGAGGTGAACAACAGGCCGTGCGCGCTCTGATAGAGCGCCGTCAATTCATTGTCATCGGTGTCGTTGAGCATGAACAGATCACTCCCCAGCGCCGGATGCTGCGCCACCCGCTCGATGAAGGCGTCGCACAGCCACCCCACCTTGCCAACGATCACCAGGCGGGCCTTGACGCCGCGGCGCCACAACAGTTCGAACGCGTCGAGCGCATAGGCATGATTTTTGCGCGGTTCCACCGTGCCGACATAGAGATAAAGAAAATGCCCGCCGGCCGTCACCCTGTCCAGTTCCGGCGGCAAAGCGGCGCCAGCCGCCGTGGTGCCGTCGAGCTCGCTGCCCAGCCAGAAATAGCTGATGCAAGGCGGCTGGCGCCGCTGCGGTGCCAGTCGCGGCAACAGGACCTTCACCGACTCGCCGGCGGCCCGCGAAATGCTGACGACGGCATCGACATGGCGAAGCCCGTTTCCGACCCAATCGCCGAAGGCGGTGATCAAAGCCTCCTCGCAAAATTGCGGATAGTTGAAGGGAATCAGGTCATAGATCACCATCACCACCTTGCCGCCACGCCGCTGGAACTCTCGCACCGCCGGCCATATATCCCACATCCAGGACGCGTCGAGCAGCACCAGCACATCGCCCTGCTGCGCCGTGATCGGCAGGTCGGCTGTCCCCCAGTGACCCGGCAGCAGCGGTTGCAGCACCCGCAGCACCAGCCAGCTCAAACCGAAATGGCTGCGCGGCGCGGTGAGAAATTTGGCCAGCGGCGGGTAGGGCAGCAACGCCGCCAGGAAATGCCGGAAGGTGAAGGCCACCGTCCGGATATAATTCTTAAGCATGGGGGTAAGGCGCGCGGTCCAGGCCGGCCGTTCCGCGCCTTGCAGCGCCTCTCCCCGCGCCACCGGGGGGGGCAGCAGGAGGTCGGGCTTGGCGATGAACTCGCGGTTCTTGATCAGCACCGGCACCACCGGCCGCCGGCCGCCCGACACCGACAGATTGATCAGATTGCGCACCACCCGCTGGATGCCGCTATTGAGATTGGTGTCATAAGTGTGCGTGCATTCGACGTAATAGGTCATTTAGAGAGCCGCCGGCGGCGCTGGCCGCGCGATGCTGAATCCGGCGTCGAGCCAATTGCTGCCGACGAAATAGGGCTTCTCGTCGTTGACGACCTCGAAAACCAGGGCATTGTCGATCCATTGATAATTGTCGACCAGGTGCGTGTCGCTGCTGACCAGCGCGGGCGAAAAGGAATAGGAGCCGGGCCCCAGCCGGCAGTCGAAATCCAGATCGAACAGCAGCTTTTCGCCGGCGCGCAGATCGTCCAGTTGCTGGCCGGTATGCCAGCTATTGGTGCCCCATACCAGATGTCCGGTGCGGTCGCGCAGCATATAGCCCAGCACCAGATGCGCGATGTCGGCATGGATCTCGACCAGGGCGCGCAGCCGCAGCGAACGACCGACCGCGACCAGCGTCAGCGGCGCGCCGCTGGCCGCATCAAGCAGGGTCAAAGACGCCAGCTGCGCTTCGCCGGTGCCGGAGCGGGTGGTCAGCCAGCCGTCCTCGTTGCGCCGCTGGGTAACCTCGGCTTGCGCGTTTTCCCGGCTGGCGACCCGCGCATTGTAGAAATCGGTGACCTCGTCGGCGGCACCGTCCTTGATGACCCGGCCCGCCTCCAGCAGCAGCACGCGGTCGCATAGCGCCCGCACATCGGCCATGGCGTGGGTGACGAACAGAAGCGCGGTGCCCTGGCGCTTGAAGCCGCGGATGCGGTCGAAGCTCTTATGCTGGAAATAGCTGTCGCCCACCGACAGTACTTCGTCGACGATCAGCAGGTCGGGCCGCTCGGCGGTGGCGACGGCGAATGCCAGCCGCGCCTGCATGCCGCTGGAATAGACCCTGAGCGGCTGGTCGAGGTAGGAACCCAATTCGCAAAACGCGGCGATTGAGGGCATCAACGCGTCGAGGCGGGCGGCCGACAACCCCATCAGGCCGCCGGCGAAATAGATGTTTTGGCGCCCGGTGAACTCCGGATTGAAGCCCAGTCCCAGCTCCAGCATGGCGCTGATCCGCCCGGTCGCGCTGATGCGGCCGGTGGTCGGCTGATTGGTGCCGGTGATCAGCTTCAAAAGCGTGCTCTTGCCGGCGCCGTTGGCGCCGATGATCGCCACCGCCTCGCCGGCGGCGATCTCGAACGAGATGTCGTGCACCGCCCAGTGGCTGTCGCTGATCTTCACCAGAATGCCGCACCAGCTGGCGAGGCGGGCCCAAAGCGAGCCATAGCGGCGGTAGCATTTGCCGACCCGATGCACGCTGAGCAGCGGCGGCCTGGTCACAGGGCATCCACCAGTTCGCCGCTGGCACGGCCGAACAGCAGGAAGGAAAACGCCACCAGCCCCGGCGCCAGGCCGGCAACCGTCAGAAGGTGGCGGAGCGCGGCGACCATGCCGGTCACCGGCGACATCTGGCGCATCCGCTTCACCCCCTTACCCTCATATTGAGAACAAAGCCGAATTCGCCGCGGGCGTCAATGGCAGCCAGGGTCCGGGATCCTGGGACAGACCCGCCTACAATCCCCGCACTTGGCGCAAGTGCGGGGATTGCGATAAACTGACCCCATTGGAGAATGACGATGACCGATGGGCCCGACAATTTGCCACTGCGATATCTGCGGAAAATCGACGAAAAGTTGGACCTCGTTCTCGCTTGGATCAAGGAACTGACAACACGAACCGGCCACCTTGAACAAATGTATGCAGGTGTTTCGACGCGGGTCGACCGCATCGACAGCCGAACCGACCGCATCGAACGGGGGTGGGAACTCAATGACAAGCCACCCGAAGCAGCCCAATAACAGGATAACCTGAAACACCGGGCTGGTTACAGGGCATCCACCAGCTCGCCGCCGGCGCGGCGGAACAGCAGGAAGGAAAACGCCACCAGCCCCAGCGCCAGGCTGGCCGGCACCAGCAGCGACGACAGATCCGGCCAGCGCCCATAGAGCAGCGCGTCCTGGTACAGCCGCACCAGCGGCGCCAGCGGGTTGAGGCGGATCAGCCAGCGGAAGCGTTCCGGCACCAGTTCGGTGGCATAAACGATTGGCGTCAGCCAGAACCAGATTTGCAGCAGGATGCCTGCACCCTCGGCCACGTCGCGCGCGAAGACATTGATAATGCCGAGCAGCAGCCCGAGCCCGAAGGCGAACATCGAGATCAGCAACACGCCCAACGGCAGCGCCAGCCAGGTCGCGGCCGGAAGGTGGCCGAGGGCGGCGAACACCACAAAGATCGCCGCCAGCAGCAGAGCATGATTGACCAGCGCGCTGCCCCACACGATCACCGGCAGGCAAAGCCGCGGGAAGGAGATCTTCTTCAGACTGCCGGCATAGACGAGGAACACCGTGATGCAGCGATTGAAGATCTCGCTGAACAATCCCCAGGCGGCATTGCCGGCCATCAGATAGATCGGATAGGCGGTGCCACCGGCGATTCCGGGCAGACGGGCGCCCATCACCTCGGACAGCACCATCGCCAAAATGGCGGCTTGCGCCAGCGGATGCAGAATATGCCAGAGCGCGCCCAGACCCGAGCGGGCGAAACGGCCCTGCAGTTCGGCCCGGATCGAGGTGCGGATGAACTGGCGATAGCGCCACAGCGCGGCGACCATGCCGAGCACCGGCGACATCAGGCGCATCGGCTCCACCCCCTTACCCTCATGGCCAGAACTAAGCCGAATTCGGCGTCGGGGTCAATGTCTTGTGACGCTCCGATCCGTCCGTCCCCCGTCATGTGCGAACCCGACTCCTCCATCCCGACAACTTTATATATTGGCGACATCAGGTTCGGTCATGAATGGTCGATTGCAGCCATCCCAAATTCCAGACATGATGTGCGGGCATAAGCGAGAACCCACGACAAGCTCGCCGAATTGGGCGAACTTCCTGGCAAAAACACTGTGCCGCAATGCGGCAAAAATGTTTTTTTGCAACAATTTGCGCAATGCCATTCAATTTGTTGTTGACGCCGCGCTTGGTTTCGGTCATGTAAGGTCACTGTACAGCAGAAAGCGGACAGATCGTGCCGCCAAAGCATTAATAGATTTCTCGACCGTCCTTTTGGAGGCACCTTATGACCATTACCGCCGCGCAGGCTACTTCCCTGCTTGAGAACGTCCTGTTCGAAACCCCGACTCTGGCCGCTGCCAATGCGGGTGGTTGGGTTTCGCTGTCTTTTCTGCAGCCCGCACTTTATGGGACGATCGGACAAGTCGCTGCCGCCATGGCAACCAGCCAGGAAGCGACGATCGCCGACCAGGTGATCCGCTATTACGAAGGTGCGCTTGGCCGTTCGCCGGCCGGCTCCGAAATCCAATATTACGTCAACATTGCCGAAGCCGGATTGACCCCAATCCAGATCAATTCCGGGGCGCAGTCGGTCCCGGTGGCAACTTGGGGCGTGATCGCCAACGATTTCGCAAGTTCTCCTGAGTTCGCTTTCGCTACCGCCGGAAGCAATGTGGTTGAGCTGCTTTACCTCAACATCCTGCATCGGTCACCCAGTGCAAGCGAGGTAGCCTACTACAACGCTGAGCTGACGGCCGGCGTCCCCGTGTATAATCTCGTACAGAATTTCGTTAATTCGCCGGAATATATCGCCACGGTCGGTACGCAAATCGACGGTCTGGTCGCTGCCTATGGTACGTCGGTCGCTCTTGGCACGACGCCAGGCACCATCGGCACGCTGACTGTGCCGGTTGTCGTCACGTCGGTGGCCTTGACCACTTCCGTCGACACCATCACCATCACAGCGAACAACACCACCGTGTCGGGTACCTTCAACGGCACCGGCAGCACCTACACCTCGGGCGACTCGATCACTGCCGGCGTCGGGATCACCGGCGCGACCCTGGCCCTGATCGACCAGGGCACAACCGCTACCGGTTCCCCGGCCACGAGCGTGGCAGGGACCACGGTTTCAGGTGTGCAGACCGTTACGGTAAACTCGGGAGAGGCTATCAGCTTCAACGCCGTCACAGCGTCGGCCGGTTTCACCGGCTTGACCTCGCTGGTTATTAACTCCGTCGACACCGCGGGCGCGGCCAGTTCGTCGGTAACCGTCGGCTCGGCCACGGCCGTCACTCTGACGGACTCCAGCCTGGGTACCAACACCGACACCGTCAATGGTGGCACGAATGTGACGGTGACGGAGTCGGGCGTTCTGACGACCGGTGCCGTCACCATCGGCGCTACAACGGCACCGACCGGCGCAGTCGTCGTCACGGAAACCACCGCTTTGGCCCTCGCCAGCCAAGCGCCGGGCTCCATCACTGTTAACGGCGGTACAACCGTAACCGTTACGGAAAACATCGCCTCTGCCGTCGCCGCCAACGGCGTCGCCCTTGTCACCGGCGCCGCCGTCGTGGTCAACGGCAAGGCGACCACTACCGCGGTTACCGTGACCCAGACCGCCGCCACGGCCGCTTCGGCCAGCACGCTCGGTATCGCCGACGGCGCGGTCACCATTACCGACGTCAATGCCACCAGCACCACCAAGGCCAGCACGATCGCCACGGTGTCGCTCACCAACTACGGCGCTGCCCTGATCAAGAGCAACGCCTTGACCAGCCTCTCTTTGGCCGGTACGGGCGGCGCTGTCACCATCACCACCGCAGGTGTCGGCACCGGCAGCACCACTTTGGCGCTTACCGAAACTGCCGTTACCGGCAGTGCCGGCATCACCGACACCAACAGCGAAATTACCACCCTCGCTCTCGCTCTGGGTGCCGGCGTGTCGAAGCCGGGTGCTTTCGCGGACAGTAGCTTGGCGAAGGTAACCATCACCGGGGCCGGCGGCCTGACCCAAGATTTCAGTGCCAACACGTCGCTGACCACCGTCACCGACACGGCTGCTGGTGTGCAGACTTTGACGATCGGCACCGGCGTCAGCTTCACCGGCACCGGTAGCGGCCAGGACGTGATCACCTTGTCCGGCGCAACCGGGGCGACCATCACGGGCGGCTCGGCGACCAACAACGAATTGATCGCCAACTTCGCCGGCACCGGCGTGACCAGCTTCGGCACAGTCACCGGCTTCACCAAATTGGGTTTTGCCGGCTCGTCGTCGGGTACCTTCGACCTGTCGAAGCTGACCGGCTATACGGCCCTTGATGTGACCGCGTCAGACACCGTCGCGGTGACCAATGCATTGGCCGGTACGACCTTGAATGTCGGCAATGGCGGTACCGCCAGCTTTACCCTCACTGCCGCCGACAAGACCGGCAGTGCCGACAGCTTGGCCGTCACCATCGGCACCGCGACCGGAACCGGCGCAACCATCACTACCCTGATTGCGCAGGATCTGTCAGGTAACGGTTACGGCACCTTGAGCTTCAGCTCAGCCTATACCGGCACAAGCTATGCCAACACCATTACCAATCTCGATACCGGCGTCGCCACCGCGGGCGTCAGCTCGCTCACCAACAGTGGGGATGCCGGCTTGATCTTCACCAACTTTACCGATGCGTCGTCCAGTCTGGTGCTGACCAACAACAGCACCGGTTCGGTCGGATTGACCGTCAGCAACTTGACCGATGCCAATCTGAACTCGCTGACCTTCGCCGGCACCGGTACCGGTGCCGACGCGATCACCACCCTGACCGACGCCTATGCCGGCGGTATTACACTCACCGATACCTATGCGGGTGCAGTGACCATCGCTACCCCCGCCATAACTGCCGCGACCTCATTGACTATTTCCGACGCGGCAGCCGGCGCCTTGACAGTGGGCGCGTTTACCGACAACACCATCACGACTGCCACCTTGACAAACACCGGCAGCGCCACTTTCACCGACAGCGGGCTGACCAGCAGCAGCCTGACCACTCTGGCGTTCAGTGGCAGCGCGAAGATCACCGACTCGCTGATCAGCACTACGCATGTCGGCCTCGCGATCACCGACTCTGACAGTGCGGCTGTGACCATCACGCAGCTGACCGACACCGGCGTCGGGGCGCTATCGATCACCGATAGCGGCGCCGCTCTTCTGACGGTGTCGACCTTGACCGGCACGATCGGTGCCGCGACACTCACCATCG
>Ga0302319_10014119_pt1 | contig 14924 bp, 25 predicted proteins | sample Bog_T0_2_FD_203319 | JGI IMG/M metagenome (GOLD analysis project Ga0302319, IMG submission 203319) | Peat permafrost microbial communities from Stordalen Mire near Abisko, Sweden - Bog_T0_2 | ecosystem: Environmental > Terrestrial > Soil > Wetlands > Peat | place: Sweden: Abisko, Stordalen Mire... | reverse complement strand
TCTTGCGACTGAGCCGCCGCAAGAGTGGCATTGGTGCCGCCGACGGTCGATTGTCGGCAGTGGCGGATCACGTTCCGCTGACATGTGGCCGTCCACACAAGCCCCCACTGCTGCTCGGAGGCAGCCCGCATCTTGCTCGCGGGTGGGCGTGATCAGCTTTGATCACGTCAGTTGAGCGGCATCCGCAGTTGAGGCCCGCCGTGCCGGCCTGTCCACCGGAGATGCGGCAGATGTCGCCCGACAGGCTCCGGATTGAGCGGCTCCGCGCGGCGCTGGAGCGCGTCATCAGCGCGGCGGAAACCGCGGCGCGCGGGATGCACGATCCCGGCGCCGAGCTCATGGAGGCAATCGCCTGCGCGCGCACGGAACTGTCCCGGTAAGCCAGTCCGCGAGGCGACGATGGACAGGCAGCCCGAATCCCGGAGCGCTGCCGGACTGCCAGATTCCGACACCGGAGCCGCCTCCGGCTCCAGACTGCCGCAGGCGCCGAACCGAGAGGGAAACATGAGAGAGATCACGGCATCGACGAAGGTCCGCGGCGCCCGCCGCAACGCCTCGGTCGCGGCGGCCCAACGCAAGGTCCGCGATGGCTCCATCTATCTGATCCGCCGCCATGGCGCGTTCTTCCGGCCAAAGGCGGAAGGATACACCTCGGTGCTTGCGAACGCCGGGCTTTTTGACGCGGCCACCGCACGCGGCTATTTGGGCGTCGAGGGCCTGTCCGTCGTGCCGGTGAAGTCCGTGGTCAAACGGGCAAAGGCGGAATGCGCCGCGGCCGAAGCGGCACTCGCCTCGCTGCGCGGCTTTCTCGAAGCCGCCGGCCTTTGCGCCTGATCCGCCCGCCACGACCGGGGAATGAACGATGGACATCACCTACGCGGCCTCGCTCATGAGGGCATGGGCTGCCAGGCGCGCGGCACGCGGCACCGCCGTGACGGCCGACGAAACCTGGACGCGGATTTGCGCCAGGTGGCCGCGCGCCGACGAATGGCAGCGCGAACGCGTCTTCCAGCTTTCGTGATGGCCCGTCACCGGTTTCCGGGCGACGCGGGTGAGGCACTGCGCACCATGGCCGGACAGGCACCGGAGATCCCGATGTGATCCACACCATCATCCCTGTCGGCGCGGCCGGGTCCGGTCAGCGCTGGATGTTCGTGACCAGGGTCGACGGCCATGCTGTCTACGGGCGGCTGTGGTCGGCGCGGTCCGGGAAGTGGACGAAGGGATCCAGCGGGTACGCCCGGGATGCTGCCTTCAAGGGAACGCCGCGCTGCCCGATGCCACGCAAGCCGGACGATGCGTGCCTCCCGACCGGAGCGAATCCATGAAAATCCTTGCCATCACAGTGCTGCCGCCAGCCGCCGGCTTCATCATTGCCTGGACAGGGCGGCGGCTGCTTGGCAGCGATGCCGTTGCGTTCACCGCCATCATGGCGATGTGCGCCGCGGTGGGCGTTGGCTTCGCCACCAGCCTGCTGCCGTAGGCCGACGGCAGCCGTGCTGGGCTGTCCCGCCCGTCAGGTCCGCGGGCACCGCACGGGCGTGGCCGCCGCTTCCGCCAGCGCACCGAACGCCCGGTCCAGCCCGCAAACCCAACTGCCATCGAGGAGATTCCGTGCCCCGATGGCGAGCCGCAGGCCACCAAACCGGCCCAGGCTGACCGGCTGGCCGAGCAGCACGCCGTCCCTGACGAGGCGCCGGTGGAGCGGCTGAAGCCCGGCCATTGTGAGCAGCCGCTTCCGGTCCGCGGGATCACGCACACCGAAGGTGAAGATGCTTGGCAGGCCATCCCATCCCTGGCCGCCCCGCCGCAGGCCGCCGACCTGCTCCAGCGACGGGATGGAGCCGAGCCCCCGGCTCACGGCCGCGCCACAGGCCAGCAAGGCATCGGCCATGCCGTCAGCGCGCCCGAACGCCTCGATGGCGCCGAGCGCCGCGGTCCAGCGCAGGACCGTGCCAAGGGTGCCGGTGCCTCCGCCGGGTGCCATCCGCCAGTCCCGGAATGCAGCCACGCGCGCCCGCGGCAACAGGAGCGCGGCCGCGAAAGCTGGGCCGCCGAAGAATTTGGAGGCGGTCAGCACGACAGGCCAGCCGCGCCGCAGGTAGGCAGCGACGGCATCCGGCCCGATGCGGGCCTGGCAGGCATCGACGATGACATCGGCGTGCGCCGGAACCGACGTTGGCGCGACCAGCCCCGTCTTGCTGCCATGGGTGAGGCAGATGACCGCCCGCCCGCGGACGCTCCTGGCGGCGGCGGCAAACGCGCTGTTGACGGCGTCCTCGCCGAGCGGCACGCCGTCGTCCGACCGCAGCGGTATTTCCAGGACGGTGGCCGGGCAGCCTGCCAGCAGGGTTCCGGCCGCCGGACCGTCGAACTGCCGGCAGGCTGCAGCGAGGGGCACGCCGGTCCCGGTCTCCGCCGCGGCGGGGATGATGGCCGTGAGCGGAATGTCCGGCCGTTCCGCGGCAACGAGGAGCGCCGCCGCCAGCAGCGCGTCCGTACCCGACGGACGCAGGATGGCTTCCGCCAGGCCTGCGGCGCCGTAATGGCGCAGCAGGGCCTCCTGGATGCCCCGCTGGCACTCCTCCAGGCGCGCCGAACGCCGCTGCCACGAGGCGGCGCCGCCAACCGTGTCGTAGCATTGCGCTGCCGCCTCGAAGCCGCACTGCGAGACCGGTGAGGCCGTGCAGGAGGCGAACGACACCAGATCCGGCGCCGGCACCGGCGGACAGGAATACTTGTTGTTCCCGGAAAGCGGATCGACCGCCAGGCGGGTGTCGCCACCCGAGAGCAGCGCCGCCAGGAAACCCGCACGGTGGATGGGAACGGCCACCGGCAACCGTCCGCTCACGGCGGCGCCGGTCCGTGGCGCAAGGGTCAAGGCACCGGGCATGTCAGCCCTCCCAATTCATACGCGTGTAGGCTTAGGCCCGACTCATTAACAAGTGATTGACAGCCGCAGCGCCGCCGCGGGCCGTCCGGAGCGGTGGTGCCGCGGCCGCCAGAATCCGCCCGCGACCATCGGAATTCCTTGACAACTTTTGGAATGTCGCCGTAAAACCATCTGCGCGCGACACCCTGGCGGTTTTGGTTTCCCGAATGCTTCCGGATGCCTCAGGGTTTTGATCGTCGGCAAACTTGGCCGCACAGGGCAGCAAAGGATTCACGGAAATGGACAATCATCTGGACGGCCTGGATCCGGCGGGCCGTGTGCGTGCGGCCGAGGCCCTTCTCGGCCAGGCGGAAATCAACTGGCGGGCGGCGAACGTTGCCGCGCAGGCGGCCTTTCACGAATTCGAGACGGCGAGGCGCCTCTACACGGCAGCGCGGCGCGACTATACCGCAGCCCGACGGACTGATGTCCCCGTCAGCCAGCCGCGGGCGGCGTAAGGGGCGGCGCCAGCGGCCGGCGCCAGCCCGTCGGGCATCCGGCAAGTGCCATCTGGTGCGGAGGCGTGACATGAATCCCCCGTTGGTCCGCTCCGATGGCCACAGGGACGCCATCGACGAGGAGAACCGCATCTTCGCGGTGTACTGTGCCAGGCACCGCATCGACTGGCGGGACTTCCACTGCATGGGCGCAGCGGAAGTGGGCCTGTTGCGGGCGGAAGCGCTCGCCAACAGGCATCTTTACCCAATTCCGGTTTCCGAACCGGGCTACCTGTATCACGGGACATCAAAGGCCCGCCTCGCGCACATCAAGTGCCAGGGACTGTTGCCGTCCGAGCGCAGCCGGTGGACCCGGGATCCCTTCATCGGGGACTGGTCGCTGGGCAAGGTGTTTTTCAGCGCCACGGTCAGAATGGCCAATTTCCATGCCGGTCAGGCATCAAAAACACGGCCAGCGCTAATCCGCGTCCCCGGCGGCGTTCTCACGGACATCAACCCGGATCCAAAAGAGGAAGCCGGCAATTTCTATGTCGAGCGGCCTGTCCCGCCCGAGCATGTCGAGTTCTGGGGTGGCAGGGAGTGGTGTTCATGCCAGCCTGTCCTTGCGCCGCCCGGGTTCCGGTAATCGGTCCGCCGCAGACCCGCACGAACAGTGCTTGCATCATTGCCCGTTTTATGCAGAATGGCGGCAGACAGCAGCCCGGTGCGGCCTCTGTCACGTCCTGAAAGGATTACGGGCAATGTTTGTCATTGGGGCAATCTGTTTTGTGCTTGGCGGCTTCACCGTGTGGGGGTTGGAGCGGCTGATCCCATGGCTGCGCCAGCGCGACTATGACGACGCAATCGCAGCCTCAAGCCGGAAAGCGGTGTTCAACACAATGCTGAACGGGGACCACTAGCGCGATGGAAAGTCAGGCGCTGGTGAGGCCGCGGCGGAAATGGGAGGTCTTGCTGGCAGCGGCCGTCGACGGCGGCCCGTCATCGCAGCGCGGTGGCGCGATGCCGCCGTCGAGGGAAGCCGTTGCCCTGATGGAAGATGGATGGAAGCCGTTTGCCGCGACGGACCGTTACCTGTTCCTGATGCGCCGGAAGCCGGCCGATGCCTGAAATGACGCAGGCGGAACGGGAAGGGATCGGCCAGGAGATCACGTCAGCGACCTCCAACCTGCGCGAGGCGATGCGGGCGCTCGAGGCCGGGCTGTGTGGCCTCGTGCTCGGGCGCGATGAGCACGAAATCGGGAGATCCGTCCGCGCCGCGGTGACCTCGCTCGATGAGGCGAAGCGCCACCTGCACCGCCTTTCCGCCAGCCCGCCCCGAAGGACTCCCTGAATGTCCTGGCAGGACACCGCGCTGGCCAGATTCCTGGTCGAGTACGAGAAGGATGGCGAAGGGACCATGCGGCAGGACTGGTTTCAGCGGAAAGGGCTTGCCGTGGCGTTTGCCGTCCGCATCACGCGGGACGGCACCGCCTGGCCGTCCGAAGCGCGGATCTCCAGGGAGATCCGTGACAGCCGGTTTGCGGAGTGGCGGCCTGACAGGGCCATTGCGCCACTCGACGTGATCGGCGGCCACCTGGTTTGACAGCAGGGGCCGGGGCCGCCGCGGCGGCCCCGGACCGGGAGGCGGTGATGGCACAGTGGAGCGCGGAAAGTCCGGACGGCGAACCGCTGGGCGAGTTTTGCAGCAAGTCCGCGATGTTCGGCGCCATGCTGGATCTGCTCGGCGAGAGCGGCTCGTTCCGGGCCGTGTCCAGCCAGGGCGCATCGTACGTCTACGAGATCACGAAATACGGCTATCATGCGACCGCGAAGGACGTGCCGGAATCCTTGCGCCGGACTGGCCGCCGCCGCTGAATCCAGCTTGCGGAACGCTCAGGATGAGCGTGTCCCCGCGGACTGTCCGCCGATCCCGTGCAGGCGCTCCATGAACGGCTCGCCATCGAGGCCCAGGAGGCTGGCAATGCCGTCAAACTCGCGGAGGTCAGTTTCGCAGATTGGCTTACCCCCGTCAGCGATCATTGACGCAAGCGTCTCGACCGCAAGGCCATATTCGCGCGCGTTCAGGTACGACCGGATTTCGCTGGCATCGGATGCCGCGAGCTTGCCGCCGAGAGCGTCCAGCAGGCCTGCGAGCCGCGAACGGGCTTCGGCCCAAACGGCGGAATAATCAGGATTTTCACCCATGTGCGCCTCCGTGCGCCCAGCCTGCCGACGCATTATGCCAGCCGGCGGTGTCGGCGACAAAGGGAAACGGCCCGCGGTCAGGCGTCGGCGCGAAGGGGACTCTGCAAGCGCGGCCGGAGCGGCACACGGACGGCGAGTGGCCACGGATCCGGATAGCCCGAAACCTGGCCGCGGGTAGGCAGTCCAGGGAAAGGAAGAGGCTGTGCTGAAATCGCCGCTTGCCGCCCTGGCGGCCGGCTGTGTCGCAGTCATGGCTGCTGCCGGGAACAGCCGTGGCCGGCGGGGCAAATTCCAGGATGACGTCGCCGGAGCTTGCGCCAGACGGCCGACGCGGCCGCCCGCAGCTACTGCTTCCGGCTCATGTTTGGCCACCGGGACATGCACACGCCGCCCGAGGTGACCCGCGCCGTGGCCGGCAACTGGTCGATTGATTCCGGTGCCAGCGGGGGATCCCGGGGATTTCCGGGCCGTGCTGTTGGCCGTGTCGCCCGGCGGCACAGCCGACGCCGGTGCGGCCGTGCTTGTCGTGCGCTGCTCGGGTGCGTCGGGTCGGCGTCAGCCTGGCGGTCGGGAAGGCTGCCGGACCGTCAGGCAGCCAGGCTGTCCTGCCCCGATGATCGATGCGTGGGCCTTGTCCCTGGACCGGAAGGACTTTGCACTGGCCGGTGGCCCGCAGCCCGGCGATCTGCCGCTATCGTTCGTCCGCGAAGTGATGGACAGCAGCGATCCGGCGCTGGCCATCCGCTTCAGCGGTCAGTCCGGTGCCGCTCAACTGACGTGATCAAAGCTGATCACGCCCACCCGCGAGCAAGATGCGGGCCGCCTCCGAGCAGCACATTTGCCCCCCCGGGAATTATCCTTGGGAGGCCATGGCGCCATACCTCAGATGTCCCGGCCTCACTTGGCTGACGGCGCGCCGCGTCCGGGCGACAGCTTCAGGGCGGCCTTGAGTTCTGGGTGATCGAATGCCGTCTGCATGCGCTCGATCTCGGTGTTCTTGGCACCGGCGGCTTTGGCCACGGTTCTCCACTGCGAGCAGGCCGCCGCCACCTCGCAGATGATGGCGTCGGCCCGTGGCAGCGACAGCATGAAATATTCTGCCGCGTCCCGCACCAGGTCGATCGAGCACGTGCCGTCGTCGAAGTTGATGTTGGTGCTCAAGACATGGGCCTTCACGTCCACTGGAACCGGGTTGAGATCGTAAGCTGGAGAGAACTTCCAGCCCATCTCACCATTCCATAGGAATCCATGATTGCGCATGTGGTCATCTACGTTGGATGCCAGGACATTGAACGCCATGCGCCGATAGAGTTGCGCGACATCCGCTTCGGTGTCGGCTCCATTGCTCACCAGAGCGTCCACAAGCTCAATATAGCTGCCCCTCTCGCCGTCACGCATCCCCAGCATCGCCATCGCAGACAGGAATGGCACGCGATGGCCCGCATCAGTTCGGTCGAACCGCCGTGACAAGAGGACCGGCTTCCCGGCGACCTTCTCGATGCGGTGTTCGGCCGTTGTTACTCCCGCCATCCCTGCCAACCGGAGGGCGATTTCTTCCCAGGTTCCTATGCTGTAGTCGTCATCCTCCTTGGGGAACTTGGCGATGGCAAGATGTCCGTCCTTGTCGGCAACCGACGCCTTCGGGCGCGCGCCGCCCAGAGACGAGCCCGGCGCGAAAAGAATCAACATGTCGTCGTCTGTTTCCTCGTTCCGTAGAACCCGCTCGGTCACAGCCAGCAGCTTCGGAAGTTCGATGAACGGCGGGACGCCCGTTCCTTTCCTGAGTTCTGCCTTGAATTCGGCGTCGCCATCACGCCGGAACCGCAGCGCGCCAAGCCTGGCGACATCCGACACGCCAAGCAGATAATCGACCTCACTCAACGTCCGCACCGCCCGGCCTTCGCGTTTCGCCGTCCGCCGCTCCATCCGCTGCATCAACCGCCGCCCCCAGGTGTCGGGGGCCGAGTCGCCAATCGAAACGAACATGTCGCGGCCCTTGTCCGGCGCATAGACGCCCTTGCCGACGGCCAGCGACGGCTCAAGCGAGAAGCTGCCCGAAAAATCCATCCACGCCTGGTGGTATTCGAACGTCGCCCCCGCGCCCCCGCTGCGGGCATGAACCCGCAGCGTGCCGACGCGGTGCATGGCGCCATCCAATTCGATGTGAACCTCGAGATCGCTCATGAGTCCGGCTTCCGTTTGATCCGAACGCGCTGCGGCAAGCGTTCGTTTTCCATCATCACACCAACCCGGTCGTCCGCTGCCACATCAGCCAGTTGCCCATCCAAGCGGAGTGCCTGCATGACCGTGGCGAAGATGCCGAAACTAACCCCCGGGTCGCCGGCCTCAACACGCGCCAGCGTCCCCCGAGAGATAAACGCCCGGTTGGCAACAATCTCCATTGGCAGGCGCTGGCGCAGCCTTGCCGTTTTCAAGTCCGCGCCAATCTTCCGAATGGCGCGCTTCGCCGCTGGGGATGGTGTGTGTGGCGTCGCCACCTTATGCCTCCTTGAGCGCCCACTATAGTGTTATAATGTGCGCTCAAGATAGCGTTAAGTCAAGAGTTGTCATGAGGCCCAGGCGGTGGCATGGCCGGAATACCGGACGGCGCGCGGTTATGGGTTCGAGGTCATCGCTGGCGACTGAAGAAGGACGTAATCCTATGTCAGAATTGCTCTGCTGGAAACGGCAGAGGAACGACGCTGATCGTGCCCGGTTCAACACGCCAATCCGGATAGCCTTTTGGGCCGCCCATCCGGCGCCGGATTCCACCAGGCCACTGGTCGTGAAATAGGAGCGAATCCCCGCTGGCGCCTGCAACCAACGCCGCGGACGGCAGCCGGCCCGGCCATGCCTGCGCTGCGCGCGAAGCCGGACACCGGACCTGCCAGTGTGGCGACGGTGACAAGGCGCTCGCCGTGGGACGGACCCGGCTGCGCCAGCGCGGGAACCGCGACCGCTCGGCCGTCCTCAATTGCGACATGGCAATCTCCATCCCCTTCCGCGGCCGGATGTATGCGCCGGGAGTGGTGAAGGACTCTTTGCGAAAGCCGCATTTGTCACGGGTGCGGATGCGGCGCGGGCATGTCGCCTGGCTTTCCCGTGCCTGCGTCTCGGAGATCCAGGCTCCGCGGGTTTCATCGCTCGCCGCATGGCCGGCCTCCGGACGGGCCTGGTCAGGCGCGCAGCCACGCCGCCACGCCGATCATCGCGTGCCCGTTGCGGCGTGGCGGGTCCAATTCGCCGCATAGTCACTTTGGTAGACGTCGGCCACAACGTCAGCCGGAGATATCCGGGATCGGCGTGCGGCGACCATGATGTAGGTGGAATGCTGAGTGGTCCCGATTTCCTGGCGGGTTCCTGGCGTATCGGCCACATCGATTGGCGGCGCGGTGCCGGACTGCGGTACTAGTTGCATTTTTTCGATACTGAAACCTGCATCCAAAGAATATACCCGCCAAAATAGCTCTGGGCTAAACTGATACAGGCCGTGCCCAAGCTGATTGTTCGCTGGGTTCACCCCGACAAACAGACCGCCAGGACGAAGCATGGATTTAACGTTTGCAACGGCATTCGGAAAGTTGAAAACGTGCTCGAGTGTGCCGCCGTCAAATATGAAATCAAATCTGTTATTCAGTTCCGGTGGGATGGGGCTATTCAAATCATGGATGATGTCAGCCCCCTCGAACGGCGACATGTCCAAAGATGAAACCGACCTCGCTCCCAGGTAGCCGAAAAACGTCTCCGCGTATCCGGTCCGTGCCACCAGACTCCGGAGCGGGAGCCCGGGTTCCACGGAGGCCAGGGTCCGTTGCGCCTGCTCCCACTGCCAGTCGTCAGGGTGGATGTGAAATCCCTGTCGGCCCAGACAGAGCGCGTCACCGAGTTCTGGACTCTTGAACTGCATCAGGAAATTGAAGGCGAACAGATCTATTCCCATGGCCAACCCGGTCCCCGTGAACTGGCGGCTGCGCCCACACGGCCGCCACTTCGGCGGCCGGGGAGGCGCGCAGCCGGATAGCCAGAACATCGGCCCGACGGCGGTGCTTGTTAGCGTACCGATCTTGATCCGGCAACCGATCGGTCCCCTGTCAGGAGGCAGCCGCTCCATCCGTGTGGAACCGAGTGCCGCGGCGTGCGGCATGGCCTGAAGGCAAGCGGGTGACTGAGACGGGCAACTTTCGCGTCACCCGCGCATGCCGGACGGGTGACGCGGCTGGAGGTGCCCCTGACACTGGCCAGGCGCCTCGCTGCGGGCGCTATGCCTGCCTGAGCTGTCCCGGCCCGCCGGGAGCTTCCCTGTCGGCGCCGTCCCATGTTTCACCGAGGCCCGCCCAGTCGACACCATCCGGATCGTCGTAGGCCGCCCAGGCGGCCAGCAGGAACCGGTCTGCCCGTTCAGGGTCACCCTCCAGCCGCGCCCGCTCACACATGTCGAGCAGTCGTCCGACCACGCTGTCCCGGACGCTGTCGGGACTTTCCCCCGGCGCCGGATCAGCCACCCGCGCGAACGGAATTATCGCCATGTCCTGCCCCCAGGTTCCCGTTGCCAGCTTAACGTTGGCTCGGGGCACAAGTAGCGCATATTGGGCTGCGGCACTCTGAAGTGCTTCACACTGGCGTCATCGGTTCAGAGCTTCGGAACCGCAATTCCGTGCTTGCGCGCGGCGTAGCCGACCTGCCGCGGGGTCAGCCCAAGCATCCTGGCGGCCTTCGCCTGAACCCATCCGCATTTTTCCATTGCCGTGACCAGCGCACCGCACGCCGGCCCGCGGCCGGCGGCCGCGCCATCTGCCGGCCGCGCCGTCGCCGGGGGGCGGCATCCCGCTGCCGCGTTTCCACAGCACCGAGGATGCACAGCTCCCGGATATTGCCGGGGAAGTAGCATTGTGAGAGCACCGCCAGCGCGGACGGGGCTAGGGACAGCCGGGTTTCGTTGCCGGCGTTGAAGCGGCGCAGGAACTCCCGGCAGCTCGGCGCAGTTCAGCCTGACGAACGGGCCGGCGCGGCGCCCGGAAAGCCCGTGCAGCGCGCGGGCGAACAGCTCCTTGCCGGTGCCGGACTCGCCCTGGAGCAGCACGGATGAGTCCCGGCGCGCCACCATGCGCAGCCTTTCCATTACCGCCCGGATCGCCGGGCTTTCGCCGATGATGCCGTGGGCCGGGCCGGCATCCGCTGCCCCCCGGTCCTTCGCCAGCAGGCTCTGATCCTTGAGCGTGCGCTCGCGGTCGCGGGTGACCAGGCGGTGCAGCCGCACGAGAAGCCCTGGCCTGGCTCGCCCCAAAATGCCGTGTTCCACGCGAATTCCGTGTCGAGCGCCACATCGCGCACGGCAAGCGGGATGCCCGTGGCAAGTATGTTGCCGAGCGCCTTCGCCGGCAGCGCCTCGTGATAGCGGCGCGCGCCCGCGCCGGCCGTCCTGGCCACCAGCGTGTCCGCCCCGCCGTCACCGGGCAGCACTATCAGGCCATTCCCCATGTCCAGGAAGCTCGACAGCACGCCAAGTGTCGATGCCAGGATGCTGTCCAGATCGCCAGGACCGCACAGGATCTTGGAAATCTCGTAGATGCCGTAGAGGGCAACGCCGTGGCGGCCAGGCAGCCTCTCGGCAGGCTCGAACGCCGCTTTGGACTGCAGCCTGCTCATGGGCGCGCCAGCCTCCTTGAGGGAATGGCCATCTGCCAATCCACCTAGCGGCCATGGTCCATGGACACAACAGGTTTTGCATTGGCGGGTTGGAAATGGCGCCAAACAAAGGAATCTGCGTTCGCTTCGGCGCCCCGGTTAATATTCCGTTAACAAATCCTGGTTCCCCCCCAACATCCGCGCGAGCGCCTGGGCCGGGAAGGCAGATCCCTCTGGGAGGGCTGCGAGAGACGCCCTTCCGGCGGAGAGCGCGCACCCAGGCGGCCTGCGCCAGCCGCACGCCGGTTGTTTCGCCTGGATGGGCGGGCCGGAAGCAGCCCGGATCGCTGATCCCGGGCTCACACAGTCATGGTGCCGCGGCACCCGCGAACGGCTGGTCCGGATGTCAGCCACTTGCAGAAACCCAGCTCCCTTCGCCATGCCGGGTGGATAGGATGATGGCTGGCAGCCGGATGGAGCCGCTATGATGTTCCGCACCACCACCACCGGGACGGCATCGTCCATGCCGAGTTCACCGTGTCGATCGGCGGACCGGTTCCTTACGGCAAGCCGCCGCCGCTGGGCACATCCAGGACGCTGTTATGTTTGCCTGACATAGCAAAATGGGCATAGCGTCAACGCATTTTCTTGAATCCGCATCACCTGCCAGGACCGCCGCGCAATCTGTTGACAGGCAACTCGAAGTGTCGGTCCAAGCTTAGCTATCCGGTTGACGCATACAGACACCATGTGTTGACCAGGAAATCCTTGACGCCGGGAAACGCCGCACAGCGCATGGCTGAAACCAAAGTCATGTATCCGCCGCATCGTGGGGTCGCCCTGGGTTTGGGGTTGGACGCGGCGGGCTCCGTCCCGCTCCGGCATGCGGCGCCAGGCAGGTGGACCCCGCCGCCCTGGGATGGCATGGTTGACAAGAAGAGCACAGCCACCTAGTTTTCCCGGCCAAGCAATGTTTGGCGCCAACGGGCTGCGGGAAGGGGGTTTTGGCATGGTCTCCGACGAGGCTTACAAGGCTGCCGCCGCGCGCGGCGAGCGCGCAAAACGCCTTGGCGCCGGTGTTCCCCGGCTCAAGGCCGTGCGTCTTCTTGCTGGCGAGCCGGAGAACGCGGCGGCCTTCCTTGCCGAGGTCCCGGGCCTCAACTCCGCCGATCGCTATGCGGTGCTCGGCGAGGTCGGCGCCAGCGGGCATTATGTCATCCTGAACCTGTCGAGCGGACAGATTCTCCCTGGCGTGTTCCACCTCGACAGGTTTGAGGAGATTCCGGACGACGATCTCTGACCAGCGCCAAGGCGCCCAATCGCGGTTGGGGGCGGCGTCGCCCCGGCCGGCCCTCATGCCGGGCAACGCCTGGGCAGCGTGTTGTCATTTTTCACCCGTTGCCATAAGGTAACGCAGATGTCAGACGGGGGGACCGGATCTGCCTTTCCGCGCTGATTGCGCCCGGTGCAGCCCGTATCCTGGAACGGAGGCTTCCTTGAAAGCGAGCGATTTCCGTATCGGCCTCCACTTCACCACGGGGTCGTCGCTGTGGCGCTGCACGGATGTCGGCAGCCGCACCATTGTCGGCATCAGGCTGGACCGGCTGGCGGTGACCATCCTGAAGGACGGCGTTCGAAGCGCGGCCGTGATCGATCCGCGCGACGACGGCTCATGGCTCGCCGGACCACCTTACGCAGCCGCTGAAACGGTGTTCGATGAGGACGGCCTCGCTGACATTTCAATCGTCGCGGATGACGCGGTCGCCGGATGGGAGCCGCTGCTGCTGCCGGAAGGTGTGGCGGATTCAGGCAATATCGCTGCCCTCGGCGCGGACGCGCAGGCATGACGCGTGTCTCCGTCACCGACCTGGAGATCGCCTGCGAATGGCTGGACACCTACGATGCCGCGCCCGATGACCCGAACGGGGAACGGTGCGCCAGGGTCTCCGCCTGGCTCAAGGAGGAACTGGCCCGCCGCAAGCGCCAGTCGCTCATCCGGGCCGGGATGAGGGAGACCGGAAAGGGCCGCCGCGAGGTGGCCGCGGCGCTGTCCAGGATCGCGGCACGCAAGGCGGCCAGCGCCAAAGCTGGCGGGTGACAGCGGACAGGATAAGGCGGCGTCAGCCTGAAACCTCGGAACCCTGGCGGTCACCGCCCACCCGCGCGTATCCTTGGCGAGGCCGCGCACGCATGCGCCGCCCCCCATGGGATCGGCTGATGACGAAGTTTGCGTCTGTGTTGCGTGCCGCGGCGGCGGTCGCGCGCGTGGTCGGCCCGTCCTGGCTCGCGGTCATCGCCGCCATATTCATGATCCAGGATTGCCTGATCTTCCCCGGCACGGCCCGTAATGACTTCGGTCCGGCGAGGTTGCCGTTCACGGCCGAGACGGCCGGGACGCCAGATGGCGCCCGGCTTTCGTTCCTGGCCACGCCGCCCAGGCCCGGCATGCCGGTCATCATCTTCTTCCACGGCAACGGGGAAACCGCGGCGGACGGGCAGGAACCGATGGGGCTGTTCGCCGCCCGTGGCTATGGCGTCGTGCTCGCGGAATTCAGGGGATTCGGCGGCAGCACGGGCACGCCGTCGGAGGCCGGGATCATCGAGGACGGCCGCACGGAGATCTCCTGGGCGGCGCGGCGCTGGCCCGGCGCACGGCAGGTGCTCTGGGGCGAAAGCATCGGCACCGGGGTCGCGGTCGCGCTTGCCGGAGAGACCGGGCCGTTGGCAGTCGTGCTGGATTCCCCGTTCACCTCCATCCGCGAAGTCGCCGTCCGGAAGTTCCCGTTCCTGCTCGTCCCGCTGCTTCTCAGGCATCCGTTCGACAGCATGGCGAGAACCGGCGGCGTCGAAGCGCCCGTCATCGTGCTGACCGGCAACAGCGACAGGGTGGTGCCGCCCGACATGGGCCATGCCGTCCTCACCGCGCTCATCACATCGCGGCCATGCCGGCTGGCCCAGGGGATCTTCAGCGATGGCGGGCACATGGTCGAGCGCAACGATGGCACCGGGCGCGTGGACCGGGCCGTGCTCGCCTTTCTTGGCCGCGTGCGGGCCGATGGCGCGGATTCCTGCGCCCCGGCGCGAGGCGGCCACTGATATCCGGCTCCGCAAAGATTACAGAGCCGGGCTGGTCGCTGCGATCCAACGAGTCCTTGGCAAAAGCCGCCGTATATGGCAATCTTCTGCACCCGCCGGAGCGGGCGCGCTGGCATGGGGGGTGGGCGGTGGCGGTCTATGTGGACGACGCGATTCACCCGTGGCGCGGCAAGCTCTGGTGCCACCTGTTCAGCGACGACCTCGATGAGCTGCGCGCGTTCGCGGCCAGGCTGGGGCTCCGCCGCTCCTGGTTCCAGCAGCCGCCAGCGGCATCCTGGCCGCATTACGACACCGTCGCGGCAAGACGGCAGCAGGCCTTGCGGATGGGCGCGCTCTCCGCGGACCGCTACACTCTCGCCGAGGTGGCATGGCGCCTCCAGGGACGGCTGACGCCGGAAAGGGAGGCGAACCTGGCGCTGCTGCGTGCCCGGGCTGCCATCCGGAACGCGCCGCCGCAGGGATCGCTGTTCTGAGGGCGGGGACCCATCATGGACGTCGTTTTCGATCGGGATAGGGGGCAGCTTTCGCCGCGCCCCTCCCACACCACCCGGCATGCGGGTCCGCACCGGGCGGTTCGAGAAGTTGAGGTTACGTGAGCGTGGGGAATCCGAGTCTATCGAAGTAGGCGA